>Ga0307508_10002662_pt1 | contig 18732 bp, 17 predicted proteins | sample 9_EM_MG_FD_203089 | JGI IMG/M metagenome (GOLD analysis project Ga0307508, IMG submission 203089) | Populus trichocarpa ectomycorrhiza microbial communities from riparian zone in the Pacific Northwest, United States - 9_EM | ecosystem: Host-associated > Plants > Roots > Unclassified | place... | reverse complement strand
CGATCGATCAGCTGTTTGTCGCGCACGTGGTGCGCGAAGTCTTCGGCTCGAGAGCTGGCACTTGGGAAGTCAGCAGCGGCGGTCGCGTATTCGTAGAGTGCTTGAGCGGCATCGAACGCCGCGAGCCCGTCGCCCGCTTGCGCGGCGGCGCGCCAATGGGCGCGTTTCGCCGAAGCGACACCAGCGCGTGAACGCCGCGCGAATTCGCGAAGATCCTCGGGTCGCACGCGCAGAGTTAAGCATGGGCGCCGGGCCCTTGCTACCGCGCCTTTGATCCGATTCACTTTCGGGTCGAGGCCCCGTGACAGCACTCACCCGCATTTCGGACGACGAACGACTATTTTTCGAGACCGTGTACGACTTCGCGAAGCAGCGAATTTTGCCGTTGGTTTCGGCGATGGACGAACAGGCGTCGCTCGACCCGAGCCTGCTGCCCCAGCTGTTCGCGCTGGGCGTCATGGGCATCGAGGTACCGGAAGAGTACGGCGGCTCAGGCTCCAGCTTTTTCAACGCGATTTTAGCGGTCGAGGCGTTGGCGCGCGTCGATCCCAGCGTGAGCGTGCTGGTCGACGTGCAGAACACGCTGGTCATCAACGCGCTCTTGCGCTGGGCTAGCGACGAACAGAAGCAGCGCTACCTGCCCAAAATGGCCAGCGAGTGGGTCGGTTCGTATGCCCTGAGCGAGGCGTCGTCCGGCTCAGACGCCTTTGCGCTCAAGCTGCGCGCCGAGAAGCAGGGCGACCGCTACGTGCTGAACGGCCAGAAGCTTTGGATCACCAACGCAGCCGAGAGCTCGCTGTTTGTCGTGTTCGCGAACGTCGACCCCGCGGCGGGCTACAAAGGCATCACCGCCTTCCTCGTCGAGCGCACGTTCGCGGGCTTCGCCGTCGGCAAAAAGGAACACAAGCTCGGAATTCGCGCGTCCAGCACCTGCGAGCTTACGTTCGACAACGTCGAGGTGCCGCTCGAGAACGTGCTGGGTGAAGTCGGGCGCGGCTACAAGATCGCGATCGAAGCGCTCAACGAAGGACGGATTGGGATCGGCGCTCAAATGCTGGGGCTGGCTCAAGGTGCCTTCGATGGCGCGCTGCCGTACATGCGGGAGCGCGTGCAATTCGGCAGGCCGATCGCCGAATTTCAGGGCATGCAGTTTCTGTATGCGCGCGTCGCGATGGAAATCGAGGCGGCGCGGCTGATGGTCTACAACGCCGCGCGTTTGAAGGATGCCGGGCAGCCGTTCGTGAAGGAAGCAGCGATGGCCAAGCTGTTCGCGTCCGAGGTGGCCGAGCGCACCGCCAGTCAATGCGTCGAGTTTTACGGCGGCGTCGGCTTCACCAAAGACTACCCCGCCGAGAAGTTTTACCGCGACGCCAAGATCGGCAAAATTTACGAAGGCACCAGCAACATGCAGCTGGTTACCATTGCCAAGTTACTGTGACGGGAGAGGGCGCTGCTCCCGTTGCTGACGGCTGAAGTGAGCGGGCAAGCCCCGTCCGGTTGCTAATACCCCACGCTGTCGCGCAGGCGCCGCCGGCGTTGATCGAGGGCCCACTCCAGCACGACCACCAGCTCGTCCGGACGACCTGGTTTGGCCAGGACCGCATGTGCGAGATCCTGCGCTTCTTCGCGGGTGAGCGACTCAACGTGAGACGAATGGATCACCCGCATCGTCGACGGGTGTTCCGTCTTGAGCCTCGCCAAGAGCGGGGCGCCCCCGAGAACGGGCATCTGCAGGTCCGTGACCACGACGTCGTAGCGCTTGCTCTCGATCAGCTGCAGAGCCGCCTCGGCGCTCTCGGCCAGGTCTATTTCCCAGCCCGGTCGTGCACCTAGCAGCAGGCGGCGTAGCGCCCGCAGCACGATCGGATCGTCGTCAACGAGCAGAATCCGAGGCCGCCGAACCGTGGGACCCGAGTTGGGGGGAACGCTGAATGCCATGCCTTGCCGCTAGCTACAGCAAGACGCTTGCCAGAATCCCCCTGAGCCCGGCCAAGGTCGGCCCGCGGGCCTATTCCTCGGCCTTGCCACCGCGGACGGCACGGCTATGGTGCGGGCCCCATGGTCGAACCCGGGCTAGTCACGCTGGCGAAGATTGTCGGAACTCTGCTCTTGGCGATGGGCATCATCCCATTTTTGTTCCTGCTGTCCCCGGGCGGCGACAAGGCCGAGCCGAAAGACAATTTCGACGACATCTGAGTGACTCGGCCCCGCGGTCGCGGGGCCTTCGGTGAGCATCTTTGCGAGCGTTGAAACCGATCGACGCAAGATCCGTACAGCGAGCAGATTCGTAACGCCGCATGCCGCGGCCATCGAGGGAGAACGTGATGCAGCGGAATCGGATGATGCTGGTTTGCGCGACGGTGCTGTGCACCGCGCTGGGCTGTAACAAAGACAAGGCTGCCGAGCAGAAGCTTGCGCCCACCGCTTCGGCGCTCGAGGCGGCGATGCCCAAAGCGCCGACTGCGACGGCTTTCGCCGTCGACAGCAGCACGAGCAGCTTCACCTTCTTGATGGATTCGCCGCTCGAGAAGATCGACGGCGACGCACCCAAGTCGCTGCAAGGTGAGCTCTACATCGATCCCGTGGATTTGACGAAGTCGACGGCGCTGGTCAAAGCCGACTTGAACAAGTTGACGATCTACCAACAGAAACGTCCTGATGGAAATGGCGGCTACGGCGAGCGTGTGAAGAGCGACAAGCAGAACGAGCACGCTCGCGGGTGGTTGCAGCTTGATCGAAAGGAAAAGGAAGTCACGGCAGAACAGGCCGAAACTTTCCGTTGGGCCGAGATCAAGATTCTCAAGCTCGACAACCTGAGCGCGACGGACGTGACGAAGATGACCGGACCGGAGCGCAAAGTAACGGCGACCGTGAGCGGTGATTTCCGTTTGCACGGACGCAAAGCGACCAAGAGCGCGAAGGTCGCGCTCAATTTCAAGTACACGGGCGACAAGCTCGATGCCGTCGAATGTAAGACGCTCGAGCCGTTCGTGATTCCGCTCGAAGAGTTTGAGATTCATCCTCGAGACGCAGAGGGCAAGATTGTGTCGTCGATAGCCGATGCGCTGTCCAGCAACCTCAAAGGGAAGGTGTCGAAGGATGCGCCGGTCACGATCAGCTTTGTTGCAAAAGCAAAGTGAGCGCCCTGGCTCGAAATTCCGAGCCGCACGAAGTCGTTACGCAGAGCGCGAGCGCACTAGCGCGAGCTGCCATGCGCTTAACAGACTTTGGAAGAAAAGATCACGATCCGCGATTGAGAAGATGGGCAGTGAGAAACTCGGCGGGACCGAGCGCCCGATCGGGGGTCAGTCGGCATGGTCGGCACCGCGTCCGGGCAAGGCGCGGAGGAAGAACAACCAACCGCGGAGATCAAGATGCTCAAGCTCGACAACTTGAGCGCTACGGACGTAACGAAAATGACCGGCCCAGAGCGCAAGGTAACCGCCACGGTCAGCGGTGATTTCCGCCTGCATGGCCGCAAGGCGACCGAGAGCGCTAAGGTCGAGCTCGACTTCAAATACACGGGCGACAAGCTCGACGCCGTCGCCGTGAAGACCTTGGAGCCGTTCGTGATTCCGCTCGAACAGTTCGAAATTCATCCGCGCGACGCTGCCGGGAAGCTGGTCAAGAGCTTGAGCGAGGCGCTGTCCAGCAACTTGAAGGGCAAAGTCTCCAAGGACGCGCCCGTCGTCATCAGCTTCGTCGCGCGGGCCAAGTAAGCCCTGTGCCTTCATCACATTTCAGCTGGCAAACACGCTCGCCGATCCTGGGTTCTGGCTTCACTGCGCCTTCGGCGCTCGAATGGATGGATCGGCCGCGAGAGCGATCGACTTAGCCATTCGACGGCCCTTACTTCCGGACCGCTTCGCGCAGCACGGAGAGCCGCTGTACGGTCCCGGCGCGCGTGACGGAGACCACGACGTCGCTTTGCAGCGGACCGCTCAGCCGTGCTCGCGCATCGTGCATGCTGGAAGGTTTGGCGTCGTTGATCGACAGGATGATGTCACCTGCTTGTAGCCCGGCGCGCTCGGCTTCGCTGTTTTCGGACACGTTTACCACCACGACCTCGAGCGCGTCGCCCGCGCCGCGTTCACCGAGCGTCACCGCGACGCCGCCGGGCGCGAACGGATCCTGCTCGCTGCCGCTCGGCCGCACCGTGATGCGAACTCTCGATTCCGTGCGGCCGCTGCGCACTTCGACACGAGCCGAGCCGCGGCCGCGATCTGGCGAGAAGACATCGATGCTCATGCTGCCGCTGGCCAGGCCTTGCAGGCTGAACGCGCCGCTCGCGTCCGTGACGGCCGCGCCGCGCGGTAGCGCGCCTGCCGGCAAGTAGCTCGGTGCATGCCCGACCGCGACCCGGGCACCGGGCACCGGGTCTCCGCGCTCGTCCAGCACTTCACCTTCCACGGCGCCCGGCTCGTCCAGATCGATCGCCGAGAGCTCGAATGCTCGATCCCGTCGACCCGGATTTTCGACCGTCGTCGCAAGCTCGCCTTCCGCGAACTCAGGATGGCTCACGTGCACTTTGATCGGGCCGACCGGCACGTCGGCGATGCGGTATTCGCCGTCGGCGTTCGTGGTTGCGGTCTTGCGCAAGCCTTGAAAGCTCACCGTAACCAGGGCTCCTTCGACGCCGCGTCGCCCACGCAGCGCGGTGACGCGGCCCGTGACCAAGGCGCCGCGCGACAGCTTGAGCTCGACCGAGCCCTTCGCCTCGTTCGCGCCCAGCGCCAGCACTTGGCGCGCGAAGCCGGGCGCCTGGACGGAAATGCGCAGCGCCAGGCCCTGTGCGTCGCCGATCTCGAGTTGGCCGCGCGCGTCGCTGAACGCCGTCGTCCGAAGCGGCGATGTCGGATCGAGCGACAGCACGTTGACCTCGGCCAGCTCGAGAGGATGACCTTCGTCGTCCAACACCGTGACCTCGATCGGCTCGCGCAGCGCCGGCAGCGTGATGTCGAGCTGCTCTTGTTTGCCTTCTTCGACGGTGAGCGAGATGCGTTTGGCGACGCGCGCCGGATTTTCTGAGCGACGCACGTTGACGATCACCTCGCGCGGCAACGCGCTGAACGCGAACGAGCCGTCGCTGGCCGTCACGGTGGCTCGCTGAAATGTGCCGTGCTCCGCGAGCACCTCGACTTCGGCGCCCTCGACGGGCTGATCGCGGTCGTCTTTCAAGCGACCTTCGAGCGAGCCGCCGTGAAGGAGCGTGACCTTGACGCTGGCCTCGCCGCCGGGCAAAAGCGTCACGGCTTCGCTCACGCCTTCCACGAAATCGGGATGACGAACCAGCGCGCGGAGCAGACCGGGCGTGACCGGAGCCGCGCGAAATCGGCCGCCCGCATCGCTGATCCAAGGGGCAAGCTCTTCGTCGGCGTCGAGCGGCTGCGCCGCGGAATCCAGCGCCGCCGCCGCCAGCGCGGCGTTGCTACCCGGAATCGGCGGGATCGGGCCGGGCATCACGCCCAGCTCGCCGGCAGCGATCAGCGGCGGCGGACCAGCCAAGGCCCAGCTGAAATGCGAGCGACGAAAGCGCAAGAGCTGCGGCGTCTCCGAGATCGGCAAACCCGAGCTGTCGGAGCCGACCACCTCGACCGACGCGCCGTCGATCGGAAAGCCGCGCGCGTCGACGACCTCGCCTAGCAAGGTGCCACCGCGCAGCAGGCGTAGTCGCAAGGGCTCGCTCAGCACATCCGGCACCGCGACGACGGCGCTGCCGACGAATTCGGGGGCGCGCCCCGAAAGCGTCGCGGGCCCCTTGGAGATCGGGCCGAGCGTGACCTTGCCGTCGGTTCCGCTACGGCCACGCAGGGGAAAGGTGCTGAGCCCCTCTTCCGCTAGCACCACGTCCGCGTTCGAAACCAAGTGCGGGCTGGGTCCCGAGCCGTCGGTCACGAGTGCGGTGACAAAGCGACCTTGCTCGAGCGTGAGCGTGAGTTCTTGGCTTTCGCCACGCGCCAGCACCAGCCCCATGAGCACGCGCGAAACGAGCTGATCTTTCGTGGCGCGCAGGTCGTAGCTACCGGCGAGCAGGCCGCCAATCTTGCAGTTGCCGTTGGCGTCGGCCACGGCGCTGCGTGCCGGCCAAAGCGTGGCCCCTCCGATCTCGACGTTGCTGCCGGCGGCCGCGGCCCCGTCGGGCAGCTTTACGTGAACCAAAATCGAACCCAAGCGTCGCAGCGCGATCTCGACCTTGCCCGTGACGCCGCTACGCGTGACGCTTTCGAAGCCAGGTGCCGACGCCTTGACCGTGAACGGCGGCGCACCCAGCCGGCGTAGGCTGGCGGTGCCGAGCGTGTCGCTCAGAGCACCGAATGGCAACGGGTCGGCCGTCGTTACCAGGACCGTAGCGTCGGCGAGCGGCACGTGCGCCTCGTCCGTTACCTTGACGGTGAGCTCGCTGGCTTTCGCCAGCGTAAGCTTGACCTGGCGCGTGCCGCCTTCGACGACGAGCTGGGTCGAGGCGCGCGAAAATCCTTCGGCTTCCGCCAACACCCAAATCGAGCCACGCGGTACGCGTCCGAGCGTCACTACGCCAGCGCGATTGGTCAGACCTTGCCCGGCGTCGAAGTAGCGGCGTTCGCGCTCCCAAAATAGCCGCACCGTAGCCGCAGCAAGCGCCTGTCCGTCGAAGGCTGCGACCGTGACCTGCAAGACGCCGTCACGTTCGGTCTCGACGACTTCGGCGCTCGGGGCTACCGGAGCGGTAGAAACCACGGGCGCCAGGGCGCGCGAGTCCGCCGAAATCCCAAGCAGACAGCTGAGCAAGGTGAGGGCGCCCACGAGCACGACCAGGGCGTCGAAGGCGCGGAGCAGCAGCCGAAAGGGCCCATTGGCCGCGCGCGCGCCCCCCCCAGGAGCGGGCGGGACGGGGGCCCTGCCTGCTCGAGGGACCGAAAGCCGAAGACGGGGGCGGACCACGGCCAGACCATAACGCGGAAGCCCCCTCCGCTTGTTTCCGCTATCTTTGACGGATGCGTCCTTGGCGCGCCGTCGTTCTTGCGCTCGCCGCGGTTTCTCTGCCGCTTTCGTGCGCCAGAAGGCGCGCGCCGTCGCTGCTCGATACGGTCATGCGCGACGCTGGCAAGGGCGGGTCCGATGCCGGCCTCGTGCTCGACGACGCGGCCCAGGCGCCAAGCGGGCCGTGTGGCGCACAAAGCATTCCGGTCATCAGCAATCCTCCGAACATCAGCTTCATCATCGACCACTCGGCCAGCATGGGCGACGAGCTGGCCGGCAGTGGCCTCAGCAAATACGAAAACGCCCGCGTCGCCCTGCGCGACGTCCTCAAGGCCGTCGGTCACCGCATCAACTACGGCGCGACCGTGTTCCCCGGTCTCGCCAACGCGACGGGTTGTGAAGCGGGCGACGAGCTGATGAGCATGGGTCCCGGCGATCCGCCAAGTTACGCGCGCGCCGGCGTGAGTGGCCCGCGCTTGAAAGACCTGCTGGGCCGCTTGTCGATCGCCTCGATAGACGGCGGCACCCCGACAGCCCCGACGCTCAGCAAGGCGCTCACGACCCTGAAAGATCTCGACGGCACGACGTTCGTCGTGCTCATCACGGACGGCGCGCCGAATTGCGATGCGGGGCTTTCGTGCACGGCGCAGGGCTGCATCCCCAACATCGAAGGCCTGACGTCGGTCGATGGCGCCTGCACGCCCTCCCTGAATTGCTGCGTACCGACCAGCCAGAGCCCGGGCGCGAACCTTTCGTGCCTCGATTCAAAGGCCACGCTCGATGCCGTGCAGGCTCTGACGGATGCCGGCATTTCCACGTTCGTGGTCGGTATGCCGGGCAGTGAGCCGTACGAGCAGCTGCTCAGCAGCATGGCCGAGGCCGGGGGCACGGCCCGGGCCACTAACCCGAAGTACTATTCGGTGGCAGACACCGCCGCCCTGGAAGCCTCGCTCAAGGCGATCGCGGCGTCGGTTTCAATCAGTTGCGACATTCCGCTCGACTATCAGCCGCCCGATCCCGACTACGTTAACGTGTATTTCGACGGTGCGCTCGTCGAGTACGACCCGGAGGCGGGCTGGGAGTGGACCAAAGACGGACATGTCGCAATTCGAGGCGCCTCCTGCGACGAGCTCAGCGCCGGTGACGTACTGGAGGTACAAATCCTGGCGGGGTGCAAGACGGTGGTGAAGTGACGACGGGGGCGCATTTATGTATAGGATGCGGGTCGTGACGTCTCCGCTCGACCTCGATGAGCTCCGCCGCGAAATCGACGCGGTGGATCAGCAAATCTTGAAACTGCTGCACGAGCGCGTGCGGCTGGTGATGGCCGTCGGCGAATACAAACGCGGGCGCGGCATCCCCGTCTACGACCCCGCCCGCGAACGCGCACTCTTGGATCGACTGTGCAGCGCCGCCGAGCCTCCGCTCGATCCGGACACGATACGCCGGATATTCGAGCGGCTGGTCGATGAGTCGCGGCGTATCGAGCAGCATCATGTTGGCTAGCCGAGCCATACCGGTCTCGGATTGAGGGACACTCGACGAGTGCTTCCTAAAGGCCGGGTCTTCGGGCACGGATTGAACGGACGCGCTGCCTCCGGGCACTTGCCTGAATCGAGCGCAGTCTCCACCGCGACGGCTCTTCCTTAGCTGCCTAGGATCCTTCATGAACCGACCAATCTTCTCTGTTTCGTTGGCATTTGCGATCGTCCTTGTGCCGGCCGTCGCGCAAGCGAGCTGGCCTGAGGGGCACGTCGTCGAAGGCGACAGCGCCTACACAGTGCCGGCCGGCCACGGGCGAATCTCGCTTCTCGGCAGAAGCTCGGTTGGGCTCGGTGAACGCGTCGAGCTCTCGACTTACCTGCCGCTCGACGTACTGCTCTTTCCCAATCTCGGCCTCAAGTGGCGCCTGCTTCAGAGCGACACGGTTGCGCTCGCGCTCAAGGGCGGGGTGGGCGGCGGACTTTATCCGGTCGCGGCGGGCGTGACGGTACCGATAGGCGCGGCAGTTGGCGGCGCTGGTCTCGTGGGCGCGGCGTACCAGAATGTCGATCTCACGCTATCGGTGACGCCGGCCCAGCCGGTCACGCTGTCGCTCCGCGCAGGCATCATGCGCCTGGAATATGGGCTGACGGCGGTGATTGGCGCTGCCGGTGGCGGCGGCGGCGGAGCCGCTGGGGTATCGAGCAGCGGCCACATGAACGTGCCGAACGGCGGCTTCGAGCTCGACGCTCTGCTCAGCACCAAGAACGCGCTGATCGCCGAAGCCGAGGCGTACCGGCTCCACGACAACACCACGCTCATCGCACCCTACTTGGCTTGGTATCACGCCTTTGGCGAGCACTTTCACCTCGTCGTTGGCGGCTTCACGTTCGCCGAGCTGCCGGCCACGAACGCACGTCGCTTTCTGCCTTTGCCCTACGCGAACGTGTATTGGAATTTCTGAACGGGCGCGACAGCGGCTCTCCCCAGGGCCGCTGCAAGACGTCCATGTCTTGTCGGGCTGGGGCCCCACCCCAGCTAGTTACCGCCGTGAAGTGGTACCAGAATCGATACGCCGAGCCAGAGCAGAGAGCTTTGCTCCAGCCGCCCCGCCCTCGAGTCTCCAGAGCTCGCAGGTGGAACTCAAATCCAGGGACGCCGCGCGACCCGACGCGATCGCGCCGATCGTCATGCTTCCCGTCAGGCTCGAGACGCGCCCGCCCTTGGCTCCTCAATGCAACGTGTGCCACTGACCGTCGTGCTCCACTTTCGGCACTTCGATCTCGGGTAGCCTTTGCAGCATGGCTGGCGGTACCGAGGGCGGCGCGTCGTCGTTGGGGGTTTGGGCCAAGACGATGTGAACACGCGGTGACGGGGCGGTCGGGTCGGCGCGTAGCGCGAGGCGGCGGCGCACCTCGTCTTCGGCTGCTTCTTCGCGCTCCCAACGCGCGAGCGTGGCCGCGGCCTTGCGGCGCTTCTTGCGCCAGCCGACGGCAAATAGGCCCAACGTGCCTGCCCAGATGATGCTGCCGGAGAACAACACCGGCCAGAACGTGTAACGCTTGGCGACGTCTTCGCGCCATTCGCTTTCGAGCGTTGCTGTCTGCTCGCCGTAAGAGTTGAAGAGCGCGCTGTCCATGGTCTCGCCGTCGCGCAGGCGCGACACCAAGCCGCGGAAACGATGCTTCTCTTCGCGCCGCACCAAGAAGCGGACGACGTCGGCCGCCTCGGCGTAGGCGACTTCGGCGTCCCACTCCTTGGCGGGGAAGGTGCGATCGAGCTCGCTGAGCGAGAGCAGGTGGTCCGAGACCGTCGCCGACCAGAGCGTGCTCATGCGCGCGAAGGCCGTCTCGCCCGACGCCATCACCGCGAAGCCCTCGTTGAACCAGCGCGGGATCGGGCGCCCGCTCACCGCGTCTTCGAGCGCCACGTGTGCCAGCTCGTGCCGGAAAACCTCGGCCAAATCGTGCTGCGAGCTCGGATGCACGGGCAGCACCGTGAGCAGCACGAGCCGCACCTCGGGGTAAGCGACGCCTGCGGCCCATTCGGGAAACGGGGCGTTGGCCGGCGCCAGCATCGCCATCTCGCCCGGCGTACGGGCGACGACGACGCGCACTTCGGACAGCACGGGCTGCCCGACCCACTCGGTGAGCGCGGTGCGGGTGGCAGCCGCGTCGGCGATCAGCGGCTGCACGCGCTCGCGAATGGACGGATGGTAGACGAACTTGATCCAGCCGCCGTCGTAGGTGTTGTAGCCCGCGGGCACGCCCGGTAAGCGCAGCGTGCCGGCGGTCGTGCGCGGCGCATCGCCCGGTGCTTCGCGTCGACTGTCGACCGCGGCGCCTGGCGCGTCGGTATCGTGCACCTCGGTCGTGCCGGTTCGGACGCTTGGCTCCGCGAGCGCCGGCGCTGACCAAGCCGCCTGCGGCCACACCGCCGCGAGCCAGACCAGGAGCAGACCGGAGAGGCGCATCCTGAGCAAATATGATGCGGTCAGGAGCCGTCGCCAAGCCAGGACAACGCTGCGAACGAAACTGGCGCCTGGGTAGTCAATGACCTCACGAGCTCGGGGCTCCGGAGGCCGAGCGCGGCGCCAAGCAGCAACACTGCCCACCCGGCCAGCACCGCGGCCAGCCTCAGCCGCCCCAGCCATGAGGGCATTTTCACGAGCCCGGCGACGATGCCGGCCGCGCCCAGCGCGAGAAAGTCGACCAAGCTTGGACGGGCGGCCCGTGCGACCCCCAGCAGCATGGCGCAGGCGAGCGACAATCCACAGCCAAGGGTGAAAAGGTTTTGCCACGCGGATTTCACGGCGCCGTGGCTTTCGGTCCGCAGGACCCGGAAAGAAAGCCCGATGCACAGCGCAAGAACACACAGCGCCGCTACCGCGAAGGTAGCGCCGCCAAGAGGACGATGGTGAGTCGTCGATTTGAGCACGCCCCCGAAAAGCGCAAGGGGCAACGCCGACAAAGCCGTCCCGCACGCGAGCGCGCGGTCGGCGCGCGGTAGGCCCGCCGCCTTGGCGCGCCTCAACCAGCATCCCACGGGAACGACAACCACCGACACCGCGCCCACCAGCGTCAGGGCCGCAAAGACCGTTTGACCGCTACCCAGCACGCGCACGAACGCCGGTAGCGCTGCCGGTACCGAGCAGAGCAAGCCCAGCGCTACGGCTCCCGACCCTGCGCCGGGCGAGCGCTCGCTCAAACCGGCCGTAGCTCCAAGCGAACGCGGCTGGCGGCTTGCTCGGAGACGTAGCCATTGTCCAAGAACCAGCGCACCGAGCGGGCCAGCGCTTCTCGTGCGCTGCGATGCGTGTAGCCGAGCTTGGTCTCGGCTTTTTCGCTCGTCACCCAAACGTTGCTGCCCACGTAGTCGCGCGCGATGCGTGACGTGATGGGTGGTTCGGTGCCGCGAAAGCGAGCTGCGAGCTCACACAACGAGCCGACCAAGCGCGCGAGCCCAGGACTGCTCGGGCTGCCAGGCTCGGCCAGACCGGTGATGTCGGCGAGCGTCTCGAAAATTTGCGCGAAGGTCAGATTCTCGCCGCCCAAAATGTAGCGTTCGCCGGAGCGGCCTTTTTCCATGGCCAGGATGTGCCCGAGCGCGACGTCCTCGACGTCGACGATGTTGAGGCCGCCGGGCACGATCGGAAAGCGCATCGACGGCGAATGCTTCAAGTAGCGAAGCAGCATCTGGCCGTTGGGCGTCGGCTTGCGATCGCCGGGGCCTGCCAAAGTGCCGGGCAGCACGCTGACGATGGCTTGCCCATCTTCGACCGCTTGCATCACGACGGCGTCGGCTTCGACCTTGGCCCTCACGTACGCTTCGGGGTCGGTGAGGTTGAGCTCGTGCGTTTCGTCCATCTCGTCGCTTTGCGTGGTGCCGAGCACGGCCACGCTGCTGGTGACGACGACCTTCTCGACGCCGCGAGCTTTGGCGGCGCGCAGCACGTGCTGCGTGCCGATCACCGCCGGGTCGATGATGGTTTGCGGATTCTTGTCCCAAAGCTTGAAGTTTGCGGCGCAGTGGTAGACCGAGCTCACGTTGGTGAGCGCGCGGTAAACGCTGCCCTCAGACATGATGTTGCCCACCGAGAGCAACATGCGATCCAGCGGCAAACCTGCCAGCGAGCTCAGGTTCGTTTCAGGCCGCACGAACGCCTTCACGCGCTCGCCGCGCTCCAGCAGCTTCCGCACCAGCATGGCGCCCAAAAAGCCATTCGCTCCCGTGACCAAACTGTACGGCTGCTGCTTCATGAGCCGGTCTCCTACCACTACTTGCGTCGGGGGGGCCAGATGGACGAGGCGCGCCGGCTGGGCTTGGGTAGACTCCGCCCGTGGCTGGCTTTTCGCGCCGTGCGTCGTTGTCGCTGGTACCGATTTTGGGGGCGCTCTGGGCGTCGCCGGGCGTCGCTCGTGCGTCGCAGCCGCTCCCCGTGCACGCGCCAGCCGGCGCTGGGCAGCAGGCGCTCAGCGTCTTCGTCGCCAAGGGCGAGGTCGTAGCGGCGACGTGCGGGACCCCGCCGTGCAGCGCTGGTGCAGTCCCGCTCGGCGTGCCGGCCGCGCTGCGCTCCAAAACGGCGCACGCCGACCTGGTCGCGCTGGGCTCCGGCAAGCGCGCCGTCGTGGTGACGGTGAGCGACGGCGGGCAGACGTTCGAAGCAGTCGTGACGGCGCCGCTCGTGCCGGGCGCGCCGAGCATCGTGTTCGCCGGCCTGGTTGGCCTGCTCACAGGTCAAGACGGCGAGCGCAGCGGGCCGCTGGTGCAGGTTTCCGATCCGGATGCGACGGGCGCGCGACACGTGCTGGTCGGCGAGCAGAACGAAAGCATCTCGCTCTGCGGGCGTCCGACCATCCTCGCGCCACAGCTGTTGAACCCGGCCGATTTGCAATTGCACGGGGCCAAGGTGCAACGCCTCAGCGCCGCCGAACGCGATGGCGCCCATCAAGTCAAAGCCGTGCGTATTCCCGATGAGGAGCCGAGTCACGCCGCGCGCTCGGTGCTGGCTGCGCTCGCCGCCTCCACCGCCGTCAGCGCGTCCGGCCAGGCCGTCACCGACGGCGATCCGGAGACCGTGTGGTCCGAAAACGTGAGCGGCGACGGCAAGGGCGAGTTCGTGGTCATGCACGCGCCGCCCGAGCTGCCGATCTCGGGGCTCGAGCTCACGATTCGTCCGAAGCTCAAAACGTTGCCGGACGGCGCAGCCCCGGCAACGCTTTTCATCGCGGGAGCGCACGACGTTTTCGCGGTCACGCTGCCGGAAGACGCCTGGAAGAATCCCGGCGCGCGCTACGGCATCGCGCTCGACCCGCCGCTGCAGGGCAGCTGCCTTTCGCTCGTGCTCGACAGCGCCTACTCACAAGCCAGAACGGCTCAGGTGAGCATCGCGGAGCTGTCGGTGATGAGCGACATTTCCGCCGATCAGTTGCCGGCCCTCGTGGCCAGGCTGGCCGGCGGCGGGCAGCGTGCTGAAGCGGCCAAGAGCTTGCTGGTCGCCGGCGGCGCGCCCGCGTTCACGGCGATTGCCCAAGCTTTCGATGGGCTCGACGAAGGCGGTAAGCGCGTGGCGCTCGACGTGCTGGACCAAGCGCCGTGCGAGATCAGCGCGCCGGTCTACGTGACGGCGCTCACCGGCAAAGTCGAAGGCCAAATGCTCCACGCACAGAGCCGCTTGCCGCGCTGTGCGGCCGCGGGCGGTGCAGCTCTGGCAGAGGCGTTGAGTAAGACCGACAAAACGGACAAGCGACTGCTGCCGCTGCTCGTCGCAGAGCTCACGATCACCGATCCGGCACGCGCGGTCAGCGCCTTCTTGCCGCTGATGGACGAAAAGACCGTGCTGCGCCGGCGCCTGCTGCGTACGGCGCTGGCCCAAGCCGCTCGCACGGATGCAGCGAGCAAAGCCGTGCGCGGCGCGCTTTCGGATCCTGCGACGCCGCCGGTCGCGCTCATCGATCTGTTACGCGCGCTCGGCGACTCGGCACGCCGCTATCAACCGGAAGCCGGCCAGGCGCTGATGCGGCTGTCACAAAGCTCACCGACGTTCCGCGAGCGCTACTTGCTGCTCGGTCCGACGGCGGCGCTCAGCAGCGTGAGCCCGGAAGCCGACGCGGTCTTCCGCAAGAGCATGGCCCGTGACCCCGATCCACACGTGCGCACGGCGGCGCTCGGCCTGGTGCGCGAGCCCAAACGCTTTCAAACCGAGCTACTCCGGTCGCTCGCCGACGCCGACGTGCGAGTTCGCGAAGCCTCGGTGCATGCGCTCTCGGTGCCGGAGGGCACCTTCGCCGGTCAGGCGCTGACCCAGCGGCTAGCAGATGACCGCTGGCCGCTGGTGCGCGCCTCGGCCGCCGATGCACTGTCCCAATATCCGCGCGGCGCAGCGCTCGATCAGCCGCTTGTGGTTGCGCTGGGAGACGCTTCGCCCCTGGTGCGGGCGCGCAGCATCCGGGCGCTCGGTGAACGCCAGGCGAGCGGCGTCGCCGAACACATTCGCGACCGCTTGCTCGACGCCGAAGAGTGGCCCGAAGTGCGCGCCGAGGCGGCTCGCACGCTCGGCACGCTGTGCGACGCCGGCTCTGCTGACGAGCTGCTCGCCTTCGCCAAGAAACTGTCCGACCCGATGGCGAGCCCCGACGCCCAGCTCATCGCCACCGGTGCGCTCATGTCACTCGGGCGGCTGGCGTTGCCGAATCTGGCGCAGCAGCTGGCGCCGCTGACGGACAAAAAGGCGCCGGCGCAGGCGCGCCGGGCCGCGGCTGTCGCGCTCGCGACGCGCGATACTTGCCGAGGCCCGGGCGGAGCCGGCGCTGAGCTCAAAAGCGCGGCCAAAAAGCGCTAAATCCCGATTCCGCCCACCGCGGCGCCGTGGGAGGGTCGGGCGATGGCTTGGGCTCGCTGGGTCGCGTTGGGATGCTGGGCGCTCGGGTCGGTTACCGCGATCCCGGCACTCGCCGCAGAGCCCGGTGTTGTCTCTCCTCCGGCGAGCCAGTCGACGGCCACCGCCGCGCCGCTGACCTATGCCCTTTCGTGGGTGCGCGCCGAAGGTGCTGAGGAGTGTCCGAACGGTCACGCCTTGGCGGCTGAGGTCGAGCGCCGCCTCGGTCGCGCGGTGTTCGACGTGGCGGCAGAGCGGTCGCTCGAAGTCGAGGTGACACGCTTTGGCGCGATCTATCGCAGTGACGTTTACGTGCGCGACGTCACTGGACACGCTGTCGGACATCGCCAGCTGCAAAGTGACGAACCGGGGTGCAGCGCGCTGGTCAACGCCACGGCTCTGGCGATCGCGCTCGTCATCGATCCTGATGCCGCCAGCAGACCGCCGGCGCCGCCCAAGGCTGCCGCAGCATTCGACCTGCCGCCGCCCGCGCCGCCTCTTCCTGCCACTGCGGTCGCCGCACCGCCGCCGCCGCCCGTCGCCCCACCCCAGGCGTTACCGGAAAAGCGCCTGCCTGAGCCGCCCCGAACCCCGATCACGCTATCCGGCCGCGGCGAGGTGCTGGGCGGCGTCGTGCCCGCGATATCGCCCGGTTTCGAGCTTTCGTTCAGCGCGCGACCCAGCACCCGCTTTGGCTATGCGGTGGCCGCTTCGTTGGCGCTTTCACAAACCGCGACCTTCGGCATCGGCTCGCTCGACGTGGGCCTGACCCGAGCCAGCGCCCTCGTGACGTTCGACGCCGGGCGCTCCGAGCGGGTTCGGTTGGTGCTCGCCGCGGGACCGACGCTCGGGGTGTTTCACGTGGCCGTGCGCGCGCCGGCGCCAGTTACCGATTCCGGCGACTTCTCATTTTGGGGCGGGGAGCTGGCCGCAGATCTGCAAATCTCGGTAACTAATGGGTTTTTCTGCGAGCTAGGCGGCGCCGCGTTGCTGCCGCTGCGCCGCCAAGAATTCCTAGTGCGTGGCCAGAGCGGGTCGATTTGGCGCCAGCCGTTCTTCTCGGGTCTTGGGTTCGTTGGGCTTGGGACGAAGTTTCCATGAAGGCGTACCCTAGGTCGGGGGACTTAGCTGGTGTGCAGCTGGTTGCGGAAACCCCCCTGATGTTGAGCGCGCCGGCAGACGACCCGGCCGGTGAGCTCAGCGCGGAGCACGTCTACGAGCTCCACGCCGACTTCGTCTGGCGAAGCCTGCAGCACCTCGGCGTGCGCGACGCCGATCTCGAAGACTTGGGCCAAGAGGTGTTCGTGATCGTGCACCGGCGGCTCTCGAGCTTCGACGGTCGCAGCAGGCTTACGACTTGGCTGTTCGGAATCTGCCTGCACTTGGCCCAGCGGCACCGGCGTCGCGGCTACTTTCGTTTCGAGTTTTTGCATGCGGACCCACCGGAAAGCGTCGACGCCCAGACGCCCGAAGCGCTCTACGCCGAAGCACAGGCGCGTCAGCGGCTGGAGTGCTTGCTGGACAAGTTGAGCCCGGAGCGCCGCGCGACCTTCGTGCTGTTCGAGCTCGAAGGCATGACATGCGAAGAGATTGCGGAGCTTACCGCGGTGCCGATCGGCACCGTGTATTCGCGCCTGCACTTGGCGCGAAAGCTGGTGGCCAGAGCGGCAGCGCGTTTGCGCCGCTCCTGCAAGTGGGAGGATTTGCCATGAACGCGCCGCGCCGCTGGATCGATGATCCCGAAGCCGACGAGACGCTGCGCCAAGTATTGCGCAAGGCTCCAGGCGCCCGCTCGCTGGATCAACCGACGCGACGCCGACTGCGCGCGCGCGTGGCGCGAGCCTCGGCGGTACCGGCGGTCGCTGCCGGGTGGTTGTTCGTCAAATCGGCTGCGGCGGGGCTGGGCGTCGTGCTCGGCACGGGCGTGATTGCCGTTTCGACGGGCGTGATCGACTGGGCGCCGTCGCAGCAGCAGGAGCACGGCCCCCGAGCTGCGAGCAAAGCGCCCGACCAAGTTTCGTCGCCGCTCGTGCCGCGCACGCCGCTCGCGCCACCGGCGCCGTCGCCCGCGCCGTCAGAGACCAAGAGCGACGAGCCGAGCACGAAGCTCACTCCCGCGCCGTCGCTGGCGATGCCTTCAGGCTCGTCTGGCGCCAGTACGCTTTCGGCCGAGGCGGCCTTGCTCGAGCAAGCGCGGGGCCAAATGCGCGCGGCGCCGGCAGCTGCGCTATCGATCGCTGCCGAGCACGCCCAGCGCTTTCCACGTGGCCAGCTGGCCTCCGAGCGCGCGCTCATTCAGATCGAGGCGCTGCACCGGCTGGGGCGCGACACCCAGGCGCGCTCGCTCGCGGGCGGCCTGCTTGCTGGCGCGGGTGCCGGCCTGTACGCGGAGCGCGTGCATCAGCTGCTCGGAGAAAACGTCGGACCATGAAAGTTTTCGTGAAGGCTTCGGCGTCGCCGCGGGACACACGGGCACGAGGACACTTGCAGGCCACGAGTTGGCCACGGAGGGTGAGATGCGTCTTGGACTATTGAGTGTGCTTTTGCCGCTCGTTTTCGGTTGCGCGGGGAAAAACGTGGTGGCGGGTGAAGAGAAGACGAAAGCACAGCAGCTCGACGCTGCGCTGCCGTCGTGGTGCGAGAGCGCGTGTGCGCGCATCGAGGCCTGCCCCCAGGCGCCCTGCCAATGCGCTGCTGACGTCTGCGATTGCCCTTCGTCGACCGCACCTGACTGCCCGGCTCAATGTCAGCAAGCGATGAAGCAATTTACGACCGGCGGCGACGCCTGTGCGGCTGCCGGTGAGAAACTTCGCAGGTGTATCGATGCGGCCGGTTGCTCGGCGCTCAACCAAGGCAACGAGTGCATGCCAACAGCTGCCGATCAGGCGGCTTGTCCAGAAGCGGCGCCGCCCAGCGACTACACCGACCCCATCGGCTCCGACGCGAGCGGGAGCTCGGGCGGATCGGCCGCGGGCGGGTCGAGCTCGGCTGGACCCGCCGACGCCTACCCGCCCGCAGCCCCGACGCCGGGCGTCGCTGGCTCAGCCAGTGGTGGCACGGGCAGCGGCGGCGGCGCCACGGGCGGCAGCGGACCTTTGGTCAGTTGCCAATCGGGCTACGGCACCGCCGGCGCCAACTCTGGTGGCGGGCCGCCGTCCTCGGCCGTGGTTTGCGAAGAAGGCGTGGCGGACTGCTCGGACAATCACGAATATGGCTGGCTTTGCGCGATTGGTTCGGAGGGCCAGACCGCTTGCTCGTGCCTGCTCGATTCGCACGCGACGGGCGCCTTCGATCCAGGCGGAACGTCTTGTCCGACGCAGGCGCAAGTGAACGCTGGCTGCGGCTGGAACATCGCCCAATAAATTCGCAACGGGGACTGCTCGGGCTGAGGTGTCGAGACGACTGACACGGGA
>Ga0307508_10002661_pt1 | contig 18742 bp, 25 predicted proteins | sample 9_EM_MG_FD_203089 | JGI IMG/M metagenome (GOLD analysis project Ga0307508, IMG submission 203089) | Populus trichocarpa ectomycorrhiza microbial communities from riparian zone in the Pacific Northwest, United States - 9_EM | ecosystem: Host-associated > Plants > Roots > Unclassified | place... | reverse complement strand
ACGGAGCCGTATGACAAAATTACCGGTTCACCTATTGTTGATTAAATAACGGCAGCGCCGGCTGCGTGGCGGGGCGCGCCACTAGTTTGCCATATCTCCAGCTGATTGTGCACAGAAGCCTGGTAAAGACATGGCATTGAAGGCGTGATTCACTACTGCTACTTAGAAGAGTGGGGCATGCTGCATGCAATGGGTTTCTTCTTTGGTGAAGGTGTCGAGGGAGTAGTATGGTCGCTTGGAAGGACTGCTTGTGCCGGCAAGTTGGAGCCCTATAGCTACCCTTGCCTAGCGTGCCGCCCCACGTAGTGTCATACACGGCCCCCATACCGCGGTGCAGTCGCACATGAGACAATGGTCCTCGCGCACAGGCGTCATGGCATCGGCGAGGCACATGGCACATGCGACATGCGACATGGTGAAGGAGGGACACTACCCGGCGCTGTCAGCTGCCTACTTCCACTCCTCGGCCATGCCACCGATTGTAGAACTCGAGGGAGTCTCTGGCAGGCGCAGGCCGCGCTCTTCGCGATGACGGTCACTCCTTCAGACATTGCGTGGGGCTTCAAGCCAGGAATTCATTCTGGCTGCAGTTGCAAGCTTGCAAGATATGCTGCTAGTCACGATAACGAGAAGAAAATTCCACCGAAATTAAGAAGGAGCATAACAGACAGCAAGATGAAGCGCGTTGCTTTGGATCCCAAAAGTATGTCGCTCAACAATCTCGCTGACAAGGATCTTAATACCGCGTATGCTGCCCAAGACACCACGGGCCTTAAATTAAGACTGTATTATAATATACACACAGTAAATTGTTTACGCTAGCAGTTTCTTGCCAGTGCCTAGAGATCGCTAGATAACGTCAAGTACTCTTCGCATGCTCCCCTCGCCTCATCCGCTTTGCCCGCACGGGACAGGAAAACTGCGTACGGGCATAAAGAGCCAATGAGGCACTTGATCGCTATTATAGACGTCGGATCTCCGTCACGCAGACCGCGATTAAAGGTTATGAGTTCGTTCCAGGCTGCTTCCGCCTCTTCTGCGCGTCCAGCGCGATGAAGCGAGTAGCCATACCAGTCAAGGTGCTCGATGAGAGTACGGTGCTTCAACGCGTTTAGGTCCTTGGCGTACAGCTCTCGCGCCACACTAACCAGCTCTGCCCCAATAACTCGTGCTTCATCCTCATGGTCAATCTGGAGAAAACTTCTATATTCCCGCAGAGATTCGACAAGTTCATCGCCATACTGGGCAGGGTCATCCGCATACAACTGGCGGTAGAGTGCTACAGCCTCGTCGAATGCCAATGGGGCATCCACAATACGATTTGCGTTCTTGAGAGATTGAGCACGTGTCTGTAATAATTTGGCAAGGTCTGCGCGCAATTCAGTGTGGCTTCGAGTTGCCATGCGGAGAAGGGCAATGCCTTGATATAAGACAGAACATGTCATATCCGGCGTGAGGAGTTCACCGCTACCGGGTTGATGAATCCCACGCGCTGGTTCGCATATCCTATCGAGAGTAGAGCATAGTTTACGTAACTTTGATACATTTGGAGCCTTGTCGCATTTGACTGAGAGAGCCTACGAGATCAATAACGGAGTGAATGATTAAGTTCAAGGCAATAACGCAGGAACCATACCAAGGCATCCGCTATGCGGTTGTCGTGGGCGTGATCAGCCTTCAGGCACGTTAGTAGTCCCGATAACTAGGGGACAGAGCGGGGTCTAGCAAGTACGCATACATTTACATTGAATGATCGCACCGTCAACTGTTCCGGCATGTGATAGAGCTCGCAGAGCGCGCGCTGAATGTGAGCTCGGACATCCAGACCGAGATTTGGATGGGGCAGGTGGCCCATGACAAAACCCCCGCCAATCTCGTGTAGTTGATGCTGAATAAGGGAGACGAACCCAGTAGCCTGCACAGGAATACAGATTCAGTGTATCTTCGTAGAAGTCCAGACTGAAACACACTCGAAGAGGTTCATAATACGGTGCTAGTTCTATAATCACTCCCAAGATGCGTCGCAAGTCCTGTAGTGTGACTACTGCACTGAATTCCTGTCGATTTTCCGCCTTGTCAGAAGAAAAGACGACAAGGGATTCATTAGCAGCTCGCCAGATCTATTGCGGACAGGTCAGTTGTGATGGCGATATCAGGCATGGAACAGCGCACTGCATCGTTCGCCTTTGCCTTTCCTCCCGCTACCAAAAGTTTCAGCGTCGACGACCTGGTGGGTCTCCGATCAAGTCGAATCCACATGGTTTTCCCCGATAACGGTGACTCTACTTGCAGAACAAGATATCGGTGGGAGATTCTTGCCCGCGTTATCATCGTGTACCCCTTAGTACACTTGATCACGTCACTTTGCATGGACGAATACCGATCGACGGCTTCATCGACGGCTTCAAAAAATTGCGACAGCCCCAATATACGGGACCCGAAGTCGGCATCGTCATCGCCACCGCCACCGCGATCGCCATGTGGGGGAAATTCAAACTAACAAGGTAGGAAGAATTCAGAATACTAATATATGCGGGGCGGCGCATTCTCACCTCGGAGGACAGTTCGCCATTGATATCCTCTTCAGTTGATTGAGCCAGTGCCAAGGCTTCGGCGCTCGCGAGACTCATTCCCGGGACCGAGAATGGAATGGTGTCTGACTGGATCGGCACGATGGCCCGGGATGTCAAGTTGCACTGGGGGGCGAGAGTCATTGGATCGAACAGAGCTTACGACATCAGGTCTTGGGATGATAGGTAGGGTAGCACTAGGCGTGGCTGGATCGGTTGCGGGACCAAAGGCGTATTGCCCTTGGTCTGTGCTAGCGAGCGACGGTAACTCGGTCTCCATAAATTTTTCTTTCTGGTCAGAACAGTTTGGGCGACTTTCGTGGGCAGGATGGGAGTTAAGTAGCCATCACGGTATCCAAAGAGACGAGGTCACAAGTCTGACATGTGCACTTGGTTCGGGCACTTCGGGGGCGATGCCAGCGGCCTCTATATCTAGCACTACTGTTGGTGCATTGTAACGAGGACCACTTGAATAGCACAGGTCCTCAATATATAAACGCACCGCCACAGCAAGGTGCTAACGCACTAAGCTCGCACCGCCTTTGACTGACTATCTGCCTATGAATTAAACCAATGTAAAGTAAACGCGGGCGGAACGCCTGCCGCGCGCCTCTCCTCGCTTTTTCCAGCAGGCTCGCTGCTTCTGGTTATGCGATACTGTTGCCACCAACCCAGCCCCTCACTGCCTCTGCTCGAAAAACCCTCGAAACTCGCCCCCCACAGGAAACCGTACAGTACTGTACTTGACCTTTGTACGCTTGATAGAGTCCACGTCGCACGCACTCTCGTGTCCGATACGTTTGCACATGCCATATCGGCGATCGCTCCATGTAAGTGGCCAACATATGCGATATCGAGTCACTACTTACCGTGTTAAGGGGCTCCATGGCCTCCATACACCAGCGTTCGACGACTATGAGGAGTCCCCCACTGCTGAACCCAAACCAATCCCGCCCACGGTTAGGAGGACACCATTCGATGCATCGTGCCTCAGTGGTGTGTATGGCAGATGCACGAATGTGGTGAGTTAAATTTCTCATTAATACTGTTAATCTGTTATAACGTGTCATGGCTCTTCTCTGCCACTAGGAAACATTTTTCGCCGACGACCAAGGAAGATCACTTCTCCCCAGGACGGCGCGCGTTAATAGTTCTCACCCGCTCCGAGCGTTTTACCTAGCTTATCGTAAGGCCCAACTCAATGCTCTATTTGGTCGCTCGCGCTGTCAAGATGCGCTCTTGCCGCCTCTCGAAAAGATCAAGCTTAGTTTAGAAGATCTGTGCCTAATTGCCGATAGCAACCATCTTATGGCACAGGCTACGATAACCTGCGTGGACGGGTACACAACCCCATTGTACAACATCGCGATAGGCGCCTCAGAACTGGTTCACCGATTCCTTATTCTGGACCTGCAAAGGCCTGGAAAGCCCAAGATTTGGTTGCGGATCGATCGTCGAAAGGCCCGGGACAAGAGCATCATTGAGTTTGTCGGCGCTGGATTGAGGACTCCTGCACATGACACAGTATGTTATCCTTATACTGTGTCTTCCCAGTATACTAACCTTCCTTCGACAATAAAGGCCCAGCTAGCCGATAAGAAAGAAAATCTCATCGATGACAGTTGCATTCACGAGAGTCGACAAGTGCTTTCCAAGGTCCGAACCCTCGGCGACTTACGTCATTACTTTCGTGTCATCAACCAGGAACTCAAAATTTACCAGCTGTGGCCTGTGGGTAGCTTGTTTCACGCTGCTATACCACGATTGCCTTACGCAGGTTTCAGGCCAATTGTTGGTTCCTAGTCTCTTTGCTTCACCAGCAACTCGGAGAAACCAGCGATGGAGAATTTGTTCATGGTAAACTGCCAAGTCCGTCGCTTGCGCAAACGATCAGGAATCGAATCAACAAGCAGTTCAATTACTTACCTGAACCTTTAACGGTGTGATGGCATCCTATTGTGATGCATGGTGCCTTGCTGACGCTTGCCGCATGGAACAGCTGTCTCGACTCTTAATGTCAATAAATAATGAATATCTTGGACATCTCTACATCGCCGACGCTCTAGTACGTTTACTGTGGACATACCTAAATTGACTGCTCACCCCATTCTGTGCCGTTGCAGGCACTGTCCTTGCAATGGGACGATCTGGGGGATCCCGCATCTTCATCTTCAAAAGCCGCTGGCGTGCTACTGAAACTCCAGTCTATCGTATTGAGAATGTGCGAGTTGGCCCGTCGTGATCGCCAATCCCGTCGAGATAGTGTCCTTACTCCGGACTTGGAGTGCTCCCTTCTATCCCAAACCGCCATGCTGGTCTGTCGCGCTCGTGAACTTGATTCAGCGCAGTGGCTCCCCGAGCTTGGGAGACTGCGCCGACTCCAAGCTCAAGCTCTCAGAGAGTCAAGTCGTATTGACGAGGCCTTTCCGGCATTTGAAGAATCCATTTCAATCTTCCGTAAGTTGTATGAGGTGGATGCAACTCTCTATTTGGATGATCTCATCACATCACTGGATGCATACGTACACGGCCTCGAAGGGGCGAAGCGGGTGGACGAAGGAAGGGTGGTCCGTAAAGGATTGGTTGAGCTGGTTCGCCAACACACTGATGACCTCCGAGGCGACGAACGCCTTGTGGACATTCTCGATGGCTATACTATTTCACTCCTCATAGCGGGTCATAAGGAGGAGGCATACGCTGTTCATGAAGAAGCACTTGCCCTTTGTCGAGATATATCCAAAGCTAGACGTGAAGTCCGCCTAAGTCGTCTTGCTTAACAGCCCAGGGCAGGCAATATTCATGTTGAGATTTCCTGTTTCCTCGTGTTCATTGTATGTTTGTAGCGCGATCCCTATACATTGCTTCGCCTGCCTATTATGTGAACAGATGCCGCACGCAATCAATAATCTGCATCCAAAACGTAGCTTTAGGCTCACCACGTCATGCATGCTCTCTAGTCTTTAATCGTGATTGTTACCGAATATCTTTGTCAAAGAGTGCACGCCAGACTCGGCGAAATCAAGGTGCTACGTACCCACGTCATCTCGACTAGGTGCGATTAACTGTGAGTCACCAGGCGATGTACTAGTCTTACCTTTTTTGATCACCACACCGCACATCCTCGGATGAGTAGCATTGCGTCTTATAGGGTGAGATTAGCTGTTGCGATCAATTCACCTACATGTAGCTCTAAAGGTGTGAGCCTATCAGGCTCTGATTGTCACAGCGCGAGCTCGCCCCTATGAGGTTTTGAGGTTTGTTATACCCTTCTCCATAAAAGCTTTCTGTAGGGACGAAAGTTTGTGTACGAAGAACGCCCTTATCCATTTGGGCGTAGGGCTGTCGACCGTGTCTCATCGTAGAATGCTCTGAGTCACCTATCACCACAAATGCCTATCTATCGATGGACTTCTTGCGCATGAAATGGCCTTAAAGAGGGCTAGGCAAGAAACAACTAGTGGATACTGCATGTTGCTGTCAAGTTCCTTTGATAATGCATCGCCCGCGCTACATTCCACAATGTAGAAACAGTACACATTGTGATGCGTCTTGGACTCATTTTTCAAGAGCCTTCTGGTCCCCTACTCAATGCACCATGTGTTCAGCAAGCTAAATTCACTGTGCAAAGCCCCATTCCTGAGATCCAGCCATGCTGCGGTCGAATTTCACAACCCGGCCCCCCCCTGTGAGTTTTCGTGAACGAGATCCAGGACCGAGCACACCACGATCATCACGACCTTCTGGCGCAACAAGCAGTAAATGGTTGCTGACAATCTAGTTTAAGATTGGTGAGACATTGTAGTTCTGGGAATATCGCATCCAACGCACGTCATTTAGTGCGACAGCAGATTTAGTAAGGGTCGCTAATACTGCAGTCAGCTGCACATCAGCATATTCCTGTAAGGCGGTGACAATGAGCATATGCAATCGCTAGAAAGTCGCAAATCGTCCTACGGTATCAAACTCTTCGCGAAATGCTGGATGTTCGCTTGCAGGGAGAGAGGCAACTAATGCTGACAGAGAACGGAGTATTTCATGATCCTTTCGTGCTGTACCTGTGTGTGCAATAACCCGGAAGTTTCGCATGAGAAATCAAGACGCCACGTTCGCGTCGACTCACCTGCAACCGCTCCCGAGACATACTCCACCAACACGCTCAATCTCTCATGAAGCATTTTGATAGCAGAACGTTGTGTCTGTAAATATGAAGCCACTGGTGAGGACAACGGAACGATTCATGATTGATTAGTTCCTCGAAAAGAAAAAACCATGAGGTAGGAGAATCGTATCATTTACTCACGATTGCTGCTGCCTTCGCCGCCTCGAGCTGTCCAATCCACAGCTATTCGCTCAGCCTCTCCCGTTTCAATCTTCTCCGGCACTTCAACAAACATGGTGCGGGTGTGGCGATCCTTGATCTCGACGATGGGCTCATATACTGTAACTGGAAGGTTTTGGCCGCCAGTAACGATGGATTGTGGAGAAAGGATAAGAAGTAACGGTGTAGGCGTGTAGTTCGTGAACTGGGTAGATTTGAGTTACTGCGATGTTTCACATCAAACGGCGCGCCTCGAGACTCACTTGTTCGTGCAAATGGACATGGGCTGCTGTAGGTTGGGAGGCGACGGTGTACCACCCTATAAGATCGAGAGACGGGAACACCTGCTTATCTGCGCGGAATACACAAAGAAATCAGATTCACGTTGGAGTGTCGAGCACGAGGCTAGAAGCTCCAACTAGGCGCACATTGCTCCTTGCGAGCAGCGAGGAATCCTTGGTCGATCTCTATCCCTACAGCTTCTCCCAGTCCAAGATCGCGTCCGGGCCCCGCGGTCGTGGCTATATCGAAAGAATTGACGATTTCCACATCCCGACCATTCTGCGTCCCAAGAAGTGCGCCGATGACTTGAAGAAATTTAGAGGTAATTCCCAGCAAAGTTGTAGTAAGACACGGCGATATTCTCGTAGATTATGCACATAGCGCTCACTAAAAGGGTTCGGATTGCCCGTTTGCAGCTTTAAACGCGTCAAGTGTTCAGAAACATTTAAGATGGGGAGTGGGTGACTATGATGGAGCTGCGTCAGCTTAACCGGTGTACACGGTCAGGGGAATTACTCACAGGGATAGGTTGAGGGATGAAGTAGCCGTCGAGGCCACTGAATCATTGACCGCACTGGTAGACATATCGTTACTTGGCTATATTTGTGTCTACTACTAGTTATTTGTGACTAGATTTTTCCATGCCGCCTAAGAGAAAGATGCAACAAGACGAGCCTGCTGCCTCGCAAATCTCGAACCGTGAAGATGCAGAAGCTACTATGCGCCAACTCATCGCATGGTTTGGTATTGACCGGACACAATTTCAAGACGACTCCTCAGGTCTTTACCTACCTGAGAATATGACTTCATAGTATCCACATGGGAGATAGCACGGGAGTTAGCTTCTCCAAGGCAACTTATCAGGCTGTCGCTCCTCTCGTCGGACGAAAGACATTAACATGTTCGAGATCCCACCGTTCCGCATACCCTCAGAGCTTTTCCAATCCATTGTGATGAACCTGGATGTCATTCTGGTGCAATATGGCCCCTTGCCGAGCATAGGATGGTAGAGGCAAGATCAAGATTTTTCTCTCCAGTGAGGGTGTTTGGGTTCACTCTTGAACTGCACAGCTAAACAGTTCACATTCACGCTAAGGACCCAGATATTATCATTACAGGCCGCATCGGATATTTCTTCAAAACATTTGCTATTCTCTGCGTCGAAATGATGTTTAAGATATAGGAGTTGGTAGGGAGCGTTTGGATGCTATAGCTCAGGTCATAGCTGAATGCGACGGTATTGCTTTTCATTGCATCCTATCCTATGGGTTATCCTTCGAGTTTCTCAAGTTCGAAAGAACAGACAAACCATGTTTCCTATTTGCTGGATCCAAAACATCTCAGGCGTGGCCTGAAATTACCCAACTTCACGAGGAGGGAGACCCCCTCTTTCTTTCATTCTTGGGCTCCGCCGTTTCTGCGAGAGGGAGAGAAGGAGTGTTTGAAGAGACCAGGTTTTGATGAATGGGACCAAGGCCTGAACCCTGCTGAAAAAGCTTTGAGGATATTTAGGGAGGCCGAGAGGCTGCGCCAGAAGGGCGACCCCAGTTCTGCTGCTACGAATATGCATAAACCTCTTAGGAGAGGTATTCCCATATTAAAAAAGCGGTGCTGCAATGCAGCCTAGTCGAGCTTTTCAAACATTGAATGCAAACGCTACGCATTAACCATGACGCCACTGTTAAAATAATCACCACAAAAGAACCCCACAAACAGGGAAAAGTGTCCGACACCAGAGCGATTGCACATCACCCGCTCGCAATGAGCCCTCTAGACTCCGACAAAAAGAGCCCAAACACCCTTTAGATAGCCAACTATCTCGTCTGCACCGAGTTTACTCTCGCCGAAGATACGATCAACAAAGGTGATTGGCACCTCGCCTACGGTGTACCCCAACGCACGAGCCCGAACCATCATTTCCATTTGGAAAACATATCCCCGTGATAGTGTCAGTGAGATTATATGCTTTAAAACACGTCGGCGATATAATCTACATATCGACCCACAGCATATAAGTGGTAGCAGAGTACAAGTGTATGATATGCAACATACCGAAAGCTCCCAGTAAGATCGGATACGCCCGGATTTAGCACTGTGTCTGCTAAGAAGTTGGCGCCGCGAGAGACAAGTTTCCGTTTTAAATCCCAACCATGCACGCCACCAGGCACCAATTTACTGCCTGCAACGAGGTGTGATGGGAGTGGTGGTGTGGGGTTATTTCGGTAACGAGTACCAGTTACAATGTCAAGATCATATGCGCGTTGCAGCCTAACCCGGGGGTGAATACGGCGGCACACATCGAAAAAGAGTAACCTACTTAATAAATTGGGGAATAAACTTAGGCTGCGGGGATTCGGAACGCGGGCGACGGGAAGGAGAACAGGGAATGAGGTTCTAGTCATCAATTCAGGTAGGACGGCGGAACGTACATGATGAGAAAAGTCGGCATCCATGATGATAACGAAATCACCGGTGCAGAAATCCAGGCCATGTATGTAGGCAGTCCTAGAGTTGGTTCGGGTGAAGAGGGTTTGATCCAGGTTGGGTCTCTCGTGCTGGCTAGTATAGTTGTGGGTGCTCACCCTAGGCCAAGCTTACCAGCGCGGGGTTTAAGTACCTACACATAAGGCATGCAGTGTCAAATACGAGACACGAGCCTAGGGGAATTGATTATGCTTGCAATTCTGTCTTCACCGTAAACAAGCTTGAGTTCAAGCGCAACTTCTTGCGTGCCATCCGGAGAATTATCATCGACCACAATGATTTCCCAGTTCAACGAGCTATGCAGTTGCGCCATGAGTTGCAATCATTGGCTTCAACGGACACCAGTGACTGAACATACTGTTCAGTGAAAGTTTTGGCCAACAGCCAAACAATGACAGGAAGGTTCTTGCGCTCGTTGTACGTAGGGAGAATAACAGAGTATTTATGAGTTGAAAACAACCCAGCCATGTTTTCTACGTCAAGTGGCATCAACTGAATGCAGTCCTTGCGTGTGGGCGCTTAAAGAACTGGACTGTGCATCCCTGCTCTCTGGCGCAAGGGGCATTCATATTGTTAGATCCGAACGAGTCAGCTATGAGCGCTGGCTCGGCATTGGTATGTACGTCGAATCTGCGCCGACTTCCGTCCAAGCACCGATGAGAGTGGAAGCTCTTTCGTCTAGTAAGCAGGCTACTGGTCAATCTACAATGTGGACAAGCGGTATGATAAGCTATAAGATGTTATCGTATCAACAGGGATGAGAGTGATGAATGGTGCGGTTGGGTGGTAGTCGAAGAATGCATGGGATTAGAAAATGGAAAATACGGTACTGTCGATTGTCTCGGCGGCGGAATTTGAAATCTCTCTCAACTAGCCAGAGCATCTGCTCAGCGCATAGGCGTGACGGGTGTCCAACTAGCTGGTGTCCCATTTGGCTTCGCTACGCCGCTCATGCCCGCACCAACAGACGTGCCAGGGGGAGTGGAACTATAGAGTGTGGGCGCATATGGGCTTGATACGGGACGCGGTCCGCGCAGGTGCAGTGGGAGTGCCATCCCACCCGGAATGCCGCCTGTACCTGTCGTGCCCCATTGTCCGTGTGCACCATTCATAGGTTTTCCCCCTAAATTAGGTACGGCACGTGTAGGTGTGTAAGGAGAAGAGTTCGCGATGTTCGACGGAGTATAATAGCCACCATTCATGGCAGGAGAAGGCTGCTGGGAATACTGGTATGCACTCGGCGGATAGTATTGGGCATTTGGATTGGTAGCTGGTACCCTGGGTGTGCTTGAACCTGAGCCTGAAGCAGCCGCGCCGCGCCCAGCATATCCGTAAGATGTTGTATTGGGGCGGGTGGCGTATCCATATTGGCTTGGGGCGTTAGCAAGTGAGGGCGCTGGAGGCAGCGTAGACCCTGCCGTAGGAGTCGCCGTCGCTGCGGGATTCGTAATTGGCGGCGGTGGGAGAAGAGCAGCACTGGGAGATGGACGAATGGTGGTGTTGTCTATGAGGGCGAAGTCACGCGTAGAGGAGAGTGTACCACGGTAACCGGGTGCAGGATCTCGCGGGACGGAACGCTGGAGCGAGTGCAGGACTGAGTGACGAGGGACCAACACCCCGGACGGGGCTAGGCTCTCTACACGGGGCCTTAAATTCACAATAGCTGCAAGCGATGCTAGCAATTCTCTGCCCAGGGTCCATTCCTCGCTGCCCTCCACAAGGGCGACCTCTTTTCCTTTCGTACCAGCCCTGAATCGCACTGCCTGGAGGGTTTGCATTCGTCGCAAAGCTCGCGAGTTCTTCCCAAGGAGTGCATTCAGTTCGTCTTCTAGCGAGCACAGATCCAAAGCCCGCAAGACTCCACTCAATGCTTCTTCGTCGTTCCCTAATAATGAAGCAGCCAGCGACGCAAGCGTGTCGCGTGATTCAGAGTGTGCAGGAGGCAGCTTTACGTCCGAGCGGCCAGGCCCAGCCGTAGCCTCATGAACGATCTCCCCAGATGCCTCCTTCGGAGCCGTGCCTAACTTCTTGGCAGCAAGCTCCCGCAGCGCTTTCTGTACTTCGGCTCGGGCTTCTGATCTTCTCTTGGAACGCTCCCGTTTAAATGTCGAAACCAAGCCGAGAGTGTCGCGTCCAACTTGACCGCCATCAGAATCGAAGGCTGGAGCGAGGCTGGAGAATATTCCGTAGTCAATGAATGCAGCTGATGAGAGTGTCGACGCGTGTGATGGCTTCGGGGCTGTACTTGTACGTTGCTGGGTGAGCGGAGTTCGCTTGGACAACGTAGATGCAGGCGGTGCTGAGGATATGGCGTATGTTCCGAGTGTTGGGAATGCTTGGGGCGGGAGGGCAGGGGTTGGATGAATTTCCAGGAATGAAGCTTGACCTAAGCCGGGGTGGGTAGAAAATCAGCATGTGAGGACAACATTGGAGGCGAGTGTGAGCAAACCTTTCGGAAGAGATTGCAAATCAGCACGGGTCACCCACGCGGCAGATGTGAAGTAATCCCCCGTGGGAAGGTGCTGATGGAGAGCGTATGTGGGGGCTGGTAGTGGATTCGTCTTTGACGTTGATGCTGAAGGTGTTGCTTCTTCGCCAGCTTCCACAGCGGCAACGGTTGAAGACATGTCGACGTACGCTATGCTCGCATGAGAGGCTGCCGCATCATCCAGAAGTTCCAAGGCAATTTGGTAGAACCGAATGAGCGAGTGGTCTACCTTCTGTGAGGTGGAGGCACGCCGGTCGGGGTGTAGACCTGACGCTGCGCTAGGAGCTTGTTGTCTGACACGGTCTCGAAGGGCCCGCAAGGTTACAGAAGAAGGATTTGTGAGAATTTGACGGAGAGAAGCTGTTGCACCACGTATGGTATGCACCGCGTCGAGTGCATTGGACGCATCCGCTCTGCACAAGTTGTTGAACATCACTGTTGGCAGCACGCCTTAACTCTATGACACGTACCTCTCGAGTATGAGCAGAATGCGTTCGGCTTCCGAGGAGTCGAGCGAGGGCCCGGGAGCATCGAGAGGATCCCCCGCCATTGTTTCATCGTCCTCGAGCTTGACGTCGGCCAGCGGCTTTTTGTAATCCTCGTCATCATCTGACTCGTCGCCAGCCGAATGGTCCTGCTGCCCTTCTTGAGACTTAAGCTTACTGCGTTTGGGCGACTTGGTGTTGTCGCTGCGTTTGCGCTTCTTGGAGCTGGCCGTTTTGCTGCTACGAGCTGGCGAGGTCGCCGTCGAGGGCGACGCGGATGGCTCGGCCGATCCAAACGCCCTGTCTCCATTAGCCGTCGTCGTTGTGCCCCGATTTCCGCGTGCCATGACCCGATCGCCGACGTTTTGCGGTTTATGGGCGACGCAGAGTAATACCCGTAATTTTAGTGCTGTATGAGTCGTGAGGTTGGGCACTCGAAAATTTGTGTTTAGGCCCGTCGCTGTGTTGATACTTGCGGCGGTAGTGTGCGTGGCGTCTTCGCTGTTGATATTGTCGTCGGGCGCGTGAGTCCCGAAGCGCCAGCTCGCGTCGCGTCTCTGTTTGTCGAAATCCAAGTCAACGGCGTTTAGGCTCGTCACGTGATCGCTTCAAACAACCCCTCCCGATGCCCCGACGTTCGTACGACGATGACGGGGATGAATATGGCGGGGATATGCAGCCCGTCGAACTAGTTGAGACCTATGGTTAGCGTTGTCCTAAAATTTCTCCCAATATTGACGCCTTCGACCATTTTCATCAGATTTTTTGATGAAATTCATCATAATTGGTTTGTGTGCTCCCCGCCATCATGAAGCTTGACAAGGATGCGAGCACTAACAGCACTTTCAAGGCGAATCCGGGTCCGGAAAGTCGTGTCTTCTGTATCATTTCATTCAAGGCAGATGTGAGGCTCTTGTCACCTCCTAGCCGCTTTGGAAGCGGCACCCCTAATGCCCTATTATTAACGCTGTACTTTGGGCAGTCAAGGAGCATTCCCAGCACACTATTGGGGTGGAATTCTCCAGTCGCGTCATCAAAGATGGCGATCGGAGAATCAAGTTGCAAGTTCCGTGCAATCATTACATGCACTCATAACCAGAACCTATTCTAACATCAGTTCTCGATTGGGGAACAACGCGGTGAATGTAGCTATGGGATACGGCTGGCCAGGAGCGGTTCCGATCTGTAACAAGAAGTTATTATCGAGGGGCTGCGGGCGCGCTGTTGGTGTTTGACATCACGAAGTGGGTGCCACCTGACAGCTTTCCGGATTGTTGCTGAAATGAAAACTTTTAATGCACCCCGTTGTGTCACTAACCAATCATCATATCTTGTCGTCATATCTGCGATGCTGATGGACGTCAGTCGATCGACTTTTACTTCCCTCCAACGCTGGCTTGACGATGCCCGTGCCCTCGCATCACCGCATCTTGTTACCGTGCTCGTTGGAGCCAAGGCTGATCGTGAAGAAGATCGCCAAGTGTCTTGGGCTGAGGCCAGTCGATGGGCTGAAGAACGAGGCAGGTGTTTTTTCTGGCAACGAATTATGCATCGCAGAGGTTTTGACAATTCGGTTCCATATCTTACGCTGGACATATCTGTTCCTCCTACTCCCCATTGCTGAAATACTGATGGATTCCCTTTGTGGACACGTCCCACCTCCCGCAAACGCATCGACCCGATCAACAGAAATTCATTATCTTGAGGTTTCTTCCCTGAACGGGCCATCCTCCGCAGTGGCACAACCCTTCCTCTTCATAGCGCGTTCGGTACTCCTACTAATCGAATCTGGTACTCTCGATCCGGAACGCGAGCCAGGCTGCGGTATTTCATATGGCGATCGCGGCGGCTACTATGGTTTGCGGCGAGTGCGCAGCGGGACTGGCAGCGCGCGGAGCGGTAGCGGTGATAGTGCTCGGCTAAGCGTCCTATTAGGCACAAGCGGAGCGATCGGGGCCCGAAGACGCTGGTCAACTTTTGCTGGGAGGAGAGGAGGAAGGTGCTGCTGAGTTACAGATTGCATTCCTCAAGATGATGTCGACGAATATAGACGATGGGTGCTGCTATTTCGTGCGACTGCGATATCCTGGATTGATTACGCCTGTACAGTATAATGACGGCAGGGGCCCTGCATTTTGCTTTTGATACCCGACTTGGACTCTTATGCATCCCCCTGCACCCTTGACCACCTGCCCCGTTGCTTAAAGTTCCCTAACAACCCACTTAGTCACAATAATGCTTGATGGCCACGATTGTTTCAGGAGAGTAAGCGGGGTTGAGAGTACAGTCAGATGTGAGATACAGTACAGTATTTTAGACGAGTCCTGCAAGGGGGATCCTTGATCCCGTGGACTGCGACAAGACAAGACAAGAACGAGAACATCGTGCGGGGGCTTCACGTTTGCCAAGAGTACACAGCTCCATTCCCACCAGGGGCAATTTCCCGCCTCGAGTAACATATCAATCCGCATCGGCACGAACATGCGCCATGCAGCATCTCGCAAGGTCGTAGCTGGAATGGCAGCCACGCTAAGTGCTTCTATGCCAAGCACACGCCATCCACGTCTTGAAAACGTGTGGCGGAACTCGGTAGGATGCCCCAATAACAGCGCCCGGGAAATTCGGTGAATAAGGGCGTATAATTTCGGGGTCTGTTAGGCATAGCGACCCCTCCGGCGTGAGGTCGAAGTAGAATTACGATGCGCAACACGTCTGAAGCAAGCATCATGTTGCGTAGAACAGTCGCCATGCTTTCGTCCAACGCGCAGCTATTGCATTGGATTGTTAGGAAGCGCAGGGCAGTCGGCACTTGAATCTCTGATTCCATTCCATTCTCCAAAGCGGCACATGCTTCTTGCCCATCGTCCGCGGAAGGGGGAATGGTAGGGCATCGGAGGAAGGTTCGCTGAAAAGCGCCCGCTAATAACTTGCCAGCGCCGCGGTGACCGTGTAATGTGATTTCGCTTATGTCGGGGTGAGCCTGTATTAAGCGAATACTCGGCTCGAGATGATCTAGCTCATTCCACCAAGCGCTCACAGTCAGCTGTCGCAACTGGGGAAAATGCCCGAGAGCAACTTCTTCATGATGGTCTGGGGTTCGCACGCCGAAGTGATTGGTCTCCCACCAGAAATCGTCCTTTCCCATCCCCAACGCCGGGATTGACACAAGTCGCTTGAGTTCCGGGGCGTCAAAAGCGCGAGCAGGGAGGACACTCTCCAAGTGCAGGGTATGGAGACGAGGCGCATGGAGCGCTGGATGCGCCGACTGTCCAAGACGGCAGTGTCTGGGCGGAAACCGTGTTTTCAGGCACAAATGTCGAAGAGAAGGGCATTGAGTCAGCAATGAAACAAGCGTAGTTCTGTCCATGGAATTGGTACAGAGCTCCAACCGCTCAAGGCCGCCGAACATAGTCACATCAATATCTCGCGAAGGCGCAACTACGACGGCAAGCAGTAATCTCTTGAGCTTGGGAATGCGCGCAAGGGGGATGATTATTTTCTGCAGATGTTCATATTGCGCATGAACGGAAAGTCTAAAGACGCGATCCATGTCGTCTTCCATCGTATCGAGAAACGAGATCAAATGGCCAATAGTCGAATTTCTGTTCTGCTTCCGAAGTGAAAAGTTGGACGGCAACGGATTGAAGTCGCCACTACTTGTGTCTATAGCTAGGTGTAGATCATGTCGCCCACTACGAAGAAGACATAGCCGTATCCAGTTGAGCGGCGTCGGGATACCACCAAAACTCGCGTATGATATGGAAGCCCACAAAACATGATGGCTGATGACGATATCCCTCCACCACGAACAAACAGAGGACAGTGAACATCTCGAGAGGTCCAGGGTTTCGAAGTGCATTGTAGGGTCCTTGTCGAACGAACAAAGAACCGCTTGCCGGAATATATATTGTAATATCTCCACAGGCAGGCGAAAGATGTGTGGGGTTGTGCAGTCCTCTGATGGCCAGCCTTCATGCATGCCTAGAACTTCGTCGACTCTAATCAGGGGAGCGAAATTGAATCAATCTATCCAAGCCGTCCACGATGTGGAAGCCTCGACCTACAGGCTGTGCCCAACGGCGCTGATCGTTTGACGAACCACCGGTGGTGGTGCGGCTACAAGACGTTGAAGCTACACGTTTCGTCTCAAATGCTAGGTTCCTGGGGTGGGGGACGTCTGGAGGAAATATGGATGTTGATGGATCTGGTGTGCTCGCTGTATCCACTTCTGGTGTATTTATCAGCTGCGTCAACAATTCATTGGAAACGCGCCAGGCGTTACGCTGAAAGATTCCCAGGAAACGTTTATCAACATCTTCAAGATGAAGCCCTTCAGAGTATTAGTATGCTATGTATACATTTATGGGCACCCATCACGACGCCATCGTGAGATTTGATTTGTACTTACTTGGGCTATCCACTAGTCTAACATGACCCTAACCCACTAGTCTCATCACGAAATCACTTTTTGCTCGGCCAAAGGGCCTTTGCTCCATGAGCAAACTGAGCATTCCGAGCAAACTGAGCTGCCGAGTAGGGGTTGCTCAGATTGCTCGGTTGCTCGGCTGCTCTGGAGTGACGTGTTACACTGTGACCAACCGCCAACAATGCTCGGCACCCGCCGTGTCGCATAGCAACCGTCATCACTTCCGCCACGTCAACCCTCCTCCTCGTCAACTCCTCTGTCCCTCACTTGACACCGGCTCCCGTGACACCTGGCAGCGCCGATGTCAACATTGCACCTCTATCATATGTGCCAGCTGCCAACATGCCAACTTCAGTGCCATTACTCTCTCTAGATCCCCACAGCCCTTCACTTGCTTCGAGTTCCCTCTACCCTCTGCTGTCAACCAACCTTGCATTGTCCAGGCAAACAGCTCGGACATTGTAACTCACTTTGTGCCAAATCCCATGCCAGCTCATATTTCCGACGGTGTGTTTCCCTTCCAGTCCGCTAGCCAGCTCCTGCCACTAACACCGCCACCCACGCGCGTAGGTTTGAAGTTCATTTGTCTCCCATTCCCCTCTGTCCCCGTTCATTGCTGATATGCTTACACGAGTCTCCGACTGTAAGTGAAGTTTCATAATGCCACTTTCCTTGTCCTAACCGTCCGTGTAATTTAGGTGTAAGATGGTGCTTATTTACGATGAAGCTGGATGGAGCGGACTTGTATGGGGAAGGCAATTTTAATTTTACTCGTAGACTTGCTCTGTTTATATACATGTCTTTTTATCTACTTCCAACCAATATACTGTTTCCATTAATGTCCAAATAAACACCTGAGCAATCGGAGCAACCCAAGCGTGCTGAGAATCACCGAAACAGAGCAACCTGAGCAACCTGAGCACCTGAGCACCTGAGCTCAGGTTGCTCCGCGAAGGGGACTGTGGTTTTTGTGCTCCGATTGCTCCGATTGCTCATGAGCTGATCGGAGCACAAAACAGTTTCCAGATGCTGGAGACTCTGGTAGTCTGGACCTGGAAGACGGTGGTATCATATTTTCCCTGCTCTTAACCTTGCACTTCGACTTGGACCAGTTGCTTTTAGAGCCACCCCTTTTAGACCAACACGATCAGTGCATTTCTTGGGCTCGTGGGGATCGCCGAAATTGTCCTTGCGGCGCGTGCAGTACGAGCCTCCTTCTCTTGTTGTCGCATTTTCCTGGAACTTTCTTCATTGCCGACAATGAGAATTATGGGAGTGGGCCACGGGATTTGATGGTAAGTATGGTTTTGGACGAGGTCATACGACGGGGAAAAGTCATTTAGGGCAAACACCGAACGGTCAAGTTCGTATCTCAGGCTCTCAAGTTGATGCAGTCACTCCAGGTCGTGAATATGCGACACGAGACCCCGACCTTCGCCCATGGCCGCCCGGAATATGCTCTTGACAAGGCGCATTGCCAGCGCTGGTCTAGGGCCGCCGAAGTGGGAACAAAAAGTGTTCCACATCTCTTTGGCAGTAACCTTATCCATGACGATGTGGGTATTAGGGGCGTTCACGTTGGAGAAAACTGAGAGAAAAGTGTGTTTGAAAAGTGCGATCAAAAGTGCCACTTTTTGATCAGTTTTGACTTTCACTTTTGCAGTTTGTGCCCCGGAGCACCAACTGCAC
>Ga0307508_10002659_pt1 | contig 18752 bp, 16 predicted proteins | sample 9_EM_MG_FD_203089 | JGI IMG/M metagenome (GOLD analysis project Ga0307508, IMG submission 203089) | Populus trichocarpa ectomycorrhiza microbial communities from riparian zone in the Pacific Northwest, United States - 9_EM | ecosystem: Host-associated > Plants > Roots > Unclassified | place... | reverse complement strand
ACAATCTAACCACTCAAAAAGTATATCCTCAGATATTGTAGATTACAATGATCATCCATCATGTCTCTACTCTCCCTGTAGTCCCTTACTCTCCACCACTCTGAGTATCCTACTCCTTTACTGTAACAGGCAAGGTCTGCTGGGCTCCCGGTAGCAAGTCGGGGAACGGGAACGAGACAGGGGATGTCTGGTGTGCGAACGGCGCGCGCCGCAAGCAATACAAGGACAGGGACGAGGACCAAGGAATGCCGGCGAGTGCAGCGAGTGGAATGGAGGACGGTGCACAGCAAGCGGACGGCATGTAGCGAGTGGACAGGGCACCGACCCAACAGCAGCCAGGTGGTAACTCAAGGTTGCCAATGGGAAATGGGATGAGTGGCAGCCTCAGGCGAGGGTCTGGTCACATCCCTAGGAGGTGTCAAGGTTATCCTCCACGAGACCCATACTAAAAGCTACTAGTTGCCGTATACCAGAAAAAATGTCAACTTTTTCTGGGTACAATATAACTCACGAGTGGTTGTGCAGGACGGCCGAGGCGGAACGAGTCCGGTGGGTATATTAGGGGAGCCAGACCATCTGTCAGTTGTTTGAAGAAGATCGGACCTTAACTTGTCAAGTTACAGAGATGTATTATTCAGTAAACTGCGATTGTTACGGCACTTGTACCGACATCACCAGACATTTCTGGAAGCATCTAGACTCATAGATTGAGACCCCGAATGCACCTGAGAAACATTTAGCCAGTAAGGGCTGTGGACAGGAGCACGAGGGTGACGACGCCTACAAGGGGGTGCAAACAAAGATTGTTTGCAAGCACTCGGATCGAAGATCTTCTGGGTCCATACCTATCATTCACCGCTACATCCCAATCAACCCTATCACCCTCGGATGAGGAGAGACGCTGCTGCATAATACCGAGGTATTGCGCTTCCCGAGTCAGCCCGAGGGCAGACGGCCAAAGAGTCGGCGCGACATTTAAAGAGTGACAGTTTCCTTCGTAGAGAGGCATCAGCAACGATCAGTCGGAAGTTGAGCCTTAACAATATTATGTTGTTTCTGGGATCAACTCTCTAGTGATATTTTGAACGTGAATCCTTCAGAACTACACGGTTGTTCCGCTGCCATCATACAAGTGTTGCCTACTCAAGGGTGATAGACTGTTGGTGACCACCTGGGCAATTGTGCCATTGGTGAAACACCCAAGTGTTACACTATATTGTTAGCAGACACACCGACGCTACAATATACCTCTCTACAAGAAACACATATGTAACCATGTTGGAATCTCAGGCATTGGTGAAGTTTGAGATGCGAACGAGCTCCAATGAGTTGGACACCTGAACAGATGTGGTCATCCGTGATGCTGACACTGGCGAGCCAGTGGTATAGGATCAGGTCACTGTGGAGGCACCTGGGTGGTTCTGCAATATGGTGAAGACACTTGACGTCCATCTCAGTTTGGCCAGCTAGTCTTACTGCTGTCGAAGATTGGCACATCAGGGAACCCCTTTTGGGCAGTGTTGGAACTTCTCTGGGCCATGGCCATTTCAACTACCTGGGTCTGGAGTTGGTGAACCGCTGTTCAATGGTGGAACCGGAAGTGTTCATGTCCATAGTTTCTGAACTCATCACAAGTAGGTTAGAATAAACAATGCAACCTAGTGTAACAGCAGCGGGTAGGATCGGGGAGTTCTAAGGTACTGCAACGGGTTCGGAAGTGGGGACAGGAATGGGAGCAGGAGCAGGAGCAGGAGCGGGACAGGAAGATGGAAATGGGAACGCGAACAGGAATGGGAACGGGAGACAGAGATGGACAGCGTTAAATAGACGTATCAGGTAGAGACAGATGGCGTTGGATAGGGGTGTGGGACAGGGTGACGAACAGCATCAGAGGGAGGTATCGAGGAGAGACAGATGGCACTGGACAAGTGTTGCCAAAATGAGGAAATCAGAGGAATCGGAGGAAATGCAGCAGAGGTTGATATTCCAAATAGGATATAAGAGGTTGCATGAAGAGAAGAAGAAGACAATACACAGCAGAAAGTTCTCCTTATATACACTGTCCTTGCAACTCACATGTGTACTCATACGCACGTACTCATACTCATACATGTGTACTCGTACTCACATCTCTCATGCTATTGAGCCCAGAACCAGCATTCCTTCCAAACACACAAGCAAACCCAATCCTTCCAAATACGCAAGCAACTCAATCCTTTCGAACACACAAGTAAAGTTCAAACCCAATCCTTCCAAACGTGAAAGCAGGACATGCAAGCAAACTCAATCCTTCCAAACGCACAAGAAAAAACTCAAACCTTCTGTAGCCCGAAACCTACACCATGACAGTGGTGAGAGGGTAGCGGTGAAGGAGCTGAGGTTCAAGGTGGTGTCATGGTCGACTGCCAGAGTGAGGACCAGCTGTGATGTTCTGCCTGTGGAGTGGCATAGATTGATGGTGGAGGGTTGTCCCCCATTTCGAGGGTGATAAGTGAGGGTAGCTATCTTGTTGTGAAGGTAGAAGCTATTTTCTGTAAGCCAGTTGACGATGGTATGGCTAGCCAGGGAGGTACATGCTGATGGGGGCAGGGGGTCCTGCCACCATGTGTGGTGGGCATTGAGGTCCCCCACCAGGAGGCAGTCTGCCAGTAGGTCAATGGTGGGGAGGGTGGCTGCTACTGGGTCTAGTGGTTGTAGATGGTGAAAAGGTGGTATGTTGTTATTGCTTGGATGTAATGGTGGTGCCCAGAAAGAAGTTCTGGGCCGTGGAGGTGATAGTGGCACTTAGCCACAGCACGTGGCATACCTATGTTATATATCTGGGCCGTAACGTACCATTGGGGTTTACCGGTCACTGCCCCTTACCCAGACACCTTAGTAAGCTTTGATTTAGCCTGTAGCCCTACCCTATAACCCCGCTCAAACTACTAAAAAATCCTCAACACCTTTCACCACCCATCGCCAGCCCAAACATGCCCCCTATTAGAACTTGAGAATCCAAAAATACCACCCAGGAGTAGAAAATCCAGTACGCACTAGAAGAACGCAGCTTGAAGGCACCTCCTTTTGGAACCTGGCATTGAAGTATCAAGTCGCCAGTTCTACCCTCTTCAATAGGGCGTGGGGTGGTCTGACATGTCAGGAAGGCCATGCACACAGGCAGAAACTCACCCCAGCTATGGAGAAAGCCCTTGCGGACTTGTGACACTGGGGTTGTCTTGTAACTGGAATGTGGTTGGAATCAAAAGTAATCAGGCTACTTTCGATAATTCACAACAGAATAATCTTAGATCTTGTGTGTGGGTTCAGTGGTAGTGTTGGTAAGGATGTTCGTTCTGATTTCCCTCCGTCGGGGTGAGAAATCTTTTTCTTTTATCCATGAGCGAGCGAGTGAGAAGTGGTAACTCGGACTTGGATTCCTCCGAGGTAACTTCGTACCTCAGTGGGAATGTTGACGGATTCATTGGTCCGGGTCAGGCTGTAGATAAGGGAGAGGGGATTTCATTTTGTTTTGCTGCATGAGAGCCATGCGGCCAAGTAGGGAGTGCAGCTGTATCATGTCTACCTTTTCCGATCGTGGTGGAGGAGAGTCCTCTGATGGTAGAGGTGTGGGCACCTAGCTTTTTTCCCACTCATTTGCACAAACTTATCTCCTCCCCTCCAGAGTTTAACCCTTACGACTGGTACTTCGGCCGAGAGCTAAACTCCGTTTTCTTATCTTCCACTTAGACTCTCTGAACTCTTCCAGCCACAGCCTGGGCCTCTTTGTCTCAGCCACCGTGTGTTCTCTACATAGCTGGCTCTTCGTGATAATTTCCCTCAAGTGTAACACTACCTACCCTCTCCCTTCAGCCTTGTCCTGAGTGCTAGTTGTCTTTCTATCTAAGTAACCCACCTCTTTTTTCGTGTGTGCTCCATGAAGTTGGGTGTGTCGCTGACTGTAGTTCTGCTCCTACAGCCCTCCCATTCACCGGATAAGATTTCTTCCCTTAAAAATTTGTTTAATCCATGAAAATGACTGGACTCTCAGAGTAGGCCAGTGTGTACTCTTGCTGCCTCGAAGAATTTGATCGTGTTGCACATTCGTTTAACTGCTCCCCATACTCGAGTTCTGTGGTCGTCATCCCAGGCAGGGGATCAGACGAGGTATGGTGTCCTTCGGGGCTGGAAGCCGGTATCCAGATAGTGATCTAAGACTGAGCAAACTGAACGAGCTGATAGATGTGTCATGGAGTTTCTGCGCCATTCGGAGACGGTGTCACCGTCATGTCTGGGCTGTAGCTGGTTCCTTTTCGGGGTGGAGGAGAATGACACTAAGAAAGTATGTCAAATCCTTTCTTTTGTTTTCATATGTTCCACCGGGCGTCTGGACGACATCTTTTTGTGGTTGCCTGAGCAGTGCGTCTATTGGTCGATTAGCTGTGTGTAGGTGAAGATCTCCACCTCTTCACCCCACTACTGTCTGTTCTTCAGGGAAGTGATCTTAGTCCTCGGTGAGCCGGTAGTCCCTCGGTGCATCTCGGTTTCGTCGGTGAAACTCCCAGAGTTTCTCCAGACCATCTACTGAAAAGTTGTCAAATGGTTCTTCCATCCAGTCCTTACATTCCGGATAGTTGCGCCATTTGACGAGATTTAGGATTCGTTGGTTATTACCCTGGCCACACTTGGCTGAGGATATAACTTCTTCCACATCGTATTCCTTCGACTGCTCGATATCGTCTGCTTCCCATAGCAACTTCGCGGAGCCCGGAGATGTTCGGTGGTCCCTGGTTCAGTAGGGTTTGAGTAGCAACACATGTAAAACATTGTGAATTTTCCATTGCCTGGGAAGTATCACGCGAATGACTAGTAGGGAGACGATTTTCTCAATTTGGAAGGGACCATGATTTTTGTGATCCAATTTCCTCGATTGTCGGCACGGTTTGATGTTGTATCCGTTGAGCATCACCAAGTCTCCTACTTGGTATGCTGGGGGTTCCCTTCTCGCCGGATCAGTGTATCAGTACATCCATTCTTGTGCTTCTTCCAGCCCCTTCCGGGATTCATCGTGCATGGTGTGTATCCAATGTGTATACGCCTCGCTGACCGGGTTGAGGGGTTCCATCGATGCTGGATCTATAGCTAGCGGATGGAAGCTATAGTTAGTATAGAACGGGGACATACCATTTCCTGTCGTGACTGAGTTGTTGTATGTAAACTCAGCCATTGGCAACAGGTTAACCCAATCGTCCTGATCTTTAGCCACAAAGCTACGTCAGTATGCCTCGATGGTTTGATTGAGGCGTTTGGTTTGTCCGTCCGTTTGCGGGTGAAAGGCTGTTGACATTCAAGGTCGAATGCTGGATAGCTGCAAGAATTCTTTCCAGACTTCCGAGGTGAACCTTAAATCTCGATCCGAGACGATGTTAGCAGGGAGTCCGTAAGCACAACCCAATTGGAACATATGTAGTGGCAAGGAGCAAGGACGTGCAAGTAATATAACAGAGACAATAGGAGAAAGGATACATAAGTATCATCAAAGGGAAAAAACATAGATAATGGAATGGAGAAAGGACATGCAAGCCTAACCAAAGGGAAACAAAGGGGAAGGGTCCAGACTGACTGGTGGCTGGATTTTGGGGGATATCACTACCAGAGCGATATGATCGAGAAAGGCACCTAGGGGTAGAGAATAACTGCAGCTGTGGCAGTGGAGACAAAGAGGAACTATATGCTGGCCAGGGTGATGGTGGCACCTGCAGTGGCCCCTTAGAGCCTGTGACGCCAGGTTTGTGACAGATGGTCATTGAATGGATGCTGTGGTAACTGGTAAGTGGCTGATGATTGACCGTTTGTAGTTGATGGTTCGGCTGATGATTTCAATGATTCTTGATTGAGATTCAATGTCCAGTGCTTGTCAGAGGGTCGTTATATAAATATCTGGCTCGGTGAAGTCACATGCGACAGGTGATTATCCCACTCTACGCTATGAAAACTCTTTACCTTCGTACAGCTAGTCCTTCTCAGCCGCAATGGTATCACCTCCATATCACTCCTATCAGACTTTTGTACTACATCTGAGGTGCGGTTCTGAAGTGGTGCTTGCACTTTCCCGATCACAAGCTGGTACTTGGCCTGGGAGCTACCCAGCACTATAGGATTGGCTTGAAGTAGAGCCTCCGCTTTAGTATCTATACAGCTGATTGTCACTCACCTTTGTGTGGCATAGACCCTACATTATAATCGTTGTAAGCATCTCAGATAAGAGGTATGAAATATGTTTACACTGTCAAGTACTGGCAAAGCCCATAGTTCATCATTATAATCAGGTGTCAGTGACGAAGGTGCGAGTAGTAGTATGATCCTATATATCTCCTAACAACATGATGTATCAGTATTACCTCGGGCCTACAAACTGTCTACAGTAATATAGTGATTTCCGACTTGTGATGTTATTTCTCTGGACCCTGCCTTTGGAAACAATGCTGATCCTGTTCTACAATCTAGACTCACAACTTCTTGTGTTCCTGTTTCCTTCAAATAGGTTGTCTGTGTGATGACCACCAAGGTTGTCTTTCTCTGTGTTAGCCCTAGTGATTTTGCAGCCCGTACTTGTACTTGACCCAAGATCATCTGGTGCTGCAGAGTTGTTTGCCCCGAGTTGTGCCCCTATATTGTCAGTTGCCCGATGTCTGTATGCCATCCTAAGATTGTATGGCAAGTTTCTAATATCTTTCTGCTCGGTCCATATCTCAATTCCTACCCTGTAGTGTTGAGGTGTAACAACTGTCACGTAATGTCACACCCAGTATGACAGTAAGAGCAATAGGTACATAAGGAGGGAAAAAGGGATATTATGCATTGGTATCAGGAAGCGGGTAACCATTCAGGAGTGACCGGCAATCCCACCGGCAGTTACTAGATCCATGGTCACAGCGACTGAACAACAGATGGAGCTTGAACGATCTACCGAACCCTGTCAGGAGATGGAATTACAAATGTAAGTATGGAGTCCAAGAGTCTAGGCTGAAGATAAGACACAGGCTGTGTCCTGCAAAGTGAATGTATAAACGTAAACCAAATGCCCACGAACCAATAGCACCCATACCAAAAGGAACATGGGCAGTGCGAGCTGCGACACCCCTGTCTTACCTCGCAGCTATGACCATACATCCCTGGCTCGGTAGGCCACGTCTATCACATGAATACAATGCGTATGAAACCTTGATATAACATCGACCGGGGGTGAGAAAAGCATCGGGGAAATCCAAGAGTGGCGGGGAAATTCTCACGGTCTGAGAAGATTCCACTAACGCTACTCAAAGAAAGATTCGGACCAGTAGCAAATGTATATAAACCTGTCTCTCCCTCCCCGAAAGAAATATCCTCATCACAACAAATCATCCTCCTACCTCTCGATAGAAAAATACAAAGCTTAAATTATTCCGCTGTGAATAGTTGAAACAACCTGACTCTCCTCTATTACCCTACTGCCATGTATCCCTACACCCCAGTGTCACACTATAATTTAAGTCCACAAAGTCACCTTTTTTCAAAAAAAAAACCTCCAGCATGTCGGTATCCACAGACTTCAACATGCTTTGCCTGGAGGCACTCCGCAACCTCCTCCAAATCACGGAAGGATCTCAGCCTACGGAATACGTGGAAATTGCCTCCCTGGCCACTTGGGTACGGTGACTAGTACAATACCAAACTCAGGCCGAGCGTGACCTCTGGCAACTCTACGAGGCCTACACCAATAAGTTCAATCAGTCAAACGCACAAATGGCCACCATCGAATGAGCCTACGAGGAGCTGGCTGAGGGAGCTCGCTACCTATACAAGCAGACCCAAAACCATGCCCGAGTATCCGAGGACTGGATCCGAATGGAGTTGGTAACCACCGCCAAAGTCTACCAGACTTTCTCCGAAAAAGTCTGGAAAGATATCTCGGTCCCAGCCTTTGACCTTGGCCTCTGACAGGCCCATCAGGGTACCCGGCTCGCCTGCCTCCATGATGCCTTGGCCTTCCAGGCCGAGGCGAACATCGTCCGAAGTCCGTACCTGGCTAAATTCCAAGGCGAAGTCGGCAATTTGGCGTCCCAACATGACGACCGAACAGCTACCTTGGAAAAGGGTCTCTGGCAAGCCCGGAAGGAAATTCGCGAAGCTAGGATGGAGATCCAGATACTCGCCGCCAGAGCCCCCTACCAGCGTGGAGGGCCCCAACCCCCTCCTTCCTCCGAGAACCAGCCCCAGCAACCGGCGGAGGATCCGGGGGAGGACTCCCATCCCAACAGCCCAGACTATGGGCTATGGGATCCCCATCCCCCTCGCCACTACCATCCTTGCCTCCATCCCTGTCAGACAATGACGACCTCTACATCTGCCTACCACCCCAAAACAGACAGCCAGCCACCCCCGAACCACCAGCAGAGCTAGTCAGAACGCAAGACTTCGCCCGGCTAATCGGTGAAGGGGTCGCAGCAGCTTTGGCAGGACAACAGGGTCTGGAGCCAAGGGACCAGTGACTAAACACCTCGAGGTTGAAGATGACCAACCCCGAGACGTTTGACGGGAAACCCACCACTCTGTTCAGTACTTGGTGGAAGTCAGTCACCAAGTACCTGAGCTTTTACCCCGGAACCGGAGATCAGCAGAGGATTGCCTGGATCAGCACACTTCTCACCAGCACCGCGAAGACTTGGGACCTTCACTGATATGACACCCTTGGTGATGCTGACACCTGGGCGAACTACTCCGCAGATATCCGGGCCGAATACCTGGATACCCACGAATCGGCCAATGCCCAGATGAAGCTGGGCCAAATCAAATACGCCGGAGATATCAGGGCCTACCTCACTGAGTTCAGGGCCCTGAACAACTACTCCGGTGCGACCGGAGAAGGTCTCCAGGAGAAGATCGACCTGGCCATAAGGACCGACATCCTCCAAATGCGGTTCTCCCACTACTTAGGGGAATTTGCTGATGACGAAGGCTTCCTGAAGGTCACCTACCAAGTAGGGCTGCAGGTCAAGAGGAGGAAGGCGTTGGAGAAAGCCAGCGAGGCTTCGAAATCTGGGAAGGTTGACGGAAAGGAAAAGGAAGGTCAGGGTACTGGAAAGGCCTCTGGTCGGGGCCGTTCTGGCCCAGCAGCATCCGAGAAGGAGACCAAGAAGGCGGGATTGTCTGGCTCGGGAAGTGAACCCGCTCTGAAGGTGCAGAAGGGAAAGGGCGCCCAGTGGGGTAGCCTCTTCCACACCCTGAAAGGCATCAACCAAAAGGAGATCGATACCCACAAAAAGGACAACTCCAACAGATGTTGGAGGTGTGGGGAGCGTAACCATCGATCGGTCGACTGTTACCAGCAAAACAAAGGCTGGTAACGAACTCCCCCGACCAAGTGGCATCAGCTCCTCCCTTGTGACAAAGAGAAAGCGAGAGGAGGAGGAACCAATGGAAGGCGAAGGTGCATTTGCCCCTTACGCCAAAAAAGAAAAAATCGCCGCAGTCACCATTGAGGATGAGGACATACGGGATGTTCCGATCCGGGCCCGACAGCTGAACAGTGAGGAAGATTTTGGAAAGGTCGAGCTCTGCCGCAGCCCAAGACCTTCGCCATAATTTGTGGAACTTCGCAAAAGGGAAAGGGTCTGGACGACCAAGAATCGTCGAAGGATAGACAACGAAGAAAGCTTAACCCACCAATAGCTTCGCCGGAGTTGTCAACAGCAAAACCACTTTGCGGTAACCGACGAATTGTCAAAATGGTCCTACACTGGGGTACACAGTCATAATGTACCATCCGTATCCTGCTAGATACAGGATGTTCAACACCGCTCATCAGCAAAAGACCCGTCGAAAAGAGGAGCATCTCAACCATCCAGCAGAAATGCCTGATCACCCTATATAATTTCACAGGGGACCTCATCGCCGGAGCAGGAGAACAATACTCCCAACCCCTGTGTCAAGATCCTGCCTCGACTTCTCTGTGGGGCTCGACAGGCAATGTAGGCTGGGGTTTGTGGCGTGGGCGGTCCTACTCACGCTTCCGGCGTACTCACACTTCCGGCGTACTTACACGCTCTTTGTGGACACGTTGTTCTCACGCCTTGCGTGGGCTCGTTGTTCTCGCGGTATCCGTCACACCCAGCGTGGTCTCTTCGCGGCTCTTTTCACACGCCTTGCGTGGGTTCGTTGTTCTCACATGCCTTGCGTGGGCTCGTTCTTCTCGTGGTATCCGTCACGCCTGGCGCGGTCTCTTCGCGGCTCTTCTCACACGCCTTGCGTGGGTTCGTTGTTCTCACACGCCGTGCGTGGGCTCGTTGTTCTCGCGGTATCCGCCACGCCCGGCCTGGTCACTTCACGGCTCTTCTCACACGTCTTGCATGGGCTCGTTGTTCTTCGGGAGTGGTGGTCGCAGTGCCGGTCACGGGGATAGAGAGGTAGGTATGTGGAGAGAGATAATAGATTGCGTGGAGAAAGAATCTCCAGACTAGCTACCACGCCCTTCCTTTATACCATTTCCTCCACTGTGGAATCACAGCCTCGCCCGCAAGACTGACACAGAGTTTTCCCGTCATAACCGCACCCAAGGAAACACACGATCCTACTCGGTCCTTCGTCCTTCCGCAACCAGTAAGGCAGACACACACAACAGTAGGGAAGCAACAAGGTAAGCAATAAACATAACACAGAGTAGAGCGAGGCAGACACGCAGACAGTAAGGAAACGTCAAGAGCAACAAGGTATGCAATAAACATAACACAGAGTAGAGCGAGGCAGATACGCAGACAGTAAGGAAACATCAAGAGCAACAAGGTAAGCAATAAACATAACACAGAGTAGAGCGAGGCAGACACGCAGACAGTAAGGAAACAAGCGGGGATGCCCTGGGCAGCCCGCGACCAGGTTCTGAGGAATATCGCTACCGGCGCGATTTAGGCAGGGGCGGGGATGTTGCACCTAGGTGTGTAGGATGACGGTGGCCGTGGCAGCGGAGACAAGGATTAGCCATAGTGTGGCAAGGGTGAGCGCGACGCCCGCAGCGGCGCCTAGGAGCCTGTCGTACCAGGTTCATGACAGTAGGTCCCCTGTCCAGACCGAAGCTCCGGCAAGGTCAGGTCGGACGGCGGGCGTACGGCGGCGGATGATAGTGCGGTGGATGCGGGTGGGCCGGCTAGCCGGCGGCCGGGCTTGAAGTTGTTCGTTCATTCGCTGCTGCTCAGTGATGATGGCTCCCAGGGTCCGAGCCATTCTCTGGAGTTGTCGTTGGTCGGCATCGTGTTGGTCGCGCATCGTCTGGGCCAGCAGGCGCTGGATCCTGTAGTTATGGCGGGCTTCCTGTATGACTGTGTTCTGTACTATGGTGATGATTTCCGCCAGTAGGCAGATTTGGTTGTCTGGGGGTGTGGCTGCTTCAACGTCAGGGTTTTCTTCGGCGTGGGCCTCCTGTGGTGGGGTGATATCGGCCAGGGGAACGCGGGGGGCTGCAGTGCTGCAGCGGAGTTGGTGGTTTTCCATGTTCACAAGGAACCGGCATTCGGAGCAGACCCGCTTTCCTCGGTGCCAGTCCGCGCATGCTTTGATGGGGTTGAGACGCTGTTCACGGGTTACTTGGAGTAGTTCATCGGGATGGGGAAGCAGACAGTTGCACGTGAGCGTCCGGCGCTGGCGGCAGCTCTGGCGGGGGTAGTAGTTGTTGTCCTTGCTCTGGCAGTACGTACCACAGTAGTCGTTGTAGCAGGCGGTCCAATGGAGGGGGGCGTGGTCGTCGATACGGGGCTATCCTACAGCGGACATCGGCGGGGAAGGTGCGGCGGGGGGAATACCCCAATTGTTGTCAGGCTCAGTTGTGGTAGGGAGTTCGAGTGCAGGGTTGTTGTCGTCGGGGAAGGTCCAGCCTTCGTTGGTGTCAACCGTGGTGGTAGTGGACATGTTACTAAATTTCGGGGGTGGGTTTCTCTGGATATTCCTCGTGTAACTGTTGGATAAGGTTGGGTGAATTCTCAAAATTGCGGGCTGGATACCAGGTACGATCGGGGTCGTGGAAGCCGGTCCACTTGACTCGATACTGGATCTGGTTCCTATGGCGTCGGGAGTCGAGGATTTTCCCTACTTCCCACTCTTGCTGTTCTTGGATGACGATCGGAGGTGGAGGTGGCTGCAGGTGGCCGGAGATTGGTTTGGTACTGGCTGTGGGTTCGAGGAGGCTGATGTGGAAGACTGGGTGGATTCTGACAGTGGCCGGCAGGTCCAGTATATATGCTCGTGAGCCCATTTTCTCTAGGACAGTGTATGGGCCGATCTGCTTGTGATCCAGTTTATTCGACGGCCGGGTTGTTCGGATGTTCCTTCGTCGGAGCCAGACCTTATCCCCGGGTTCTATGACCGGATCCGGATGTCGTGTGCTGTTGACTTGCTCAGCTTGAGCCATTTGTGCGTCCTTGATCTCTGCTCGGAGTTCTTCGTGGAGTTTTCTTAATGTCGCGACATATTCTGATACTTCCAATGTTTCGTCGTTCCGTGGCCCAAGATCCGGCAGGAATCGAGGGTGATATCTATAGTTGGCCCAGAAGGGGGTTATTCTTGTGGTTCCGGTTTGGGTGTTATTGTAACAGAATTCCGCGATTGGCAAGAGTTTCTCCCAGTCGTCCTGTTGATAGTTGCAATATGCTCTAAGGTATTGCTCGAGTGTGGCGTTGGCTCGCTCCGTCTGTCCATCGGTTTGTGGGTGAAATGCCGTGCTGAGGTTGCGTGATATTCCGAGAGCTTCCGTTATCTTCTTCCAGAAGTCCGAGGTAAACAAGGACCCTCTGTCTGACACAATACTGCTCGGCAGTCCGTGGGGCCTGACTATCTGCTGGATGAAGTGGTCTGCTAGGTCTTCGGGGTTCATGGTGCCCTGGCATGTGACAAAGTGTCCCATCTTTGTTAGCCGGTCAATTATTACCCATAGCGCGTCCTTCCCGTTGCTTGTTGGTAGTGCTGTGATGAAGTCCATTGATATCGCGTCCCAAGGGCGGTATGGTAGTTCCAGCGGCTGAGCAGTCCGAATGGCGTGTGTCGGATTGGCTTGATCCGATGGCAGGTGTCACAGTGGTCCACGTATCTGTGGACGTACCTTCGTTGTCCTGGCCAGTAGAAACTTCGGCTAATGAGTTCCAGGGTTCTTGCTTGGCCCGGATGTCCCGCGGCTTGCGCGTCGTGGTGGTCTTTTAATATGCGGAGTTGCAGGGTATCGTTGTTAGGGATCCATATGAGGCCATCATACATTAGTAACCCGCTGTTCTCCTCGCATAATCCTAGTGCGATCTTTCCGTTGCAGGTGGTCCCGTTCGCCCTCTTTCTCCAGATTTCTTGGATTTTCTTGTCTACGGCGCTTAGTGCCTGTATTTCCCTCAGGAGTTCTTCGTCTATCTGAAGATTGATGGTTTCGGTTGTGCTGGCTTGTAGTGCTTCGAATGCTTCCTCCGGTAACAAGATTCGGCCGTGGTTCTGCCGATGCTTCATATCCCCTTCCCAGGGAGAGTCTCCTGACTCTCTAGAGAGGATGTCCGGTTTGCCGGCCAATTTCCCGGGTCGGTATTTAATTGTAAAGTCGTCGTTAGCTAGTCGCTCGCCCCACCGGGCTTGCCGTAGGTTAAGGTCCTTCTTTGTTTTCCAATATTCGAGGTTTTTGTGGTCCGTCAGAATCGTGATCTTGGGTCCCGTGGTTTTGCAATAGGTGTCCCATTTTCGCAGTGCGTCCACGATTGCCAGTAGCTCTTTGTCATGGATATCGTAGTTGCGCTCTGGGTCTTTGAGTTTTCTTGAGTAGTATGCTACAGGATGTAAGATCCCCTTTTCGTCGGGTTGGGAACAGATTGCTCCTATGGCATAGTCTGATGCATCCGTTTCGATGGTCACAGCTCGCTCCGGGTCGAAGTGCTGTAGTATTGGTTCTGTGATCATTGCTTTTTTGAGTGTCTCGAATGCCTCTTGCTGTTTATCACCCCATTTCCATGCTTTCTCCTTCCTTGTTACAGAGGATAGGGGTGTTGTAATCTTGCTGTAGTCCTTGATAAACCGTCGGTAGAAGTTGGCAAAGCCCAGGAAACACTGTATTCCTTTAACGTTTGTTGGTTCCTTCCAGTCTTTAATCGTTCGGATTTTTTCTTCATCCAACCTTAGCCCTTGTGGTGATATGACGTATCCTAGGTACTCTGTCTCTGTTGTGTGGAATTCGCATTTGAATGCTTTCAGTGTTAGTCCAGTGTCCTGCACCCGTGTGAGTATGGCCCAGACATGTTCTCAGTGCGTTTCCTCGTCGGGCGAGAAAACCAGGATGTCGTCCAGATACGCTACACAGAAGATGTCTAGGTAGTCACTTAGGATCTCGTTCATCCATCGCTGAAAGGAGGCAGGGGCGTTGGTGAGTCCGAAGGCATGACGCAAAACTCGTATAGCCCGTATCGAGTGCGGAACACTGTTTTCCATTCGTCGCCTTTTGCAATGCGTAGATTGTAGTATGCGTCTCGGATGTCGAGTTTGGTGTAGATGGTGGCGCTGGAGAGTTGATCGAGGGACTCGCCGATCAGTGGCAGCGGTGTTCGATCCTTGATTGTAATGTCGTTTAGTTGCCGGTGATCCACACACAGGCGTACTCCTCCATCCTTCTTCGTTACAAAATGTATCGGGGCTCCCACCAGGGAGGTGGTGTCAAGATCCTGACTTCTTCGCACTGTCTGGGGCTCAACAGGCAACGTAGTTCCTCGGCGTGCCTACACAGTAGGTCTTTCCTTTCATTCGGCTCTGGGGCTGTGTTTGTTCAGCTCACTGGCACGGGCAAGTACTTCCCTCTCTGGTTCGGTGAAGTCTGAGGATGTCCCTCGGCGTAGCCCTGTCTATGCTGGCGAAACTCTAACTCCCAGTCTTTCGTTGTCGTCGTCTACTGCCACTCGATGGTCTTTACTGTAGCACGGTCGTTCGGTTCGGGGTTTCGGTCGCAGCGCCGGTTTCACGGAAAGGTAGAAGTAGGAGTGGTGGAGAGAAATAATAGATTGCGTGGAGAAGAATCTCCAGACTAGCTACCGCGCCCTTTCCTTTATACTTTTCTCTCCCTCTGTGGAATCACAGCTTGCCCGCAAGACTGACACAGTTCCTCCATACTTCATCATGACTCAATCGCTACGCCCAAGGAAAACAGATGATCGCACTCGGCCGCCACGCGGCCAACACTCTACACGCGGTAACAGGAGAAAGGACGCGCAATCAGTAACAGTAAGGGAAAAGGAAGAATGACGTACAACTTAATCAAGGGGAAACAATACTCGGAACGATAAAGGAGAAGGATGCGCAAGCTCAAGCAATAGGAGACAACAGACGTAGCAGACAGGAGAAAGGACGTGCAAGCAATATCAATCGGAAACGGCAAAGACAAGAAAGACACATAGGCAACATAGAAGAACAAAGGAGAGAGATCTAGACCGGCCAGCGGTAGGGGAGTATCGCTGCCAGAGCGATGTGATCGGGTGAGGCGCCTAAGCGCGGAGGATGACCGTAACTGCGGCCGCCATGATGAGGCCCAGCTACAGGGCGGCAAGGGTGACGGCGGCCCCGGCCGCGGCGCTTAGGAGCATGTCGCGCGAGGTTCGTGACAGTACGTCCCCTGTCCAGACCGAAGCTCCGGCGAGGTCATGTCGGGTTGTTAGGGTCCGGCGACGGATGGGCGTGCGGTGGAGGTGGCCGGGCCGGCTAGCCTGCTGCTGGGCTTGGAATTGTTCGTTCATTCGCTGCTGTTCGGTGATGATGGCCCCCAGGGTGTTGGCCATCTGCTGGAGTTGCTGTTGGTCCGCATCCTGGAATTCGTTCATCTGTTGGGCGAGCGTCCGTTGTACGACGTGGTTGCGGCGTGCGTCTCTGGTAGTAGTGTGGTGAAGCATGGTTACGATGTTGTGTAGCAAAGATATCTGTTCGTCTCAGAGGGCTGCTGGGGTAGCGGCGCGAGCCTCGTCATTGGCGGCGGCCTCCTCTGGGGGTGCGGTGTTTTCTTGATCTTCTTGAGTGGTCGTGGTGTCGGCCAGGGGTTCCTGCAGGGTGGCGGCACTACAGCGGAGGTGGTGGTTTTCCATGTTGACCAGGAACCGGCAGTCGGGGCAGACCTGCTTTCCCTGATGCCCGTCTGCGCATGCTTTGAGGGGGTCGAGATGTCGTTCGCGTGTTATTTCGAGTAGTTCCTCGTGGTGGGGCATCGGGCAGTCGCATGCCCAGCGGACACGACGGCAGCGCCGGCTGGTACTTCGTTGAGGGTAGTAGTTGTCGTTCTTCATTTGGCGGTGGACCCCGCAGTAGTCGTCATAGCAGGCAGTCCAGTGTAGGGAGGCGTGATCGTTGGTACGGGGTTGTCCTACGGCGGATATCGGTGGCGAGGGTGCGGTTGGCGGGGCGCCCCATCCATTGGTCGTGGTGGCGGCGATGCCCCAGTCGGTGGGGTGTTCGTTTGATTCGTGGTCGGGCTCGGTCGTGGTGGGAAACTCGGAGGTGTGGTTGTCAGCGAAGGTCCAGCCTTCGTTCGTGTCGACAGTGGCGGCGGCAAACATATTGCTAATTGGCGGGTGCTGGTTTTTAGGGGGAATTCCTCGTGGAATTTGCGTATAATATCTGGGGAGTTTTCGAAGTTATCGGCTGGGTACCAGGTCTTGTCCGGGTCGTGGAAACCGGTCCACTTAACCCGATACTGGATCTTGTTCCGGTGTCGTCGTGAGTCGAGAATCTGTTCCACTTCCCACTCTTGTTGTTCTTCTATGATAATGGGAGGTGGTGGTGGTTGGTGGTGTCCTGGTATGGGCTCGGTGCTGGCTGTGGGTTCCAAGAGGCTGATGTGGAAGACCGGGTGCAGTTTAACAGAGGCGGGCAGGTCCAGTTTATATGCGTGCGAGCCAACTTTCTCTAGTATGGTGTAGGGTCCAATTTGTTTGTGGTCCAGCTTATTCGATGGTCGTGTTGTTCGGATGTTCTTTCTCTTCAGCCAGACTCTGTCGCCCGGTTTCATGACTGGGTCCGGGTGTCTTGCCTTGTTGGCCTGTTCCGCCTGCGCCATTTGTGCCTCCTTCATTTCTGCTCTGAGTTCCTCGTGAAGCCTCCCAAGCGCCGCGGCATATTCTGAGACTTCCGGTATCTCCTCGTTCGGGGTGCCGAGGTCTGGCATAAATCTGGGGTGATATCCGTAATTGGCAAAGAAAGGAGTTACTTTCGTGCTTCCGGTCTGCATATTGTTATAGCAGAATTCGGCAATTGGTAACAGCCTTCCCCAGTCGTCCTGTTGGTAGTTGCAGTATGCCCGCAGGTATTGTTCGAGGACGGCATTGACTCGTTCCGTTTGTCCGTCTGTCTGAGGATGAAATGCCGTGCTGAGATTCCGCGATATTCCGAGAGCTTCAGTTATGCGTCTCCAGAAGTCTGAAGTAAATAGCGATCCTCTGTCTGATACAATGCTTGCTGGCAATCCGTGGGGCCTGACGACCTGCTGGATGAAGTGGTCTGCTAGATCTTCTGGTTTCATTGTCCCTTTGCAGGTGACAAAGTGTCCCATTTTGGTCAGCCGGTCGATGATTACCCACAGGGCGTCGTTTCCGTTGCTGGCCGGCAACGCCGTGATGAAATCCATTGTTATTGCATCCCACGGCCTGTGGGGAAGGTCTAATGGCTTGAGCAGTCCGAATGGCGCGTGTCGAATTGGCTTGATGCGGCGGCAGGTGTCACAGTGGTCCACGTACCGGTGTACGTATTTGCGTTGCTGTGGCCAATAGAATGTTCGGCTAACGAGTTCCAGGGTTCTGGCTCGCCCCGGGTGTCCCACGGCTTGCGCGTCGTGGTGGTCTCTTAATATCCGCAGTCGTAGTTCGTTGTTGTCAGGGATCCATATCAGGCCGTCGTATATTAGTACCCCATCTTTTGCCTCACATAATCCTAGTGCGATTTTCCCGTCGCGGGTCGTCCCGCTCGCTTTTTTCCCCAGGATTTCCCGGACCTCCTTATCCTTGACGCTTCGTTCTCGTATTTCGCTCAGGAGTTCCTTATCTATTTGGAGTTTCATTGTTTCCACCGTGTTAACCTGGAGTGCCTGTAGTGTCTCAAAATTTCCCTCTGTCAAGAGAACTCGTCCGTGATTCTGTCGATGCTTCATATCCCCTTCCCAGGGAGAGTCTCCTGACTCTCTAGAGAGGATGTCGGGTTTTCCTGCTAGTTTCCCTGGCCGGTATTTGATTGTGAAGTTGTAATTTGCCAGTCGTTCCCCCCATCGAGCCTGCCGCAGATTTAGGTCGCATTTTGTTTTCCAGTATTCCAGGTTTTTGTGGTCTGTTAGGATCGTGATCCTTGGGCCCGTGGTTTTACAATAGGTATCCCATTTTGGTAGTGTGTCTACGATCGCTAGTAGTTCCTTGTCATAAATATCATAGTTGTGCTCTGGATCCTTGAGCTTTCTTGAGTAGTATGCCACGGGGTGCAGGATCCCTTTTTCGTCGGGTTGTGAGCAGATTGCTTCTATGGCGTAATCTGAGGCGTCTGTTTCGATGGTAACAGGTCTTTTCGGATCGAAGTGTTGTAGTATAGATTCCATGATCATTGCTTCTTTGAGCGTTTCAAACGCCTCCTGCTGCTGGTCACCCCATTCCCATACCTTTTCCTTCCTTGTCAGGGAGGATAGGGGTGTCGTGATTTTGCTGTAGTCTTTGATGAACCTTCGATAGAAGTTGGCGAACCCCAGGAAGCTTTGCACTCCTTTGACGTTT
>Ga0307508_10002658_pt1 | contig 18756 bp, 18 predicted proteins | sample 9_EM_MG_FD_203089 | JGI IMG/M metagenome (GOLD analysis project Ga0307508, IMG submission 203089) | Populus trichocarpa ectomycorrhiza microbial communities from riparian zone in the Pacific Northwest, United States - 9_EM | ecosystem: Host-associated > Plants > Roots > Unclassified | place... | reverse complement strand
GCGGGACAGCAACCAGGTCAGGTCGGCACGGACGAGGTGTTGCTCGTCGGCCGGGTCGAGGAACTCGATCCACTCGCGAGGGAAGTCGAGGTCGACCTCACGGGCGCGGGCGGCGGCCGCATCGTCCAGGACGGTGCGGATCTGGTCACGGCGGCTCACTCGCGACAGCGTACGCGCGCAGGTGACTATCGCCGCGTCGCCGTCCGGAATGACGGCATATACCCGGTCGAGGAGAGAGCCGGCGGGACCGACGGGTCTACGCTTGGCAACGTGAGTTCCCGCGTCCCCGTGCTCCTGTCCAGCTCCTCGGTCTTTCCCGAGCCGACCGCCGCCGCGTTCGAGATGGCCGCGACGGTGGGTTACGACGGGCTCGAGGTCATGGTGTGGACCGATGCGGTCAGCCAGGACGACGGCGCGCTGAAAGGCCTCGCCGAGCACTACGACGTGCCGGTGCTGTCGGTCCACGCGCCTTGCCTGCTGGTGACCCAGCGGGTGTGGAGTTCCGACCCGTGGGAGCGGCTGACCCGAGCCGCCCAGCTCGCCGAGACGCTCGGCGCGCCCACCGTCGTGGTGCACCCGCCGTTTACCTGGCAGCGCGACTACGCGCGCAATTTCGTCTCCGGGCTGACCAAGGTGCAGCTCAAGCACCCCGACATCACGTTCGCGATCGAGAACATGTTCCCGGTGAAGGTGGCCGGCCGCTGGTTCGTGCCGTACACGCCTGGTTGGGATCCCACCGAGGTCGGCTTCGACGCGTACACGCTCGATATCTCGCACTGCGCGGCCTCGCGGGTCGACTCGCTCGCGATGGCGGCGAAGATGGGCCCCGGGCTGCGGCACGTGCACCTGGGCGACGGCACCGGCGAGGGCCGCGACGAGCATCTCGTGCCCGGCCGGGGCAACCAGCCGTGCGCGGAGGTGCTCCGGTCGCTGGCGGCGCGCGGTTTCACCGGCTCAGTGGCGCTGGAGGTTTCCACCCGCAAGGCGGCCAGCCGGGCCGCCCGGGAGGCCGACCTGCGCGAGTCGCTCGCGTTCGCCCGGCGTCATCTGGCGCCGGCGTCGTCGGCGACACCGGCCGTCACCCGGGCATGATCACGCGGGGGTGAGGGTCGCGGCCCGCTTCCGTGCTCGATGCGCGGCGACGTGCGAGCGGGTGGCGCACCGTTCCGAGCAGAACCGTCGGCAGTTGTTGGACGACGTGTCGAGGTAGACGTTGCCGCAGCGCTCGTCGGCGCAGATGCCGAAGCGGGCGCTGCCGTACTCGCAGAGCCACACCGCCAGGCCCCAGACGGCGCCGGCGAGGTACTCCGCGCTGACCGAGGAGCCCCGGCTCGTCACGTGCATGTGCCAGTCGTTGGCGTCGTGCCCCGAGATGCGCGGTTGCACCGGGAACGTCTCGAGCAGCGAATTGAGCTCGTTGACCGCGTCGACGTCGCGGCCGGAGGTCCCGTACTCGAAGACCTCGCGCAGCCGGCGCCGGGCCCGGCGGAAGACCGCGAGATCCTTTTCCACGACCTCGTCGCGCATCCAGGCCTGGTCGTCGGAGAACAGGGCACGCAGCCCGGCGAGTTCGTCCATCTCCCCGTTGACGAGGTCAACGGCGGTCCGGGCGTACGCATCGAAGTTCACCCGACAAAGGTAACCGCACCTCGGGCGGTCGGCACCGGTCGCGGCCGACTCCGCGAGCGCGAACGGGCGACGGGCGGGCACGATGAAGGCCGCACTGCCGGGAACGGGACAGCTTGGGGCGATACGCTCGGCCCATGCTCCGTTCCATGTTTCTCGCCGCTGCCGGCTCGTCCCGGTTGGCGCGGCTCGCCGGCGTCGTTCCCGTGAGCCGGGGCGTGGTCCGGCGCTTCGTCGCCGGCGCCGACGTCGCCGCGGCGCTGTGCGCCGGCCGCGAACTCGCCGACGACGGTCTGGCGATCAGCCTGGACTATCTGGGCGAGGACACGCTCACCGCGGAGCAGGCCCAGGCCACCCGCGACGAGTACGTCACGCTGCTGGGCCGGCTCCGTGGCGCCGGCCTGACACCGGCGGCCGAGGTGAGCGTCAAACTCTCGGCGATCGGGCAACGGCTCGACGACAAGACGGCGTACGAGCACGCGCGGGACATCTGTGCCGCGGCCACGGCGGCGGGCACGTGCGTGACGCTGGACGCGGAGGATCACACCACCACCGACTCGACCCTGGAGATCCTGGCCGACCTGCGCAAGGACTATCCGGACACGGGCGCGGCGCTGCAGGCGTACCTGCGCCGGACCGAGGGGGACTGCCGCGAGTTGGCGACGGCCGGGTCGCGGGTTCGGCTGTGCAAGGGAGCGTACGCGGAGCCCGAGTCGGTGGCCTTCCAGTCGGCGCTGGACGTGGACAAGTCGTATGTGCGCTGCCTGAACATCCTGATGTCGGGCGAGGGTTACCCGATGGTCGCGACCCATGACCCGCGGCTGATCGCGATCGCGGAGGACCGGGCCCGCTGGTTCGACCGCTCCGCCGCGGAGTACGAGTTCCAGCTCCTCTACGGCATCCGCCCCGAGGAGCAGACCCGCCTGGCCGCCGGCGGCCAGGCGGTCCGCGTCTACGTTCCCTACGGCGAGCAGTGGTACGGCTATCTGATGCGCCGGCTCGCCGAGCGCCCGGCCAACGTCGCCTTCTTCGGCCGCGCGCTGGCGTCCCGGAAATAAGGCTGCCTTGAGATAAATTTTCGGTCATATACGTACAGACCCGGCGTGTCGGCCTTGACTTTTCATAGTCATTTTACGGAACGCATCGCGCTGGTCACAGCCGTATCGATACCGTTCTGATGACACGCACGTTCTCCGCCACGCCGCAAGGCAGTTCCGATTGCGGCGGCACGTGCCTGCGAAAGGATCGGTGCGAACGAGATGACGGGTCCAGCCCAGACCGAGGAGCGCCTCTCCGAGGTGCGGTTCCTGACCGTGGCAGAGGTGGCCGCCCTCATGCGGGTCTCCAAGATGACCGTCTACCGGCTGGTGCACGGCGGCGACCTGACCGCCGTGCGGGTCGGCCGTTCGTTCCGCGTGCCCGAGCACGCGGTCCATGAGTATTTGCGCGGCGCCTTCTCCCAGACGGCATAACACCCGGGGCCCTTTTGGTCCTGCTCGGCGAGGGCCGGTACGCTGGGGAGGTTGGTTCCCAGGCCTGACGTGCGCGGCTCCGCGAGCGGCGCCGGGCGGGGACGCCGTCCAGATCGAACGCGGGATGTGCCGCGCGGCACACCGGGTTCGACCCCACATGGTTTCGAGAGGCTTTCGTATGGGCTCCGTGGTCAAGAAGCGCCGCAAGCGTATGGCGAAGAAGAAGCACCGCAAGCTGCTGCGCAAGACCCGCGTCCAGCGTCGCCGTCTCGGCAAGTGACGACCGGCCGGGCCCGGCGCCCGGCCGCGCACCGACACTTGCCGCCGCCGCCTCCCAGAACCGGTGAGGCTCCGCATCGAAAGGCGCGCCCGTGGTGACCCCACCGCCCAGCGTCGTCGTGGTCACCGGAGTCAGCCGATTTCTCGGCGCCCGGGTGGCCGCCCGCCTCGCCGCCGACCCGTTGATCGATCGGGTCGTCGGCCTGGATCCCCGTGACCCTCCGCCGGCCCTGCAGGGGCTGTTGGAGGACGTCGAGCTGATCCGGGCCGACCCGCACGCGGCGGCCGGCGCCATTGCCGACCTCGGCGCCGAGGCGATCGTGCACCTCTCGGTGACCAGCGCGCCCGACCCGCAGCACGGCGGCCGGCCGGCGATGAAAGAGCTGAACGTCATCGGCACGATGCAGTTGCTCGCCGCCGCCCAGGGCGCCCCGCGGCTGCGCAAGCTCATCGTGCGCTCCTCCACGGCGGCGTACGGGGCCTCGTTCCGCGACCCCGCGGTCTTCACCGAGGACACCGAGCCCCGCGCGGTGCCACGCGGCTCCTTCGCCCGCGACATCCTCGACATCGAGGGCTATGTGCGCGGCTTCCGGCGCCGCCGCCCGGGCGTTTCCGCGACGGTGCTGCGGTTCGCCCCGTTCATCAGCTCGACCGCGGAGACGACGCTCACCCGCTACTTCTCCCAGCCGCTGGTGCCGACCGTCCTGGGTCGCGACGCCCGGCTCCAGTTCGTGCACGTCGACGATGCCCTGGAGATCCTGCACCGATCGGTGATCGAGGACCACCCGGGCACGTTCAACGTGGCCGGCGGCGGCGTCCTCGCGCTGTCCCAGGCGGTCCGCCGGGCCGGCCGGATCGCCCTCCCGCTGCCCGAGGGCACGCTGTCCGCGGTGGCCTCGATGGCCCGCGGGGTCGGCGTCGGCCAGATCGGCCTGGACCAGATCGACCTCTTCGTGCACGGTCGAGTCGTGGACACCACCAAGCTGGTCCGCGAGTTCGGCTTCACACCGCGCACCACGGCGGAGGCGTTCGAGGACTTCATCGAGGGGCACGCCAACGGCTCCTCGCTCACCGCGGATCGGCTCGCCGCGGCGGAACAGGCGATACTGGACGGCATCCGCCGGGTGCGCGCCGCGGCGGGCGACCGGGCCGAGGTCGGAGGCGAGCGATCGTGAGCCAGGACGAGTTCCGCGACATGTTGCCGGGCCATGCCGACTTCAAGCTGCCCGAGCCGGCCGCGCCGGCGCGGGTCAACGGTCGCCGGCCGATCCCGGAGATTCCGCAGCTCAACGGCCAGACCGAGGAAGAGCCCGCCGAGCGGGACTCGATCGACGTGTGGGACCAGCGGGTCGCTCGAGGCCTCGCCTTCCTGCGGCGCCGGCTGGCCGGGACGTATGAGGTGGATGACTTCGGCTTCGACCGGGAGCTCACCGAGGGCGTCTTCCACCCGTTGCTGCGGGTGCTCTATCAAGACTGGTTCCGCACCGAGGTGTTCGGCATCGAAAACGTGCCGGACACCGGCGGCGGCCTGGTCGTCGGCAACCATTCCGGCACGTTCGCGCTGGACGCGCTGATGCTCTCGGTGGCGCTGCGTGACCGCCACCCGTTCCGGCGTCACCTGAGGCTGCTCGGCGCCGACCTGGTCTTCCGCGTGCCGTTCCTCAGCGAGTTGGCCCGCAAGTCCGGCGCGACCGTCGCGTGCAACCCCGACGCCGAGCGACTGATGGACCAGGGCCAGTTGGTCGGCGTCTTCCCCGAGGGCTTCAAGGGCATCGGCAAGCGCTTCTCGGACCGCTACAAGCTGCAACGCTTCGGCCGGGGCGGGTTCGTTTCGGCGGCCCTACGCACGGGTACGCCGATCGTCCCGGTCGCGATCGTCGGCGCCGAGGAGATCTACCCGATCCTGGCCGACGTCAAGCCGCTGGCCCGGCTGCTCGGGCTGCCGTACTTCCCGATCACCCCGACCTTCCCGTGGCTCGGCCCGCTGGGCCTCGTGCCGCTGCCGAGCAAGTGGCTGATCAAGTTCTGCCCGCCGATCCCTACCGCGCACCTGACCGACCACGCCGACGACCCCATGGTCGTCTACAACCTGGCCGACCAGGTCCGCGAGACGATCCAGGCGAGCCTGCACGAGCTGTTGGAGAAGCGCCCCGACCCGTTCGCGGTGTGAAGAGCGGTGTGCGGAAAGGTGCTGGAGGGTCGTGCGGGGCGCGCTTATAGTGGCTAGTGAGGGGCGGCCCCGGTGATGCCCGGCATCCGCCCCTCGCCATGTCCGTTTCCGGGCCGCAGTCGCTTCCGGCTGTCAGTCGCTCCCGGCTGTCAGTCGCTCCCGAAGGCCCCGTCGAGCAGACCGCCGAAAAAGCCTTTGTCCACGTCCGTCGACGAGTCGTCCGGCGTTTCCGACTGGCTCGGCGTTACGTCCAGCGGCGCCAGGTCCGTCCCGGTCCCGGGGTCCTGTCGGCCCGGCGTCGAGGTTCCCGCGGTGGCGGCCGGCGTCGAGGACGGTCCGGTCAGGTCCGGCCGCGCCGAGGCCTGCCTGCCTGGCTTGGGCGTCGACCTGCCGCTGTGCCCGACGGGTCGGCCGGATCCGGTGACGCTGTCCGGCTGGGCCGTGCAGGAGCGCAGCCGGGGGCCGAGCAGGTCGGAGCCGATCGACGCGATCGAGGTGCAGCTCAGCCCGGCGCGCAGGTCCTCGGCCCGCTGGCGCGCGTCGTCCATCAGGCCGATCGACTGCTCGGCGCGCTCCCGGTTCGCCAGGGTCAGCCGGTTCAGAACTGGCGCGATCGTCCGGCGCTGGCTCTCGGCGAAACTCTCCACCGTGCCGAGTGGGTTCGTGTCCTTGCGCGACACCGCCGAGGTGGTGAGCAGCCGTACGCCGTCGCGGGTGTCCGCGTCCATGTCGTCGAGCACGCTGCCGAACTCCTGGTCGCCGCCTAGCGCGGCCGCCTCGGCGAGCCGGGTGCGGGCGAAGTCCAGCGACAGTTGGCCGCGGGTGATGTCCGAGCCGGCCATCGCCAGTTGGGCGCGTTCGGTGGAGCGCTTGACGCCGTAGAGCGGGTCGCCCGGCGCGGCGTTCTCGCTGGCCGCGGAGATCCCGGAGACGGCGAGGGCGCCGGCGGCGACACCCATCACGATCGCGCCCCTGGCCCGGACGCGCCGGCCGCCGCGGCCGAGGATGCCGAGCCCGGGGCCGGGCGAGACCGCCGTGGCCCCATCCGTAGCCCGATCGGGATCGGCGGAGACGGAAGCCGCGGCGGTCGCGGTGCGGCCGATGCCGTCCCGCTCGGCCGTGGCGACCAGCATGGCCCGCAGGCCGACGCGGAACTCGGGATCAACCCGGACCCCGGGCCTGGCCGCCGACAGGCTGTGGCCGATGGCGACCAACTCGGCGAGTTGGTCGTCGGCCTGGCCGTGGCCGTGGTGCCGGTGGCCGCCGGTGGTCTCGTCGAGAAGCTCCGCGAAGCGCGCGGCGCTCCGCCGGTCCAGAAAATCGAGATTCACCGCGGGCACCTCCCCTCGCTCGTGACTTTGTCGCCGGCGACGTTGCCGGCGGTGGCGACGAAGCCGGTGGCCGTCAGAGCCTTCCGGGGTCGCACCGGGACAAACGCGTGACACGCGTTCCCGGTTACGGGGAGAAGGGGCCGGTATCGGGTATCGGAGATCGACATGTGCGACAGCCGGGTCACCACTGGAACCCTTCGGGCAACAGCCGGGCGAGCGCCCGGACGGCCCGGTACTGAAGCGCCTTGATGGCGCCCTCGTTCTTGCCCATGGTCTGCGCGGTCTCGGCGACGGAGAAGCCCTGCAGGAAGCGGAGCACGATGCACTCCTGCTGCTCCGGATTGAGCTGCTTGACCGCGGTGAGCAGGGCGACGTTCGTGATGTGGTCGACCACGGCCGACTCCGGGCTGCCCTCCGGTCCGCGGTCCTCGCGGTCGGCGTCGAGCACGTCGCCGGTGGTCACCTCGAGGCGGTACCGGCCGGACTTGAAGTGGTCGGCGACCAGGTTGCGCGCGATCGTCACCAGCCAGGCGCCGAGGTCACGGCCCTGCCACGTGAAGCTGCCGATCCGCTTGAGGGCCCGCAGGAAGGTGTCCGAGGTCAGGTCCTCGGCGAGTTGCCGGTTGCCGACCCGGAAGTAGACGAAGCGGAAGACGGTGTCGACGTAGCGGTCGTAGATCAGGCCGAACGCGTCGGCGTCGCCGGCCTGGGCCCGCTCGACCAGCGCCCACACCTCCGCGGCGGCGTCGGACGGATCGGGCCGGGCCGGGTATTTCGGCGGTTCGGACTCGGTCGGCGGCCCGCTCGTGCTCTGCGCCGGGACGACGACCGTGAGGTCACCGGCCAGCGGGGTCTCGCCGAGATTGCTGCGCTGGCCGGCGGTCGGCTGCATGGGCGGGCGCGGTGGCACGCGGCCGCCGTTCCCGATCGGCTTGACATTGCCGCCCGGCGGGATCCGTACGCCCGGAGCCTCGTTGACATGCTGGCGATTGCGGGTCCGCTTCGGGCTGTCGCCCCGGATCGCGTAGACGATCATGTCGTCGACCGTCCGGCGGAGGGAGGTCAGCCCCTCCGAGAGTGCGAGACGCGCCGCCGAGACATCGCGGTGGTACGGGTCCCCGGCGTAGACATGGCTCACTGCGCCTCCTCAACCCGGCGGGCCAGGTACGACCGCGTATCCGTCCCGCCAGACGTATGTACGCGGTAATTCCGTGCTTTTTGTGGCACAGGGGGCCTCCTCGGGATGAGGGGTTGTGACTCATAGCAAAAGGGGTGGGGCGGCCCGGCGAAAACCGGTCCGACCTCACCCATGGGTGTGGGGTCCGCTACACAGACGGGAAGTATCACGGACACCGGACACGCGGAGTCGCACAATGTGTGCGCTGCGCGAAAGTAGTACGAAGCAGCTCAGAAGAGACACAACGACCTGCGGACACGATGAGGGACACGCGGCCGGACGCGACGGACTGGCTGTCCGATCCACCTATCGGGCGGCATCTGTGCCAGACTCGGGCCTCGTGGAGGAATCAGCCCGGGACCCGGTGTCCGTGGCCGCTGCGCGCCGGCCCGACGGGCCCGCGTTGATCACCGTCGAGACGACTCTGAGCTGGGCCGACGTCGACTCCCGGGTGACCGTGGCGGCCGGCCGGGTGGCCGCGCTGACCGCGCCCGGCGACCGGGTGGCGATCGTCATGGGCAACTCGGTCGACTTCGTGGCGGCCTACTTCGGCACGCTGCGCGCGGGCCGGGTCGCGGTGCCGCTCAACCCGGGGTACGCGGCCGACGAGCTGGACTATGCGTTCACCGACTCCGGCGCGGCCCTGATCGTCGCCGAGGAGGCGGTTCTGCCCGCGTTGCGTTCGTGGGAGGCACGCCGCGTACCTGCGGATTTGGGGTCTGGGGGTGCGGCCGGGTCGTGGCCGCCGGTGGCCGGCAGTGATCTTGCGATGTTGTTGTACACGTCGGGGACCAGCGGGCGGCCGAAGGGCGCGATGCTCACGCACGCGGCGCTCGCCGCGAACCATGATCAGCTGGATGCGATCGCGCCCGCCGTGGTCGGTCCGGACGACGTGGTCCTGCTGGCCATGCCGTTCTTCCACGCCTATGGGCTCAATACCGGGCTCGGGACGGTCGCGCACCTCGCGGCGACCGGGGTGCTGGTCGAGCGGTTCGACCCGGCGGCCACGCTCGCGTTGATCGCCGAGCACGGGGTGACCGTCGCGATCGGCGTGCCGGGCATGTATTCGGCCTGGTCGCGGCTGCCTTCGGTGGGCGCGGCCGCGAGCGGTCTGCGGACCGCGGTGTGCGGCGCGGCGCCGCTGGCCCCGGCCGACGCGGCGCGCTTCACGGCCGCGACCGGCAAGACGATCCTGATCGGGTACGGGTTGACCGAAACGGCGCCGGTGCTGACGACCACGGCCGTCAGCGACCGGGGCAAGACCGGATCGATCGGACGGCCGCTGCCCGGTGTGTCGCTGCGGCTGCGCACGCCCGCCGGTGAGGTGCTCTGGGAGGACGGCACGCCGTCGCTGGACGCGGACCTCGCCGAGCTGGACCTCTCCGTCGAGGACTCGGCCGGCACCGACCCGGGCGAGATCGTGGTGCGCGGGGCGAACCTCTTCTCCGGATACTGGCCCGACGGGCGCGACGGGCCCGGGCCGGACGGGTGGTGGCCGACCGGCGACATCGCGTACGCGGACGGCGACGGTGACCTGCACCTGGTCGACCGGATCGGCGAGCTGATCCTGGTGAACGGCTTCAACGTCTATCCGGCCGAGATCGAGCGGGTGCTCGACGCGCATCCCGGCGTCGCCGAGGCGGCCGTGGTCGGCGTCGCGGACCCCGACGCGGGCCAGCGTCCGCACGCCTACGTCGTGCCCGCCCACGATCCGCCGCCGACGATCGCCGAGTTGCAGGTCTTCTGCGCGGCTCACCTGGCCCGTTTCAAGCTGCCGACCGTGGAACTCGTGCGTGAGCTTCCGCACTCCGCGACCGGCAAGGTCCGCAAGAGGGAGCTTCGTTGATGACTCGCGTGACTCTGATCAGCCGGGGTGGCTGCCACCTCTGCGAGGTCGCCGAGCAGACGCTCGACCGGATCACTCCTGGCCAGTGGGAACGTGTCGACGTGGAGTCGTCGATCGAGCTGGAGCGGGACTACGGCGACCGGGTGCCGGTGGTGCTGCTGGACGGCGAGGAGCACGGCTACTGGCAGATCGAGGAGGCTCGGCTGCTGCGGGAATTGGCTCGACAACCGGGCGAGCCCCGCCTGTAGGTTGTCTGCCGTGACGCGAAATCATCTCGTCTGGGACTGGAACGGCACGCTTCTCGACGACCTCAGCCTGGTGGTCTCGTCGACCAATCACGCCTTCGCCGCGGTCGGCGCGCGGTCGGTCGACGCCGATGAGCACCGCACCCGGTTCCGGCGGCCGGTCGCCGAGTTCTACGCGGAGGTCCTCGGGCGCGCGGTCGACGACGAGGAGTTCGGCAAGCTCGACCGGATCTTCCACGACGCGTACCGGGCGGGCCTGACCACGATGACGCTGGCGGCCGACGCGATGGCCGCGATCCGGTCCTGGCCGGGCGCCCAGTCACTGCTGTCGATGTGGTTTCACGAGGAACTCGTGCCGGCCGTGGAGACGTACGGCTTGAGCGGCGTGTTCGCCCGGGTCGACGGGCTGCGGACCGAGGTCGGCGGCGACCTCAAGGCCGGACACCTCGCCAACCACCTGGCCGAGCTGGGCATCGCCGGTCACGACGTGGTGCTGATCGGCGATTCGCTGGACGACGCGGCCGCGGCCGACTCGGTCGGTGGCAGGGCCGTCCTCTACACCGGCGGCTTCACCGCGCCGGCCCGGTTGCGCGCCTCCGGCCGCCCGGTCGCCGACACGTTGGTCGAGGCTGTGACGATCGCCAGGTCGCTGTGACGGCGGTGGCCTATGCGGCTCGATTGCGGGCATACTCGCAAGGGTGACCCGGCCGGCCGGCCGAGTCGATCTTCGCCCTGGTCGTCCTATCAAGATCGCGATTTGTGCACGCCTTCACAAGCGCCTATTCTGTGACTCCGAAGAGCCCCGCTATCACAGCCGGTTCCGGCGCGCGTTTGAGGGTTCACCGCAGGCTAACCACCTCGTCGGCACGGAGTCAGATGAGTCAGCAGCGTCACGGAAGCACGCCTGGTACCCCCGGCGCAGAGCCCGCCTTTCCGGATCTTCCGGAGGCGACCATCGCGCGACTGCCGGAGTACCTGCGCGCCCTGCACAACCTCGGCGAGGGCGGCGCGGACACGATCTCCAGCGAGGCTCTCGCGGCGGCCGCCGGGGTCAACTCCGCCAAGCTGCGCAAAGACCTCTCCCACCTCGGGTCGTACGGGACTCGTGGCGTGGGCTACGACGTCGTGTTGCTGATCGACCAGATCGAGTACGTGCTCGGTCTCGACCAGCGCCGGGCGGTCTGCCTGGTCGGCGTCGGCAATCTCGGTCACGCCCTGGCCGGCTATGACGGGTTCGCCAGCCGCGGCTTCAAAATAGTGGCCCTGTTCGACGCCGACCCGTCCAAGATCGGCGAGCGGATCCACGGCCTCGCCGTGCGGCACATCGAGGAGCTGAGCCGGGTCGCCGTCGAGGAGTCGATCGCGATCGGCGTGATCGCCACCCCGGCCGGCGCCGCCCAGGCGGTCGCCGACGAGCTGGTCTCCGCGGGGGTGACCAGCATCCTCAACTTCGCGCCCTGCGTGCTGTCGGTGCCGGCCAACGTCGACGTTCGCAAGGTCGATCTCGCCATCGAGCTGCAGATTCTGTCCTTCCACGAGCATCGCAAGGCATCGCTGACCGCCCTGCCCGGCGGCCGGTCGGCCGCGGCGAACGCCGCGGCGGCAAACCAGGAGGCGGTCGGGTCGTGAATTTGCTCAGCGTCGGTGTCTCCTATCGCACGGCAGACGTCAGCACGCTGGAGCGCCTCACCATCCTCGGTGACGCCGTTCCCCAGCTGCTGCAGAAACTGGTCGCGCAGCCCTATGTCGGCGAGGCCGTGGTCCTGTCCACCTGCAACCGGGTCGAGATCTACGCGGCGGTCAGTGGCTTCCACGGCGGCCTCGGCGACATCTGCGGCGTGCTGGCCGAGGAGTCCGGGATCCCGGCGACCGAGCTCGCGGGGCATCTCTACGTGCACTACGACGAGGCGGCGGTTCGCCACTCCTTCCGGCTGTCGGCCGGGCTCGAGTCCATGGTCGTCGGCGAGGCGCAGATCCTCGGGCAGCTGCGCGACGCGTACCACGCCGCCAACGAGTCCGACTCGGCCGGCCGCCTGCTCCATGAGCTGATGCAGCAGGCGCTGCGGGTCGGCAAGCGGGCGCACGCCGAGACCGGCATCGACCGGGCCGGCCAGAGCGTGGTCTCGGCCGCGCTCGACGTGGCCGAGGCACACCTGGGCCACCTCGCCGGCCGCCCTGCGCTGGTCATCGGCGCCGGCTCGATGGGCGCGCTCTCGGTCGCCACGCTCACCCGGGCCGGCGTCGGTCCGCTGCGGATCACCAACCGCGGCGCGGCGCGGGCCGAGCGGCTCGCCGAGGCGTACGGGGCTACCGCGATCCCGTTCGAGGACCTGGACGCGGCGCTGCGCGACGTCGACCTGGTCATCTCCGCGACCACCGCGGCCGAGCCGGTGCTCGATCGGGCCCGGCTCTCCGCCGCCGGCCCGCTCGTCGTGCTCGACCTCGCGGTGCCGCGCGACGTCGCGCCCGACGCGGTCGGGCTCCCGGGCGTCACCGTGATCGACATCGACAACCTGGCGGCGTCCCGGCTGGCGCTGCCGGCCGCGGCCGAGACCGCCGCCGTCGAGCAGATCGTCGCCGGCGAGGTCGAGCACTTCCTGGGCTGGCTGCGCGGCGCCGACGTCGCGCCGACCGTCGCCGCGCTGCGCACCCGCGCCGAGGACGTGGTCAGCGCGGAACTGCGCAAGCTCTGGTCGCGCCGGTCCGAATTCAGCGACGAGCAGCGGGCGGATGTTTCCCGTACGCTGCACCGGGTCGTCCAGCAGTTGCTGCACTCGCCGACCGTGCGCGTGCGCCAGCTCGCCGCCGAGCCCGGCGGCGATCAGTACGCGGCACTGCTGCGCGAGCTGTTCGACCTGGACGTCCCGCTCGCCACCCAGGCCGACGCCGTCCCTGAGATCGGAGGGAACGCGTGAGCACGCCCCTTCGCCTCGGCACCCGAGGCAGCACGCTGGCGCTCGCCCAGTCACAGTCGACCGCCGACGCCCTGGCCGCCGCGACCGGCCGCCCGGTCGAGCTGGTCCGGATCGTCACCCCCGGCGACCGGTCGGCGGCCCCGGTCGCCCATCTCGGCGTGGGTGTCTTCGTCTCCGCCCTGCGCGACGCGCTGCTCGCCGGCGAGATCGACTTCGCTGTGCACTCCTACAAGGACCTGCCCACCGGCGAGCACCCCGGCCTGCACATCGCGGCCGTGCCGGAGCGTGCGGACCCGCGCGACGCGCTGATCTCCCGCGACGACAAGACGCTCGCCGAGCTGCCGCCCCGCTCGGTGATCGGCACCGGCGCGGTGCGCCGAATCGCGCAACTACACGCTTTGGGCCTAGAGTTGCAGGTCACACCGATCCGCGGAAACGTCGACAGCCGCATCGCCCGGGTGTATGGCCCCGAAGCCGACCTGGACGCCGTCGTCGTGGCACGGGCCGGGGTGGCACGTCTCGGCCGCGCGGCCGAGATAACCGAGACGCTCGACCCGATGCTCATGCTGCCCGCCCCGGCCCAGGGCGCGCTGGCGGTGGAGTGCCGGGCCGACGATGCTGAGCTGGTCGAGCTGCTGGGCCTGCTCGACCACGCACCGTCCCGCGCCGCCGTCCTGGCGGAGCGGGCGATGCTCGCCACGCTCGAGGCCGGGTGCTCCGCCCCGGTCGCGGCGTACGCCGAGTTTGCCGAGGGCGAGCAAGGCGACGAGATCTACCTGCGCGGTGCGGTGATCAGCCCGGATGGGGTTCGAGCCATCCGGCTGTCGCGTACCGGAACGCCCGCCGACGCGGCGGAGATCGGCAAGGCACTCGCCGCCGACCTCCTCGACGCCGGCGCCGATACCCTGATGGGGAGCACAGAATGACCACCCGCACCGCCCGCAAGCCCGCCGGACGCATCGCGTTCGTCGGTGCCGGACCAGGCGATCCCGAGCTGTTGACCCGCCGCGCGCACGCCGCGCTCACCGACGCCGACCAGGTGGTCTTCGACCGAGGCGTGCCCGATTCCCTGCTGAGCGCGATCCGGGCCGAGGCCAAGCAGGACGCGCAGTTCAGCCTCGCCGAGGGCGCGCCCGGCGACGTCGCCAAGGTGCTCCTGTCGGCCGCCAAGTCCGGCCTGTCCGCGGTGCACCTGGTCGCCGGCGACCCGTTCGGCCACGAGTCCGTCGTCCGGGAGGTGCAGGCGGTCGCGCGTACCGCCGTGCACTTCGAGGTCGTTCCGGGTCTCGGCCAGGCCGAGGGCGTCGCGACGTACGCGGGTGTGCCGCTGCCCGGCGTGCGCACCACGGCCGACGTCGACGACATCGCCACGCTCGACTTCGACGCGCTGGCTACCTCCGCGCTGAAGGGCTCGTTCGCGATCGCGGTGGACGCCGGTGACCTGGCCGCCGTGCGCGACGGCCTGCTCGCCGCGGGCGTCGAGCCGGGCACGCCGGTCGCGGTGACCGGCGACGGCACCGGCGAGACGCAGTACACGACCACCTCGACCGTCGACAGCTTCGTCGCGGCGGCGCTCGGCTTCACCGGCCGGGTCGTGCTCACGGTCGGCGGCGACGTCGCCCACCGCGACACGATGAGCTGGTGGGAAAACCGCCCGCTGTACGGCTGGAAGGTCCTCGTCCCGCGCACCAAGGAGCAGGCCGGCGCGATGAGCGCCCGGCTGCGGGCGTACGGGGCCATCCCGTGTGAGGTGCCGACCATCGCGGTCGAGCCGCCGCGCACCCCGGCGCAGATGGAGCGCGCGGTCAAGGGCCTGGTCGACGGGCGCTACGCCTGGGTCGTCTTCACCTCAGTGAACGCGGTCCGCGCGGTCTGGGAGAAGTTCGACGAGCACGGCCTCGACGCCCGGCACTTCGGCGGCGTGAAGATCGCCTGTATCGGCGAGGCCACCGCCGACGCGGTCCGCTCGTTCGGCATCCAGCCCGAGCTCGTCCCGGCCGACGATCAGTCCAGTGACGGCCTACTCGCCGAGTTCTCGCCGCACGACGAGATCCTCGACCCGGTCGGGCGGGTGCTGCTGCCGCGCGCCGACATCGCCACCGAGACGCTCGCGGCCGGGCTCATCGAGCGCGGCTGGGAGGTCGACGACGTCACCGCGTACCGGACCGTCCGGGCGGCTCCGCCACCGGCCGACATCCGCGACGCGATCAAGTCCGGCGGGTTCGACGCGGTCCTGTTCACGTCCTCCTCGACCGTACGCAACCTGGTCGGCATCGCCGGCAAGCCGCACGCCCGCACGGTCGTCGCGGTGATCGGCCCGAAGACCGCCGAGACCGCCACGGAGTTCGGCCTGCGCGTCGACGTCCAGCCCCAGCACGCGTCGGTGCCGGACCTGGTCGAGGAGCTGGCGTCGTACGCGGTGGAGCTGCGCGAGAAGCTGGCCGCGATGCCGGCCAAGCAGCGCCGCGGCTCGAAGGTCCAGGGCCCTACCGCGCTCCGCTTCCGCTGATTGCTTCGTCTGGAGGGGTCATGGCCTATCCCGATGCCCGTCCGCGCCGGCTCCGGCGCACCCCGGCTCTTCGCCGTCTGGTCGAGGAGACCCGGGTGTCGCCGGCCGAGCTGGTCCTGCCGCTCTTCCTCAAGGAAGGGCTGACCGACGCCCGGCCGATCAGCTCGCTGCCCGGCGTCGTCCAGCACTCCCGCGAGTCGCTGCGCAAGGCCGCGCACGAGGCGGTCAGCGCCGGCGTCGGCGGCCTCATGCTCTTCGGCGTGCCGGAGCATGCGAACAAGGACGAGACCGGTTCGGCCGGGCTAGATCCCGGCGGCATCCTCAACGTCGGCATCCGGGACCTGATCGCCGAGGTCGGTGACTCGACGGTCGTGATGGGCGACCTGTGCCTCGACGAGTTCACCTCGCACGGACATTGCGGCGTGCTGGCCGCGGACGGCTCGGTCGACAACGACGCCACGCTGGCGATCTACGCCGAGATGGCGGTTGCCCAGGCCGAGGCGGGCGTCCACGTGGTGGGCCCGTCCGGCATGATGGACGGCCAGATCGGCGTGATCCGCAAGGCCCTCGACCGCGCCGGCCACGTCGACGTCACCGTGCTGGCGTACGCGGCGAAGTTCGCCGGCGCCTTCTACGGCCCGTTCCGCGAGGCCGTCGAGTCGACCCTGGAAGGCGACCGCCGGCAGTACCAGCAGGACCCGCCGAACATCCGTGAGGCCCTGCGCGAGGTGGACCTCGACGTCGCCGAGGGCGCCGACATCGTGATGGTCAAGCCCGCCCTGCCCTACCTCGACGTCATCGCCGCCGTCCGGGACCGGGTCACCATCCCGGTCGCCGCCTACCAGGTCTCCGGCGAGTACGCGATGGTCGAGGCCGCCGCGGCGAACGGCTGGATCGACCGCGAGCGCGTGATGCTCGAGACCCTGACGTCCATCAAGCGGGCCGGCGCCCAGATCACGCTGACGTACTGGGCCACCGAGGCCGCCCGGCTCCTGCGCGACCGCTACTGACGTTTCTCAGTCGACGGGTTCCAGGGTCTGCACCAGCTGGGCGACGTCGGCGCCGTAGTCGTACCAGTCGCGGTCGGACAGGTAACCCAGCTCGGCGTTGACCTTCAGCATGGACACGTTGTCGTGCGCGTTCCAGGTCTGCACCTCGCGTAGCCCGGGCTCGGCGGCCCGCAGCTCGAACAGCATCCGGGCCTTGATCGCCCGGTCGACGCCGTAGCCCCGGTGCGCCCGCACGACGATCGTGTCGTACTGGTCGGCACGCTCGGGGTGCTGTACGGGGACGACGACCTCGGTGAGGCCGGCGACCACGCCGCTCGCCTCGTGGATGGCCAACACGATGTAGGGCTTCAGGCCGCGCTTGTGCAGCGTCTGTAGCGAGTCGCGCAGCCGCTGCGGATCCGACGAGCGCGGCGCGAGGTCGAGATCGTCGTCGTCCTGCGCTTCGAGCTTCGCCTGGGCGTACGCCTCCAGCAGCTCCTCCGGAGGGCCTCCCGGGTGGCACTCGATCTGGTAGCCGGGCGCGATGCCGCCGGCCATCTCGCCGAGCGCGAGCCAGTCCACCCCCGACAGGCTCAGCACGCTGCGCGTCTCCACATACTCTCTCTCGAAGCCGAGCGACTCGTAGAAGGGCATCGCCGGGGTGCCGCCGATGACCTCGACCCCGATGGTGGAAAAGCCCTCGAGGTACGCCCGGCGGACCGCGACCGCCACCAGCTGTCGTCCCAGGCCACGGCGTCGCAGACCGGGCAGGACCAGCACCTCGAGCACGCCGATGTCGCCGAGCAGCAGGATGCTCACGGCTGCGAAGATCTCGCTCTCGCCCTCGGGAAGGCGGTCGTCCTCGGCCACCCAGCAGATCCGCCGCTCACCGGGCACGGTCTCGGCCAGGTACTCCCTGACGTGCACGTCCCGCCACGGTGGATCGTCGGGGAGATCCGCGGCCAGAATCGCGTTGAGCGTCTCCACGAGCGATCGGACCTCCCCAGCCGACGCTGACCGGGGATCCCATTCACGCACCCTCACCCGTACAGCTTGCCGGTAACGGGACCATGAGGGAAGTGCTCCGAACGTAAATGTGCGGGGATGGTCACTGTACGTGGCGGTTCGGACCTCAAACTCGGCTGCGCTGGCCGTAGTCGTTGGCCGCCTCGAAGACCTTCTGCGCATAAGGCCGGACCGCGTTGTACGAGAGGATGGCCCCCCACCACGCGTCAACCTTGGACATGTCCCGGCCGCCCTTGCAGAGGTACTCCGCGGCGGTCAGTGACGCATCGTTGATGTTATTCGGGTCGGCGATGCCGTTGTTGTCGGCGTCCACCTTGTTCGCCAGCCAGGTCGACGGGATGAACTGCATCGGGCCGACCGCTCGGTCATAGGTGGTGTCGCCGTCGATCGATCCGTGGTCCGTGTCCAGGACCAGCTGCCGGCCGCCCTTGCCGTCGAGTGGCAGGCCGTAGATCGGCGGCTGCACCTCGCCGTCGGCGCCGAGAACCGAACCGTTGTAGCCGCCGTGGTTCGACTCGACCTTGCCGATCGCCGCGAGCGTGGTCCAGCTCAGGTGGCAGGCCGGCGTCGTCCGCGCGACCACGAGCTCCGCATACCCGTACGCCTGCACCGCCACCACCGGAATGCCGATCTTGGTACCGACCTGCTGTGCCCACCCGGCCAGCGCGTCGGCCGGGCGCTGCCCGGTCAGCCCGGGCTGTTGCACGGGCGCCGAACTCAACAGCGGCCCGCCGGGCTGGAGGGGGCCGCCGGGCAGCCCGGTCGCCAGGCTCGTGGACGGCACAGGCGCCGCGGCGCCGTCCGCCGGAAAGCCCGGCGTCGCGCTGGGGGAGGCCGCCTTCTGCAGGGCCTGTGGCACCAGGTAGGCGCCGGCGGTGCCCGCGGCGCCCAGAAGCAGCACGACGATGATCGCCGGCACCACGAGCCGCCCGGCCGGTCGCCGCGACCAGGAGGCCACACCCCGCCCGACCCGCCGCACCCCCCGCACCGGGTTGAGCCGCCTCAGCAGCCGGCGCTTGCCCTCCGCCGCGACGGCAGTTCCTGCACCGGCCTCGTTGCCCGAGGGTGGGTCGCCGGCCGTCGGCTCGGCCCCCGCCGGCGCCGAGCCGACGGTCTCGGTGCCCGCCGGTGTTGTCGCATCCTCCGGCGGGCCGGAGGGCGCGACGCCACC
>Ga0307508_10002657_pt1 | contig 18757 bp, 14 predicted proteins | sample 9_EM_MG_FD_203089 | JGI IMG/M metagenome (GOLD analysis project Ga0307508, IMG submission 203089) | Populus trichocarpa ectomycorrhiza microbial communities from riparian zone in the Pacific Northwest, United States - 9_EM | ecosystem: Host-associated > Plants > Roots > Unclassified | place... | reverse complement strand
AGATTATGGGTTTTTTTTTTAAAAAAAAAACAGCTAAATGCTATTTAAGTTACACCAAAGTTATTAAATATTGTTAATTTAAGAAAAAAAGAAAATGTTCAAAAAGGCTAAAAAAAAGGTTTCCAACTTTTCTCAAAAACTGGTTTAATTCCTGCTTTTAGATGAGCTAGCACTACCTCAAGCTAAGAATTATTTATATTTGCATATCCGGGCTATATTTTTAATTGCAATGTGGTGGCTGCAGCCTCCTCCTGTTGTAACAGTGGTCTTGAACGTTAGAATGCATTGCGAAGCATGTGCTCAATCGCTACAAAAGAGAATTCGAAAGATCAAAGGTATTTCACCTTCAATCATCTAGCAATTTACCATCAATTTCTATGATTTTTCCCGAACGGTACGCATACACTACAACATATGTTGATATTTTCACAAATTTTTTTAATGGAAATTTCTTCATCCGAATGTTCATTGAGCTTGAGATTACATCACAAGAGTAGCGATCTGACATGATTTATCATCATTTTAGCTACTTTGAACAGGTCGACTAATTACTCAGAACAACTGATTATTTTATTTTTTGATATTAGCAATGTATAGTGATCAAATAGGATTATTTTCTTCTCAAAATCTTTTTTTTCCCTCCATAATATGGGAGTTCATCAGAGCTAATTCTCCATAATATTCATGTATCCTAGAGCAAGTTGAAAATTGAGTAAATATTCATGCAGGTGTAGAGTCAGTGGAAACAGACCTAGCCAATGGTCAAGTAATAGTAAAAGGGGTGGTTGATCCATCGAAGCTGGTGGATGATGTGTACAAGAAGACTGGAAAGCAAGCTTCCATAGTGAAAAATGAAGAGAAGAAGGAGGAAGAGAAGAAGGAAGAAGAGAAGAAAGAAGAGAAGAAGGAAGAAAAAGAAGGAGAAAAGAAAGAAGGAGAAGAAGAGAAGGAAGGGGATGATAAGAAACCAGATATCAAGAAAAGTGAATATTGGCCATCAAAGTATTACTCTGATCAGTATGCTTATGCTCCTGAATTTTTCAGCGATGAAAACCCTAATGCTTGCTCTATTATGTAGCTAATAATTAAGATTGCCCTTTTCGTGAACCTTTAAATTAGTTTAGCTAATGTTAATCATAATGTAAGCAATTTTGCCATTTATAATATGGTATGGTAATAAGATATTCAAGCACAATACTTGATGTCATATGCAATTAATTCATATGAGATTGTAATCATATGAAAAAATGTGACCAAGTCGGTGTGGTCCTTGAATTTTTACATGAGAAATTTGGAAATTCTTATGTACGAGGACACTATTTGCTTGCATTTGTTCTTGATGTGAAGGGGCGGCGTTCCCATTCGAATGCCTTCATCTCCATCCACAGTGCACAAACTGCAAGCGGCCACTCAAACACATGATTTTATTAGAAAATACACTAACATGTGCCGCGCGCATGATCCAAGACAAGAGCAATCTAGCTAGCAGCAAATCCTTAAAGCAACCTAGCAAATTCTTAAGTTGTTGGATGTGGAAATTAAATGGGTTTGTTCCTCAAGGTATCTTGATTCCGAATTCAAGAAAGGAAAGGATCGCAACAACACAATTTCGTATGAATGCACACCATACATACAAGTAACCCAGTTCATAACATGTGAAAATTAATCCAAGAATATGACAACAACTAAAAGAAATGCAAGCAAAGCAATCAATTTAGCACATGAAATATTGGCGTGTATTTTTTTTCTCCGAGTGAAAGGGATTTGGTGTCAAATAATTACATAGCTGAGGATGACACACACTCAAAGGTGGGGGGTTTCCAACATAACATCCAAGAGGGAAACAGTACCATACATCGGACCACAAAGCCACTAGATTTATCACTTTTGACTAGCTAGGAGCTTAAGGAAGGAAGACTTAGGCAGGCAGAGCACACGACAGGTTATAATGGGACATGTTAGGTCACACTCGCTGTGGGCATGGCATGGGATATTGATGCAATATATATATGGCTACGAGTCATGAATAATCAAAAAGTTGAGAGAGTACTTAAGCACATGGCGAAAATCTTGTGGCACGTAGGACTTATGTTTCAATGTGATCTCCCATTAACATATATTAATTTCCTAAACACTTTTAAATATATATTAGATAAAATATAAACCGTATTATATATATATATCCGCTACTCATAAATGTTCAATCATGGACCCTCATGAGTTCATTTTTTTAGTCCTAGCTAGGGATGTGAGAACGAGAGAAGCTTTAGTGGATGCCTAAATCATGGGACCTGTGGATGGATCAAAACAGCATGGATTTGTTGAAAGATCGATACTTGGGGGAAAAGGGTAACAAGTTCCTCAAACTTAAAATTGGAAGGTGAGCCGTGAGCCCACTTTTTTTGTTTGGTATGGTAGATCTAGATGGCAGGTCTTTTATCTAATATCTTTATTTTATTTTATTTTATTTTATTTTTCAATGTGAATACCCCCGAGTATGATTGGAAATAAACCTAGCTACCTGCAATTTAGAAATTACACTTCTTTTTATGCACCAATAAAACCAAGCCAAAACATATTTTTTTCTTGGTAAAAAAGAGGCAACCTAAGGCATTTATAATCACGGTCGATGTTCCCCGTTTTCTTTGTTTAACTTTCTGGTTGTTCTCATAGATTTTTTTTATAATCAAAGTTAGGGAGTCTCGTGAAAAGAAATTAGGAACATATATATATATATATTGCTATTTAATTGAACTGCAATCTAATTCTAAAAAGAAAAAAGGAACTACAAATTTAGAATCATGCACGAAATGGGAAATAAAATAGGGTTTCGTAAAAGCTTCTTATATTGATGGATTTGGAGAAAATTTAGGAATTCTTGGGTCTCTACTGTAGTTTTAAGTTCTTAAAAGACCTTGGATATCATCAAAAATAGATCAATTTAAATTGGAAGGCTGCTGGTTAATTTGAGGGGGCCGGAATCCAGAGCATGAGTCAACGCCATAGGAGCCACGGGTCCCTGGATCCTCCACTAGAGAAAAATTGATCGGTCCATAGTTCTCGATCCGTCAGCTGCAAAGATGCACCACCGGCCTTTCGCTTTGGTTCACTTCCAATGGTGTCAAAAGGACCACCTCTCAAGTGATCTTGATGCTCGACAAAACTAGGCAAAATCACTCGTTGGGATGGTTCGGTTACCAGCTACTTTTTTATATTTTCTTTTTTTTTAAAAAAAAATATGCACGTAGCATTCTAGAATAAAAATGATTAAAATATATTTGATTGAAGAGATGAAAATAAATTTTTATCTTTTTTCAGAACAGCTGTCAACCGTTCCTATCTCCTCTGCTATCCATTTTGCAAGATTTTTGAAATAATTTCTTTTTTTGTATTTGTATTTGTATTTTTATACGGCAATAAGGTTTAAGATAAGCTATCTACTGTAAGTAATTTTGATCGTTTCCTTTTCCAACGTTGGCATGTTTGACACGTGGAAGCCACCAAAGACCATGGGCAAAGCACAACCTTTTCTCCTCCGTGGCACCGTTACTCACCAAAGGAATGGCCCCCCTACCGAACACAGTAACATTCCACGTAGGACCCACAACAATTCCACGTGGTCCACCATGCTGGCACTCTCTAGGACCAAGAGGTCCAAGACAAAAGCGTGCCTTGTCGTTCTTGACATGTGGTCTCCACGCATGCATCGGCCATCAGTATTTTTCTTTTTTCCTGTCAAAAGAGAGTTAATATCTTGTAAAATCTATATATTTATGGAATTAATTAATCATTGGCCATATTTTATATTAATCATCGACTCTCTAATAAATGCGAGCGTCCAGGTGATGATTACTGCTCTCTGGAATTATAAACAAGCGCTAATTAACTAAAATAAATCTCCTATTGATCATTGACAAAAATTCCAAGAGGATGATATATAGTTATCACATAAGTCAGTGATCAAGTCAGCATTCAATGCTGTATCAAGCCAGAGGACCCAAGAAATTATCTTTTTTACCATTCTAAAAATGGTAAAAACCCTATTTTCCAAAGGCTATTCTTGTCCCCCAAAAATATTCACTCGTTGCTATATATTTCAACCAGCCTGAGAACCGAAGTACTCAAGTTTGAGTTAGAAACTCCCTTGTCTTCTCTTCACTTCTTCTGAAGTAAGAGAGAAGGGCCAAAAAGAAGGGATTTTTTTTATTACAGTTTGTGTCTTTATTGGTCAGCAATGGCAAGTCAGGAGAGTACTGATGGAAAACACACAAATGGGTTGCGGTTAGATTCATCAGCAGAACATCATGAAAGATGTCCTGTTGAAGAAGTGGCTTTAGTTGTGCCTGAAACTGACGATCCAACACTTCCTGTCTTGACTTTTCGTGCATGGTTTCTGGGTTTAACTTCATGCGTAATACTTATCTTCTTGAACACTTTTTTCACTTACCGTACACAGCCACTTACTATCTCTGCCATTCTTATGCAAATTGCTGTGTTGCCTGTTGGCAAGTTCATGGCTAAGACTTTGCCTACGAAAGATTATAGGATTTTGGGGTGGAGTTTTAGTTTGAATCCAGGGCCTTTTAATATGAAAGAACATGTGATTATCACTATTTTTGCGAACTGTGGTGTCTCTTATGGTGGTGGTGATGCTTATTCTATTGGTGCCATTACTGTTATGAAGGCTTACTATAGGCAGAGTTTGAGTTTTCTTTGTGGGCTGCTCATAGTCTTGACTACTCAGGTGAAGATGAAATATTTCTTCTTTCTTCTTTTTGGCTAAACAGTACTGTTTTTTAAGGAAGTGAAACAGTGTGTTTGGTTGTTTTGATTTCCTTTTTCTCCTTTGTTTCTGGGTCTTGATTTCCAGATATTGGGATATGGATGGGCTGGGATGCTAAGGAGATACCTGGTTTATCCTGTAGAGATGTGGTGGCCTTCCAATCTTGCTCAGGTTTCTCTGTTCAGGTCTGTGTTTTCTACTACTAGGCCTCTACTTTCCCTTCAATTTTTCTAAATGATCTGTTTGGTTGATGAAAAGAATATTGGAATCCCATATTTTAATCGAGTCTCTTCAGTTTTTACTTCTGGGTTTACTTCTGAGTTCGTAGTGACTTGATTGGCTTGGACAAACATAGCTGTGTCAGCTTCAAGAATTTTTTTTTTTTAAAAAAACGAAACTATGTGATTTTAATAAAATAAATGACCTGATAACTCACGGATTAACTTGATGACCTGTTGATCTGATAACCCAATTCTTTAGTCGAGTTTGACAAATATGACTCAAAGACTGTTTTGTGATTCAAATTTCATCACTGAAAACGCATGTGAGAATATTTCTAGAAATAAACAAACAGAGGCTGAAAAAGGACATTGCAGAATTCTCTCCATGGTGTAATGTGTGGAGTGAAATTAACTCGAGCAATTTACTTCTTTTTTTTTCATAATAGAGTTGAACATGACAATAATTCTAGTTGAATAACTTTATCTTGTTGGTATATGATTACAAGTGCAAGTTCACTGGTTAAGAATCTGTTTTGTAGCTTTCCTTGACTTATGGGTGATATTCCACAGGGGACAGAGTGCGTAATACTATAAACATTGAACTTGGTTTGTGCTGGTTGTCATGACTTATGGGTAAAATCATGACTTATGGGTGAAATTCCTTCTTAATTTGTAGTGGTTGTCATGAGTTTGCTTGGGATCATATTCCTCAAGTCATTGGTGAAGCTAGAACTTCCATATTTGATTAGCTTGCACTTAGTTTTTGGAAATAATGTTGTCATATGCTAACCATTTTGTCTCTACAGAGCACTGCATGAAAAGGAGCCGAAAAGTAAAGGCATGACTAGGATGCGATTCTTCCTCATTGCCATGACAGCAAGCTTTTTCTATTACGCAGTCCCTGGTTACTTGTTCCCAATCTTGACATTCTTCTCGTGGGTCTGCTGGGCATGGCCTCACAACATGACAGCTCAACAAATAGGGTCAGGATACCATGGCCTTGGTGTTGGTGCCTTCACTCTTGATTGGGCTGGGATTTCGGCCTACCATGGCAGCCCCCTTGTTGCTCCTTGGTCTTCCATTGTCAATGTTGCGGTTGGCTTTATTATGTTCATCTACGTTATAGTCCCTGTGTGTTATTGGAAGTATAACACTTTTGATGCTCGGAAGTTTCCAATATTTTCTAATCAGCTGTTCACTTCTAGCGGGCAAAAATATGATACTACAAAGATCCTGACCCCAGAATTTCAACTTAACATTCCTGCTTATGATAGCTACAGCAAGCTTTATCTTAGTCCTCTATTTGCCCTGTCGATTGGATCAGGATTTGCAAGGTTCACGGCAACTCTCACCCATGTGGCACTGTTTAATGGAAGGTAGCCTGGTTCCTATCATGGACTTCCACACGCTGATAATATAAATGTAGATGCCCTTTTTACTGGATCTTAATAAATGGCATTATGTGGTTTCCATTGTCCAGGGATATTTGGAAGCAAAGTAGGAAAGCAATGCAGAATGTGAAATTGGATGTTCATGCAAAATTGATGAAAGCTTACAAAGAAGTTCCCGACTGGTGGTTCTATATTCTGTTAGCAGGGAGTGTTTTCCTCTCATTGTTAATGTCTTTTGTTTGGAAAGAAACTGTGCAGCTGCCATGGTGGGGTATGCTCTTTGCCTTTGGCTTGGCTTGGCTTGTTACCCTTCCTATTGGGGTTATTCAAGCAACTACCAACCAGGTATCGCCAATTTTATTAATTTTCTGTTTTTCTTCTCTGCCTGTTAGACACAGCAAACTTTGCTTTCGATGTGTAGGCAAATTCAATGTGAAGTTTTTTCTTTTGACCTCATAATGTTGTGTTTGCATTGCAGCAACCTGGCTACGACATAATAGCACAGTTCATGATTGGATATGTCCTACCAGGACAACCAATTGCAAACCTGCTTTTCAAGATTTATGGACGAATCAGCACGGTCCATGCTCTTTCTTTCTTATCTGACCTTAAACTTGGACACTACATGAAAATTCCACCACGGTGCATGTATGTAGCTCAGGTATTGTACGTAATACAGAAACTTGTGCAGTTGTGCATTTGAAATTTTTTTTTTCCTGTTTGTGTGGATTATTAAAAAAAGAATTTGTGTTTTCCTCAGCTTGTGGGAACTTTAGTTGCCGGTACAGTCAATCTTGCAGTTGCGTGGTGGATGTTGGAGAACATTGAAAATATCTGTGATGTTGATTCGCAAGATTCCAACAGTCCTTGGACCTGTCCTAAGTACCGAGTTACTTTCGATGCTTCTGTAATCTGGGGCCTCATTGGACCAAAAAGGCTCTTCGGACCTGGTGGCCTCTACAGGAACTTGGTATGGCTGTTCCTCATTGGAGCTTTCTTGCCAGTGCCTTTTTGGGTACTGAGCAAAATGTTCCCTGAAAAGAAATGGATTGCATTGATAAACATTCCAGTTATATCTTATGGTTTTGCCGGAATGCCACCCGCTACTCCCACCAACATTGCAAGCTGGCTTATCACTGGAACCATCTTCAACTACTTTGTCTTCCGATATCGCAAGCGCTGGTGGCAGAAGTATAATTATGTTCTGTCTGCGGCATTGGATGCTGGGACAGCTTTCATGGGTGTTCTATTGTTCTTTGCTGTGCAGAACACAGACAAAAAATTGAGTTGGTGGGGTGCAGAACTTGATCACTGTCCTTTGGCTACATGTCCAACAGCGCCAGGAATTGTGGTTAAGGGATGCCCTGTCTTTTGAATAGTTATGCAGCCATTATAGTTAAAGCCAAAGCTGGTTTAGTGTAGTTTTAAGAGATGGAGAAGAAATTGGAAACAGTGATAGAGAACTTTTAGGTATCGATTTTCATTTTGCATGCTTGTACATGCTTCTTTCCTTAGTAAAAATTTGCCGTTCTTAGCATTTAGCTGGCGACAGTAACTCTTTTTCAACAACTTGGCAATGAATTCATAGCAATCCCTACAAAGCTCCAACCATAATGGTTCTGTTATCGTTTGGGAACTTTGGTGTGAGATGTTTATTGCATATTTTATGTAGCAGAGATGCCTCGTGCAATCTTTATATTGAAAATTGCTAACCACATTGGCATAGACAATAAGAAAAATATTCTATACAATTGACAAAATTTGATTAATACCATGGATTAACCTTATTTTGATTACTGGAATGAGGAAAAATTTACAATCAACAGGCAGAAGCTATAAACATGTAAATAAACAACTATAAGATTTCATCCTTTTGGACATTCCTATTTAAGCCAAAAAAAAAATGTTTACAAAACAGAAAAAGCAGCTTCAAGTCAGCTTCTTTGTTCTGTCTGTTTTCTCTCAACTCTGTCTCTATCTTACTTACATATGATTCTAATTGGAAACCCTTTAATATCTTTAGACTGTAGTGTTGTTGGATGGTCTCAATATCAAGCCCCTTCATCTTAACCACCGACTCAACATGGCCCTTCAATGTGTGAAGCTCTCTTAGCCTGCAACATTAACACAAGTTCATATGCTTTGTGCCTTCAAGAAAAGAAATTGCAGATAATGAATACATGTAATATCATGAGCTTGATTTTCAGTTCTCGAAACAGGTCTAAAGGGCTAATCATCATGTATGTCCATCTTTAATCTACTTATCAGATACTGATACAAGCGATATAAGTTATCCCTCTTGCTCTAATCTCGGTACAGCTAAACTTTATACTGATACAAAGTGTGTAATTGTTGATGATAAATGCTTACAAGACCAACACACTCATTTTTTATCTGTTCCAAGGGAATGTCAGCCACAGTGAAGGATCAAAAACAAGAAACTTAAGCTTGGTTAGTTAATCTCTTGGGGTTATAGCCCTAGAGTCTCTTTCAATAGGCCTTCTTTTCTTTGTTTCATTGGCCTATCAAAGAGACAGCAAGCATTGGTTCTTAACAAAAAAGCTTAAAATGCATAACCAACTTCCTTATCAACAAAAGGAGTGAAAGCTCGACGAATTCGGACATGTTAGTTTTGCACTTGTGGTTTGTCCATTTCTGGATGATGCTAACGTTAGAATACAGAAAAGGAAGAAAGAAAAGGTACTTTTGTTGTCATTTCTTCTGTGCTATAAGTGTAATGTACTATGTATGATATCGTGTCAGAAATAATGTAATGTACCATGATCGATTTTAGTTTGAGGTGTTCTTTTAAAGCTGAACTGCCAATTATTAATTACCAACCATCTCAATAGTCAATAGTTCATGTCAGAATTTAAGAGAGATGATCTACTTATTCAGCTCATCCAGGGATCACAGTAGTAGTATTAACGGTCTGATTCATCCTTGGCCATTTCTAGGTTAGGTGGTTAGTATTAAGCTCATGACATGATGATTAACCTTTTCTTGTTTGTTTATATTTTGAGAGAACTTGTTGTACCCTGTGAACGCTAGCAAAATGTTCACACACACACTAATATTTTGAATGTTTTAGTTTGTTTATTAGATAAAACTAGGTTTTGTTACTGAGATTCGTTGCGGGACGGATAAAAACCATATGACTGCAATAAAAAATTTAAATAACTTACATGTAATGAATATTTGAAATAATGATTTAAAAATGGATTAATCTATCAGAATAAATTAATTGATCATCATAAATATTAAAAAATAAAAATTGGTGTGACTTGTTCGACAAAACAGGCAAAGAACAAACTAGTTGTCTCCCTCAAATGGTGATCTAATTAAAATAAAACACTTCCGTCATTTTAATCCTACCAAGCCCTAGCTTAAATGTGAAAATAAAGAAGTATCAAAAGATTAAATCAAGAAAAAAAACTGAGGGAGTGAAATGAAAAGACAATGACAAATTATATCCCGAGTTAACATGCAAACATTACAACCCGAGTAATGGACATTACCATAATCAGTTAAGTCAATTGAATAATTGGTATTTCTGTTTCCTCCGCTTATTCTCTTCTCGGTTAGACTGTCTTTATTGACTACAAATTAAATTAAATTTATAAATAAATAAATAAATGAGTTATAAAATAAATTTAAGTTAAAACTATAAAAATATATCTTGATCTTAGTCAATTTTAATTAACAAAAAAAAATTAGAACAACAGTCAAAATATTGTGTCATAACTTGTCAAATCATCAATTTGTGCTAAGGACTCATCCAGGTTTAATGATTTATTTTATTAAATTTATGTTTGATCTAAATAAAGAATAAATAGAATTGCAAAAAAAAACCCTCACAAAAAAGCCCAGGGGCACAGGCCTAACAACTTAGCGCATTTGAGCCTATATAAAAAAGCCTAAGTGTTTGGGCTTAATGGCTTAGGCTTGCGTGTCTGGGCCTTATATTTTTTTTAATATTTAAAGGGGTCACCCCTTTTATTTAAAAAAATAAATCAGGCAACACGTCGCTTGCTAAAATAGACGATGTGTCGCATGTATGTCTGGAATCTAGTTACCATAATGATGGCTAGAAAATCAGGCAGAGATATTATTGCTAAAAAATCCCCCTTTTTAAAAATCCATTTTAACCAAAAAACACTCCTCGTAAACATCATCACAACACCTAAAAATCAATTTATCAACCTTAGAAACTCCAAAATCAACATTAAAACATGAAATCAAACTAGGTTAGATTTTTCTTCCTTGATTTTGATATACTTTTTAGATAATATTAAGGTTTGAAACGGCCATCATCCAACTTCTTTCATCAAATGAAACCCTTGGACACCAATATCAACTAATTTGGTGACCAAAATGTGTGAAAACAATAACTCTCTCTCTCTACGTTGGAATTCGAGAAAAATTTCTCTCCTTAAAAAACAAGGGACTTAAACATAATAAAAATGAAGTTATGTACCAAAATTGAATTTAGAAAAACATAAGGGAGTAGTCTAAGTTTATAAATTGGGGGATTAAAGTGTATTTTATACACCAACTCTAAACTTTTTCTAAGTTGATCCTCTATCTTTCAATTTTGTCCCTCTGTGCTAATCTTGCAATTAAAGGACACAATAAAAAAAAAGAGTTAAAGAACTAAAATAAAAAAATAAAAATAATACTGCTCCAATTCACAATACAATATGAGTATACAAACAAACAGTATTTGTCACTGTTTAAACAAACCCTTCCGCTTTAGTTTGTTTTGCTATAACAAAACTCTAATTAAATCAGTAGATTATTTTTCGATCATTCATTGAGTGATAAACAAATGATAGAGATACATCATTTAAATTATGAAAGATCCAATATTATTTAAAACCTCCACCAAACCAGTCTCATGGGCATATATAACATGTTCGATGAAGCTCTATCCTTGGATTTTGCTAGCAAACATAAGAAGATGAGGCATCCATTTATCTTAAATTATGAAATGGTTTGTCTTGGCATCAGGGTCAGGGGAATGTGTTGCTCTAGTAGTTTTACTTTGTGTTAGCCTTGAAAACCAAACACATGCATGCATTTCAAGAATACTTTCTCGTTTTTGCAATTGAACTATTGAAGCTTATAGAAATTTGTGTGAAAAGGACTGAGATCTATTGGGCATTCGATTTGCAGCCCATGCATAATGGCTAGACTTCAACACATGCATTTGTATGGGATCTATATGCAAATCATGCCAGACTTCCAAGATATGAACATGTGGAAGAAATTCAAGACAAATCTCCCACGATTGGGCAATCAAGAGAGTCTCTTCTGCTAGATAAATAAATAAATAAAAAAATACAACCGCACCAAGATTTTAAGTGTCTAGCCAGTTTCTTCTCGGAAAAAAGGAGAGGAGAACAAGGCCAGTTTAAGGAAGTTCCCAATCCACTTAAATCAATCGAAGACTGCGATAATGTGGTGAAAGCATTAGATGAACCTACGCAAGAGAGTTATTAGCTCTTCTTTTTCCCCATATGATAGCAGAGAACAACTACATAATGTGATAAAAACAAGCAGCTAAATTGACTAACAATGGTTATCAAGCATTTGTATTTTGTAAAATACAATCTTTTTAATGCTTGAAGTGACTCCTTCCTGAGCTTACTTGAGCCATTGGCATATCTTAACTACATTTTAAGGATGGTAAACTACAACTCCCACACAGATGCAGTAAATTATTACCTCTGCAAAGACTTGTAAAGCACCACAGTCACATACTTGGCTAAGAACCTGTGTGTTGAACCAAGTGCCACCACAGCAGGCCCACTCTTTCCCTTCTGCATGTAGAGATGATTAAGCACGACATGTTGAGGTCTTGACAAAGGAGGCGGTATCTCCATGCAGGATGATGGCACATTGAGCAGTGTCATTTGTAAGTGCGGAGGAACCATTGGTGGCTCCTTCGCAAAATCCTCGTTACTAAGTTGCAAGTTGCTGTAGCTTGACTCTGGAGAATGAGGGGGTTCAAAACCAGATATACTTTCAAGGTCTTCTGGAACAAAGTCCTGACCAAAACATCAAATCGACAATACCAAAAGCTATCAGAAAATACCCATAACCAAGTAGCTATCTATATTTTCCTGCATACTCTTAGTAATGGAACTATGTTCATATGACACTTTACAAGAATACCATGATAAGAGAGCTATGCTTCTTGAAGTTGATGATAAAATACAATAGAAAAATTAATATGCATGTGTGACTTAGAAGGAAGCAATGCAAGAAAGATGTCAAGCACAACAACACAAAATTATACTGAATAAGGATCAAACAGAAATCCTAATTTAAAATTTTATTACTAGATATTATCTCTTCAAGTAGTTTGCCTCTCTAAAAGGTTTGGACTCCCTAAATAAACTTTAAAACTTATATAAATTGATAAGGAAACCCAAAAATAAAGGAAAATTAATAAAAGTCGGAAAATTAATAAAAGTCCTAAACAAACTAGAAAAACATCATAAATAAATCTAGAAAAATAATAAAAGAATTTTAAACTAAATAGAAAAAAAAAATCTTAAACCAACTTTAAAAATATAGCAAATCTCGAACAATAACTTCTAGGCATGAGTGAAAGACCTCAATTTCCGATTGCTATGAAATTTCAACTCTATATGAAACAAAACATCTAGAATCTCCTAGTAAATTTTTTGCTCGATTCAACAATCGATAAAAAATTATGCTTAATAACATAAAACTACACATTAGAAAAAAAATCTTATGCATCAGTCTCTCTAGGTTGAAAAGAACTCGTCCTCAAGTTCAAATTGCTCTTGCCTCGATCTCATGGATATCCAGTCAAGAATCTCCAACCCTTTTTCTTTCTTCTTCAAGTATATAATAATTTTAGACATTAACTTCAATCTCGTCATCTTAAAATTTATAAAAGAAACAACAATTGACAAATTATTTCTCTTCCATTTGCTTCTAGAGTAATAAATTACAAACCTCAAACTTACTTCATGAACATGTGTTGTATCCATATAACCCTTGAATATATCTATCTTTATAATAACAACAAACTTGTAATAAAAAAGATCAACATAGTTTGAATCAATAAATTTCTTTTATTGAACACCTTTCATGTTTTCTTTGCACTCAACTTCTAACTTATCAACAAGGGCACCATCAACGACATCACTACCATTATAGTTATTATTTATGATATCATCATTAACATTATCATCATCAAAATAAACATCATAAATTGATGGAGAATATCAATTCATATTTATCTCACCATAAACGGGATCACCAAAACGTTCACAATATTCATCCCAATCAAGAAGATGTCTCATTCGCTCATGTTTCTGAAATGGGTTTTCAAAACTAGTCATGGACATGTGATCTCTCCTCTCACAATCCCCCGGACTCCTCAACTCCGTTAATTGACGGGTTAATTTTGCAATTTGTCTTCGCATGTTTTCTATCACCAGTTCCTTAACACCTTTTTTCAATTCTATAATGTCTTTGCATGTCTTATTATATCACCAGTTCCTGAACCTTTCTCTCTTAAGGAAGAAACTCCTCTTCCCCACTTAACTTGAACACATTTTGCACTGTAATCTCTTCCAACCATGGTTATTTAATAGCACACATCAAACAAAATAACTTGAGATTGTAGCACACAACAAACAATAACCTAGATCGTTGGGCTCTAATACCAACACAAACGGAAGCAACACAAGAAAAACAGCAAGCACAAGAACATAAAATTATATTGAATAGGGATCACACATAAACTCTTATTCAAAATTTTATTACTAGATATTTTCTCTTCAAGTAGTTTGTCTTTCTATGAGATTTACAACTCTTTAAATAAACTTAAAAACTTACCTAAACTAACAAGAAAACAGGAAAATAAAGGAAAAGTAATAAAAGTCCTAAACAAACTAGGAAAAAATTTCTATTTAAATTTTTTTAAGAAAATAATAAAAGAGTTCTAAACAAAATAGAAAAAAAAATCATAAAACAACTAGGAAAATATAGGAAATTTTGAATGGTAACTTATAGGCATTAATAGAAGACCTTTTCAATTTCCGATTGCTGTAAAATTTTAACCCTATATAAAACAACGCCTCTAGAATCTACAAGTGAAATTTCAACCCGATTCAACAGTCAGATCAGAAATTATGCTTAATAACATATAACTACACATTAGAGAAAAATCTCTTGCGTAAATATGTGTGTGCATGCATACAAGCATGTGTGTTAAAATCAACGCAGAACATGCTTAACCAAATCATAATGTTAGCAGGACAAAAAGAAAGAAAAAACACTTTAGCTTTGACTTATGTAAAGACTTTAAAAACAATTTTTTTTGTAAACAGCTGTTCAAGCAATCACCACTGCACATGCTGGTTTCTTTCTTTTACTTAATCATGCATCTCCAAAGAAAGGAAGCCACGATTCAGAATATCCTAGTAAAATATTACAAACACAACGTACACTGTTTTGAAGAACAGATCATTAAACCTACATGTAGGCATGAACAGCAATCACATATACCACCTTTTATGAGAATAAACTTATTCCTTTCTTCAGTGAAGGAGAACTGAAACTACGAGTATAATCTGTACTACTACAATTTTGGGAAGCTCCAAATGTTGTTTAAGTTTTAACTAAATACTATCCTTATTTTTCTGTCATTTATGAAGCTCTCAAAAATAGGCACAAATAAAACTGACTTTATGGAGGCAGCAACACAGGAAGATAACCCAAAATTAAGTTAAAGATGGTTTCACCTTATGCATTCATGATAACACCAAGAGAACTGAAAGTAGGCAAGTGTTGCAATGACACTATACCACCCACCCAATTATTAGAATAAACTGCTTCGTTTCTTCAGTGAAATTACCCAAAATTACGTTAAAGATAGTTTCACCTTGTGCATTCACAATGACACCAAGAGAGCATATGCTGGAAGCACATAAAAAGCACGAGGTCAAAAAAGGGTGGCAATATTAAGTAAGGTATCTAATGTTTGAAACACAACCCGCAAACTATTGGAAACCTAATTATATTTTATTTGTTTTATTCTCGGTTTTGATCTTCATGCAGATTTACTAGCTTAAATGACTACAGGATTACATTTAAATCAATCTTATCCTAAAGAAATAGAATGAAAGCAAGTCTGCTTCATGTGAATATGTCAAGGGGAATCTTCATATAAACCTTTCACTTGAGTCTCAGAAATGGTTGCACGCTCAGAAATATGTTAGTTTGAGACCCATAAATTCATATACATACTTTACCTGCATGCTTTTATACCTCTATCCCAAGCAAACAAATAAACCAAAAAATGTAGCAGCTCTAAAGATGGGGATAAATATCTGAAGTCAAATTCTTTCTTCTTACATTTTAAGTGGTAGATACAACATTTTTGGACCTTTAATTGCAGATGGTATCACTGTCTTAGTGAAAAAGAAAATTTTGACTTTTTGAGACCAACTCTGCACTAATTATCAGATAAGAAAAGGAAAAAAGGAGCGAAGGTGTCCATACAGATACAATTGATTAATTAACAAGGAAAATTTTTACCAGCATCCCCTTAATTTATTGGAATTATTAAGAAATTATGCTGCAATACCAAAGGGACGGGATGAAAGGATTACCTGCAAATCCAAAGTATTGTAAGCATTGCCAGAATCATCTTTGGCCCAGGGCAAGTCAGGGGCATACCTCCATTGTCCATCAACAATAAACCTGTATTGATAAACACCTGATGGCAGAACTTTCATTATAGTGTAGTCTTTTCCTGATCTTTGCAAAGGCATTCTGATCAACAATGTAAATGGGATATATTAGACAGTCAGAAAGTGGATCCTGAAGTTGTTATAAAACAGATGGGGAAAATCTAAAGCATTGAATTTCAACCTTGTTTTCCAGTCATCCCATGATCCCTCAACAGCTACTTCCTTGCCACCATAAGTCCATGTAATCATTGTTGGAATTCCTTGCTCGTTACACATTTCTTCATACCCTAAAGAATTTTGCATCCATGAGTGACTTGGAACTTGAATCTCATCAGGTCTTTGCAACGGAACCACCGGGAGCTGACAAAGAAAAACATGCAATGAAAAGATATCAAATAGGGTTGTAGATGGAAGCACACACCAGAATAGAAAAAAAGAAAAAAAAGCACATGACTCAGCTTAACGAAAATATTTTCTAGGGCATGAAGCAAAGCATGTTACATGAACATAGCACAAAATATTAAAATGACTTCCAAGCAATGAATATCACCAGGATCCAACAAAGTTCAGTTCATGACAACCCTTGATCTTGTCAGATTGAAACTAACAGTTCGCTCCCTATTTACATCAAAACAAAAGACATACTTTGTTCCGCATTGACAGCACAAGCTACTTGCCACCATATTAGAACCCACTAACATGTCCACTCCCAAGTAGAATCTCATAGGAAAGAACCCGATGGCTAATGCTATACACATCTTTTAACACATTCAAAGTAGGTAAAGCAATTCCCTTCCGCTGATTCCCACACAAATACAGCCAAGTCAAGACTTTCTAAGCAAGTATCAAATTCTCCAGCATCTAAAAGAATCCCACAACAAAGATAATGTGATACCAATCCAGTATCATCTAAAAAATCTTCAAAAACTACCAAAACCGATCAAACTCTCAAAAAATTTGCATCCTTCGAAGCCAGAACCACATTCCAAAACACACCAATTCTACACAATTTAGTTGACTCCTACATAAAACCTTCGAGAGAATAACAAACAACAGCAACCGAAAACAGAAACAGAAAGGCCGTAAAAAACAAACCTGAGGAGTGAACATAAGAGGTGAGTGAGTAGCTCTTGGGCTATGCGGAGGTGAGTGACCCATCATTTCAGGAGGAGGTGCAGGATATGTAACATGGGACTCATCTGATGCAACCATAACCTCACTGCTGTTATGGCTTTCTCCTTCACCACCACAACCACTTGATGGACTGATTGCTCCTTCTTCTTCTCTTCCATTCACATTCCCCATTTATTAATAACTTCAACTCACTTACAAATTAATGATCTTTATTAATGTTTTAGCTGTTGTTTATTTCAGATTGGATTGAATGAAAATTGAAACTTTATTAAAACCCACCAACTATATACATGAATTAAATTAAGAACAATCCAAAAGGAAGCAATTTTGGGATAGACCCAGATGCCAAAATTGAATAAAGTTTATAACTTTGTTATTTTTGTGTCAAGTAACTAAGGAGTATGCTTTTTTGGGGGGAAAAAGGAGAGGAAGGAAGGAAGGGAAATTTTGGAAAGGATAAAAGGAGAGTGATCTCCAGTAAATTGGGAAAATGGGTTGAAGTAAAAGGAGGGAGTGGTGGTGGTGGTGGAAGGAAGAGGTGGAAATGGTGGTGGTGGTGGGGCAAATGGGTGATGTGAATGTATCGAATCTAATGTTGTTGTTTTTCTTGAGTGTGTATGCGATGATGGGCACGTCATTATTTGACAAAGTCTTTTTCCTTTAAATTATTGCTCTCTTTATTTTCTTTAAATAGAATTTACTATTTTTTTTTTTGAGAGAGAGATTTTTGGATGTTGATATAAGATTCTTTTTTTGGGGTAAATTATGAAGTTATTATGTTCCTATGTATAAAACTTATACTAGCTCGGTAAATTAATCCAAAATATAGTTAATATAGGATTTAAACCAGTTTAGATAGAAGAAAAAATAAAAAAAAAATGATATAATTCAATTCAGTTAAAAATCTGGATTAATTTAATATTATTTAAATTTTTTATTTTAAAAATTTAAAATAATATTATTTTAATCATTTAAAAATAATTAAGTTAATCATCTTCATCCTTAACTCAAATCTGGTCATGAATCAATGAATTTTAAAATTATAGTTATTCCATGTTGAGATTTATAGAGAGAAGGGAAGAGAATCAAGAGATGGGATTTTTTGAAAAACACCTAATTTAGTAGTTAAATTTCGAGTACTTAAACTAAATTATTTTCCATCTAATTTTAGATAAAGTGTTTTATCATAATAATTCTTCTTTTTTTTCCCTTCTTTTTATATTTAACTTTAGATGATGGCATGGATAATAAATCAACTCCCTACGTTAGTCCAGTCATAAAAAAGGTAAATGTAAATTAAATAAAATTTTAAAGATACATAATCAAATTGATACAGCTAAAAATGAAAGTAAAGTTGAAATTTTATTCAATTGTAAAATAAAAAAAGGTAGATCAATAAAAAAAACCAGAAGTTTTATTTATCAAAGACAAAATATAATTTAATATGAGGGTAATGTAACCTAAAAGAATAAAGTATGGAAATATATGAAT
>Ga0307508_10002656_pt1 | contig 18757 bp, 22 predicted proteins | sample 9_EM_MG_FD_203089 | JGI IMG/M metagenome (GOLD analysis project Ga0307508, IMG submission 203089) | Populus trichocarpa ectomycorrhiza microbial communities from riparian zone in the Pacific Northwest, United States - 9_EM | ecosystem: Host-associated > Plants > Roots > Unclassified | place... | reverse complement strand
CGAACTGTTTAAAGAACTGCACAAAATTTGAGATGAGCGAATTCTCCCTAACTTGGGACGAATCAATCGCCACGGATCCCTCGGCTCGACTCATTGGGTATGTGGCGGCGGTCGAAGAAAGCGAAAACCCCCTGGAACGAGTGCCATTGGAATTTCACCAATACCTCCGCATCATGGGGAAAGAGGCGGCAGACGCGCTTCCAGAACATCGATCCTACGACTGCAAAATCGACCTTAAAGAAGGAAGCACGGCACCCTGGGGACCCATTTACCCACTATCTGAAGTAGAACTCCAGACGCTCCGAGAATGGCTAAAAGAAATGGAGAAAACAGGCAAAATCAAGAGATCCACGTCATCGGCAGGATCTCCCATTTTGTTCGTCCCAAAACCCAGTGGCCGAGGCCTCCGGCTGTGCGTCGACTACCGAGGACTAAATAGCATCACCATCCCAAACCGATACCCGCTACCGCTCATGCAGGAACTCCAGGACCGTGTCCAAGACGCCCAGTGGTTTACAAAAATGGACCTAAAGAATGGGTTCAACCTAATTCGAATAAAGGAAGGAGACGAATGGAAAACGGCGTTTCGAACCCGCTACGGGCTATACGAATTTCAGGTAATGCCGTTCGGACTTACCAACGCACCGTCAACCTTCCCGGACATGATGAACCACGTATTATCAGACCTTCTGGACGTGGGAGTACTGGCCTATATGGACGACATCCTGGTCTACGTGAAAACTCGGGAAGAGCATGATCGCTTAGTGAAAGAAGTGCTCCAACGCTTGCAAAAGAACGGTTTAGCGGTGGCACTGGAAAAATGTGTCTGGCGAGCTCAGGAAGTGGAATTTCTGGGCTACGTCATAGGCCGAAACGGGATCGAAATGGCAAAAAATAAGGTGGAAGCCGTCCGGGATTGGAAAACCCCCAAATCTTTAATGGAAGTACAATCATTCCTGGGATTTGCTAATTTCTACCGGCGGTATATTCAGGATTATTCCAGGATCGCGAGACCACTGACAGAGCTAACGAAAAAATCGGAAAAATGGGAATGGAACCACGAGGCAGAAGCCGCCTTCAAGGAACTCAAGCACAGGTTTACCTCGGCACCGGTACTGGCCCACTTCGACGCACAGAAACCGGTAATCATAGAAACCAACGCCTGGGACTTTGCCATCGGGGCCGTCCTGTCGCAGCGAGATGGGGAAAATCGACTACACCCAGTGGCAATCCACTCCAGAAAGTTCCAGCCCGCGGAGATCAACTACGAAATCCACAACAAAGAACTTCTGGCAATAGTAGACGCCTTCAAGCATTGGAGACGCTACTGCGAGGGAGCAACCCACCAGGTGCAGGTATTCTCTGACCACCAGAACTTGGAGTACTTCACAACGACAAAAGTACTCAACAGAAGGCAGGCCAGATGGGCACAGGAGTTGGCAGGGATCGACTTTCGAATCTACTACCGACCAGGAACACAGAACGGCAAACCGGATGCGCTATTAAGGCGTTCAGAGTACCGCCCCGAGAAGGGGGGGATAGAAAACCAGCTGATCACGACGGTTTTGCAAGAAAATCACTTTGCAGAACGACAGGGACGCTCGTTTATCTGTTCCTCGGCCCGGCTTACGTCGCTTCCCACAAGGAAGTGGGCAGAAGGATTCTTGGGGAAGGTCCGAGAGGAAGGAAGGAAGGACGACGCCTACGAACAGGCAAGGAAACAGGAAGCGGCGGCAGAGGAACTGCCGCCAAAGGACCGAAAGGCCACGGAAATAAGGAACGAGGACGACTTGCTGTACCGGGGAAACCTGCTCTGGGTACCGAGCAGCATGGTACCGCAAATAGTGGAATCCGAGCACGACACAAAGGTGGCCGGACACATGGGTCAGGATAAGACAATCGAACTCATTCGAAGGAATTTCTGCTGGCCCAAAATGAACGAACGAATAATCGACTTCGTCCAGAGCTGACCAGAATGCCAGCAGAATAAGGCCGCTCGACACCGACCCTACAGACTATCCTTGCCACTGGAGCTTCCCTACGCTCCCTGGCAGTCAATCGCGATGGATTTCATTACGGAACTACCCCTCTCGGAGGAATGCGACCAGTTGTGGGTGGTCATCGACTGATTCACAAAAATGGCGCACTTCCTACCATTGAGGAAAGCAGGAAAGATGGCGGCAGACCTAGCTGTCACCTTTGCGAGGGAAATATGGAGGCACCACGGACTCCCCACTGATATTGTGTCAGACAGAGACTTCCGGTTTACGTCGGAAGTATGGAGGGAATTCTTGCAACTGTCCGGAATTCGCCCTCGAATGTCTACCGCCTTCCACCCGCAAACAGACGGACAAACGGAACGGCTCAATCAGACGATTGAGGCCTACTTACGAGCGTTCGTCCAGCACGAACAAGACGACTGGGTTTCGCTGCTACCAATGGCCGAATTTGCCTACAACAACTCAGTCACGGTGGGCAACGGGATGACACCGTTCTTCGCGAATTACGGGTTCCATCCGGCGGCGGTCAACCCACCAGCAACGGGACCCCTCAACCCGGCCAGCACAGCATATGGTCATTGGATGCAGACGATCTACGACGACTCTCGGAAAGGACTGGAAGCGGCGCAGGAATGAATGCGACGATATGTGGACCCAGCCAGGAAGGACCCTCCGGCATATCAGATAGGAGATCTGGTAATGCTCAACGGACGCAACATCAAAACGCGTCGACCCACGAGGAAGCTGGACCACAAAAATCATGGTCCCTTCCAAATCGAGAAAATCGTCTCTCCGCTCGCCTTCCGCCTTACCCTGCCACGGAAGTGGAAGATTCACAACGTCTTCCACGTTTCGCTACCCGAACCCTATCGATCTAGCGAGCACCGAGCGCCGCCAGACCCCTCGAAGGTACTCCGGGAGGCGGACGACATCGAGCAAAGCGAGGAATACGATGTGGAGGAAGTTATGTCCTCTGTCGAGCGCGGCCGGGGAAATAACAAACGAATTCGCTACTTGGTCAGATGGCTAGACTATCCAGAACGCAAAGACTGGACGGAAGAGCCATACGACAACTTTTCAGTAGGCGGTTTGGAGAATCTCCGGGAGTTTCATCAGCGAAATCCAAACGCGCCGAGGGACTACCGGCTCACAGACGCCTAGACGGGATGTCCATAAAAGGACCCGACGAAGCAGGAGCGGTAGTAGGGTGAAGGTGTTGGAGGACTTCACTCACACACGATACTCAAACATGATACTCACACACGATACTCACACACGATACTCACACACGATACTCACACACAATATTCACACACAACTCAGTCAGACCACCGTTCGGCCCGACCTTCTCGGGTAGCCGCAGTTATGACGCAACGACTCCCGAAAGCCCCGCCGATGCGGGCCAGCCAAGAAGACCTCCAGAAAGACGACGACGCTGAGACCCCCCGGTCCCAGACGACGACTGATCTGCAAGGTGGTGGGAACTCCGAAAAGGACACATAAACAGTCTCGTCACCCGATTGATCTTCGAGTGCTTGTCCGAACAGCCCGGCTAAGAATGACAGCCGGACCAGCCGCGGACACAGTGCCACGAGACCACCCCTTGGAAATAGGACTCCCAACGATGGTACCCAGAAGACCTCTCGACGAAAGCCTGGCATCGGGCATGCTTGCGACTAATGTTTGGGCCCCTGCCCGGTGGCCTCACGAGATGCGCCACGTCCCTCTCGACCGAGGAGTCACCTCTCTTTTTCCAGACGGTGGAACGTGCGAACCCGAAGACTGGAATCGGCCTGGCTTGTAGCGGCGGTCCCCAGTACGAACCTACACGACAGTACGAGTACGCTCCTGCTTACTCGGAGGGCCCAGTCAATTTCGCAGGTCCCGGACACTCGAGGGAGAGTGACCGCTGACCGGTTGACTGGGAGGGATGCAGGGGTGGAGGACTGCATTCAGCGGCGCCTATCTTCAATGGCGGCACGCACCGGAACAAGCGGGCTACTTAGAAAAAATCATCAGCTTCGGGACGAAGCTAAGAGGAGAGGGAGGTAGTGTTACACTTGGAATATCACGGGTCGGTACGTATCCTTAGAGCGGTACGTACCGAGGGGAGATGGCACCAGTAGCTAGCTATTCTTGGAAGAAGCACTTCAGAGAGTCTAGGTGGGAGATAAGAGAACGGAGTTAGGGCTTACGGCCGTGACCGGTTGTAAGAGTACCAAAACTCCGGGATGAGGGATTTGATTTCAAACGAAACGGAGACTGGCTAGACTTGGGCCGTGCTATCTGGGGGAACCAGATAGTAGAGCCATGTCACTCGAAAGGTGACGGAAAGAGAGTCTAGGCGCAGCGACTCCACCTCGATGCATGAAAAACTCATCTCTCTTATCTACGACCCGGCCAGGACCAATGAGTTGCCCACGGGGTCGAAGCACCTCGGAGGAATAGTTAGCCCGAGTCATCAGATCTCACGACGCCCGCGAGGGATATATAACAGGGCTCTTCTCTCGCGAAAAGAAGAAGAGACAGACCGAACACTACCACCGAAACCCACATACAAGATCTAAGATTATTCCGTTGTGAATTATCGAAAGTAGCCTGAGTACCTTTTGATTCAACCCGCATTCCGGTTACAAGACAACCCCAGTGTCACACGTGAACGCTTTTTTGAGAAGATCGAAGGCTGCTTGCTGCTCCGGTCCCCACGCAAATGGAACCTATTTGCCTTCCTCTTTTTTCGTCAATTTGGTCAACGGTGTCACCACTTTGGAGTAATCTTTTATGAATCGTCTGTAGAAGTTGGCGAACCCAAGGACGCACTGGACATCGGTAACATTTTTTGGGGTTTCCCAACCCAAGACGCAGGACACCTTCTCCGGATCCATCCGGATTCCCTTGGTGGTGATGATGAATCCCAGATATTTCACTTCCTGCTTGTGAAAATGACATTTCTCCGTCTTCAGGTGCAGTCCTGCCTGCGACAAAGCTTTCAACACCTTATACACCTGTTCCTTGTACTCCTTCAAGGTATTGCTGTATATGAAGATGTCGTCAAGGAATGCGGTACAGAAGTCGTCAAGGTAGGTACGGAGCACGTCGTTTATACGCGTCTGGAAATCGGACGGTGCATTCGTCAACCCGAATGGCATAACCAAAGATTCGAATAACCCGTAACGCGTCTGGAATGCCGTCTTCCATTCCTCTCCTTCTGCCATTCGTACCAAGTTGTATGCACCGCGAATGTCCAGAGTCGTGAAGTATTTGGCTTTCGACAACTGCATCAATGTTTCTTGCAGCAACGGCAATGAGTAACGATTCTTGATAGTTCCTGCATTCAGCCCACGGTAATTGACACACAACCGCAGGCTGCCGTAGGTCTTTTTGACAAAGAGGATTGGTGAGGCTGCAGGGGAGGACGAAGCCCTAATGAATCCCTTGCTCAAATTCTCCTCTAACCATTCCTTCAACGTTTGCAACTTGGTTCTGGACATCGAGTATAGCGGGCCGAAGGGAGGCGTGAATCCATCTTGCAAGGGAATCTTGTGGTCATAAGGCCAGTGGGGTGGTAGATTCTTTGCCAAAGCTTCCGAAAATAGTGGCAGAAACTCATGGTACTCGGCAGGTATGTAAGTCTTTAGATCCAGCTCCTTCTTTGGTTTCTCTTTCACTCCGAGCGCTTGGTTGATCTCATACAGGGAAGTCGAAAAAATCGTCAATTTTTGCTTATATGCCAGTTGTCAGAACGGTTGTCCACCGATAGCTGAAATTTGGATTGGGTGCCTTGTCTTTGGTCCGTCCGGCGTCGAAGCGTCCGGCAGCCTGGCACCCATTTGTGGCAGTCCGACACTGGAGTTCGGCAATCCGGCGCTTGTTCCCAGCGGTCCGGCACTCAAATTCAGCAATCCGGCGCTTGTTCCCAGCGGTTCGGCGCTCAAATCCGGAAATCCGGGGCTTATTGGCAGCCGTCTGGCGCGCCAGTTCGACGATCGGGCACCCATTCCCAAATTGTAGTCCTTGCCATGGTCAACTTGGTTCTGAAAAAATGATTTGGGAGACGTAAATGACCGGGCCTCGAATTCGCCGGTCCCCGCGCTTACCACTGGCTCCTCATGAGCTATTTTTGATGCGAGAGAATGGGCGTGAACCACGGTTGGCGCCCGATTGCAGTGCGAGGTTCAATATTGCGATCCGAAGGTCAAGGTCCGGGAGCTAAAACGAATGGCGACATCGTGGAGCTCCAACAACGGAATGCCGAGTACAAGCGGATAGTGGCTGAGCTTTGTGATGAACATCGGCAAGGTCTGTTGATGTTCGAGTATTGCAAGGTGAGTGTTGGCAACGTGCGTAATGTCGCCGGAGGATATTGGGCGGCCGTCGATGACCTCGAGGCTTCTTGGATACTGAAGGGGTGTAAGTGGGAGTTGGTGATGGCGTGCGAAATCTTCGTCTACGAAAGCGATTCCTGTAGCTCCGCAGTCGATAAGGGCATGGGTGGCAACAATCCTGTTGCCGAAGGAGATATTGCATAGCACAACAAGATGTTTTCCTTCCATTACTCCCTGACCGACTGACAAACTAGACAAACGAAACACAGACAACGACTTCTTTTGAATGTGACCAACAACAGTGCCATCATGCAGCTGTTGGTCTAAGCATTTCCCGACTGACCCTGGCCACCGTTTCCACCACTACCCCAATTTCCACCTCCGCCGCCACCACTGAAAGGGTTCGTAGAGGTATTCGGGTTCGGGTTTGCATTCGGATGGTTTTCGATCGTGTTGGGGTTCGGGTTCGGGTTCGGGTCAACCTGAGCTGTGGCGGCGCGGAATGGGTTCCTCGTCTTATTTGGACAGTTGCGAGCCAGATGTCCCACTCCGCCGCAGTAGAGGCAGCGTCCTTCACGAAGTCGGGCCGCCTGTTCTTCTTCCGAAATCTTTCTGCGAGCATTTATGGCGCTAAGGTCCATTGCATCGGGATGGTGGGGGGTGGATGGGACCGTTATTGGCTGCGGTTGGACTGGAAGTCGGAGGGGCAGTCGTAGTGGTTGTACGTGGGTGCATGTTGCCTTGGTGGTTACGGGAATGCGGGTTTGAGCGTCCTTCGCTGAAGTGGATGGCGCGTGATTCCGTGTCTCTTTCCTGGCACAGTGTTACCAGTTCGTTGAAGGTTAGGTTCTTCGTTCTTCCCAACAGCATACAGCGAAGGTCATGTGACAGTCCTTCTCGCAATGCGTCCAGCTTGGCGTCCTCATTCCAGTTGAGCTTGGAAACGAGCATCTGGAATTCCGCGAAGTAGGTGTTGAACTCCTTCTTCCCTTGCTTGAGAGTTGAGAGTTTGGCTCTGGTGGTGGCCGCGGGGTCCGGGTCACCAAACACGTTGTGGAGAATCTGAATGATCTCCTCAGCGTCCTTCAGTTCTATATTCTCACCCTTAACGAAGGGAAGAACCTGGGCTTGAGCACGCCCCTGGAGTCTATTGAAAGTGTAGGCCATTCGGATAGCAGCAGTAGGGAATCGTGTGGGGTCGCTGAAGAGTTTGAGTTGCAGTTGAGCGACAAACCCTTTGAGGGTATCGCGATTCCCGTCGTATATGGGGGGGTCCGAGATTTTGTCTCCTCGACTCGGCCTGGGGGTATTGGTAGCCAGCCGATCGGCGATCCGACGCGCGGAGGCCAGCTGCTCTTCCAAGTTATCAATACACCAAGCTGGGTAGGCGGTGGGAGCATTGAGGATTTCCATAACCAATGCCTTGACGTGGGTGAAAGCTGATTGCAGGGTAGCATTTGCAGCAAAAGCTTCGGTATTCGCTATGGTGTGGAGTTTAGCCAGCAAGGCGGGTGAGACCTCGATATAGGCGGATTGGGCCGTAGCTTCGGGTGACTCGCCGGGCATAGTTTCGAGGTTCTTGGGGAATTCGGGGGGTTCTGCGACTGGGAGAGTTTGGCTGACGCAACAAAGTGTAATGGGGCCGGGTCAGGCTAGGCTCCCGACAGTGGACTGGACGAGGGCGGCGCGCAGAGAAGGGTCGGCACGCAACGAGGACGGGACAAGGACAAGGACGGCATGCAGCGAAGGGTCGGCGCGCAACGAGGACAGGACAAGGACAAGGACGGCGCGCAGCGAAGGGTCGGCGCGCAACAAGGACAGGACAAGGATGGCAGCGGGCGGACAGCGTGCAGCGGGTAAGGCAAGACAGGAGGGTTGTGGAGAAAAAGCTGTGGTTCTTTATTCAGGGAAACAAGGAAACAAGTTGTTGCGTGAGGAAGGAAAAGGAAGAAAGAAAGAAAGAAAGAAGTGGGCGACGGCTCCTTTTAAGGATATCCGTCGCCCACTCGGCATCACTCCACTTTCCCTCGCCCGCACGGCGTCACTCCACATTCCATCCTCCCGCAATCTAGTCGGCGCCCGCATTCCAGTCGGCGGCCAGGGTCGAGGCCTAGCTGGCACGCGCCGTGACAGTAGTGGCAGTGCACCAATAGTCACGCAACAACACTCCAACGAGGGTGTTCAGACGACTGGGGGTGGCGCACCAGTAGCTGACACCGTTTTGGAGCTCGTCATCGCGATCCAAGCCCTTGGTGTTGCGGGTCAGGCTAACCTTGTAAATTTTCTTATCTGTCAATACTGCGTGGTTCTGATCGGTACCGTAACCAGATGCGTCGGCTCTACAAAGGCACGGCGAAGAATTTAATACGAAATAAAGGAGACAAGTAGCTCACCCCTTTCAAGCCCGATTTGTCCCTCAGCCTCGCCGCCCAGTTGGATGTCTGGAAGAAGCAACACAATGCGATGCAATCACTCAGTGCCGAGAGTCTGGCAGCGCGCAAGCGAAAGGAAAGTCCAGAGGATGGCGGGCATGCCGGTACGGTGCTGCGGAAGGGTGACCGTGCGAAGTTGGCGGATACATTGGGCGCCTATTGGAAGCTGAACTGATATGATTTCGAATTTTTGAGCAAATGGTTCGGTTCCGAATACTAGAATTATGTATTTAAGTTTATAGCACTCACGTCTGCGTAACTGTCGGTACTGAGAGGTACATCACCGTATAAACTGGGAGATTTGTAGTGGTGTTTACCGCGTATGAGCCTCACCCCCTTGCGAGTTTTTTGCGGTATTGCACCATACGGGGAAGTACTGTGAAGCACTAAGCATTATATAAATCCCTTCAATAAGTTTAGATACAGATGAATGGTACCTGCCGGTAATGACGAATATTTCACTAAACCCTCTTCTCTAAGCTCCGCAAAATCGCTCTCAATCGGCCCTCGACTAGGTCCGGCTTGTCATGCGACGCCATATCGCTCAGACATAATAAGGTATTGTGTGTATTCCAAATTCTGTTCTATGCATGCAATACCCGTCAGTACTGAACTATACTGGACGCCAGTAAATGGTCCTTACTTTAACTTTTTCTTGCTGAGCAAGTGCCGTATCGGAGAGCGCAAGCTCGCGATACAGTTTTCTGAACAAACCAGACTCCTTGCCCGTCAATCCCTTTTCCCAAACATAATGTCGAATCAGCTGTACATCTTTGCCTTCCGTCAGCAAAGCGTAGGTCTCAGCAGCCATCTCCTCGCGAAACACATAGGAGTCGATCTCCGCGCGTGTGGGTACGCGGTTCTTCTCCCACATGTGACGGATATATTGTTTCTGGATCCGAGTACGAAGGCGCTCTTGACTAACGCTTTTGGCAGGTGGAAGAACGTATAGCGTCTGATCGTTGGCTTCATCCTCTTGCGAGGAAGCTCCCTGCCTCTTGTTCTCGATACCTGTCAGTACTGAGATGTATTCCTATGTTGTATCAAAGGTGTAACATACCGGTAAATCAATGTACTCGCCGTCAGAATCTGACCCCTGGTACTCCCTACGTTGAGCATTCCTAACTGATGGTGGTCCCTTCGATACATGTCAGTACTGAGCTGTATGGTAAATTGCACCAACAGTAATATACCGCTGAATCCACGTCCTGTTGGAGCGGACCTCCGTGCCCAGCTATCCTAACCGATGACGGTTTCTTCGATACTTGTCAGTACTGAACAGTATCGCTACTTTCAACAACGGGTTACATACTGGTGAATTGACATACTCACCGTCAGAATCCGACCCCTGGTACTTCCTTTGTCGGGTATCCCTAACTGATGGCAGTCGCTTCGATACATGTCAGTACTGAGCTGTATGGCTAAATTACACCAACGGGTAATATACTGCTGAATCCACGCCCTATTGTGACGGACCTCTGCGCCCAGCATTCCTAACCGATGACGGTTTCTTCGATACTTGTCAGTACTGAACCGTATCGCTACATTTTATCAATGGGTGACGTACCGGTGGGTCGATGTACTCGCCGTCAGAATGTGACCCCTGGTCCTTCTTACACCGAGAGTGCTTAAAGAATGACAATGTCTTCGATAGTTGTCAGTACGGAGCAGTACTGCTACTTTGCATCAATGGCTAACATACCGCTGAGTCAGAGTCCTCTGAGGAATCTAACTGTCTGGCTTTCACGTCGTCCATGTCCCCATCGATGCATTCACCATCCCGTTTCACACGTTTTCTTTTAGGACTGACGGATCTTGTGGGGGCTGGGTGTTCAATAAGTAGTACCGTGTTGTCATCGCCGGTTGACTTTTGCTTCGATACCCATCAGTACTGTGCCCTAGCGCTTCGTCTGGCAAATGAGTTACGTACCGCGGCATCAATGTAATGTTGCGAGGGAAGTTCCTGCTGGCTCATGGTTTACCGAGATCGAGTTCGTATGAAAAAAAAAGTCAAGTATAGCTGGTTTGTTGTGAGATCGAATTTGTTTGGTTGGTTGTGAGTGTTCAGAACGGGCTCATGTTTAAATACCTGTGGGTCGCGGAACATTCTATTGAGTACTAAGCTGTACTGACGATTCCCAGTCCCTAACAAACAAAGAAATAGTCCATTCTGATAGTGGAGAGGGCCAAAATACATTCCGGCCTGTACTGGAATGTACTTTAACGTGCTGGATTCCAACTCGAACGCCTGAGCCTGTAGTTCAATTCAGAGGAATTTCGCATCAGGAAGGAAATGATTCATACCGCAAGATTTGCCATGAGTTTCAACCTTTCGTGAGCACCTGTGGGTGGTGACCCCGCCTGAATACACACGTTGAGTGCCTCACAGGCATCGTCAAGCTTCAATACAAGATTATTGCTCGCTCGCAACCCCTTGAGATCATCATCGCTGTACCCCTCGCATCTGTATCGTTTTCGTTCGTTGCTCATCGCTTGTAGGAGAGTTTTGCGCGTCAACCCAGTGGAATTCATGACGTCTCGGATATCGTCCTCTGTATCTGGCATGGCCCATATCATTCCGCTGTGAAAGTATTCCCACTGCGTAAATGTCAGTACTTTCAGCTAACGAGACGTATGTGGCACATACAATCACCTTCCACTGCGTATTAGTAATTCTTGTCTGCGTCCGCGCTGGTTGCTCGCGCTCGGTAGCGACTGGGTCCACGTGTACGTGATCGGCGGGTTGAGGCCCTATTTCTGAAGTCAGCCAGCGAAAACAGCTTGATTGGATGTCAACCACTGGAATTTAACAATTGATTGAGCACGCGATCTAGATCGCAATGATGTGATTCTGCTTTCTTCGTAGCGAGAGACATCGCGCCATCGATGGATGGTGAACATGTGTAAGTTGTCACGACGGCTGCTACAGCGATTAGCAGGAAGTAGGCGGCTCAATTAGTTGCGATCGATGCGTATTACACCGGAATGTATGCAGCGGTAGCAAGCGATACCAGGCGGCGTAATCCAACACCGGCTACCGGGATCAGCTGCAGCTATGCATACAGGGCGGTATCTTCTTAAGGTATCCTCACATACAGTAGCACACTGAACCGTCCTCAACGGTACGGAGGCAGGAAAGTTTTTCCAGTCAAAGAAGCATGGTGATTTGGTGTAGGGAAACAGCCAGTAAGGCTCACTACCACACACTACCGGCCACGACGAAAACAAAGTAAAACTCACTGGGAGTGACGGCAATGAGTGACTTGCGATGATTCATGCATGTGATATCATAAGATGCCGGTGAGGTATTTGATATGAACATTCAGCAAAGCCAGTGACTGCAAGGGCGGTCAGTGGATGCCAGTGTGGAGCGCGGCTTGGCGGGGAAATCGCAAGGAATAGTTCAACGTAGTAAGGTGCCACACTAGCAAGACTCGGCCCACCCGGTTCGTACGGCCTGGCACTGTGTGCGGCCGGGTGGCGGTGCCAGTATTGCACTGCACCAAGCGGTACCGTGCAGTACGCGTCTGTACAATTCCAGTCTGATTGGGCTTCGATTCACTGCGCACGGCCAGATTCCAAACAGGTCGGTAGTGTATGTGGCCATTCGGTGCTACATGGTACGCAGTTAGACAGGGACACCAGTATCGTACTGTGACGAGCAGTACCGTGCAGTACGCGTCCGTACAATTCCAGTCTGATTGGGCTTCGATTCGCTGCGCACAGCCAGATTCCGAACAGGTCGGTACTCTACGTGGCCATTCGGTGCTACACGGTACGCAGTTAGGCGGGGACACCAGTATTCTACTGTGACGAGCAGTACCGTGCAGTACGTGTCCGTACAATTCCAGTCTGATTTGGCTTCGATTTGCCACGCGCTGCCATACTCCGTACAGTTCGCTACGGTGCACGGCAAGGCGGCAACACCGATACTGCACGGTACGTGGCCAGACCGGAACACCGGTATCACGCTGCGCCGTACGCATCCGTACAATTCCTGGCTTGGCAACGCCGGGCGCAACCATAATCCGTTTGCTTCGGTACGGTGTGGAGGAGCCAAGAAAATGGGTACTGCGTAAGTGGTCTTGTTGGGAAAGGAAGGGAACAATTCCCAACCAAAACGTGTCGGGGACGGGGATAATCGGGTGTATTGGTCGGAGGATTGACCATCTTTCTACAAACAAGCAGCAACTATTTAAGATTGGGGAAGGAAGTCCCGCCACACTTACAAATTAGCTCAACCCTAGTTGTCCACTTACAAATTACAATACCCAGCTCTAACCTATCTTCCGAGTCACCATGAGTCACCTGTTTAGCCCACTATCTTCGACCCCAAAGACTTACTATACCATCGGTATCGCAATACGCGTTCGCACAAAACTGCTGGACTTCCGTATACATCGGTAATGGATTGTACAAGCCAGTATATGAGACGGGTAGGTGAATCAATCATGCGGTACTGCACAGTAACATTTGTTGCGAAACGGTACATATCTGCAGCCTCATAGGAAATCGCGAGGAATCTCTGCCTACTGGCCACCTGCAGGGTGGGTTAAGGAGATGTGGTGGTGTTATGTGAACCACTGGTCCGTTCTGGACCAAAATCGACGGTACTGAACCGTATCGAGCTACACAGTACCAAGGAATCATGGCAGAATGCGACATCGAGTGATAGGAGATGTTGGAACCAAGTGACAACACATGATGCCGACGGAGTCATTTTTTGTCCATTCATACTCACATTCAGCCTATAGAGTATGGTGACGTAGATTTTGACCAGTTCCCGTCCGCTATCCGCCCGATGGCAGCGATGCCCAGTCGCACACTGTAATACCAATATAGTGGTTGCAGCCCTAGGAAAGTGTCTGCGGGCGGATGGGGTGAGTTCACGCCGGTATGGTTCGCGGCCTGGCGGGGAAAGCGGACCGCACAGCAAGTAAGTAGTAATTCTATACAGGAAGGGGCCACGTCATCGAAACTCGACCCAATGCCGATGTGCGTATGGGCTGGTACTGTCTGCGGCCGGGTGGCCGTGCCGGTATCGCACTGCGTCGAGCGGTATTGCGCAGTACGCGTACGTACAAACCCAGCCTGATATGGCTTCGGGTCGCTGCGCGCGGCCAGTTTCCGTACAGGTCGGTATAGTGCGCGGCGAGGCGGCGACACCGGTACTACACAGTACGTGGTTAGGCGGGAATACCGGTATCGTACTGTGACAAGCAGTACTGCGCAGTATGCATCCGTACAGTCCCAGTCAGATTTCGCTACAGTTTGCCGCGCGCGGCCAGATTCCGTACAGGTCGGTACGGTGCACGCGGAGGCGGCGACACCGGTACTGCACGGTACGCGGTTAGGCAGGGACACCAGTATCGTAGTGTGACAAGCGGTAGTGCACGGTACGTGTCCGTACTGTGCCGGTCTGATTTGGCTTCGGTTCGCCACGCGCGGCCATATTCCGTACAGGTCGGTATGGTGTGCGGCGAGGCTGCGACACCGGTACTGCACGGTACGCGGTTAGGCGGGGACACCGGTATCTTACTGTCACGAGCGGTACTGCACGCTATGCGTCGGTACTCTTCCCGTCTTATTTGGATTCGGTTCGCCGTGCGTGGCCATATTCCGTACAGGTCGGTACGGTGCGCGGCGAGGCGGCGACACCGGTACTTCACGGTACGCGGTTAGGCGAGGACACCGGTATCGTACTGTGACGAGCGGTACTGCGCGGTACGCGTCGGTACTCTACCCGTCTTATTTGGATTCGGTTCACCGCGTGCGGCCATATTCCGTACAGGTCGGTACGGTGCGCGGCGAGGCGGGGATGCTGGTATCGTACTGTGATGAGCGGTACTGCCCTGTACCGGTCCGTACTCTACCCGTCTGATCTGGCTACGGTTTGCTGCGCGCGGCCAGATTCCGTACAGGTCGGTACGGTGCACGGCGAGGAGGCGACACCGTTACTGCACGGTATGCGGTTAGGCGGGGACACCGGTATCGTACTGTGACGAGCCATACTGCGCGCTACGCGTAGGTACTCTACCCGTCTTATTTGGATTCGGTTTGCCGCGCACGGCCATATTCCGTACAGGTCGGTACTCGCTGCGGCACGGCGGCGAGATCGGTACAGCACTACGCCGTAGTGTACAGACCAATACTGGTCAGTACCGTTATCAGACGGTCCCGCTGGTGCAGGACGCAGCGTTAGCTGCGAGTTCAGTTGGTTTGTGTACTCATCATTACAACAAAGTACCCAGCAGTACCCATAGTGTGGGGCAATTCAGTGCGGTACCATTCATTACTGCAGACCCTACTGGCGTACATGGACGACATTCTAATCTATGCCAAAACTTTGGAAGAACACGACCAGCTGGTCCACCTAAGGGCTGCAGATAGACGACCTGATTCGGTCTAGGGTAGAGACATGCTCCCTTGACCACACCAGGTCTACGCCAGCAAGGGTACGCCCGGCTAGCGCCGTACCGCAACGTAAAAATGTGTACCGCCACGTAAGCGTCAGTACCGACGTAAATTCGAGTTTCGGCTACGTACCGGTCGGTACCGTGTCCGCAGTAATGACCGGTACCGCACTCGATTACGCCACAGTATCGGTACTGCTGGGTACTTCGTTGTAATGACGAGTACAAAAACGAACAGACCTGGCAGCTAACGCTGCGTGCTGCACCAGTGCGACCGCCTGATAATGGTAATGACTGGTATTGGTCAGTATGCCCCGGCGCAGTGCTGTACCTATGTTCCGGCCATGCCGCACCCCGTACCAAATCATACTGGGATAGTACGGATGCGTACTACACAGTACGGCTCGTCACAGTACGATACGGGTGTCGCCGCCTGGCCACGTACTGTGCAGTACCGGTGTCGCCGCCTCACCGCACACCGTACCGGCCAGTACGGAATCTTGCCGCAGGCGGTGAACCGAAGCCAAATCATACTGGAATAGTACGGATGCATACTGCACAGTACCGCTCGTCACTGTACGATACTGGTGTCGCCGCCTGGCCACATACCATGCAGTACCAGTGTTGCCTCCTTGCCGCACACTGTACCGATCTTTACGGAATATGGCTGCCACTGTGTAGTACCACTCAGCGCAGTGCGATACCATCGTTCCCACATAGCCGTGTACTGTGCTGTAGGTGAGTGAGTGTGAGTGCGAGTGAGCGTTTGAGTTCGCTGTGCATAAGGATGGTTCCCGCACCATTGTGTTGTCGCTTTTTCTTTTTCCTTTCTTATTACGGGCCTCCGCTCATTCATGGCATTCCTCGCCCAGCGTGGCTTGCTCACGGCATGGCGCGCCCAGCAAGTCCCGTTGACACTTTTGCTTGCGCGGCGTAGCTCGTTCCCGGCATTGATCACCCAGCAAGGCTCGTTCGAGGAATTGCTCGCCCGGCGTGGCATGCTCACGGCATTGCGCGCCCAGCAAGTCCTGTTCACAGTATTACTCGCGCAGCGTGGCTCGTTCCCGGCATTGATCACCCAGCAAGGCTCGTTCGAGGCATTGCTCGCCCGGTGTGGTATGCTCACGGCATTACACGCCCAGCAAGTCCCGTTTACAGTATTGCTCAAGCAGCGTGGCTTGTTCGCGGCGCCTCGTTCCCAGCGCCTCGTTCCCGGCATTACTCGATCGGCGCGGCTTCTTCCCGGCGTGGCTCGTTCCCGGCATTGATCACCCTTGCAAGGGTGGTTCGAGGCATTGCTCGCCCGGCGTGGCATGCTCACGGCATTGTGCGCCCAGCAAGTCCCATTCACAGTATTGCTCGCGCAGCGTGGCTCGTTGCCGGCGGCTCGTTGCCGACGGCTTTTTCCGGGCGTGGCTCGTTGCCGGCATTGCTTGCCCAGCATGGCTTGCTCATGGCATTTCGCGCCCATCAAGTCCCGTTCAGAGTATTGATCGCACAGCGTGGCTCGTTCCCGGCGTCTCGTTCCCGGCATTACTCGATAGGCGTGGCTTCTTCGCGGCGTCGCTCGTTCCCGGCATTGATCACCCAGCAGGGCTCGTTCGAGGCATTGCTCGCCCGGCGTGGCGTGCTCACTGCATTGTTGCTATCTGCATTGCTCGCCCAGCAAGTCCCGCCGTTCACAGTATTGCTCGAGCAGCCTGGCTTCTTCCCGGCGGCTTGTTCCCGGCAGCTTGTTCCCGGCAGCTCGTTCCTGCCGGCTCGTTCCGGGCGGCTTGTTCCCGGCGGCTCGTTCCTGCCAGCTCGTTCCCGGCGGCTTTTTCCCGTTGTGGCTCGTTGCCGGCATTCCTCGCCCAGCATGGCTTGCTCACGGTATTTCGCGTCCATCAAGTCCCGTTCACAGTATTGCTCGCGCAGCCTGGCTTGTTCCCGGCGGCTTGTTCCCGGTGGCTTGTTCCCGGCGGCTTGTTCCCGGCGGCTTGTTCCCGGCGGCTTGTTTCCGGCGGCTTGTTCCCGGTGGCTTGTTCCCGGCGGCTCGATCCCGGCGGCTTTTTCCCGGTGTGGCTCGTTGCCGGCATTCCTTGCCCAGCATGGCTTACTCAGAGCATTTCGCGCCTATCAAGTCCCGTTCACAGTATTGCTCGCGCAGCCTGGCTTGTTCCCGGCGGCTTGTTCCCGGCGGCTCGATCCCGGCGGCTTTTTCCCGGTGTGGCTCGTTGCCGGCATTCCTTGCCCAGCATGGCTTGCTCAGTACCTATAACAGTGGCGTTTATAGGTGTACCTCTTAAGTGAGATAATACGGTATTTTCTGGGATTATTTCGTTTAATCCGTCTCAGTCCTTGCCTCGGATTGGACTGAACGGATTATTGGGAACCCTGGTGGGTGGGGCCGCGCCTGGCTGCCGCTGCGGCTACCTCCACCTAAACCCGTTTCCCACCGTGCTGACCGCTTGCATGACCTCCCCCATCTCCCGCTGCCGGTTGCCCATCACCGCCACCAAAACTTCCCACTGCTCTACCTCCCAGTGCCCTTTCTTCGCCATCACTTCCGTCATGACCTCCACGGCTGCGTGTCAGGGCGTGCCGTTTCTTAGCTGCCTCTACCTTCTCAGCCAGGGCTGATAGCGTCTGGCCCACTTTCGTTTCCAAGTTGGCAATTGCCGCCAACATTTCCGCCAGCACCGCGCTGGTCTTGAATCTTTGGGCTGGGGCGCCAACTGTCCTGCTCGGGGGGTTTCCTGCTTACCGGGTAAGGCGTACCGCTTGCTGCCCTTGGTCGGCGTGACCGGAGCCGGGGTGGGGGTGGCCGGCCTATCAGAGGCTCCATCCTCCGCCACATCCATTTCCTCCACCCCCTAGCTTCCCTCGCCCCCTTCCTCCAACTCTTGGCAAAATTCCATGCCTGCTCCATACCCACCTGCTGAGGGCTGCTCGCGGCCGCCGAGAGGGAGAGGGCGAGTCCTCCCCTCATGACCAGTTTCCAGGCGTGGCGAAGACGTCATCCTCGCTGGTTAAGAACCGGTCGAATGGGCCTCGGGAGCAGATGGCTCGTCTTACCGTAGCGGTGAGTACGAACTCGCAACCCATCCCCGTGACGAATACCCCCACCTACCACCGCATTTTCCTACCCCCCGGCTGGCCTCCAGGGTCGTCCCTGTCACGGCTTCGTCAGGAGAGAGTTCCGGGCCTTCGTCATCTGGACCCGCGTCATCCGGAATCACGGAACTGAGGTCCGCCAGACCCAGAACCGGTGGGAACGCTCAGGTACCACCTCAGGGAGCCGATTGTCAGGGACGGAACGTCAGCTTTCAGCCTCGTGAGACTCGTATGGATGCTGACTCCCTCATTCCCAGACGGGACCATCCTCGAAAGACTCCATGCACAAGGATGGCGCGACCGGTGGATGGGACCTATGACTCTGAATCAGACGGGCAAGGCCCAGGGCAGGAAGACTGGCGTTGGGCATTTGAGTTGGGTGTCGCTGCTGCCCAAGCTGGGAGTTAATTACTCAGTGTGGGGTAGGTATTCCGTGTCCGTCCAAAATGGGGGGGGACCAAAAGTGGGGGGGGGGGGGGGGGGGGGGTCAA
>Ga0307508_10002655_pt1 | contig 18760 bp, 19 predicted proteins | sample 9_EM_MG_FD_203089 | JGI IMG/M metagenome (GOLD analysis project Ga0307508, IMG submission 203089) | Populus trichocarpa ectomycorrhiza microbial communities from riparian zone in the Pacific Northwest, United States - 9_EM | ecosystem: Host-associated > Plants > Roots > Unclassified | place... | reverse complement strand
CCGTTATCCGCTTCCCTTGATGCAAGAACTACAAGATCGAGTACAAGGAGCAAAATGGTTCACCAAACTGGACCTGAAGAACGGATTCAACCTCATTAGAATCCGAGAAGGCGACGAATGGAAAACCACCTTCAGGACTCGATACGGACTATACGAATTCCAGGTAATGCCTTTCGGTCTCACCAACGCACTATCAACCTTCCAGGATATGATGAATCACGTCCTGTCAGACATACTAGACATGGGAGTACTAGCCTACATGGACGACATCCTAATCTATGCAAAAACGGAAGAAGAACATGATAGGCTAGTCAAGGAAGTGCTTACAAGGTTGCAACAAAATGGATTGGCAGTGGCACCCGAAAAATGCGTATGGAAGACCGAGGAGGTAGAATTCCTAGGGTATACGATAGGAAGAAAAGGAATCAAAATGTCAACGACCAAAGTAGAGGCAGTGCTCAGCTGGAAAATGCCAAACTCCCTAACGGAAGTCCAGTCGTTCCTAGGGTTCGCCAACTTCTACCAACGGTTCATTAAGGACTATTCCAAGGTAGCACGACCCTTGACCGAACTCACGAAAAAGGAAACAGGGACGAAATGGGCGTGGATGGAGGAAGCGGGAAAAGCATTCAAAGAACTAAAAACCCGTTTCACCACGGCCCCAATCCTAGCGCACTTTGACGCAACAAAACCGGTTATCATCGAAACCGACGCATCGGATTTTGCCATTGGAGCAGTCCTGTCGCAACGGGATGGGGAGAATCGCCTTCATCCGGTAGCCTTCCACTCCAGAAAATTCCAGCCGTCGGAAATCAACTACGAGATCCACGACAAAGAACTACTGGCTGTGGTGGATGCGTTTAAACACTGGAGATGATACTGCGAAGGAGCGATGAACCCAGTCCAAGTCTTTTCGGATCACCAGAACTTGGAATACTTCAGTACAACAAAGGTGCTAAATCGGCGTCAGGCGCGATGGGCACAAGAGCTGGCCGGTATCGACTTCAAGATCTACTACCGTCCAGGCGCCCAAAATGGAAAACCAGACACGCTGTCCAGGTGTTCGGAGTACCGCCCCGAAAAGGGGGGGGTAGAAAACCAGCCAATCATGACGATTTTGGGAAAAAACCATTTCGAGAAACGACTCTCTCAATCGTTCCTGGTATCCTCGGCACGTCTAGCATCACTACCAACAAAAAAATGGAATGAAGAATTCGCAAAGAAGGTCCGAGAAGTGGCGCGAAAAGATCCGGTATATCAACAAGCATGGATATCAGAAAAGGAAGCAATCCGGGGGAACCCAGGGTCGAAAGTCCGAAAGGGCAAGGAAGAAGGAACGTTGGAAATACGGGACGATCTCCTATATAGGAAAGGAAGATTGTGGGTCACAGGGGACAACACAATCCAAGAAATATTGAAATCCGAGCACGACACGAAGGTAGCAGGACACATGGGACAGGATAAAACCACCGAGCTAATTCGACGAAACTTCTGGTGGCCCAAAATGAACGAACGAATCATCGATTTCGTCAGAAGCTGACCAGAATGCCAGAAGAATAAGTCGTCACACCACGCTCCCTACGGGCTGTCCTCACCACTAGAACTGCCATATGCACCATGGCAATCTATCGCAATGGATTTCATCACGGAACTACCGCGGTCTGAAGGTTGCGACCAACTCTGGGTGATCGTGGACCGATTTACAAAAATGGCGCATTTCATACCGCTCAAGGAGAAAACGGCATTGGACCTAGCCAGAATCTTCGCCAAAGAAATATGGAAAAATCACGGGCTACCTACGGACATCGTGTCAGATCGAGATTCGCGTTTCACATCAGAAGTCTGGCGGGAATTCCTGAAAATCCTGGAAATCCGGCTGCGAATGTCAACCACGTTCCACCCACAAACGGAAGGTCAGACGGAACGACTCAACCAGACAATTGAAGCATACCTACGAGCCTTCGTAGGACACGAACAAGACGACTGGGTACGATTGCTTCCAATGGCCGAATTTGTGTACAACAATTCGGTTACAACGGGAAATGGGGTCACGCCCTTCTACGCCAACTACGGTTTCCATCCTTGTACGATAAACCCGCCTGACGAAAAAGACGAACCAGTCAACCCCGCCAGCATGGTGTACGGCCACTGGATGACCGCCATACACGACTCGGCCCGGAAGGGGTTGGAAGCCGCCCAAGAAAGAATGCGTCGATATACGAACCCGGACCGAAAGCCCACCCCGGCCTACCAAGTAGGAGACTTGGTCATGCTCAACGGACGCAACATCAAAACGCGCCGCCCATCGAGGAAAATGGATCACAAAAACCATGGTCCTTTCCAGATCGAAAAAGTAGTCTCCCCTCTTGCCATCCGGCTAACGCTCCCCAGGAAATGGAAAATCCATAACGTCTTCCATGTCTCCTTACTCGAGCCATAGCAAACCAGCAAGCATCGGGCTCCGCCCGATCCATCCAAAGTACTACGGGAAGCCGACGACATCGAGCAATCCGAGGAATACGATGTCGAGGAAGTAATGATGGCGGATGAACGAGGACGAGGCAACAACAAGCGGGTGCTCTACCTTGTCAAATGGCTCGACTATCCGGAGCGCAAGGACTGGACGGAAGAACCATACGACAACTTCTCGGAAGGAGGGTTAGAAAAACTCCGGGAATTTCACCAGCGGAACCCGGATGCGCCGAGGGACTACAGACTAGCCGACGCCTAGCTCGTCCTAGGAGATTTCGGACTCGATCGGACGGGAGCCGTAGGCACTCGGTACGGCACACCTCTGCACGTACACCTACGGGGGAGGCAAGGAAGGCTCCCGGGCATGAACCCTGGGCCGTGAAGGTCACTCGTTCCACGTGTCCCATGTCGAAAAAGCGTCATATGCTCTCCTCCGCAAACAACCGATCCCTACGAACGACAGCTCGAACAACTCCGCGCTGGGGTAATTGCCGGGGAAGACAAGTGCCTCCGGACAGGCGGTGGATCCTGGTGATGAACGGACACCTCTGTGTGCACACCAATGGCTCGTTCGGCTTGCTCGGGCTTGGTCACTCCTTCCACGTGCCCCAGCCGGGGATCGCCAGAATGTGCACTGTGAAGCCGGCCCCTTTGTCTCCAAGCACGCGGCTGCCCAGCGGGACAACCATCGATGTAAGAGTACGCACCGGCTTACTCAGAGGGCCCAGCCATCTCGACGGATTACAGAGGGTCCCGAGGGACTACATGACCTGATCCGGTGGCTGGGAGGGCTGCAGAGGAGGAGGACTGCAGTCCGTGATGTTGAAAGGAACTCAGTGTTGAAAGAATCATACGATCAAAAGAGACGGGCTACTTAAAAAATTTTAAGCACTCGGGATGAGGCTAAGGGGGAAAGGAGGTAGTGTTACACCTGAATATTCCACGAAGTACATAGAGTATCTAGATTACTTAGCGACACAGTAGTAGGAAGGCTAGCGGGTGACAGATGATGGATCAAGAGTCTAGGAGGGAGTTAAAGGAGCCGGAGTTAGCTTACGGCCGAGAGATCGAACCTTGCGGGGAAAGATCAAACCTTGCGGGGATCGGACGAGGGAACTCCGAGGTGGGGGTCTGAGTGCAAACGAAGCGGTCTTAGCAGATATGGTCTGACTCCTTGCGGGGAGAGGCCAGACGTTGGTTAGCCTCCTTGTGGGGAGGAGCCACGTACGCAGAGAATCTGGGTCCTCGCGGGGCCTGGCTGGGATCCTTACGGGGGGAGCCACGTACGAGTCTAGACGCAAGAGTTCCCCGCCCAGTTGCATAACGAACTCATCTCCCTTATCAACACCCCGGCCAGGACCAATGATCCAACCACAGGGTCCATGCACCTCGGGGGAATCTGAACCCGAGTCACCACTTCTCACGCCGAGTCATCAGATCTCACACCCTTCCTTCTTAGATAAAAGAAAGAGGTTTTCTCACCCCGACAAGAGGAAACCCGGACACATCACCCTCAAGAAACATTACCGACCCGAACCCACCGAAACCCACACACAAGATCTAAGATTATTCCGTTGTGAATTATCAAAAGTAGCCTGATTACCTTTGATTCTCTCCACACTCCGGTTACGGTACAACCCCAGTGTTACACTTGAACGAATTATCCCGAGTACGTAGCTAGATAAAAGAGGAAGATCCAGTGGCTAAAGGACGAAGGAGGCTGAGGCCGTGGCTGGAGAAATCAGAGAGTCTAGGCCGGAGATAGGGAAACGGAGTTAGATCGGTCAAGGCCGAGGAAACTCCAGGATAAGGGGAGAGATTGCAAAAAACGAGCGGAATCAGATAGTAATGGACTTGGGCTAGACTCCTGCGGGAAGATAGCTACTCGGGCCAGACTCCTGCGGGAAGACAGCCACGCCGGTCCAACTCCTGCGGGAGGAAGGCCGTGTCACCCTCAGTGGAACAGGGAGATCCCGCAGGACAAGACCCGGTTGGCTCCTGAGCGAGGGACCCCGCTCACGGTGCGAGGGAAAAAGGTCTGGACTGATGCCGACCCCGCTCCGGCGCATGAACACTTTATCTACCTTATCTACACCCCGACTATGACCAATGAATGCACCCATGTTCCTTCCGAGGTGCGGACACCTCGGAGGAATCCACGTCCGATCCACCCGCATCTCTCGAAGGTACGCAGTTACCTCGAGAAGATAGGACGGACCGGATCACCGCTTCTTACCCGCGCGCTCGCCAATATAAGGAAAGGATTTCTCACCCCGACGAAGAGAAAATCAGAGAGAAACATCCTCACCAATACTACCACCGAACCCACACACAAGATCTAAGATTATTCCGTTGTGAATTATCGAAAGTAGCCTGATTACCTTTGAACCCCCCACACTCCGGTTACGAGACAACCCCAGTATCACACCCAGTGTCACACACCACCATCAAACATGTCTTACTCGTCAACATTTTCCTCATTGACATCTTACTCATTGTACCTTTCTCGCTACGTTACTCGCCACCATCCTCAAACTCATCAACAATCCTCCTCATTGACATCGTACTCATCACATTCTATTGTACAACTTCCCGCTGTCTGTCAGAGCTGCACTAACCACGTCACAAAGCTCGCCATCATGCTCGTCACGTCTTTCTTGCCATTATACCTGCCACGTCCTACTCGCTATTGTCCTCGCTGCTGGCACCCACATTGACATCGTACTTGTCACTTTGTATTGTACAACTTCCCGGTGTCTCTGTCTCTCTGAGAGTTGCGCTAACCATGTCACAAAGCTCGCCATCATACTCGCCATCATTCCCGCTGTGTCTTCCTTGTCATCATAATCGCCATCATACCCGCCACCTCGTACTCGCCATCATACTCTCCGCGTCCTACTCTCTATCGTCCTCGCCACCGGCGTCCTCATCGCCATCCTCCTCATCGTCGTGCTCATCGCGTCATGTCGTATTTGCCAACTTTCCTGTGTTTCCAACACACAGGACAATGCTACTCACATCAAAAGAGCATTACTACTTGATCGCGGCGATGGGCATGATGCTGGGTGCTTGCGCTGGGAACGCGAAGTGTGATAGTAGTATATATAGATGTACATTAGATATAGAGAATAGAACTGGATTGAGTCACTATGCCTGGAACCCGCTGCGTGTTTGCGAATGCGAAGCGAGTATTTGCTGTGATATTCTGCGCCTTGACAGCCAGCATGACCGTGGTGCCATGACACGTGTCGCCCTAATGCGTCCAGTAGGAAAATGCCCTGACACGGCTGCATCCAGAAGGAAAATGCCCTGCCACACTCAGTTCAGTAGGCAGATGCCGTGGCGAGCTGCGCCCCGATGTATGGTGCCGTGGCGATCTGCGTCTGAGTTAAGCAGATTGCGTCCAAAACGTCCAGTGCATCTTGCGCATCTGGACGCTCACGACGCAATTTTTTTTTTTCCTGATGTACTATTGACCAATGGAGACATCACTGGTGATCCTTCGCTCATAGCTTTGAAAACACCGGTGATTGGAGATGAAGTTACTCTCTCATCCGCCTTCATCAATGTTAAAGGATCTGGTCTGACACGTAGCGTCAAGTTAATAACTACTTCTGGCCACAATATCGGATGGATTCATCAGTATAAGAAGTAAGATATTCTCGTACTGATTGATATGGTAAAGAATATTAAAGGTACCATTATACATGGTGAACTCTTCCTATGGAATGGCCGAATTTCATTCAATAGGGTCATCCACTACTCGGTACATGTTATTTCTTCATTCTTTCACTGGAAGCTAGCTGACAATTGACAATCTTATAAGAACAAGCATTCTGAAGATGTCTGAGACCATGTATGTACTCTATCTAAATGCTGACAATTTAACTTACAGCTAATACGGGCATATCCAGGTTTCTGAAAACAACCAGTTTTCAGAGCATGTAGGTGCCCCTTCACACCACGATGATTCCGCTGACTCTTGACAGAATGAAAAGAACCTACTTTTAGATAACAGAGTAGCTGGTAACACAATCTATCGATCTATTACTTACCCCCCTTTTAAAGCATACTATCTGCAATCGCTCATTTCACTAAGGTTCTGGATTAGGACGCCTACATACAGTTCGATTATACGTTCCTCAGTAATCATGTTAGTACTTTACATGTTGCTTTTACTCATCCTGTAGATGTTGTATATGAAGTACTTATGTCACAAACCTGGTGTAACAGGCTCAGTGGCACTGGTGCTGGAGCTACCCTTACCCCGATCACCCTGTATTAGCAAAAATATGGAAAGTTGAAGTATATTGCTTTTTTTACAGGTGAGACATAAATTTGAACTAATATTTCTCGAGGTTTCAGCTAAAAATAAAGCACTTTTTTTTTTTAAATCCTTACAGGAGCAAAATATAACTTCTCCTGTTACAGGAGTTAGCGATGCTTACGGGAGCTATGGGAGCTATGGGAGCTTACTAGGAATTCTCAAATTTTTTGCTGATGGGGGGATGGATGGGGCAGCTGGAGACTGCGTGGCTGGCATTGCCTGGGCTGCACCTGTTCTGAACATTGGTGGTGGGTTTTCCATGGCTGCTAGAGTGAAGGATAATAGATTGTGTGGAGAAAGAATCTCCAGACTAGTTACCACACTCCTCCTTCATACTTTTCCTTCCTTCTGTGGAATCACAGCTTGCCTGTAAGACTGACACAGTTCCTACCCTTCATGACTCAATCACTGCGCTGCAAGGAAAATACAGGATCGCATTCCGCCACCACGTGGCCAACACTCTACTCGAGATGGCAGGAGAAAGGGCACACAAGCATAATCAATGAGAGTCAGCAACATAGAAGAACAGATGTGCAAGTATAATCGAAGGGAAACAATATACGTAACGATTAAAGGAAAAGGACGCATAAGCATAATCAATGGGAGACAAAGGAGAAGGACCTGGACCAGCTGGTGGTTGGGTTTGAGCGATATCGCTACTGCATCAGCAAAAAAATGAAAAGTTGAAGTATATTGCTTTTTTTCCAAGTGAGACACAAATTTTAAATTTCCTTTCTCGGCATTTTTGAGGATATAAAAGAGATTATTTTTTTCAAAATCCTTACGGGAGCAAAATATAAATTCTCTCTTAGTGAAGCTTAATAAAGTTTAATAAAGCTTACGGGAGCACCGGGAGCATCGGGAGCATTTTTCTAGTTTTTGCTGATGCCGCCGATCGCCAACGCAACCCCAGTGGCTTCAACCCCACAGCAGACGCTGCCCCTGAGTGGGAACACGACACGGACACCCTTGCGAGTTTCCTTGCCTGGAGGTCAGCCACCCACCATATCGAAAACGTCAACCAAACTGTCAAAGCGCTACTCAGCCCAATATGCCAGTTCGTACGCGCCAAAATGAAACACCAACTAGCCAATCAGTCAACGACCGTCAAGATTCCAGGGCTTCAAGACATCAAGAACTGGGAAGAGGAAACGCAGAAACAGATCCTCACCTTGACCAACACCATCAACGAGCTCACCACAAAAGTCACCATCCTATCCGCACGCCCCACCCCCGTAGCCGTTTCAGTAGCCCCCAGGGGCACGCCGGCACCACCCCAACAATGCCCGAAACCACCCACCACCAAGACCATCCCAACCTCTACACCAACCTACGCACAGGTAGCAGAGAAGCAGCCGATGGAATTCACAGAGGTTAGGAGTAAGAAGAAGGCCAGGAAGAAGACGATCCTCCCGAAGCCTTACCTGACGGCAGACTGGCTCATAATCTTCAGCCTAACAACCGCACCCAATGACCGCAAGGAGGCTGCTGACCGGGCACTTCAAGCAGTCAACAAGGCCATTACCACCCACGCTGACATCGAGCACCCACCCCTTATCCTGGCAAACATCACTGCCACCAACAACCTTATTTTTACGGTTGCACCTCAGTTCCTGAGCACCATCTACGAACCATACCTGGCCATCCTTGAGGAGGCCCTCCATGAATTCCCCATCACCTCCTCTCGGGTAAGCCAGTGATGGACTCGCTTCATCGTCAACAGCATCCCCACCACCGCCATCCCCGAAACCGTCCGAACGGAAATCGAGACCAATTACCCCGCCCTCCGAATGGGTCAAATACCACGATGGCTCACCAGCCCTGAACGCCGCCAGGGTAAAGAGGCTTCCTCCATGATCATCACCTTCATTGGGGAGATGACCAACAAGTCCCTCGGTGCCACCAGCCTCGCGATGTTTACCCGAGAATGCACCATCGCCAAATACATCACCTTCGGCCCCTCCACCCAATGCAACAAATGCCAGACCTATGGCCACCCAACACAGCGCTGCACTGCCAGCAACCACACCTGTGCTGTATGTGCCCTACCCCACCCCACGAAGGATCACCCCTGCACGATTGCAAACTGCAGAGCAGGACACTCATGCAACCACCCGCCGATCCACTGTGCCAACTGTCTACAACCACACAAAGCAACCGACCGAAACTGCTCCACCTACGTCAAAATCACATTGGGCATGCGCTGCAACATGGCCACCACCACTGATACGACGATGGCCGTCTAGAGAGTACCAAGAAGGTATTGGTATTGCACTACCTCCTTTACTGCCGTTCACCCTACTTCAAAAAGTTCCCTTTCCATAATGTATCTACAAACCGCTGGGATTTCGGGCCGACGGAGGAAGCTGTTTGTTAGGCGCCCCCTGTACGGTCGCAGTTTGGGTCGTTTTGTTTTGTTTTGTTTTCCCTTGGTTGAGTTTTCTTTTGTGTTATTCTGCTTTTCGGCGGTAACAGGGAAAGATGGAAGCTCCATGGGGGTGGTACGGCAAGGAGGAGTGCATATTACCTGTAGTGTAAAGCGCAATAGATCGAAGTCACATATTATCCTTCACTCCACCGAAAAAATTTCGTTCACCACCAAACAACTTTTTATTCCCACCACCGATTTCGCTGGAAGTACCCTCTGGAGCTTCATAACTCCATGGTCTTTCCATCTACGAACTCGCTGGCCTCCTCCCACTTCTTTGTTATTGCTACCCGCTTGATTTTACTCTACGTCGTGATCGCTTTGGTTCCGGACAACACCCACCCCCTACTCTGAAAAGTGGACACCTGTTCACAACAACAACATGTCACCATGGCAACCACCCCGGTTACCGACCCATTTCCAGTAAACTCTCTGGCGGCCATGAGAAACCCACCACCAATGTTCGAATTGGGCGCAACTCCATCACCACCTGCCATCCGAATCCCACCCGCTCCATCCATCCCCTGCTGATCGCCAACACAACTCAATGGCTTCAATCCCATGGTAGATGTTGCCCCCAAATGGGATCACGACACGGACACTCTCGTGAGGTTCCTTGCCTGGAGGTCAGCCACCCACCACCTTAAAAACGTCAACCAAACCGTCGAAGCGCTACTCAGCCTGATATGCCAGTTTGTACGTGCCAAAATGAAGCACCAACTAGCCAACCAGTCAACAACCGTCAAGATCCCAGGCCTCAATGGCATCAAGGAACAAGAGGCAGATACACAGTAACAGATCGTCCACCTGACCAAAACCGTTGACAAGCTCTGGAAGCAAATTGACTCCATATCCCCACGCCCCACCCCCACTGCTGGCCCACCAGCCCTCAGGGCTGCACCAGCAACCACCCAACAACACCCAAGGCCAGCCACAAACACCCCCAAACCCTTCTAAAGCACTATACCCACCTACGCACAGGTGGCAGAGAAGAAGCAAACAAAGGAGTTCACAGTGGTGAAGAGCAAGAAGAAGGCTTGGAAGAAGACAATCCTTCCAAAGCCCTACCCGACAGCAGACAGACTGGTCATCTTTGGCCTGACGACTGCACCGAATGACCGAAAGGAGGCTGCAGACCATGCCCTCCAGGTCATCAACAAAACCATCACCAACCACACCGACATTCCCCACCCTCCCTTTATCCTGGTGCACATAACAGCCACAAACAACCTCACCTTCACCACTGTGCCCCAGCATCTAGGCGTAAGCTACGAACCCTACCTTGCTATCTTTGAGAATGCACTCCATGACTTTCCCATCACCTCATCCAGGATCAGCCAGAGATGGACTCGATTCATCATCCATGGCATTCCAACCACCAGAACCCCCAACGACACCTGTACCAAAATCGAAACCAACTACCCCTCACTCCGAATGGGCCAAACTCCATGATGGCTCACCAGCCCTGAACGCCGCCAGGGTAAAGAGGCTTCATCTATGGTTGTCACCTTCATCGGTGAAATGACCAAGAAGTCCCTTGGTGCCACCAGCGTTGCCCTGTTCAACCGCGAATACAATCTCGCCGAATACATATCCTTCGGCCCCTCCACCCAATGCAACAAGTGCCAGCAATACAGGCACCCTACCGAACACTACACAAATGACGGCCATACCTGTACTGTCTGCGCCCAGCACCACCCCACCCACGAACACCCCTGTGCAATTGGCAACTGCAAAGCTGGGCACTCCTGCACACACCCTCCAATCCGCTATACCAACTGCCAGCAACCACACAAAGCCTCAGACCGAAACTGCTCCACCTACATCAAGATCATGATGGCACTGCGACGTGACAACGCCACAGCTGCCGACACAACCATGACTGCCTAGAGGTACCAATGAAGGTAATGGTACTGCACTATCTCCGTTACCGCTTATCCCCACATGCTCTTCTACCCCCCCTCTCTTGTAATTTAAAATACTGTGTTTGGACTGCTGGAGGAAAACTGTTTGTTGCCAGTCTTATCTGTACGGTTGCGTCTCATTACACTTTCCTTGGTCTGACTTCCTTTGTATTCCCTTTCTTGCTTGCGTTCGGCAGTACAGGGAAAGATGGGAGCCCCACGGGGGTGGTACGGCGAGGAGGAGTGCACAAGACCTGTAGTGTCAAAGCACATTAAATTGTAATCGAATATTATCTCTCTCCACCAACTCATACTTCTATATTCCTGTGACCAGCACTACGACCAAAACCCCCTCCGAACAATACCAACCTCAGTCACTACAAGGTTCTGAAACGTGCTACGATAAGTTCCCTTGGTGGCAGTAAACAAGAACAGTGTAAGACCTAGCATGGCCGTATGGAAGACTGGGAGCACAATGCCTATCCAGCAAGAAAGGCTACACCAAGGGACATCCCTAGACTTTACCTGAAACAGTACATCAGGAAAAAAAAAATTGCGTCCTGAGCATCCGGACGCACTAGACACACTGGACGTTTCAGATGCAACCTGCTTAACTCGGACACAGATCGGCATGGCACCATGCGTCCGGACGCAGATCGCCACGGCATCTGCTTACCGGACGGAGCATGGCAGGGCATTTTCCTTCTGGGCGCAGCCGTGTCAGGGCATTTTCCTACTGGATGCGTCCAGACGATGCGTGTCATAGCACCACGTTTGCGCTGGCTGTCAAGGCACGGAACATCGCAGCAAATACTCGGGTCGCATTCGCAAACACGCAGCGGGTTCCAGGCATAGTGACTCAGTCCAGTTGTATACTTTATATCTACGGTATGTACATCTATATATGCTACTACACACTTCGCATTTCCAGCAAAAGCACCCAGTGTCACACCGATCGCCGCGATCATCACATGCAGTAATGCTGTTTTGACACGCGTAGCATTGCTCTACATGTCGGAAACAAAGGAAAGTTGACAAATACGACACGATACGATGAGTACAATGACTATGAGGAGGATGACGATGAGGACGCCGGCGGCGAGGACGATAGCGAGTAGGATGTGGCGACTATGAGAGCGAGTACGACGTGGCAAGGACGATAGCGAGTAGGACGCGGTGAATATGATGGCGAGCTTTGTGACATGGTTAGCGCAGCTCTCAGAGTGACAGAGACACTGGGAAGTTGTAGAATACACAGTGATGAGTACGATGTCTATGAGGGTGCTGGCGGCGAGGACGATAGCAAGTAGGACGCGGCGAGTATGATGGCAAGGTTTGGGACATGGTTAGCACAGCTCTCGGAGTGACAGGAACAGCGGCGGGAAGTGGTACAATATGAGGTGAGGAGTACGATGTCAATCATATTGCTGGCAGCAAGAAAGATAGTGAGTAGGACGTGGCGAGTATGATGTCAATGCTAAGCGCCAAGCCATTACTAACACTTGCGCTTACACAAGGTTCGGCTTGCTCATCGCTCCTACGTAGACCCCTTTTTTCTTCTCCTTTCACCTCGTCCTAGATACTCGTTGTCGTTCTTCGCGTTTCCATCATGCTCGCCGCCATCCTCACTGCCATCAAACTCATCGACATCCTCCTCATCGATATCGTACTCGTCATATCATATTGTACCAGTTCCTGCCGCTGTTCCTGTCACTCTGAGAGCTGTGCTAACCATGTCCCAAACCTCTCCAGCATACTCGACGCATCCTACTCGCTATCGTCCTTGCTGCCTCTTACTCGCTCTTATAGTCGCCACGTCCTACTCGCTATCGTCCTCGCCGCCGGTGTCCTCATCACCATCCTCCTCATAGTCGTCATGCTCATCGCGTTGTGTTGTTTTTGCCAACTTTCCTTTGTTTCCGACACGCGGAGCAATGCTACACGCGTCAAAACAGCATTACTGCATGTGATGATCGCGGCGATGGGTGTGACGCTGGGTGCTTTTGCTGGAAACGTGAAGTCTGTAGTAGCATATATAGATGTACATACCGTAGATATAAAGAATAGAACTGGACTAAGTCATGATGCCTGGAACCCACTGTGTATTTACAAATGCGACCCGAGTATTTGCTGCGACATTCTGTGTTACACTGGAATGTCACAGGATGGTACGTACTCCGGTACGTACCAAAGGGAGGGACGTATCCTCAGAGAGGTACGTACCAGGGGAAGATACGTACCAGTAGCTAGCTATTTCCCAGGTGGACCTTAGAGAGTCTAGGCGGGAGATAAGAACGGGGTTAAAGGTTACGGCCACCAATCGGTCGTAAGGATTAATTCCGGAGAGGGGGCCGCGGCAAACCGGAGACGTGAGAGGGAAGGTGCTTGGACGAGACTCCCCAGAGGGCTTGGTCGAGACTCTTCCGAGAGCTTGTTTATCTTAGCCACCCAACTCCAGACGGCTACCAGGCCGCAGGAAAAGAACTCAGTCTAGAACTGAGGTAATTCCGCGGTGCCAATCGGACCTGGCCTCTCACCTTATCGCCAGTACCGACCAGGGCCAATAGGAGTCTCAGGCGGGCCCACGCTCAGGTGGGGGTCCGTCGACCTCGGAGGAATAGTTAGCCCGCATCACCAAATCTCACCCCACCCCATGCCTATATATGTCGACCTTTCTCGCCGCGACAAGAAAGGAGACAGACCGAACACCACCGACGAAAACCACACACAAGATCTAAGATTATTCCGTTGTGAATTATCGAAAGTAGCCTGATTACCTTTTGATTCCCTCTGCACTCCGGTCACAATACGGCCCCAGTGTCACACTATAATCTTGATCTCAAAATCACCCTACTTTCATGACCTACTTCGATGACACCTACTTCGAAGACCACCTTTATCTACTCGAGCTATCTACCTTCTTGGAGCCCAAGACTCAATACCTCTTCGACTACACCTTTCAGTCAATCGACGACGAAATCTCAAAATACGAACAGTGGGAAGAATTCTTCGATGGACCTAACCCAATCCACGAGACGATCGAGTGCGCCCAATACCATTGGTACACCCAACAGTGGTGGAACTGTGCGCTACTATCCCAACCAGCCGACTTCGACGAAGATGAACTCTTTGACCTGTTCGATTACCACTTCGATTACGACTCGACCATACACAGCGGAGATTTCCTAGACCAATACTAGAAAATGACCACCTCCTCGGACTTCAACATGTTCCAACTCGAAGCCCCCTGGGATATCCTCCAAATCACGGATGGAACGGAGGCCGACGAAGAGGCTCTGGAAATCACGAACCTGGCAGTTTGTATTCGAACCCTTGCCCGACAACAGAAACAGATGGAGGAGGACCTGCAGCAGCTGCTGGGGCTCTGCGGCAACGCGGTCGACCGAACAGACCAGCGGCTCGTAAGGATAGAACACGCTTATCACAGCCTCGCTGAAGGAACTAGGTACGTCTACGATCGGCTAAACGCTAATGAGAAAATAGCAGAAGAATGGATACGCAGCGAATTTGCCGTGGCAGCCAATGCCTATCAGACGTTCGCAAGAAATGTATGGCAAGCCATCATCAAACGCACGCAGGAATCAAACGAGCAACGAATCTGCCACGCCACCCAACTGGCCCGTGTGAACGACGCCCTGTCCTTCTTAGGCGAAGCCAACACAGTGCGGAACCAGCACCTAGCTAACTTCCAAGGAAACGTTGAGTTATGGGCAGCCGCACACCAGGACCGAGTCGTGGCACTGGAAAGGCAGCTTCAGGAAGCGCGGGTGGAAATCCAGCAGGTAGCGACCCGGATCCCGCTACCAACCACACCTGTCTGCTGAACAAGCCCGCCACCATCATGGAGAAGCCCTCCTGCTCCGACCAATACCAGCGTCCTGTCCAACCCCCCGACGCCCCCGGCATTAGTGTGAGACTGGGGTGCTAATGAGTCACCGGAGTCACGGTAGAATCAATATCTTGAGTCAGTTTTTCGATAATTGACAACGGAATAGTCTAAGGGGTGTCGATGCAGGTTTTCTCCCTGTCCTCCCCCTTTTGTGCGGCGCGCCGAACGTTTATAAGAGCGGAATCGTCATACGCTATCGCAGTCCTCTGTCCTTTGACCTTGTCTTCAGGAATGGAGGGACGCGTAAGCATAGATCGATCCACACTCTTTGTCCTCAGCGCGCCCCATATCCAGTTCCGTGCTCTTTTTCCTCAGCGCGCAAGCGCATACCAATTCCTGCTCTTTTTCCTCAGCGCGTGCGCGCCAGCCAATTCCATTTCCTTTGTTCTTCGGCGCCGCGTAAGCGCATGCTGATCCGTTTCCTTTGTCCTTCGGCGCCACGTAAGCGCATGCCGATCCGTTTCCTTTGTCCTCGGCGCACAAGCGCAAGCCGATGCCGTACTTCTTTGTCCTCAGGAATCCACTCACGTATGCACCAGCCAAAGCTGAGGTGAACGTGGGCCTAGGCCCAGAGCGTACTTGTCCTGATCGGTACCAACGGCAAGATATGGCAGCTGCTGCAAACCCCGTCGTTCCCATAGCTTCTATGGGTCACACGGGTTCCGCTTTGCCGCTGCGGAGTAGTCTCCGGCACACCACTTTAGCCGCTAAGGTCCTACTTCCACTCTTGCCTCCCGTCTAGACTCTTGCGCTCCTTGTGTTTTCCCAATTCCTTAGAGTAGGTGTAAGACTGTCACTTGTCTGACGCTGCCGGCGCCGTTGACGCTGTCCACGTCCGGCGCTGTCGGTGTTGTCACCGCTGCGGTGTGGCATTCGTGCAACCGTCGACGTCTTTGGAAGTGTCACTCGAGTGACCGGCAGCCTCCTGTGTCCTAATGTCTATTTCATTCTTGCCGAGCTGTTAGCCTAGTATACTAGGGTGTAACACTACTCCCCCCTTCCCTAGGCTACGCCCCGAAGTCTCTTCCAACCCTATGTCCTTCCGTCCTTCCTTACTCCTCAGTGAGCCTGTAATCTCTCGGCGCCTCTGGGTTCCGTCGATGAAACTCCCTTAGCTTCTCCAGCCCTCCTTCCGAGAAGTTGTCGAACGGCTCGTTGGTTCAATCCCTTCGGTCGGGGTAGTCGAGCCACTTGACCAGATAGACGACACGTCGTCCCTTCTTGGTACTGCCCATGATTTTGTCCACACCGTATTGCTCGCTGTTCTCAATGTCGTCCACTTCTCGGAGTACCTTGACCGGGTCTGGGGTTGGTTGCATCTTGCCGGTTCGGTAGGGTTCGAGGAGGAACACGTGGAATACGTCGTGGATGCGCCATTTCCACAGCAGAGTGAGTTTGACTGCCAGTGGGGAGATTACCTTTTCCACCTGGAATGGCCCGTGGTTTTGGTGGTCGAGTTTCCGTGATGGGCGGCGAGTTTGTATGTTTCTGCCGTTGGGCATCACTAGGTCGCCCACTTGATATTCTGGTGGTTCCTTTCTGTGGGGGTCGGTGTATCGGCGCATCCGTTCCCATATCTTGTCGAGCGTTTTCCTTGCCTCCCCGTGTAGTGCGTGCATCCAATGGCCGTAGGCGAAACTTGTGGGGTTTAGTAGTAGCACTGCAGCTGGGTTTGTCGCTATGGGATGGTAGCCATAGTTCACGTAGAACGGCGAGATACCTGTCACATTGGTGGTCGAATTGTTGTAGGCGAACTCTGCCATTGGTAGCAAACTAACCCAGTCGTCCTGTTCATAGCTGATAAATGACCGCAGGTATGCCTCGATGGTTTGGTTCAGCTGTTCCGTCTGGCCATCGGTTTGTGGGTGGAAAGCTGTTGACATTCGTGGGCGGATACCGGAGAGGGTCAGGAACTCCTGCCAAATGGCAGAGGTGAAACAAGAGTCCCGATCTGATACAATATCCAAGGGCAGTCCCTGGTAGCGCCACATTTCCTGGGCGAAGGTTCTTGCTAGATCGCTCGCCGATTTGCCTTCCTTCGGCAGCGGTATGAAGTGGGCCATTTTAGTGAAGTGGTAGACGACTACCCAGAGCTGGTCGCACTGTTCGGACAGTGGCAGGTAAGTGATGAAATCCATTGCGATCGACTGCCACGGGGCGTAGGGTAGTTCCATAGGAGCCAGGAGTCCATAGGGCTGATGTCGAGCTGCCTTGTTCTTCTGGCACTGAAGACAGCTGCGGATGAAGTCTGTGATTTGCTCGTTCATTCATGGCCACCAGAAGTTGCGCCGAATTAGCTCAATCGTTTTGTCCTGCCCCATGTGGCCTGCTACTTTTGTGTCGTGCTCCGATTCCAGGATCTGTCGAATGAGGTTCCTGTCGCTTGGTATCCACAGCATCACTTTCCGGTACACAACTCCGTCCTTCATTTCTATCATCCCTTTTCGCTCCGCCTTCCTATCCTTAGCCATCCAGCCGTTCGGTACAGGCCCTGCCCGTACTGCTTCCTCATATCCCTCATTTCCTTGGCCTTTCGGCCATCCGGGACAGGTCCTGCCCATGCCACTTCCCCGTTTTCCTCCTTTTCCTCGGCCTTTCGGCCATCCGGCACCAGCCCTGCCCGTGACGCTTCCCCGTTTTCCTTGTTTTCCTCATTTTCCTCAGCTTCTAATTCCTGGAGTGCTTTGCGGTATTCCGGGTCCTTTTCCCCAGCACTTCGTACAAGTGCCAGGAATTCCTTCTTCCAGTTCCGGGCCGCTAGGGAATAGAGTCATACAGCTGAAATAATGAATGCAGTGCCTTCTCGTTGGGTGTTGACCGCTCCTGCTACCTGGATTGGCTCTGCGAAGTGGGTTTTGTGTAAGACCGTCATTATTGGCTGGCTTTCATTCCCCCCCTTTTCAGGGCAGTACTCCGAACGCCTGGACAACGTGTCTGGCTTCCCGTTTTTCGTACCAGGGCGATAGAAGATCTTGAAGTCGATACCGGTGAGCTCTTGTACCCAACGCGCTTGCCAACGGTTGAGGACCTTGGTGGTGGTAAAGTATTCCAGATTTTAGTGGTCCGAAAACACTTGCACCTGGTGCGTAGCGCCCTCAAGATACCGTCGCCAGTGTTTGAATGAGTCGACAATTGCAAGTAGCTCCTTGTCGTGTATTTCGTAGTTGATTTCAGTGGGCGTGAATTTCCTTGAGTGGAAGGCGACCGAGTGTAGGCGGTTTTCGTTGTTTCGTTGTGATAGCACCGCACCGAGGGCAAAGTGTCAAGATCCTGCCTCGACTTCTCCGTTGGGCGCGACAGGTAACGTAGGTGGGGCGGTGGCGCACGGGGTCCTACTCACACTACCGGTGTACTCACACTTCGGTCGTCCTCACACGCCTTTGCGTGGGCTCGTTGTTCTCGCGGTATCCGTCACGCCCGGCGTGGTCTCTTCGCGGCTCTTCTCACACGCCTTTGCGTGGGCTTGTTGTTCACGCGGTATCCGTCACGCCCGGCGTGGTCTCTTCGCGGCTCTTCTCACACGCCTTTGCGTGGGCTCGTTGTTCTCGGGAGTGGTGGTCGCAGCGCCGGTCACGGGGATAGAGAGGTAGGCCTGTGGAGAGAGATAATATTCGATTTCGATCTATTGCGCTTTAACACTACAGGTTTTGTGCGCTCCTCCTCGCCGTACCACCCCCATGGGGCTCCCATCTTTCCCGTCCGCCAAAAGAAGTAAACAC
>Ga0307508_10002654_pt1 | contig 18761 bp, 12 predicted proteins | sample 9_EM_MG_FD_203089 | JGI IMG/M metagenome (GOLD analysis project Ga0307508, IMG submission 203089) | Populus trichocarpa ectomycorrhiza microbial communities from riparian zone in the Pacific Northwest, United States - 9_EM | ecosystem: Host-associated > Plants > Roots > Unclassified | place... | reverse complement strand
GTTCGCGCTGGTCAGCGGGCTGCCCGAGCACATGATCCAGATCATCTCGCCGGACATCGGCGGCGGGTTCGGCGGCAAGGTGCCGGTGTACCCGGGCTACGTGTGTTGCGCGGTCGCCAGCCTCGTGCTCGGCCGGCCGGTCAAGTGGATCGAAGATCGTAGCGAGAACCTCCAGGCGGATAGCTTCGCGCGCGACTACCACATCACCGCGCGGCTCGCGGCCGACAAGGCCGGCAGGATCACTGGGCTCCAGGTTCACACGCTGTCGGACTGCGGCGCCGCCGACGCGGCGGCCAATCCGTCGAAGTTCCCGGCCGGGCTCTACAGCATCTGCACCGGGTCGTACGACATGAAGGCCGCGCACGTCACCGTCGACGGCGTGTACACCACCAAGCCGCCGGGCGGGGTCGCCTACCGGTGCTCGTTCCGGGTGACCGAGGCCGTGCACATGATCGAGCGCATGGTCGACATCCTGGCCCACCAGCTGGGCGAAGACCCGGCCGACTTCCGGCTCAAGAACTTCATCCGGCCCGATCAGTTCCCCTACAAGTCGCCGACCGGCTGGGAGTACGACAGCGGCAACTACAAGGCCGCGCTCGACAAGGCGATGACGATGATCGACTACCGGGCGCTGCGCAAGGAGCAGCTCGAGAAGCGCAAGAAGGGCCAGTTGATGGGCATCGGGATCTCGAGCTTCACCGAGGTCGTCGGCGCCGGCCCGTCCAAGGACTACGACATCCTCGGCATCAAGATGTTCGACTCGGCCGAGATCCGCATCCACCCCACCGGCAAGGCGATGGCGCGGTTCGGCACCAAGTCGCAGGGCCAGGGCCACGAGACCACCTACGCTCAGATCGTCGCCGAGGAGCTCGGCCTGCCGGCCGCCGACGTCCAGGTCGAGGAGGGCGACACCGACACCGCGCCGTACGGCCTGGGCACCTACGCGAGCCGCTCGACCCCGACCGCGGGCGCCGCGGCGGCGATGGCGGCGCGCAAGATCAAGGCCAAGGCGAAGAAGATCGCGGCCTACCTGCTCGAGGTCGGCGAGGACGATCTCGAGTGGAACGTCGACAGCTTCCGGGTCAAGGGCTCGCCCGACAAGAAGAAGTCGATCCAGGAGATCGCGTTCGCCGCGTACACCAACCATCCCCAGGGCATGGAGGCGGGGCTCGAGGCGACCGACTACTACGATCCGCCGAACCTGACGTTCCCGTTCGGCAGCTACATCTGCGTCGTCGATCTCGACACCGGCACCGGCGAGATCAAGATCCGCCGGTTCGTCGCGGTCGACGACTGCGGCAACATCATCAACCCGATGATCGTCGAGGGTCAGATCGAGGGCGGGCTGACGATGGGCCTGGCGCCGGCGATGTTCGAGGAGATCGTCTATGACGAGAACGGCCAGAACCTCACTGGCACGTTCGCCGACTACCTGCTGCCGACCGCGGTCGAGTCGCCGAAGTGGGAGCTCGGCAAGACGATCACGCCGTCGCCGCATCACCCGATCGGCGCCAAGGGCGTCGGCGAGTCACCGACCGTCGGCGCGCCGCCGGCGATCGCCAACGCGATCGTGGACGCGATGTGGCACCTGGGGGTGCGCCACCTCGATATCCCGATCACGCCACAGAAGGTCTGGCGCGCGCTCCGCAAGCACGGCGTGACCGAATAACCGTCTCGGGCCGCGCCGCACCTGGTGGGTCGCGCCGAAACGGCGGCTCGGCCCTCGCTGTCAGGCGAGGACCGAGCCTGGTCGACTCCACGGGGGCCCTTGCCCCCGCGCCATCGCCCGTCGAACGCTACAGCGAGCGCAGGAAGTTGACGACCGCCTGCTGATCGGCCGCGGGCAGCCCGCAGAACCGCTTGATCACCTTCGTGGCCTCGGAGCCGCGGCTCGAGTGCGCGAGGATCGCGTTGACCAGGCCGCCGTTGTCCGGACCCGAGCGACCGTCGTGCAGGAAGAAGATCCGCTGGCCGACGCCCCACAGCGGCGCGGTGCGGAACTGGTCACCACCGGCGTTGCCCTGGGACACGTTGTCGGCCAGGCCGCTGCCCATGTGGTGGATCGCCAGGTCCGTGTAGGGATGGATCTCGACGCCGCTCACGCCGGTGTAGCGCGACGCGCCGGTCATGAGCTTGTCGGTGTGGCACGACACGCAGCCAACCCCCGAATCCGTGCTGGTCCCGAACAGCGCCTGGCCGCGGAGCTCCGACGGCGTGCTCGTGGCAGGGGTCGGCTCGGCCGACAGCCGCATGAACGCCGCGAACAGCGTGGTATCGGGCGCCTCACCGGTCGTGGTGTCGGTCGCGTCCTCCGGGTTGCCGTTGAACTGGCAGCCCGGCGCGGTCGCGCGCTCGTTCGGGAACAGCTCGTTCGACACGCCCTGCTCGACGTTGTAGGCCTCGCCGGCGAACACCAGGAGCGACTTGTTCTGTGCCTTCCAGCCGAATCGGGTGATCGAGCCGTCGTTGCCACTGCGGTTGAACGCGCCGGTGATGCCGTCATTGCTCTTCGCCCTCGCGTTCAGCGCGAGGCTGGCCACCAGCGCGTCGTCCTCGACGGACTCGAGCAGCCCGAGGCCGAACACCGGCGTCGGAATCCGGAAGATCACGTTCTTCTTCGACAGCTCCTTCGCGAAGTCGGGTTGTGGCAGCACGCAACCGGGCGCGTCGGTACGACCCGCGATGGTGAACAGGCCGTGGACCCCGCCGTCGGGTGTTCCGTCGGCGTTCGTGACAAAGCGCGCTTCCCGGACCGGACCGGTCGCGGTGATGAACGACGGCACCTTCTGGTCCTTGCCGGCAGCGCGATCGAGGGTTGCCAGTGCGACTTGCGGATTGGGCTTCTTGACGAAGCCCAGCGTGGGATGCGGGCTGGAGCCCCCGATCTCGGGCTCGGAGTGGCACTGGGCGCAGCTGTTGCCGTTGAACGTCGGGCCGAGGCCTTTGCCTTCCTCGATCTTACCAGAGACTGAGTCGACCTCAGCGAATACATCGCGAGCCGCGGTGAAGAACGTCTTCTCGTCGTTGCTGAGGGTGTCGTAGGCGCCACCGACGCCCTTGGCTCCACCTCGCGGTCCCGGGTCGGTCACGGTCGCGGCGACCTGGAGTTCCGCGGCAGCGTCGTCATCGTCGTCAGATGGGGCGCCACTGCTGGGCGAGGTACATCCGGTCCACCACGCGCACGCACTCACGAAAACTGCAGCTCTTGTCCACATCTGGAACCTCCTGAGGGTAAATGTCTTCAGGAAGGTCCTAACGTACGATGATTATCATTGTCAAAGCCGCCCACTCCTAAGGATATCGCCCACCTTGGCGACAGCGAATTTGACATCAGCAGCAATCGTCGATGGTTCGAGCCATGACGTGGGCACGCTAACAAGATCTGTTGCGCAGATCCTGCGCCGGACAGATCTGTAGGGCAAGTTAAGCCCAAACCGCCAAAGTCGGACTTCGACTCGAGAATCTACTCGACGTTATTTTGCGATGTGGCTGACGATTCTGCGAGTGCGGATGATCGGCGACTCGTAGAGATTGAACTATCAGATTACTGAGGGGGATGGCGAGTCATTGTCGCAGAAAATCGTCAACGTCGCCTGACACAGCGTCGAGCACCGTGCCCACAAACGTGAACATCGAGTGCCGCACGTCACGGATCGAGGCGGGGCTCACCGTCGAGGACGTCCATCGTGCTGGGATCGCTGACGCCGAGAGCGCCGCGTCCACACGCCGCGACAGTGATGATCATCGCATCGGTAACTCGTCTGACACAACTCCCCAATCAACGTGTGCAGAAACTGGCCTGCCAATCGCGACGGATATCGCACGATCCACGAGTGATCGTCGCGGCAGCGTGCGCGCGGGGTCGAGGCACGTCGGGGGCCGCGTCGTCCAGCGGTCTCGCACGATTCTCGCGCTGATCGCGGTCGATTGCCGCCTCTGCTGGAACCCGCCGGCGGGATCGTGGGCGGTGGACACCTACAGAGTCTTACTCTGCGTCCAGCGCCGGCCGACCGGCCGCCGGCTGGTCCTGGCTGCGCGTCCAGCGCGGCTTCTTGCTGGCCAGGCTCCCGGCGCGGCCCTGCCGCCGCCATTGACGTGCCACGAGCCAGAGCACCGGATGATAGAGGAGCGAGATGATCGTACCGCGGACGTCGACGAGCATGCGCGTGGATCCTTTCCAGCTCCTCTCAGTGTAGTCGTCCACGCGAAAAATTCGGAATCTGGAATTGTACAGCTGGTAGGATGTGTCGGTAGATGGCGGTGTCATCGTACTCATACCCCCTCTGGGTGTGACGGTCCGACATCCAGGCCGTGGCCGAGTCGATTCCGGGCGATCGCAAGCGAGTCGAGCGCTCGCGCCGGAGCACGTCACACCGCGATGATCGACACCGGGCCGCGCGGCGGATGGGCGCGCCGCCGCTCTGCCTCGCCCGCGAACCGACCGGTCGTTAACCTGCGCGGCCGGCACCCGGTGGTGATTGCCGGACGAGCCGGGCTCAGTTCTTGGTGCAATGGTGGTCAGCCCGTGGCCTTAAGCCAACCCTAATCTCGTCGTGTCGTCGGAGATCACGCAGGCGCGAGGGACGCGCGCTGCGAAAAGCCGCGACGCGGCCGGTGACGCCGGAGCGCAGGCAGGGCATGCTCGGCAACGTCGCAGCTCGTGGTGGGGTGCTGCCGGCCAGCAGGTGGTCGCGGTGTGCCGTGCCCCGATCTCATCAGCGCTCGCGAAAACATGTGTTGTACGAAACATCACCGCCGATTGATAATTCCAGTCATGCCCCGTGTTAGACGAGATTCGCCGACACCACTGGCAAGGTAGGTAGTCGAGCGGGATTGAGAATATCGGCTATTTTGATTGACGGGAATGCATCGAATACCGTTAGCTCTCGCCCGGCAGCACTCACCCGGAAGAGGAACACATGACGCATTCTCGCTGGCTCCACACCCTGACGCTCTCGACGACCCTCCTTGCCTCGGCCTGCGTGGCCGAGTCCGACGGCACCGACCAGACCGATCCATCGACGGACGGCACCGCTATCCATATGATGCCGCTTCATAGCCCGGACGCGAAGGTGGCGGATGCGGCGCCCGCCGGCGCGCACCTGACGTTCTTCGGTGGACCGGTGCTCAAGAATATCAGCGTGCACCCGGTGTTCTGGAATGCGAACACACAGTTCCAGGCCAACATCAGTGCGTTCTACAACGCGGTCACCAAGAGCACGCTGTGGGACATGCTCAGCCAGTACTCCGCGATCGGCCGTGGCAGCGGGGTGGCCGGCTTCGTCGACAACCGCACGACCACGAGCGTGTCGGACGCCGCGATCCACACCGAGCTGAACCGGCTGTTCACCGCGGGATCGCTGCCGGCGCCCACCACCAGCAACTACTACCCGGTGCACTTCCCGTCGGGCGTCACCGTCACCGCCCCCGACGGCAGCCGGTCGTGCGTGGTGTTCTGCGCCTATCACGGCACCTACGTGCGCAACGGCGTGAACGTCAACTACGGCGTGATCCCGGATCAGGGCGGCGGCTGCGCCGGCGGCTGCGGCGCCAACGCCCAGCGCGTCAACAACATGGACTCGGTCGCGTCGCACGAGCTGATCGAAGCGACGACCGACCCCGCGGTCGGTCTCGCGACGGTGTTCGGCCCGCCGCTCGCGTGGTACGACCGGACCAACGGAGAGATCGGCGACATCTGCAACGGCCAGCAGGGTACGACCGTCGGCAGCGACGGCGTGACCTACACGATCCAGCTCGAGTTCTCGAACGCGGCGAACAACTGCGTCGCGCGCTGAGCCATCGATGGTCGCGGTGCAGCGCGCCGGCCGCCGGGCGATCGGGAGCCCGGGAGTCGCGCGCTGACCGCCGCACCGGCGGGACGATCGGGAGCCGGTGTAGCAAGCGTTGCCACGGTTTTTGACTCTGGATTTTTCGACATCGTGTAGTAGTTGATGAGACGCCCTGTCTCGCCGTGTTAGGCGAGAACAGACGACATCGCCCGCGACGTAGGCGGTGAATCGTATTTAGAATTCAGACGTCCTCGGTTGACGGGAATACCCCGGTGCCGTTAGCTCGCGTCAGTCGTATTCCCTACACGAGAGGAATTCACATGACGCACTCCCGCTGGCTCCATATCCTGTCGCTCTCGACGACCCTCCTCGTCCCGGCCTGCGCGGCCGAGTCGGATGACGCCGACGCGGCCGATCCGTCGACCGACGGCACGATCGTCCACATCATGCCGCTGCGTGGCCCGGACGCGAAGGTGGCCGACGCGGCGCCTGCGGGTGCGCACCTGACGTTCTTCGGTGGGCCGACGCTCACCCACATCAGCGTGCACCCGGTGTTCTGGAACGCGAACACACAGTTCCAGCCGAACATCAATGCGTTCTACAATGCGGTGACGAAGAGCACATTATTCGACCTGCTCAGCCAGTACTCCGGAATCGGCCGCGGCAGCGGCGTGCCAGGCTTCGTGGACAACCGCACGACGACGCGGGTGAGCGACGCGGCGATCCACACCGAGCTGAACCGCCTGTTCACGGCGGGATCGCTGCCGGTGCCGAATGCGAGCAATTACTATCCCGTGCACTTCCCGGCCGGGGTGACCATCACCGCTCCCGACGGCAGCCGGTCGTGCGTCGTGTTCTGCGCGTATCACGGCACGTACGTGCGCAACGGGGTCAACGTCAACTACGGCGTGATCCCGGATCAGGGCGGCGGCTGCGCCGGCGGCTGCGGCGCCAACGCCCAGCGCGTCAACAACATGGACTCGGTGGCGTCGCACGAGCTGATCGAAGCGACGACCGACCCGGCCGTCGGGCTCGCGACGGTGTTCGGCCCGCCGCTGGCCTGGTACGACATGACCAACGGCGAGATCGGCGATATCTGCAACGGCCAGCAAGGCTCGACCGTGGGCGGCGATGGTGTGACGTACACGATCCAGCTCGAGTTCTCGAACGCGGCGAACAACTGCGTCGCGCGCTGAGCGCTGGACGCCCTCGGGGCGGGTGGGGGTGTCGCTCCGGCGGGAGTTGAGCGATATTCGAGCCATGCGACGACTGCTCCCCGCCCTTGCCTGGTTGGTGGCGTGCTCCAGCGCGGAGCCGCCGCTGTCGACTGTGACCTCGCTGCACTGTCCGTCGCCTGGCCAGCTGCCGTTCCGGCTCGCCTCGACCGGGTTTCAGAGCTCCAGCAACCGGACGCTCGCGACCAACGATCCGCAGAACAAGGACGAGGCGTCCGACACGCTCGGTAACCCCGGCGGGGTGATGGCCTCGGTCTACCTCGCCGACGACCAGAGCCCGAGCACCGCTGCGGTCGACTACCATGGCGCGAAGGCCCGGACGACGCCGACCGATGGCCTGCGCGCGAGGGCGCTGGCGGGTGAGAACGTCAGCCTGTGGACCTACGACGCGGCGCAGACCGCGTGGCGGTCGATCGGCCGTGGCACCACCGGAGATGACGGGTCCTACGACCTCCCGGCCACGGGCTTCGTGGCCTCGAACGGCGCGCCGGTCTACGCGATGCTCGAGGCCGACAGCAGCTGCGCCGAGCACTTCGACTACCTGCTGCCCCGCGGCGCGAAGGTCGTCGTCACCGACATCGACGGCACGCTGACCACCGACGATCTCCAGGTCGTCATGCAGCTCGCCGACGAGACCTACGTGCCCGCGATGATGACCGCGGCCGACCGGCTGATGCAGGCCTGGGCGATGAAGGGCTACCCGGTGGTGTACCTCACCGCTCGCCCGCACGTGCTGCGCGCCGAGACCCGCGGCTGGCTCGCCGATCTCGGCTTCCCCGCCGGGCCGCTGATCACCGAGAATGCCGCGCTCACCGCCGACGCCTACAAGACGCTGTGGCTGAACCGCATGATCCAGAGCTTTGGCTGGGAGATCATGGCGGCCTACGGCAACGCCGACACCGATATCACCGCGTACGCGAACGCCCACGTCGCGCTGGACCACACCTTCATCATCGGTCCGCTCGGCGGGACGGGCGGGACCATCGCGATCCCCAGCAACGACTTCTCCCAGCACATCCAGACGTTCGTCGCCGCCCAGCCGGCCAATCCGTGACCGCCGCGCCCGGCGCCGGCTCGGACGTGCTGGTCATCGATGACGAGAAGAACATCCGCGCGACGCTGACGATGTGCCTCGAGGCGATCGGCTGCGCGGTGACCGGCGCGAGCACCGGGGAAGCGGCGCTCGCCGCGGCCGAGCGCCGGCCGTTCGACCTCGCGTTCCTCGACCTCCGGCTCGGCGAGCAGGACGGCATGGCGCTGCTGCCGCGCCTGGTCGCGGCCCGGCCCGGGATGGCGATCGTCGTGATCACGGCCCACGCGACGATCGACACCGCGGTCGAGGCGATCAAGCTCGGCGCGGTCGACTACCTGCCCAAGCCGTTCACCCCGGCGCAGATCCGGCACGTGGTCGACCAGGTCACCGCCCGCCGCGCGGCCGAGGCCCGGGTGGCGGATCTCGAGGCGGTGCTGGCCGAGGAGCTCCCCGGCGTCGACATCGCCACGCAGTCGCCGCGCATGCTCGCCGCGCTCGAGCTGGCGACCCGGGCGGCGAGCTCCGACGCGCCGATCCTGCTGCGGGGGGAGAACGGGACCGGCAAGAGCACCCTGGCGCGCCTGGTCCATGCGCGCAGCCGGCGGCTCGGCAGGCCGTATGTCACCGTGAGCTGCCCGACCCTGTCCGAGGAGCTGCTCGCCAGCGAGCTGTTCGGCCACGCGATCGGCGCGTTCACCGGCGCGGTCCGCGACCAGCCCGGCCGGGTCGAGGCGGCGGAGGGCGGCACGCTGCTGCTCGACGAGATCGGCGAGATCTCGCCGGCGCTGCAGGCCAAGCTGCTGCGCTTCGTCCAGGACAAGGAGTTCGAGCGCGTCGGCGAGACCCGGACGCGCCGCGCCGACGTCCGCGTGGTCGCGGCGACCAACCGCGACCTCGACGCCGACGTCAAGGCCGGGCGGTTTCGCGAAGATCTGCTGTTCCGCCTCAACGTGATCGAGATCGCCGTGCCGCCGCTGCGCGAGCGCGGCGATGACATCTTGCCGATGGCGCGGCGGTTCCTGGCGTTCTTCGCGCGCGCCGCCAACCGGCCGGCGCCGGCGCTGTCCGCGGCGGCCGAGCAGGCGCTGCTCGCCTATGGCTGGCCGGGCAACATCCGCGAGCTGCGCAACGCGATGGAGCGCGCGATCATCCTGTTCCCTCAGCGCACGCTCGGCCGCGAGGCGCTGCCGGAGCGGATCGCCGCGCAGGTCAGCGCCGTGCCGCGGCTGGGCGGCGAGTTCACGCTCGACCAGATCGAGCGCGAGCACATCGAGCGCGTGGCCGCGCACGCCGCCACGCTGGAGGACGCGGCGCGGATCCTGGGGATCGACGCGTCCACGCTGTACCGCAAGCGCAAGAAGTACGAGGCGTGACGCTCGCCGCGGCGGCGTGCAGATGGTTCACCGGGGCGCGGCGGCGAGCTCGAGCTCGTACAGGCTGCCGGCGGGCAAGTGGACGCGCTCGGTGATGCGCTCGCCATCCGGAGTCACCAGGGTGAGCGATTCGACCGCGGTCGCGCTGCCCAGGCCGAAGTAGGCCTCCGGTGCGTCGAAGCTCAAGTACCCGCCGCCGGCCTTGATCTCGCGCACCTGGTTTCGGCCCTGGTCGTCGGTGATCAGGATCCTGGCGTTGATCCCGAGCCGGTTGCCGGTCGGCAGGCGGAGCCGGAACGCGACGCTGTGGTTGCCGTGCGTCGATCGGTTCTCGTAGATCTGGATCGGCCCCTCGGAGCTATTGCCGATGATGTCCAGATCGCCGTCCCGGTCGTAGTCGACCAGCGCGAACGAGAACAGGTTGAAGTCGTTGGCCAGACCGAAGCTGAACTGGTTCTGGACGAACCTGCCGCCACCCTCGTTGTGGAGAAACACGTTGAAGCCCCACTCGCCCTCGCGGACCGCGCCCTCGGCGTTGAAGATGTCCTGCCAGCCGTCGTTGTCGGCGTCGAAGAACTTCGACGACCAGGTCCACCCGCCCGGGTGATCGAACGCGGGCTTGTCGACCCGCGCGAGGCCGCCGTCCGCGGTCCCGCGGTACAGCACCGCGCGGTCGATCTGCGGCGCTTCCTGGTCGAACCGGGTCGCCGCGTGATAGGGACCGGCGGCCCGCATCAGCTTGCACACCGACAGCACCGCCGGATCGAAGCCATAGCGGGTCTGGCAGTCGGAGTCGTCGTCGTTGCTGGTGACGATCATCCACATCATCGACAGCAGGCAATCGTCGCGCTGATCGTCGTCCAGTCTCTGGCAGTCGCGGACATTCAGGTTCTTCAGGCGCTCGAACGCGATCAGGTGGTTGGTCTTGCGGTTGCGATGGCAGTTCTGGCGGTAGAACGGATCGTGGATCCGGTCGCAGTAGGCCTCCGACGCCTTGGCCTGCTTGTACTCCGCCGGCTTGACGCCATCGATGGTCACATCCCCCAGGTCCTGCCGGCCGGCGATCGACCCGGTCACCAGCAGGTCCAGCCGCTGATCGTTGTCGATATCACCGCTGTCGGCCGACATCGAGTAGAACGGCGTGGCGAACCCGCGCAGCGCGGCGGGCGGGAGCTGCAGCCACCTGCCGCCCGGCCGACCGAAGCTGAGCCGATCGGGGACGATGAAGTCGTTGCTCTGGTAGAGGTCGACGTAGCCATCGGAGTCGAGATCGCTGAGCAGCGACGCCATGGTCTCGCCGTCGTCCTCGTCGAGCGCCTGGTACGTGAAGCTCAGGTTGTGGTTGAAGGTGAAGCCGTTGCGCCGGCCCGCGCCATACGCCCGCATGCCGGTGGCCACCCCGAGCACCATGTTGCCATTGAAGATGTCGAGGTAGCCGTCGCGATCGAGATCCGCGAACGCCGGCGAGACGGTCAGCACGCCGCCGCCGTTGGGGATCGGGTGGCTGTGGTGCTCGAACTGGCCTGCGACGTTGAGGACGTAATAGTTGCCCGACAGGAACGTCGAGATGAACAGGTCCAGCCAGCCATCGTTGTTGAGATCCACCATCGCCACCGCGAACACGCGCTGGGCGGCCAGATCGGCCGCCGGGCCATAGGCCCGCTCGAACCGGCCGCCGATGTTGTGATACACGACGACGCCGTGATCGCTGCCGAACGCCAGATCCGGCCAGCCATCCTGATCGTAGTCGCCGGCCGCGGTGCCCCGGCCGATCCAGAACGGGTCGGGGTAGTCGCGGACCGTGTAGACGAAGCCGCGATCGAGCCCGAGCTGGGGCCCCTCGTGGAACTGAAACCGACCCGTGGCCTGGGCCGGGTCCGCCGCAAACGCATGGGGCGTGGCGGTGAGCCGCCCCGAGCGAATCGCCTGCCCGGCGGGCCAGGCGGGGGCCACCGCGGCGGCGCGCTGGGCCACCGCCGGCGCCGGGGCGTCGTTCGGCCGGGCGTGCGCGCTCAGCTCCTGGTAGGCCGCGCGGTTGGGCGCCAGGTAGAACGCCTCGTGCAGCCGCGGCGCCGCGAGCCCGATCGGCACGATGACGCACAGCAGGCACGCGCTGATCGTCGTCGCCCAGGCGCGGGATGCGCTCTGCCACACGATCAGGAACGAGTACAGGCTGAACACCCCCAGGCTGAGCAGCAGCACCATCGCCATCGCGCTCGGCAGGCCGGCCGAGTACAGCGCGTGGGTGAGGACCACGTCGAACGCCATGGGAACCGGGAGCACGAGGCCCACGACGGCGGCGAACCCGACCGCGGCTCCCCCGGTGGTGCCTCGCAACAGGTCCAGGGGGACGAGGTGGGAGACCACCGCGCCCAGGAAGCCCGCGACGAGCATCAGCGGCACGGTCCGCAGCGCCAGCGCGCCGAGCCGCCGGAACCCATCCTGGAGCAGGCCGACGATCGCCTCGGGCCAGGTCTCGGAGGTCGGCGCCGGCAGCGATGACTCGGGGCCGGGCAGCGCGCGCTCGAGCCGGGTGATGTCGGTGACCGGCCAGCGCGCCAGCCGCTTCGCCAGCAACGGCACGAGCGCGAAGATCACGAGCAGGTTGAAGATCAGCTTGGTGGCCGCCATGTACATCGGCAGCAACGTGAAGGCCATGGTGACCACGACCACGTTCAAGGTGGGCGACGCGAACATCAGCGCCAGCGCCATCTCGATCCGCCGGCTGCGCAGCACGCCCTTGAACACCGGCGCCGCGCAGTTGACGCACACCCCCAGCGGCGTTCCGATGACGAAGCCATAAAAGGTGTTGCGCAGCACGCTGAGGCTCGGCCGGAACCGGACATAGCTCATCAGCACGGACAACAGCGCTGCGATCACGATCCCGAACGCCATGCCCTTCTTGTTGTCATTGCACCAGTTCACCGTGGTGTACGCGATCTTCTGCCACGTCGGATCGTAGGCATGGATCTTCAGCACCGGCCACATCGAGATCGTGTCTCCGACCGTCGCCGACTCGGCGGCCATCGCCTTGCGGTGGAGATCGGGATATCGCGAGAAATAGCCAAATGAGAATCCGATGCCCGCGACCAAGCACACGATGACGAAGACTCTCTTGCGGTGGGTGAACACGTGCAGCTCCTGGTGGGCGTGGCGGGCTTGCATGGTGGCACGGTGGTCGTGGGCTCGAAAGCACGATGGCGGGACCGCCGGCGCGAACACCGAGATGTCACAGCCCGGTGCCTCGGGGCCTCGCGGTGGTGAGCGTGGACCCCGGCGGCGATCGACGCGCGCGGCAATCACGCCACGAACGAATCATGATGTCACAAGGATGTTGCGGCGGCCGGCCGCTCGGCGGTTGGCGATGGTCTGCACCGCAGCGCCGCGCCGATCGTAACGATTCTCGGCTTGACGCTGGGGCCTGGACCCGCAGTAGCGTGTGGCTTCCTTCGCAGTAGAGGAACTACCGACATGACGCGACGTACGTTAGGAATCGTGCTGGCGCTCGCCGGAGCGCCGGCCGCTTGCAACGCCACCGCCGGCGCAGATCCGGGCCGCCCGGCAGCCCCCACCCCACGACCGGACGGCGCCCCCGCGGCCGCACCCCGCAGGCCGGCGCCGCTCCCCGCGGCCGAGGACATCGCCTACGGCAACCCGTGGGCGCCGCCCCCCGGCCGCAGCTGCCCCCGGACTGGGTGGAGCACCGCGCGGTCAACACCACTCCAAGCATCGCGTACACCTGGGTGAACATCGTGCTGGAGGCGACCGCGCGCGACATCGACCGCGTGCACGCGCCGCGACCGACGATCATCTCGCGGCAGATGGCCGTGCCGCTGACCGCCATGTACGACGCCTGGGCCGCGTACGACGCCAGGGCCGTCGGTACGCGGCTGGGCGCGAAGCTTCGCCGGCCGGCGGCGGAGCGCACCGCGGCGAACCAGGCCCGGGCGATGTCGTACGCGATCTATCGCGCGCTGCTGGGGATCTTCGGTGATGACCGGCCATGGCTCGACGAGCAGATGCGCAGGCTCGGCTACGACCCGGACGACACCTCGACCGACACCGCCACGCCGCAGGGCATCGGCAACGTCGCGGCCGCGGCGGTCCTCCGGTTTCGCCGTCACGATGGCGCGAACCAGCTCGGCGACGAGCCGGGCTCGAATGGCACACCGTACTCCGACTTCACCTTCTACGAGCCGCGCAATCCGATCGATCGGATCAGGGACCCGGATCGCTGGCAGCAGATCCCGTTCGACGACGGCAAGGGCGGGGTGGTACGGCCCAGCTTCCTCACGCCGCACTGGTACCGGGTGAAGCCGTTCGCGCTCGACCGCGGCGACCAGTTCCGTCCGCCGCCGCCGCCCAGGGTCGGCAGCCCGGAGCTCAGGAAGGAGGTCGCGGAGGTCGTGGCGTTCAACGGCAGCTTGTCGCTCGAGCAGAAGTCGATCGTCGAGTTCATGCGGGATGGGCCACGCTCGACCGGTCAGTCGGGACACTGGCTCCTGTTCGCGCAGGACGTCTCGCGCCGGGACCGGTTCGACCTCGATCGCGACGTGAAGCTGTTCTTCGCGGTGAGTAACACGGCGTTCGACGCCTTCATCGCGTCCTGGGACGCCAAGCGGTTCTACGACTCGGCGCGGCCGTACTCGCTGGTGCGTTTCGTCGAGCAGCTGTTCGGTGGCCGATCGGTGATCGGCTACCTGGGGTCGGGCAAGGGCTTCGGCACGATCCCCGCGACCGCGTGGCACCCGTACTCGCCGGGTACGTTCGTGACGCCGCCGTTCCCCGGCTACGTCTCCGGGCACAGCACGGTGAGCGCCGCGTGCGCGAAGACGCTCGAGCTGTTCACCGGCAACGATCGCTTCGGCGCGTACCACCGGCACATCGCCGGCATGGCGACGGAGCCCGACGCCAGCGTCGCGCAGATGCAGGCGGTGAACGGCAAGGTGCCGCCGGAGCTGGGCGAGGACAAGGCGGTCGTGCTGACGATGCCGACGTTCAGCGGCACCGCCGAGATGGCAGGGCTGTCCCGTGTCATGGGCGGCTATCACATCCCGAGCGACAATGTCTCTGGCCTCGAGCTCGGTCGCCGCGTCGCGCAGTACTCGTGGCCAAAGTACCAGGCGTACTTCGATGGCACGGCGAGCGTGGTGGAGTGAGCACGCGATGGCGCATTCCGGTGATGCTCGCGATCGCCTCGCGCGTGGCTGTGCAGCCTCGGTACACCGGGCGCCCAACGGCGTGACGGAACATCAAGGTTACAGCGCGAGGAGCTGTGCGGAGCCAGTTCGAGAGATCAGCCGCACGTGCGGAGGCCCCTCCCCCGCGAGCCCGGAGGCGCGGGGCGCAAGTCGCAGTAATCGCGACGCGCGCGCCGTCTGCACGACCGGCACGGCTCTTGGAACGGCAGGCGGCTGTGCGACACCTCCCCATCGTCCTTCTGTCTTTGGTTGGCTGCGCCGGCAACATCGCCGCGCCGCCGGGCTCCGATCCAGGTGGCGGCACGCCGGTCGGTGACACGCCCGACGCCGGCACCGGCGGCGCCGGTGGGTCCGGCTCGCCCGGTTCTCCCGACCCGCTCGACAAGGAGCCCGATCCGCTGGTCGGGGCGCAACTCAAGACCGGCGCGTTGCAGCTCGCCGACCTGTGCGCCCGCAACAACGCCGACGCGGTCTCGAAGGCGTTCTGCGCGACCGCCACACCGCCCGCCATCACCAGCCTCGTGGACCTGCAGAAGCTGCTCGGCCTGGACTTCAAGGCGGGCAACACCGCCAACGGCAGGAACGGCAACCCGGCGTTCGTACTCACCGGCCACTCCTCGTCGCTGGTGACCAGGTTCATCTCGGCGATCAACCCGCGGGCGATCATCTTCACACCGCCGAACTCGACCGGGCGGGTCAACAACCCGCAGCCGCTCGCCAGCTTCACGGCGATGGGGTTTGCCCGCGGCGAGCAGTTCGTCGAGCTGGTCGCCAACGATCCGGTGAACAACGACCTCAGCTTCTTCTTGCTCCGGTTCCAGCAGGCGTGCAACACGACCACCGCCGGGTGCAGCACCGGCGACCTCTTGACCCCTACCGTCGAGTCGAGCTTCGTGGGCTACTCGCTGTACCAGGACACCGACATCAAGAACACGGTCTTCGACTGTCTGCAGTGTCACCAGACCGGCGGCCCCACGACCAAGAAGGCCCTGCGCATGCAGGAGCTGCAGAATCCCTGGGGGCACTTCTTCCGCAACAACCGAGCGAACGGCCAGGTGATGCTGGCCGACTACGCCACCGCCCACACGACCGCGGAGACCTTCGCGGGCATCCCGGGCGCGGCGATCACCAACTCGGATCCGGCGCAGCTCGAGGGCCTGGTCGAGAACCAGGGCTTCCAGCGGCAGCCCAACGAGTTCATCACCAACAACATCCTCGACAAGGGCGCCTCGGCCGCGTGGCTGACGCTGTACAACAACGCCAGGACCGGCCTCGACATCCCGCCGCCCTACCACGAGAACCGCGTGACCGATCCGACCAAGCTGGCGGCGGCGGCGACCGCATACTCGCAGGTCCTGTCGGGCGCCAAGCCGGCGTCGATGTTGCCGGACATTCGCGATGTGTTCCTCGACTCGGCGCTATCGGATCTGAGCTTCCAGCCGGCCGCGGATCTGGTCGCGGCCGGGAACGGGCGGGCCGTCCTGGTGCAGATGTGCCAGCAGTGCCACAACCCGACGCTCGATCAGACGCTGTCCCGCGCCAAGTTCGACGTGACCAAGCTCGACACCATGGACCCCGCGGAGAAGGCCAAGGCGATCGCGCGGTTGAACCTGCCGGCGGACGTGTTCCGCAAGATGCCACCGCCGCGGTTCCGCCAGCTGTCGCCCGCCGAGATCAGCCTGGTCACCACCGAGCTGATGAAGTAGCCGGCGGCAGTCGCGAGCCTCAGCGCGGTGCCAGCGCGGCGATGCGGGCGGCCTCGATGTGATCCGTGATCGCCGCGACGCCGACCCCGGCGGTGACCTGGGCGAACACGATCGGCCCGGCGCCGCGCATCCGCTGCGCGTCGTGCCGCATGACGTCGAGGCTGGCGCCGACCAGCGGGGCGAGGTCGATCTTGTTGATGACCAGCAGATCGGACTGCGTGATCCCGGGGCCGCCCTTGCGCGGGATCTTGTCGCCGCCGGCGACGTCGATCACGTAGATCGTGTAGTCGGCGAGCTCGCGGCTGTACTGAGCGGCGAGGTTATCGCCGCCGCTCTCGACCAGCAGCAGCTCGGGGGCCACCGTGCGCATCAGGTCGTCGAGCGCGAGCAGGTTGGGCGTGATGTCCTCGCGGATCGCGGCGTGGGGGCAGCCGCCGGTCTCGACCGCGCGGATCCGGTCGAGCGGCAGCGCGTCGTTGCGCATCAGGAACTCGGCGTCCTCGCGGGTGAAGATGTCGTTGGTGACCACGCCGAGCGAGCGGCGATCGCGCAGCGCGCGGCACAGCGCGAGCACGAGCGCGGTCTTGCCGCTGCCGACCGGGCCGCCGACGCCGACGGTGAACGCGCGGCGGGCGAAGTCGCGCGGCAGCGGCGCGTCGCGATCGTCGAACCGGCCCGGGTGATCCCAGGCGTCGTGGTGGTGGCCGTGATCGTGGCCATGGTCGTGCGCGTGGTCGTGGTCACCGAGGCCGTCGTGATCGTGGCGCATGAGGTCTCCGGCCGCGATCATCCATCACGCCATCGCGCGAGGCCAGGCCCGGCGGTCGGGACCTTGCCGCGCCGCTGGATGACCCGCCGTGCCGGGCGTGCCGGACAGCAGGCCGGCGGCGCGAAGACCGGCCGGGCGTCGTGAGCGCGGCCGTGGATCTCGACGCGGTCGGCTCGCGCTGTTGCCCAGCGACGCCGCGTCAGGGGCGCCGGCTGCCGGGGACGGTCATGGCGACGCAGTCAGCAGGTGCACGAGCGGCTGCAGCAGGCGCTCTCGAACCACCGCCTCGGAGGTGCAATCGGCCAGGGGGATCGCGACGGTCTTCACGACATGAAACGGATACCACTCCGGCCGCTGGGCCACGTGGTCGCGCCAGACCTCCAGAGGCCTGAGAGCCTGGGCAGGATTCGGGGCGCGCCGAATCCTGCCCAGGCTCTCAGGCGCGCGCCGTCCCTCCGTAGTCCATCGAACGTGCGGAACTCGTAGCGGCGCTCCAGCAGATCGCGCAGGTCACTGAGCAGCGGCTGTCCGCGATCGAGGGTCCTGGCGACCTCGAACCAGGACAGCCACAACAACCTCGCTGGCGGCAGCCCGCACCGCGCGAGATCGCGCTGAGTGTCCCGCAGCTCTGCGATCGGCAACGCCGGATCGGCGGTGACGTACAGAACAAACACGGGTACGCGTTCGCGCTCGCCGAGGCGCTGCAGGTTCGCCCATTCCCGGGCGAGCTGGTCGTATGGCCGCGAGCCGGCGGCGGCGTCGGGGTCGGCCACTGCTGACTTGCCGGACAGGTACTTCGCCTCGACGAGGACGATGCCGCGGAGCTGGCCTGCCGCGGTGAGCCGCAGCATCACGTCCGGCTCGCAGCCGTGGCCCGGCCACGCTTCCACCCACGGTCAGAACTCGTCCTTGACCGCATCCGTGTCCGCGAGTATCGCGCATAGCTCCGAGGCGTGGTCGCCCGCAGCCCGGGACAGGATCGCCACGACGCCGGCGCGAAGCGGCACGTACCGGAGCGCGCCAAACACGTTCGACGTCAGCACGTCCTCGGATCGCCCGTGATCGACCGGAGCCTTCCCGGACAGCTGCGCCCAGAGCATCACGGACAACCTACGTCGCGCCGCTGGCGATCGGCGGTTGATCTCACCTCATAGTTGTTGCTCCGGACGAGAGAGCTGGCTCACCGGTGCGCCGCGGAGAGCCCGGGCCCACGGCCCCGCTGCGATCCTCGCCCCGCTACCGCCGTACCGACGGGACCTCCCGGCAGGAGATCGGGGCGCCCTGGCGCCGCCAGCCCGCGCGGAGCAACCAGGTACGGGGCTGGTATACGACGAGCGGATCGTAGGTGCGCGGGCCACGCCACAGGAACGGCTCGTCCTCGAGCTCACCATACTCGGCCCAGCCGGGGAACATCGCCGCGGTCGAGTACCAGTCGATCTTCCAGCTGGCCATAGGCTCGCGGAGGTCCTCCTGGTGTTTCCGCCAGTTCGACAGGACGTACGACAAGGCGTGCCGCGCCTGGGTGGGCGAGGTGATGATCTCGGCGTGGTAGCGATCGGGGAACACCGTTCCCCGTCGCCGCGGGCCGGGCCGGTCGCGGCTGATCGCGGCGTTGAGGTGCTTGGCGGCCGAGATCTGGAAGCCTTGCATGCCCA
>Ga0307508_10002653_pt1 | contig 18761 bp, 14 predicted proteins | sample 9_EM_MG_FD_203089 | JGI IMG/M metagenome (GOLD analysis project Ga0307508, IMG submission 203089) | Populus trichocarpa ectomycorrhiza microbial communities from riparian zone in the Pacific Northwest, United States - 9_EM | ecosystem: Host-associated > Plants > Roots > Unclassified | place... | reverse complement strand
CGCGCGGAATTTATATACTTTGCTGGACATGTACAGATTTAGCCTAATATGGTATAGTATCTGGCGGAATGTCAAAAATAGGTGAAGTTTCCGGCGGATGAATTAATGACCGATTGGCCAAGCATAATGCCCTTCGTCAGAACGGAAAGGCAAGATGCGTTGCCTGTTCTTTCGCAGTACAAGCTTGACTTCTACAAACTGAAAAAGAGTGAGTACATCGGACCTTTTCCATTGGATTCCGCGCCTGCTCATCTCAAACCTCCCAAAAGATAGCGATATGCTCGCCACCATCCATCAGCTAACTGCACACTACCTTATGCGATCTGTCCTCCCGGTCGCCCTCGGAAAAGATGAAGCAACCTACGTTGAGTACGGTTTTGCCCGCTTTGTCGATTCTGAGACCAAGACAGTCGCTGTAGACGAGCCCCTTGTCCTCCTTGCCGCGACGCACTGGATAAACATCCACCACAGATCAAGCTACAAATTTTTTGCCAAACAAATCCATCTCCACGAGCCGACTACAAACGGATTCGAGAACTACCTCGCGTTCTGCATCGATATGCTTTTTTCGCATCGTCGACGTGTCTGCGATGTATTTTCCTTTATCGGGACCCCACCAGCCTGGAGTACGCAGGATGCCGAGTTGGTTATGCTCCAAATCACGGACCCCAACATCGTTGAAGAGAGCTCCGTTCGACATTCCCTCTTCTCAGGACCTTCCGTCACTCTGGGAATAAATGCAAAGTTTCCAGAAGAAACGTCTCGCTGGCTCGAGCACAGATCTCACAGTCCAATATGCTTCCCGCATATTTCCATGGGTCCAGATCTAATGTTCGTTCTTCGACTTTCTGACAGCACTTTGATCTGGGTAATGCTGCAAGCCAAGTACTCGCTTGGTAAGAATGGGTCAATTCCAAGACTATTGCTCAGAAAAGCCATACGCAGTGTGACGCCGGCAATGTTCTTTCTTGACAAGGCAAGGCAGCTGGCCGATACTCCTTTGGCTTTGTTGTGCTCATTAAAAAAAATTTACAGGATGGAAACCACTTTTCGCCCGCTAGCTATCCTAATCTCGTTGCAGAAACGAGTCATCGCCTTTCCAGACTTCCCCACCCTCGAAATGACGCCGGACGATACAGTCTACTACGTGTGGTAGCTTCCTTTCCTGCTGACACCAACCTGAAGCGATGTCTCGAAGAAGACCCCGACGTTGAGGGTCATCCGATTGCAACCCTGAACATGAACTTGCTGAAGCAAGTTACCAGAAAAATGTCGCCAATTGACTTCCTTCAGAATCTAGAAAAGCCATTGCAGCATACAGGAAAGCGGAAAAGGCGCCCGGTTGCAGTTGAAGGGTCTAAAAAACGATTGAAAATAATTAAACTCAACTAGGTAGTCTATCTGTATACACTATTTAATCTCCACTAGACATACTACCTTCGTACTCTTATTAACTTGCAGAGTAGAGGTCTACCTGAGGGGAGGTGATAAAAACCGGTATAGTACTACTGTACCACATTGACTGGCGTTAGATCTAGATAATTTATAACGGCTCTAGTAAATCTGTTGACCAATAAAATAAGGACACATAACACGTAATAGGACACTGCGACAAACCTCATCGAAAGGACGCGTGTCATTGAAGCAGCTGTCCCAAACTTCATTAACTGCACGCTCAGCAGCAGCTTGGTTCGGACATGCGGGATTTGCGGCAACAGATTCAACAGCTCGTCTCCTTACACAGGCCTAAAAAAAGGCATTGTTAGAAGGGCAAGTTGTAGTTTGTGACCCTTCACCTACTTGGTGTTGCTTCGAGAACGCCACGAAACCCCGTCGAACCTCTCGTGTAAACCGACAATCGCCACTCAAATTATTAGCACGAACCTTTGAAAAGAGTGATTAAATGCAGAAATGAAAGGTGTGTAGCGCCATGAATGCTTACTTCACTGCAGGCATGATGCCGTAGATTTGACCAATCAACCTTGAATCGACAATGGTCGTACATGTGTATGAGTTCATGGGCAATCGTGCTTTCCATGTGCTGCTTGCTGAAGAAATTACCCCCGCACAGTATGACAGCACCTGGATCGGGAGTGAAGCCTCCTGCCCTCGTCATGTCGCACGGAGCACATAAAATGTTCGATGGAGGGACGTCACATCCTGACAGTTTGAGATGTTTTATCATGAAAACAAGTAAGGGACCTGCGAACAGAAGGTGGTTCCTTAGTTTGTAAAAAGAAGAAAAAGGAGGGAAGGAGCGTACTCGAATTCATGAGATGCTCTTTTCTTCGCTCGCAGTCCTCCAGGTGTGATTGCTGGAGGTGCTCAAGTCGTTCCTTCTCCGTTACGCCAAGGCCGGTAACCAACATAGCTTTCCGCCTCCACCTTTCAAAGGCGCTATTGGGTTCGGATGTCAGGGGGAAATCAGACCCTCCAGGGGGGATATGAGAGGAGGAGCTTGAGCTTTGCATACTATATAGTTGCCAATGATCATTGACGCATTTACAGTCGGGACAACCGGGCCGTGCGATCATTTGACTTTGCCCAAGGGGTATCTGGAACGTTGATGCCGTGATACTGGGGTTTGGGGGGGGGGTCTCCTTGGGGGTGCCTAAAAAAATTTACTATTTATAGTTGTGAATTGCAAGGAAATCGAAGAGTGGATGCTGCACACCATCACATTCACCTTTCTCGCAGCAATGGACACCATGACAACCGTTCCCGGACCACTGAGTTTGGTTGCAAGCAGAGAGAAACACGAAAACAGCAGTCCAATGTGGTTATTGTGTTTGTGAGACATCTTGGGCAAGTAGCATGTTCTCAAATACTTATTATTCTTTAGTTTCATCTTGAATGCCTAAATTTTGAGTGTGCGCTGAGAGGTTGGCATTGCGAGAACCATGTAAAGCTCGAAGTATTATATCATTAATTATTTACCCAAAATTACCATATATGGATTTGTTTTTCTTGGAATTACCATTACTAGTATGTTATTCTCACCAGTAAAAGGGGGGGGTCAACCAAAGGGGCTTAAAAAAATTTGCCTACCCCGTGCTGTTGTTAACATGCCGGATACCCCTTGACTTTGCCTCACTATTTATTCAGCGTGGATGCCCGAGACAAGTAATTCATTCAGGGATTTACATGTGATGACTAGCACCGAATACGTTTTTTCTGATGTTCACTGTTGGCAGCGTCGACTGCCGCCTTGCGCTTGAGAAGCAACCTCACCGTTTCTTCGCTTCCACTGGATCGTGCCAAATCCAGCGGTGTCCGGTCTTCATTGTCGATGACATCAACTGTCGCGTTGTGCTTGAGAAGCTCGTCCACTACTCTACTCCATCCTGACGATGCTGCTTCATGCAGTGGCGTCCAGCCTTTTCTATCCGCGATGTCAACGCTCGCCTTGTGCTCAAGAAGCACCTTCACTACTGACACCAACCTTCCCAGCTTTTCCCCTTGCATTCCCATAGACACTGCTACATGGAGCGGTGTCCGACCTCCGTTTTCAATGGCATCGATCATTGCGTTGTGCTCACAAAGCATTGCCACCACTTCCGCGCGCTTTTCCGGCTTCCCCCACTCTCTGGATGCTACTAGATGGAGTGGTGTCTGACCTCCGCTGTTAGTGGTATTAACACTTGCCCCATGCTCAAGAAGCTTCGTCACCCCCCCACTCCATCCTGAGGATACTGCTCTATCCAGCGGCGTCCGGCCTTTGATGTCAGTGGCATTGACGCTCGCATTGTGATTGAGAAGCAGCTCCAGTGCTCTTATGAGTCCATCTTCTGTTTTATTATTGCAGCGGCCGCATACGTAGCTGGATGCTACCAGATGCAGCGGTGTCTGGCCTTCGCTGTCGGCCACATCAACATTCGCCTTGTGGTTAAGAAGGATCCTCGCTATATTCTCCATCCCATATTCTCCCCATTCCTGCACAGCTCTATGGAGCAGTGTCAAACCTTTGCTGTCGGGGGCATTGACTATCGCGTTGTGCTCCAGAAGTAGCCTCACCGCTCCTTCACTTCCTCTGGATGCCGCGTGAAGCAGTGGAGTCCGGCCTTCATTGTCGGCGACATTGAATATTGCGTTGTGCTCCAGAAGTAGCCTCACCGCTCCTTCACCAGTCCATTCTGACGATGCCGCCTGATGCAGTGGAGTCCGGCCTTCATTGTCGGCGACATTGACTATCGCGTTGTGCCCCAGAAGTAGCCTCACTGCTCCTTCACTTCCTCCGGATGCCGCCTGAAGCAGTGGAGTCCGGCCTTCATTGTCGGCGACATTGACTATTGCGTTGTGCTCCAGAAGTAGCCTCACCGCTCCTTCACTACTCCATTCTGACGATGCCGCCTGATGCAGTGGAGTCCGGCCTTCATTGTCGGCGACATTGACTATCGCATTGTGCTCCAGAAGTAGCCTCAATGCTCCTTCACTTCCTCTGGATGCCGCCTGAAGCAGTGGAGTTCGGCCTTCATTGTCGGCAACATTGACTATTGCGTTGTGCTCCAGGAGTAGCCTCACTGCTCCTTCACTTCCTCTGGATGCCGCCTGATGCAGTGGAGTCCGGCCTTCGTTGTCGGCGACATTGACTATTGCGTTGTGCTCCAGAAGTAGCCTCACCGCTCCTTCACTACTCCATTTTGACGATGCCGCCTGATGCAGTGGAGTCCGGGCTTCATTGTCGGCGACATTGACTATCGCATTGTGCTCCAGAAGTAGCCTCACTGCTCCTTCACTTCCTCTGGATGCCGCCTGAAGCAGTGGAGTTCGGCCTTCATTGTCGGCGACATTGACTATCGCGTTGTGCTCCAGAAGTAGCCTCACTGCTCCTTCACTTCCTCTGGATGCCGCCTGATGCAGTGGAGTCCGGCCTTCATTGTCGGCGACATGGACTATCGCATTGTACTCCAGAAGTAGCCTCACCGCTCCTTCACTACTCCATTTTGATGCCGCCTGATGCAGTGGAGTCCGGCCTTCGTTGTCGGCGACATTGACTGTCGCGTTGTGCTTGAGAAGCTCGTCCACTGTTCTACTCCATCCTGACGATGCTGCTTTATGCAGTGGTGTCCAGCCGTTTCTATCTGCGATGTCGACGCTCGCCTTGTGATCAAGAAGCATCACTACTGATGGCAACCTTTCCAGCTCTTTCCCTCGCCCTCGCGTTCCCATGGACACTGCTACATAGAGCGGTGTCCTACCTTTGTTATCAGTGGCATCGATCGTCGCGTTGTGCTCACAAAGCATCTGCACCACTTCCGTGCGCTTTTCCGGCTTCCCCCACTCTCTGGATACTGCTAAATGGAGTGGTGTCTGACCTCCGCTGTTAGTGGTATTAACACTTGCCCCATGCTCAAGAAGCTTCGTCACCCCCCCACTCCATTCTGAGGATACTGCTCTATCCAGCGGCGTCCGGCCTTCGCTGTCAGTGGCATTGACGCTCGCATTGTGATTGAGAAGCAGCTCCAGTGCTCTTGTGAATCCATCGTCTGCTATGTTTCCATCTTCTGTTGTGTTTTCATCATCATACAAGTAGCGGTCGTAGTAGCCGGATGCTACCAGATGTAGCGGTGTCTGGCCTTCGCCGTCGGCAATGTCAACGCTCGCCTTGTGCTCAAGAAGTATCTCCACTACTTTCGCGAACTCTTCTGGCACCAGATCGAATATGTACAGTTCGTCCTCGAGCCATTCCTGTCCCATCAACGCTGCTAGATGGAGCGGTGTCCGACCTTCGTTGTCAGTGGCATCGACGGTCGCGTTGTGCTTGAGAAGAACCTCCGCTGCTATACTCCATCCTGAGGATGCCGCTTCATGTAGCGGCATCCGGCCTCTGCTGTCAGTGACATTGACGCTCGCATTGTGATTGAGAAGCAGCTCCACCCCTGTTGCATTCCAGAGTGCTGCTTCATGCAGCGGCGTTCGGTCTTCACTGTTGGTAACATTGACCGTCGCCTTGTGCTCGAGAAGTAGCCTCACCACTTCTTCATTTCCCCCTGCCGCATGTAGTGGTGTCTGATCTTGGTTGTCGATGGCGTCAACTGTCGCCTTGTGCTCGAGAAGGAGCCTGACCACTATCGGGTACCACGTCGCCACATGTAGCGGCGTCCGACCTTTGCTGTTGGTGGCATTAACTGTCGCCTTATGCTCGAGAAGTAGCCTCGCCACTCCTTCCTTCCCCTTGGACCCTGCCACATGTAGCGGTGTCTGACCTTGTTTGTCGGTGGCATCAACTGTCGCCTTATGCTCGAGAAGTAGCCTCGCCACTCCTTCCTTCCCCTCGGACCCTGCCACATGTAGCGGTGTTTGACCTCGTTTGTCGGTGGCATCAACTGTCGCCTTGTGCTCGAGAAGTAGCCTCACCACTTCCTCTCCATTGGATGCTGCCATATGTAGCGGTGTCTGACCTCGTTTGTCGGTGGCATCAACTGTCGCCTTGTGCTCGAGAAGTAGCTTCACCACTTCTTTATTTCTCTTGTATACTGCCACATGCAGCGGCGTTTGACCTTGCTTGTCGGTGGCATCGACTGTTGCCCTGTGCTCGAGAAGTAGTACCATCACCTTACTTCCCCCATATCCTGCCATATGCAGCGGTGTCTCACCTTTGTCGTTGGTGGCATTGACTGTCGCCTTGTGCTCGAGAAGCAGCCTCAACGCTTCTTCGTTTCCCTCGAATCCTGCATGATGTAGTGGTGTCCGACCATTACCATCACGGACGTCGATATTAATGCGGTAACTTTTCAGCAAAAATGCCAGGGACACTAATAGGTCCAGTCTGGCAGCCACATGCATTAATGATGATCTTCCATCTAGCCCGTATTGGCTGTGCCAGCATCAAACTGGTAAGTTCATTATGAACTGGTATACCATGATCACTGACCTCGCTAATAGCAATTTTTTGGTTGTCTGTGACGAGTCGAGTATGCTGCAGAATTGCTTTTGGAAATCTTGATCTGCTTGGCGAATATGATGCGGCCAGAACTCCGATACGTAGTAGGCAAATCTATTCTCCCTCTGAATCAGGTACCCATATTCGTCATACTTCCAGGCGTATCCGGAGCGCAACGATAGGTACTTGTAGAAGCTTTCTGTGAGAACCGTATGGGCTTCGCGTAGTGGATAGCAGATATAACTCCGTAAGTTGTCCCGGATGGATCCACTGCCGTTGGTAAAAAAGTCACGCACTGAGGCATGTACAAGTTGGACCTCAGTGTTAGGGCCGTCACGGTGCCAGCTCCAATCCCACCGGAAACAGATCAGATTGGCGCAGTCATCGATCAAGCTTTTCCCATCATTAACCAGTCTATCTTCATCCCAAACTTCGTCCATTTCGTCAATAGCCACAGCTTCTGTGAGCTCCTCGAGCGTCAGTGGTCTTGCTGCACATATTACCCAGCGAAGCACAGGCTTTGCTTGAGATCGTGGACGATCAGGGAGTTGTTCAATCTGGTTCAATGAACGTTCGAAACTTTTCTCAAGACCCTGCGGAAGTTCTTTCAAAGCATCTCGAATGTGGCGGTCAGTCCGCTGCCGACAAAGATGGATGATCTGAAGATGCACCCAGAGGAACCTAGCCAACGTTAATCCAAAGATCGGTCAACATCTGAGAATTTACCATACATTCCATGTGCGTCTTTCACCAACGTATCGGCAACTGCTTTCCGCAAGGTAGCGTCACGGACATTCAACGGCGACTCCTCTGGTGTAGGTGAGTTGATTCGTCTATCCACAAATTTTCGTATGTCGTCCTGAACATCGGTGGATCCAACGACAATCGATTGAGCGTCTTCAAAGCTTCGAGATATCGGGGAAATGTCTCTACTTGTGACTAGGAGTCTCCCAATGTGAGCCAGACGCTTCAGTGGTGGGAGAATATAGCCGAGGGACTCCTCATCGCTTTCGTCCAAAGCATCCACTAATAGATATACCCGCTTGTCTTTGGAGACAGCTGTTATCAACTCTTCAAGTCCGCCAATCGTTGTTGTTGACTCGGTACGACCCAGCAGCGGAAGAAGGGAAGAGTCTGCCGGGAGCTCTTTGATGAGCTGATATAAAAGAGTACCAAGGATGTATTTGGGCTCCCGTTTCATTGGATCGTCGTGTTGACAATAAAAAAATGCGACCAACGGCTTAGGTTCCTGGGCATTTCTGAGATCATCGATTATGATTGACCTGTGAAGAATATTAACATACTGGAACAGCCTTAACGCAACTACTTACGCCAAGATAGTTTTTCCCGCACCAGCTAGCAGATCATCGATCAACACGATGCGCCCCATAGAAGGAAAGTCAGCTCACGTTTCCCATTAACCCATAATAGCCCATCACTCGAATCACGATCTCCAGCCTTCCATTTAGTATATTCACTTCGCTTCAAGAGCCATTTCCCAGCACCAGGTTCTTTAGAACGCGCGAGGTGACACTTCTCATGCTTTGAGTCGCACTCGGAATTAGGAAGCTTTTCGAGAAATATGGAGCGATTCTTTTCTGTCCAGACGTTTACTAACGGAATGGTCAATTGCGAAGATGGAACGGTTACCAAAAATGTCACGGAATCCTTCGCCAGAGTGGATGGTAAAGTTATTGTTAGAGAATACGTCGCCACAGTCTTCAATAAAAATAAAAGAGTCAACGCCATTAGCGTCGGGCATGTAGAAACTGACCATGGAGAGTGTTGCTGTTCATGTTTATATATATCTCATTTCGCGGGGGGTTCACATTGTCCATTGGGCAAAATAGAACCTGGGCGGTCGATAAACTCGCGACTCGATTGGATGCACAGAAGGATTGGATTTAGGTTCGGTGGGTGGATTAGCCGAAGTAGAAGGCAGGCAACGTGGTAGCAATGAGGACAAGGCAGGGCCTCGTTTCGCTCCGGCTCGTGATATCATTATGTAACGTAGAGATTGACAGGTTGATATATCATCTACGACATTGACACTACGAGGAAGATGTGATCATACAGCAACTCTCACGTAGAATAGCAAATCAGCCGGAAGTGGAGACAACATTGCCGGAGAAGGCATCTCCACCAATGAATCCTGGGTAACATTCCAGTTCAGTAGGTTTCGCGCCGATGAAAGAGCATTGAACTCACCGATCTCATTACCGTGGACGTCAAGAACCATCCTGGCATTCGTGCCGTACACTTTGTTATCCGCATCAAATTTTCCTTCGACCCTTTCTATATGGAAAATAAGTTTAGGGTTATCAGGGTTCTGCAAAGATCACTCACGAATCTTATTTTTCGAGATACGAGTGACGAGTCCCCCGGGGGTATAATTCCCATTGGCCTGCATCGATTCTATATGAGCGTAATCTCGGGTCAGAAAGGATAATTGCCTACGTGAAGTTGCTCTACTGCCTCGATGATGTCCTTGCGAATTTGACTAGTCTCTTTGTGCGTCGCAGTGGCGAGTGTAGCCTGCCAAAAACAATCATGACTTGTCTGAAGGGAGGAAGTTCGGATTACTAACAGTTAAGTCTGTGATGATGCCAGTAAGGGATTGATCGTGGCTCTCCATAGAAGATACGTCGTCATCGCTGTTGAAGAAGGCCACTACTCTGTTCTGCCTTGAAGCACTTTCAAGATCGCTGGTCAATGCTTGCAGTTCCCTGTTACCTAAAAGTTCAGGCTATCGATGATGCTGAAAATGGGGCTTACTCTATCAATGGTTTCACCAATCTCTCACCCTCGTCGATTTCGCTAATGTAGCTTACGAGATACCAGAGGCTTTCCATTCGCTTTGTCAGCCGCTTACATGCCTTCTCTACTGCGGACAAGTTCTTGAAGGAGATCAGTAGTTTTCTTGGGCGATGTTTTCCTGGCTCACCTGGGTGCGATTGATAATGTCCAAGAGAGCGCTGGTTGCAATTCCAATGCCGGGCAGAGGGGCTTTGCCCAAATGCTGAAGACTGAACTTCAGAGCATTGACGGCAGCAGATCCTGCTGGCGATGCCTTATCACTGGGAGTTGTAGTACTTGCGACTGCAGTTTGATCGATCGTGTTCTCTGGATGTTCAATGATAGCAACAACGGAGGAACTCGGGGTTCCTGTGGTGGGCGATTGGGAGACTGGCGAGCGAGTATTAGTACTGGATTTGAAGAGGGAATGTCTGAGTTTATGCATGACTTTCGACTCAGCACTTTGCATAAAAACCAAATGGCCGATCGTACTTTACTTATCATCACTTTCTCACGATACAAGAATGTTGATCTTTACCAAGTATGGAAAGCGAGAGATCTAGAGATCTGCACCATCAGCTGTTCGCGTTACCTTGAATTAGTGGGAGACAAATACGCAAGGCCAAAAGGTATCATGACTAATAGACATACAAAGATTTCTCGCTAGGTAAAATTGTTAAAGAAAACCAGATTTGGTGTTTATTTACTATTTTGGATAGGGAACGAGGATAATCAACAACCAAGTTCCATCCCGAGCCATAACATAATGTTCGCAGAGGAGAGTCTACTCAAGACCTTCCATTTGCCTTGACGAGAAAAAGCATCGACCACGAAACGGGAGCCAATGAATCAGGAATTGCAGTCTTTAATTGTTCGGTGGAATTGACGCAGGCAACCCATGACGCCGAGAACGACCAGTGTTTATGACCCTGAACGCCAAGGAAGGTAAGAGGTGCATCTGCACACACACCCGTCTTGGATCCGATTCTAGGGATATTCTCCCTCCTCGATGATGGAAAGAATGATTCGATCTGTTAAACCTAATTGAATGATAAGATTTTGTGCTTTCAAAGTTGAGAAAAACGAACCTTGACCATAGCTTCTAAGGATCCAATTTCTCCCCACGGGCGAGGACTCGGATTACCTTGGTAGGTTGAGAAACCATTTCCATCATGGCTTGAACTGCGGGCGGGCGTTCAACTAGGCTAGGCTTGGTAACATGTTCGCCAGCAGATGGACGTCTGCCTCGAGTGCGTTTGGAACGTTCATCTTCCTCGCCACCGCCACCGCCACCGCCACGGTCAGGAAGGGACGCCTCGATGTCCAATAAGGTTATGCCTGCCTTGGACGCCCAAGTGGAGACGAGAATTCCGGTGGAACGTGGCTCGTGTCTGTTGGTATGCACGACAGTGGGCGCAGGTAAGGGGACTGGAGATTCAGTAGATAACGAAACTGAACCCCACTGAGGAGAAGAAGGCGGTAATGAGGACAGAACAGCCAAAGCGACCTTGGGTACTTTGCCAGCTGTGACTGTGGGTTTTCCCGTAGATTTCAATTCCTCATCCGGGTGTTCATTCTCCCATTGAACACAACAAATGATGCGCCGAACCCATTCAGGACAAACGTTCGGATTCGCAGAAGCAGACTCATCGAACTTGATCTGGTCCCACAAAACGAACGCATCATCCCTTTGGACTCGGATGCGCGGATTAGTTCCAACCTGAGCTTCGAGGATTCGTGAGGCAGCACGAGCTTTCTGTGCAAGTGAGGAGGTGCCTTTCTTCAACAAATCCAAAGTATTGAGCGCTGTTGTGCAAAATATGAATTTCTGATTGAGACTGTTCATCTGATGGAACTCGCCTTCCAGAGGAACAATGATGACTTCCTCCCTACCATCCCTGCACCACTTCTTGACTTGATACAAAGCATTGATAAGAACACTTGCGTCGACAACAACGATATCGGCGTCTTTTGCCTTTCTTTCTTCTTCTCTTGATCCTCTCTTTCTTGTAGGGCTGAAATTGGTGCTCCTGTCGAAATCCTTGTCCCTCGCAGGCAGACGCTCCCCTGTGACCATTCCGGAGGAACCATCCCCTCCCGCCTTCTTCCGTGGCGGCCCTTTGGCGCTCGGGGAATTGGGCCCTCGCCTGCCAGCACCCGAAGACCCATTTATAGGAGGCCGTCTGTCTCTCCAATTACCAGACGTGGGTGGATTGGACGAAACTGACTTCTCGAGTTGTTCAACCTGATGGTGCAGGAAAGCCGCACCAAGCGCCCGAGACATCGCTATCTTGTTTGCATTACTATTGACAACCTGAAAGACATAACATAAGCTTTCAATACCAGTAAAAGTAAAACCTTACTCGCCTGGCTTTCCGCCATATTGTGGTGGAATTAGATAACAAGGTCTGCTTCGTTGCAAGTAGCTGCGACGTCTGACGGTGCGACTGGATTAGTCAGCGGCTTGAATCATGCCAGTGGGCTATGCTTCAAGTTCAAATGGACTCAGTGCCGGAGAACGTCCCTCCCTTGTCTTGCGATGGCCATGAATTCAGAGGGAGGTTTGACTTGGTTCAGTTCAGCCAAATCAACAAAAGACATATTTATTCTCGTCTTCCGAGTCCCTTTCTCGTGATTTAGCCATGGTCCTTACTTCGGTTATCACGACGCTCTTTGTATGCCAGATTGTGGAATTTCAAAAGGGGTTCAGAAAAGTGAAAACATTGGCCTGGCACCCACCAATCTTTCGAGAAGCCAGGATTCTCCAGCAGGGGCAAATTCCATGGTCGCCCAAGACGACACCTTGGTGATTTATGGGCGCTGAAAGATGTCAGCTGGAATGTATTCAACTGTCACTACGGGAACGGAAATCACGTTCAAGCCGCATCAGATACACGAGGTAATCATGCCGTGGAGGGCATCCGAGTCGGGGCACTAAAGTATCTCTCTTCCAGTTCCTCCCACTTTGTCCTTCGGCATGACAGATGAAAGCATAAGTAAGCACCCAACTCAAGTTTGAAGGGAAAACGAATATAACATGTGTTGCAGCTCAGTTGCTGGACGGTGCCGCTTCCCTTTACGCTCTTGCAGATCTCCTAGCGAACGACCACCCCTTGAAAGCCCGTGGACTCAATTCTTGTGGAGATCGGTTTCTCAAAGCTTTTCACATCACACAGGATAATGAAGACATTGGTCGAGCCATCAAAGCGTACAAAGAAGCGGCTGCTTGTCTGTCACAGGATGACCCAAGGCTCGGAGGATTTTTAAACGACATTGCCATCGGGTATCAGGCACGCTATGAGACGTTTGGGTTGTTGGACGATTTGCAAGAGACAATCACCACGATGCAAAAAGTCTTTGCAATATCGGCGGAGGGAGATGCCAATCTTGCAAGCAATCACAATAATCTCGGACTCTTATTTTTGCGTCGCTTCGAACACACTGGAGATATGCAGGATAATTCGGAGGCAATCCGACATCACCAACGAGCTGTTCAATTGACCCCAGATGGACATACCGATTTGCCAGCCTGCCTCAATAATCTCGGAAATTCATTTTTGCATCGCTTCAGATGTAATGAAGACATGGAGGATATTTCAGAGGCCATCCGACATCACCAACACGCCGTCGAATTGACCCCAGACGGACTTGCTGATTTGCCAACCTGGCTCAGTAATCTCGGAAACTCATTTTTGAGTCGCTTCGAACGCACAGGAGATACGCGGGATATTTCAGAGGCAATTCGACATCATCAACACGCCATCGAATTGACCCCAGATGGACACGCTGACCTTCCAACCTGGCTTAACAATCTCGGAACTTCGTTTTTACGTCGCTTTGAATACAATGGAAACACGCAGGATATTTCAGAGGCAATTCAACATCAGCAACGTGCTGTCCAACTGACCCCGGTTGGATGTACTGGTTTGGCAGCCCAGCTCAATAATCTAGGAATCTCGTTGTCAAGTCGCTTCGAACGCACTGGAGATATGCAGGATATTTCAAAGGCAATCCAATGTCAACAAAATGCTGTCCAATTGACCCCAGATGACCATGCCGCTGATTTGCCAGCCTTGCTCCATAATCTCGGAAACTCATTGTTGAGTCGCTTCGAGCACAATGGAGACATGAAGGATATTTCAGAGGCAATCCGATATCAACAACGTGCCGTCCAATTGACCCCAGATGGCCATGCCGGTTTGGCAGCCCGGCTCGATAATCTTGGAAGCTCGCTTTGGCGTCGCTTCGAACACAATGGAGACCTGCAGGATATTTCGGAGGCAATCCGACATCACCAACACGCCGTCCGATTGACCCCAAATGGCCATGCTAGTCTGGCAGGCCAGCTCAATAATCTCGGAAACTCACTTTCGAGTCGCTTCGAACGCACTGGAGATATACAGGATATTTCGGAGGCAATCCAGCATCACCGAGATGCTGTCAAATTGACCCCAGATGGACATGCCAATTTGGCAACCCGGCTCAATAATCTCGGAATCTCATTTATGAAACGCTTCAAATTCAATGGAGACTTGCAGGATATTTTGAAGGCCATTCGACATCAGCAACGTGCTGTCCAATTGACCCCTGATGGCCATGCCGATTTGCCAGCCCGGGTTAATAGTCTCGGACTCTCAATTTTACGTCGCTTCGAACGCACAGGAGATATGCAGGATATTTCAGACGCAATACGGTATCACCAACAAGCCGTCCAATTGACCCCAGACAGACATGCTGATTTGGCAGCCCGGCTCAATAATCTTGGAATCTCATTTTTGCGTCGCTTCGAACGCAATGGAGACCTGCAGGATAATTCAGAGGCAATCCGGCATCAGCAACGCGCTATCCAATTGACCCCAGATGGACACGCTGAGCTGGCAACCCGGTTCAATAATCTTGGACTCTCATATGTTAGTCGCTTTGAACGCACTGGAGATATGCAGGATATTTCAGAGGCAATCCGACATCACCAACGTGCTGTCCAATTGACCCCAGATCGACATGCTGATTTGGCAGCCCGGCTCAATAATCTCGGAATCCCGTTTTTGCGTCGCTTCAAACGCACCGGAGACATGGAGGATATTTCACAGGCAATCCAACATCGGCAACGTGCAGTCCAATTGACCCCAGTTGGACATGCTGATTTGCCAACCTGGCTCAATAATCTCGGAAATTCGTTTTTGTGTCGCTTCGAACGCAGTGGAGATATGCAGGATATTTCGCAGGCAATTCAACACCAGCAATGTGCTGTCCAATCGACCCCAAATGGACACGCTGACTTGCCAGCCTGGCTCAACAATCTTGGAAACTCATTTTTGCGTCGCTTCGAACGCAATAGAGACCTGCAGGATATTTCAGAGGCAATTCAACATCACCAACATGCCGTCCAATTGACTCCAGATGGACATGCTAATTTGCCGGCCTTCCTCAACAATCTTGGAAACTCATATTTGGGTCGCTTCGAACTCACTGGGGTATCCGAATACCTCCTCTCTGCTGTATCAAACTTCCGCATCTCCTTCTGGTGCCCTTTCTGTTCGTCTAACGGCCGCGAAACGGTGGGCCACTTGCTCACAACTATCTTTTCCCTCACCATCAGAACTTATTGAAGCCTATTCATGCATTATTCAACTTCTGTCCCTCATATCAGGCTTCGAGAATACTGTACAACGTCGTCACGAAGTGCTTGTTGACGCCTCACAGTTATCTCTTGCTGCTTGTGCAGCAGCCCTTTCCCTCGAGCAGCCTGACAAGGCAACAGAATGGCTTGTTGAAGGTCGGTGCATCGTCTGGAACCAAATTAACCAGCTTCGCACTCCTGTCGATGAGCTTCGTTCTTATGATGAAGGGCTTGCTGAGCGCCTCTCTATTCTTTCAAGGCAGTTGGAAGGTGCAGGACTACGTACAGATCCACGTGGCAAACAAACAGAACTTTCGATGGATGATAACATTTCCTTGGAAGATGAGGCCAGGATGCATCTCAAACACGCAAAAGATTGGGAGGAGCTACTCAACACGATTAGAAATATCCCTAAATTTAAAGATTTTCTTCGACCAAGGAAATGCACCGATATCATGAGTAATCTTTCCGAAGCAGGTCCCATCATCATTATCAACATTCACAGTGACCGCTGCGATGCGCTTGCTCTCATAGCTGGTGCTGAAACGCCACTACACATTCCACTGCCTAATTTTTCGCATCAAGAAGCTGAGCGTCTTGCCAACGGCTTGCGCAGTTATCTCCTTTCTTTTGGTGTTCGATCACGGCTTGGCCTGCCTTTTGCAGATGATGGCTCTCCTTGCTCCGATATCAACCTCGACTTTCCAATGGTGCTCAAAGTCTTGTGGTCTATTGTCGTTGGTCCAATATTACAGGCTCTTGGCTTCTCCGTGTGTTCAACTGCATTATTCGACCGTGATTTACACTCAAGATTTCCATCCAGGTACCGAACTCGGGCTCCAAAGCAAAGCTGCCCCGCATATGGTGGTGCCCAACTGGGCCTCTTGCCTTTCTTCCAATCCACGCAGCAGGCGTCTACGAGCAGGGTACTAGTAAAGGCATTCCTGGGCAGTACTTGTCGGAGTTTGCTGTCTCGTCATACATTCCGACCGTAAATATTCGCGATGTGTCCAACTCTGTCAAGGATTGTCATGGTGCCCCCGCTGGACTGTTGATGGTCAGCCAACCTAATACGCCTGGCAAAAGTGAAATTCCATTTGCGAGAGATGAAGTCGAAAGAATTGAAAGAGAACTTGGAGTGCGAGGAATCCCCTGGTGTACGTTGGGCGATGAGAATGCCACGGTCAGTCATGTATCGAAATCTATGGAGGAATTTCCTTGTATCCACTTGGCGTGTCATGCATCTCAGCACGCGGAAACGCCGCTCAACAGCTCGATTCACCTCCATGATGGCCCGCTCGAGCTCTCCGAGATTATGAGGAAGGACCTCCACAATGCCGACTTCGCGTTCTTATCTGCATGTCAAACTAGCAAAGGCGACACAAAGCTTCCGGAGGAGGTGGTTCATCTTGCCTCAGGAATGCTGGCAGCTGGGTATCGGAGTGTTGTGGGTACAATGTGGTCCGTCCTTGACAAGCACGGTCCAGATTTAGCGGGATTTTTTTACGAGAAGTTGCTGGAGGACACAATAAATGAAGGACCAAGGATGGATGGCAGGCGGGCAGCACGGGCCCTTCATGATGCAACAAAGTGTCTTCGGGAGAATGTTTCTGGTTCAGCTTATTCTTTTCTTGCATGGGTCCCGTATATTCATATTGGAATTTGATTACACTGTCTATTGTACCAATGTATAAATTGTATGTATGGTGCTCTCAGGGTAGACGCAAGACAATGCTGGACAAATGATGAGGGTGAATAGAAGTCCGGACAAAGTAAAACACCCACAGCACATGACCCTCGGCTCTTCAACCATCCAAGTTTCATTGGCTAGTCAGGGGAAATTTAATATACAGGCTGAAGATCTCAGGCTGATGTACGACTAGGATCCGGCTGGCTGGGCGAACAATTGGCAATCGCCACTGAACGACAAGGATCATCTGACGATCTCGCTGTACATACTGTCGTCAACATGACCTCCTTCCTCAAATCTGTCTGCCAGTCTCTTTGATGCCAGCATATGGCGAATGTATTCTTGTCCGCCCATGCAAGCAGAGACGAAGGTCTCCATAACTACTGAGGTGGGTTGGAGTTTATCCCATAGTATTTTCCAAATCGCTGTCGTCCCTGTCGTGACATCTGGTTCCATGCCATCGAGCTGAGCGCGGATACTAGCAGCACGCCGTAAGGCACATGGGTTAAGCATCGTGCGGATGGGGTGATAGTGTGGTTGAATATCCAACGCCTCAATGACCTTTCTGAGCTCTTGAATGCACTCCTGGCGCGCAGGCCATTGAGTGGGGTGGACGAATTTCTAATATGGGGTCGGTTTTGACACAACAGTAGAAGGAGGATCCATAACTTGCATACCTCGTATATCTGCACAGTGGCAACTAGATTCCTGATTTTTTCGAGTGCTTCAGCAACAAGATCGAGCATTTTGAGACCATCGTAAAGAAAGGCCATGGCGTCACGATGAAGATGTTCGACATCTGAGCGGGTTCCATAAATGGTACGGCTTGAGATCAGGGCTTCGACACGGACGTTGCCCCAAGCCCAATCGTGCCCTTGCCAAATACACATCAGGGAGATTTCGCGTCCACAGACCTCAGCAAGCTCTAGAAGAAAGAGTTCGTTAAGAAAAGCAAAGGAAGGCACAACATACTTTCATGAAGATCTACAGGTTCACCAGTGCACCCATCCTTCAGTACGATGAGGATATCGACATCGGATGTCACTTTGGCACGGTTGCGGCTTACGGAACCGAAGACGCCTGCCCAAAGGATGTCTCGTTGATACTCCTCTACCTGCCAGACGGGAGCCATGAGCTGTCGCATTCGATCGAACGTGGGGATAAGCATAGTGGAGGAAAGAATTACGGATAAACATGTTTACCTAAATGTGGCATTCGTGACTCGATGGAGCAAAAGTCTCACCAACCGGGATGTTGTCGCACCTTTAGACATGCATGAATATCATTCTCTGTTGTCGACATTGCATCACTTTCAGATTCAAGTTCGCAGCTGAGGCAAGCGTTCGTACTCTCTTAAAATGACTACATCGTCATGGAGCAGTCCCAGCCAAGTGCTGGGATAAAATCTACTGAAAGGGAATATGTTATCTACTCGAGTGAGCTGACTAAACATTGACAAACAACACAAGGTATAATTTTCATTCCTTCTGATCATGATGGTCTGCCATTCGAACTTCTTGTCCTTTGAATATCACACCTGTTCTCGGAACAAAATACGGTGACTGCATGTATGTGATTTTAGCCGCCCGTTATACATAGTGCCTTTGTTTTATTATAACACAGCATACAATCATGACATCCGCAGTCCGGACTTCTACTTGGGGTCATGCATCGAGTGTCAGCAAGACAATGGCTTCCTTATAGGATAACTGGGTTCTGATAGACGCCCATACAATCGTGTGGGTCGATTATATTTGGATATTTGGAAAGCC
>Ga0307508_10002651_pt1 | contig 18768 bp, 15 predicted proteins | sample 9_EM_MG_FD_203089 | JGI IMG/M metagenome (GOLD analysis project Ga0307508, IMG submission 203089) | Populus trichocarpa ectomycorrhiza microbial communities from riparian zone in the Pacific Northwest, United States - 9_EM | ecosystem: Host-associated > Plants > Roots > Unclassified | place... | reverse complement strand
CGGGCACTCCGGGGAGCGGCGGCGCAAGCGGCAGCGCGGGCGCAAGCGGCAGCGCGGGCGTATCCGGCAGCGCGGGCGCGTCCGGCAGCGCGGGCGCGTCCGGCAGCGGCTGCAGCGGAGTCACCAGCAAGTTCTGCGATGACTTCGAAATGCAGACCAGCGGCATGGCGCCGAAGGGCGCCTTCAGCGTCGACGCCAAAGCCGGCGCCATGATCGTCGATGAGACGAAGGCCTACAGCGGCACCAAGGCGCTACACATCACGACCGCCAAGCCGGGCTCGCAGTCGTTTCTGAATTTCACCAAGCAATTTCCGCTGAACGATTTTCATGGCCGCGCCATGTTCTTTCTCACGCGCATTCCGGCCGCCGGCATCCATTGGGACCTGATCGACGCCTTGAGCACGAATCACTGGGAGATCGGCGGCATGTACGGGAAATTCATCCTGGTGGTGGACCCGCCCGATCACGGCTTGACGTCGAACACTTTCCCAACCGGCAAGTGGTTCTGTTTGCAGTGGGAGTTCAAGTACGGCGGCGCAGGCGTCGACAATTCGTTCTTGGCCAAGACGGATGGCACGGCGCTCGACAAAGGCATGTTCACCGGCGCCGACTCCGAGGGCAAAAAGTGGGACGCCGGCCCGTGGAAGAACCTGAACATCGGCTGGACCGGCTACGGCAACTCCGACGTCGACATCGAAGAATGGATCGACGACCTTGCCATCGGCGACCAGCCGATCGCCTGCCCTGCCGCTAAGTAGCCGCCAGCCGCCCGACACGCGCTTCGTGCTAAGAGCGAAGTTGGAAGATGGCGAGCACGCGTGGTCGGTACATGAAGGACTACCTCGCCGCTGTTCGGCGCCTGCCGCCCAGCAAACAAGACGCCGTGCTCGCACGCCGGCCCGCGCTCGTCGAGCGCATCGAAGCCGCGGGCCACTTGGACTGGTTGCCGATCGAAGTGAACCTGGAGCTGACCGACGCCGTCTTCAGTGGGCTGGGCGAAGAGCAAGCCGACACGTTTTATCAAAATTGGTTGAAGCGACAGATGAGCGCGCCCGCGTTCGCCGGCTTGGTGCGCACGGCGCTCGCGCTTTTCCGTTTCGACACGGCCGCCATCGCCAAGTGGATCCCGAAGGCCTTCGATTTGATGTACCGCGACTACGGTACCTTCGCGATTGAGCCGGTCAGCGCGCTCGCGGTGAATGTGCAGCTGAGCCAGATGCCGGCCGAGCTCATCACGCATGAAAATTGGCAGCGTTCCGTGTGTAGTGGACTGTATGCCTTGTTCTTTCTCACGGGCGCCAAGGGCATTGTCGAGCTCGACCACGTCGACGTCGTGCGCCGCAGCATGCGCATCAAACTGAGCTGGACCAACGGCTGAGCCAAGATTCTGAATTTGCCTTGCCTGCCGAATACAGAGCGTCGATAGTTCTGGGCGATGCAGGTGAGCGTGCAGCAGACCGGACGCCTCGTGAACTACAACCCCGAAATCCGGGCCGCGGTCGAGGCTCACCACCCGCAGCTCGGTGTGTACCAAACTCAGACCACCGCCGTCATACCGCAGATTGCCATCCCGCGCGCGCAGCCCGGCGCGCCCGTGCAAGTGCGCGTGAGCCCCCAGAACCAGCACGAAATCGCGCTCGTATTCTGAGCCTGCGAGCGGCGGCACGGCGCCCACTCGACGGCAGACTTCACCCACGGGGTGTCGCCTTGGGCCAACGAAGCCGTTCCCGCGCCGGCACGAACGCCGCGCGGCGCGGCTTCGTGATTGGTTTGGCGGCGTGCAGTGCAGCCCGGCGTTGGCCTTGATGCCGCCAAGGACCGCAGCGGTAGCGGGCCCCGGTGCAGTCGAGACGCGCGAGCGCATCGTCGGCAACTTGCAGCACGGCGAAGCGCTCCGCGCGTTGAAAATGCGTGTCCGAAATCGGACAGCGTGCGCTCCTCGCTTCGCCTGCCCGAATTCATTCGACAATCCCTGTCCAATTTCGGACACGCATTTTCAGCGCGATGACCCGCCCTCCGCCGCGAGGCGGAGGGACGGCGACGGCTCCTTAGAATCTAGCGACGCATTTCGCGCTTCGGCAGGGCAAGCCCGCTGTATCCTAGCCGGATGCTCAAGTTCAGCTCGAATGGGCCCGAGGCGGAGAAGCAGATGCGGGCGGTCATCTTCTACTTGACCACCTTCGGCTATATCGATGGTGACTTCGACGCATCCGAAAAAGAGTTCGTGCGCGGCTACATCAAGAAGCTGGTCGTGCACCGCGTAAAGGGCGCAGGTCTCGAGGGCGCGACCGCAGCCGAGCTGACGACCAAGTTCACGACGCACTTCCTCGAGGTGTTCGAGGGCATCGATCGCCAGGTGATGGATCTGTTCACCGAAGCCGTCGCCGAAGGCGAGGCGCAAGATACCTTCGTGCACGCCAAGCTCAAACTGCGCTGCTTCGAGATCTTCAAGAGCTTCGACGAAGCCAGCCAAGAGCAGCTGATGGCTACCGTCGACGAGCTGATCCACGCCGATGGCTCCGTTCACCCCGCTGAAGCCAAATTTCGCGCGGAGCTCGCCGATCTGCTCAACGAGCAACTCGGCGTCGAGCTGCTCGAGGACGAGGCCGAGCGTCCGTTCGCAGTCGGCGCGCCACGAACCATGGCCACCAAGGCCGAAGACCATCCGTTCTTCGCCCAGTTCGAGCAGCACTATTCAGCCGACAAGAGCGCGCTGGTGCGTCAAGTCGAGAGCGACCGCAGCTTGATGGATCGCGTGATCGCGATTTGGGATCAGCAGCGCGCGCTCGGCCGAAACAAGCTCAAGGGCAAGACCAACGTGAGTCAGTTCGCGCCGGGCAGCGAATTTTTGGACGGACACGTGCACGTGCTCGCGCCCGAAGCCGGCAAAGAATACGAGCTTACCATCATCGGCGATTTGCACGGCTGCTACAGCTGCTTGAAGGCCGTGCTGACGCAGACCGACGTGCTGCGCAAGATTGCCGAGTACGAGCGCAAGCCCGACAGCACCGTGTGCCCGAAGCTCGTGCTGCTCGGCGACTACATCGACCGCGGCATGTTCAGCTACCAGGGCGTGCTGCGCTCGGTACTGCAGCTGTTCGCCAAACATCCCGATCACGTGGTCGTGCTGCGCGGCAATCACGAGTACTATGTAGAACACCAGGGCAAGGTGTACGGCGCCGTCAGGCCGTCGGAGGCCATGAGCACCTTGAAGCCGCACTTCTCCGAGGACGTCTTTCAGCACTACATTCGCCTGTTCGAGGCGATGCCGACCAGCTACCTGTTCGAAAAATTCATGTTCGTACACGGCGGCATCCCCAAAGACAGCGCGATCAAGAGCCTGTACAAAGATCTCTCCAGCCTCAACGAGTGGGACATTCGCTTTCAGATGATGTGGAGCGACCCCAGCGGCGCCGACGTCATTCCCGCGAGCTTGCAGGATCAATCGGCCCGCTTTCCGTTCGGCAAGCTGCAATGCCAGGCGTTTCTGCAACGCATCGGCTGTCACACCATCTTCCGCGGTCACGAAAAGGTCGACGAAGGCTTCCGCCAGCACTACGCCGAAGACGCCTTCTCACTGTTTACGATTTTTTCATCCGGCGGCGCGACCAACGACGACTTGCCCGCCGACAGCAGCTACCGCTCGGTGACGCCGATGGCGGCTACCCTCCGCTTCAAAGACGGCAAAGGCGAGGTCACGCCGTTCCCCATCGATTACGAGAGCTTCAACGATCCGGCGCGCAACAAATTCTATCAATCCGCCCCAGAAATCGCGCACGCGACCTAAGACGGCTGCCTGCGCGCAAAGCGGTTGTCCGCCGACGCGCAAAGGAATTTTTACGGCTTCGAGCCTTGGCCGAAACGGCGCCTGAGTCAGGCTCAAGCAGCATGCAGTCCGCCCGCCTGCGCCAGACCGACTCCAAAGCCAGCATCTGGGCTGCGGGGTTGTCGTTTGCGGTGGCGGCGTTCGCGCTCGCTCACGCCAGCGGGGGACCGGTGGCTGCCGCTGCCCTGGCTTGTGGCTTTTCGCTGTTGTTCGTGCGCCTGCGCCAGACGCGCAGCGAAGGTGACTTGCGTCTGGGGCTGCCGCTCGAGCTGGAGCAAGCTCGAGAGCTGCTACAGCGTGGTGCCCATCGTCACGCGCTAGTGATCGCTCACCGCGTTGCCGACGCGGCGCAGAGCGCGCCGGTTCAGCGTCAAGCGCTGGAGCTGGTCGCTTGGTGCCAGCTCGGGCTGGGTCGTCCGCAGGCAGCTCGCAATGCGCTGTCGTGGATCACCGGCGCCGGCGGGCTCGATCCTTGGCTCGACGCTTACGTTTGCGCCGCCGTCGAGGACGCCTGTGGAGCGAGCCCGTGGGCCTTGCACCTGCTGGAGCGTGCGGCGCGAAGACAAAAGCTGTCGCGAGAGGCAACCCTGTTTCGCATCGATCTGAACGCGCGGGTGCGGGGCGTCGAAGCAGCTTGCTCGCTCACGCTGCGCGAGCTCGCAGCTTTGACGGCGGAAGACGTGCAGCGTGTCATCACATTCGCGCGCGCGACGGACGAGAGCCCGATCGCCAGGGCCTGGGTCGCCACGCTCGAACGGGCGCTGGGTCGCTTTTCCTCAGATTGATTGAAGCCGGCGAGCGTTTCTGGGCAACACTGCTCAGGGAATGCCCGCCCCGCACCTGAGCCTTGGCATCGCCGTCGCGGCGAGCGTGCTTTTGCCTTGGCGCATTGTGGCGGCGGAGCCTGCGCGTCGCGCGGCTGCCACTTCTACGGATAAATCGCCGGGTGCGACCATCGTGCCGCCGCAGTTGGAGTCGCCGCCGGTCGCTCCGTATCCGACCGGCGCCAGCGGCGATGCGGTGGTGGTCGTGACCGTGACCGTGAATGCCGACGGCAGCGTGCGTTCCGTGAGCGCCGAGCCGAACGAGCCGTTTTCGAGCGCGGCGGTCGCTGCTGCAAGGGAGTTTCACTTTACGCCTGCGACTCGCGACGGCAGGCCGGTCGCGGCGGTGATTCGGCTAGAGATCTCGTTCCACGCCGAGATCACGGAGCCGGCCAACGAGGGGCCCGAGACCTCAGCACCCGCGTCGGCGCCAAACCCGACGCCCGGCGCCACGCCGGCGCCGAAGCCTCCGCCAAAAGCCATCGAGATTGAGGTGCGGGGCGCCAAGCTCGCGCCCGCCGTGGTTTCGCTCAGCCGCGGCGAAGTGCGGCAACTGCCCGGCGCGTTCGGCGATCCTTTTCGCGCGCTCGAGGCCTTACCGGGGGTCACGCCCATCATCTCGGGCTTGCCGTTCTTCTACGTGCGCGGCGCGCCGCCCGGCAACGTCGGCTACTTCCTCGACGGCGTGCGTGTGCCTTACCTCTATCACGTCGGGCTCGGGCCTTCGATCGTGCATCCAGGGCTGGTGTCGCGCGTCGATCTCTATCCGGGTGGTTACCCAGCTCGATTTGGTCGATTCGCTGGCGGCATCGTCTCGGGCGAGACGAATGCTCCCCAGAGCGTGGCGCATGGCGAGGCCAACGTGCGCCTGTTCGACGCCGGCGCGATGGTCGAGGCGCCGTTTGCTAATGGACGCGGCGCCGTGCTGCTCGGCGGGCGCTATTCATACACCGCGGCCGTGGTTTCGCTGCTCGCTCCCAATACGGCGCTCGCGTACCACGACTACCAGGCGCGCGTGACGTACGACGTCACACCGCGCGACCATCTGATGGCGTTCAGCTTCGGCTCGTACGACTTGGTCGGGCAAACGCAGAACAACATCTTAAATGTGCTGTTCGGCTCGGAATTTTACCGCACCGATTTTCGATACGTGCACGATTTCGAAGACTCGAGCGTGCTCAAGACCGGCGTCGTGCTGGGCTGGGATCAGACGCGCATCGGCGACCAACGCAACTCGCAAGATCGGATGCTCGGCGTGCGCGCCGAGCTCGATCACCCCCTGCGCAAGAGCGCGCTTTTTCGCGCTGGCCTCGACGCCACGCTCGACGGCTTCAGCGCCGACAAGCGCACTTTCGCCGACCCGGAAGATCCGGACACGATTCGCTTCAACAACCTATTTCCGCCGCGCAGCGATCAAGCTGCAGGCGTTTGGACGGACGTGGTGTGGAACGTCAACGACCGCATCGAGCTGACGCCTGGCGCGCGCGTCGATGTTTTCGGCTCGGCGGGCGCAAGTGCGGTCGGCGTCGATCCGCGCATCGCGGCGCGGTTCAAGATCACCGACAAGCTGCGCATTGTTCACGCCTACGGGCTGGCGCACCAGCCGCCCTCGTTCGTGATCCCGGTCCCGGGGCTTACTCCAGGTAAGCTGCAGGGCGGGCTGCAGTCGGCATGGCAGACTTCTGCCGGCGTCGAGCTCGACTTGCCCGACGACATTGGGCTCACCGCCACGGTCTTTCACAATGCCTTTTTCCGCATGAGCGACGTGCTCGGCCTGAGCGCCGCCGCTGGGCGCGAGGGTGCGCTCGACGCGCGCGCCAACGGTCAAGCCGAAGGCTTCGAGCTGTTCCTTCACCGCAACCTGACGCGGCGGCTCGGCGGCTACTTGTCGTACACCCTGTCGCGCTCGACGCGCGACTTCGATGGCTACACGTTTCCGAGCGCCTTCGATCGTACGCACGTGGCCAGCACGGCGTTGGCCTACGATCTCGGAAAGCACTGGCGCGCCGGTGGGCGCTTCGTATTTTACACCGGTGTGCCGACGACTAACCGCGTGCCAGGTGCCGTGGCACCGGCGCCGGATCCGCACCCGCCGCGCGACCCGGCATTTTATCGCTTGGATGTGCGACTCGAGAAGCGCTGGCAGCTTGGCATCAGCAAGCACAGCTGGATTTCCATGGTGCTGGAGGTGATGAACGTGACGCTCCACAAAGAGACGTTCGGTTCCAACCAGATTGGCCCCGTGACCATACCGAGCATCGGCGTCGAGGCGGGGTTTTGAGCATGCTTGCCCAGGCAAGGTTTGGTTTCGTCTGCTGCGTCGCGGCCGCGCTCGCGCAGGCTGCTTGCCTGCCCAAAGACACGCGGCCGCCGCCGGCGGAGGTGCACATGACCGCCACGCCGAGCCCAGCCACCAAGTCCGGCTCGTTCGACACGGCCGACGGCTGGAGCATCACGCTCGACCAAGTGCTGCTCGTGCTCGGACGCGCCTCGCTCGACGGCGACCGCTGCAGCACCTATTCAGAAGCCGGCTACACGCGCGTGCTCACGCTGGTGGGCGCGCCGGACGCGCAAAAAATCAGCGATTCCTATGGCCTTGGTCAGTGCGACTTCGGCTTCGGTCTCAACAACGCCGAGGCCGATTCGGTGCTCGGCGTCGGCGCCACCAGCCACGACCTAGACGTGCTGCGCACGGCCGGCAAAGATCCGTACGGCACCTTGCGCGGAACGAGCATGCTCGTCCGCGGCACCGCGAACAAAGGCAAGCTCACAGAAGCGTTCAACTGGGCGTTTCGCGATCGCGCGCGCTACCAAGAGTGCACCAATACGGTCGACGGCGTGGCGGTGCGCGGCCTTTCGCTCGGCCAAAACCAGCAGGAATACGTGGACATCGTGCTGCATGCCGAGGCGCTCTTCCGCACCAGCCTCGATCCGGCGGTAGATACGCTCGGCTTCGACATCATCGCCAGCGCCGACCTCCTGCTCGGTAACCATGACGGCGAAGTCACGCTCGAAGAGCTGCGCCAACTGCCGCTGTCGTCACTCGAGCTCGGCGGCGCTTTTGACCCAGGCGACGCGGGCGCTCCGACCTGGCTTACGCTTCAAGACTACGTGTACCAAGGCGCCGCCACGACGGTCGCGCGCTTTCGCGACACCGGGCAGTGCACGCTGCGTTCGAACAACACGCGCGGTGACTGAAGCCAAGCCGTCATTGATCCCGGTTCAACCGGAGCGCGCGCCCGCCGATCCCTGTCCCTGGCTGCGTTTTCGCGGAGCGCAGGTAGCTCACGTAGCCACCGGAGCGCAGATCCGGTGCTCGCGAAAACTTCGCCAGGAACAGGGCTTGACGGGCGGGTGGCTGTGAGATCAGACCACTGGTCAGGTGAAGCCAAGTTACGGCTCCGGTGCTAGGCTCGGGCGCAACATGTCTGACGGCGCAGGAGGGCTGGCGATGGTAACGGGCGGTAACCGCGGCATCGGGCTCGAGGTTTGCCGACAACTAGCCCAACAAGGCTATCGGGTGCTGCTAACGGCGCGCGATGCCGAGCAAGCCCGCCAAGCTGCGTCCAAGCTCAGCGGCTCAGGCGACGTGCGAGCCGAACAGCTGGATGTCACGAGCGAGACCAACATCGCCGCCCTGGCCGAGCGCGTGCGCGCAAAGTACGGCGCCATTTCGGCGCTGGTCAACAACGCCGGCATCTCGCTGAAGGGCTTCAATGCAGATGTCGTACGCGGCACGCTGGCCGTCAATTTCTTCGGCGCCCTGCACGTTACGCAAGCCTTGGCGCCGCTCGTCGCCGACGGCGGCAACATCGTCATGGTCTCGAGCGGCATGGGCGAGCTCTCGGCCTATTCGCGCGAGCTCAAAGCGCGCTTCTTGGACGAAACGTTAACCGTAGCAGGACTTATCGCGCTGCCCGACGAGTTCGCCGCAGAAGTGGCCGCCGGACAGCACGAGGCGCACGGCTGGCCCAGCTCCGCCTATCGCGTTTCGAAAGCTTCGCTCAACGCGCTAACGCGCATTTTGTCGAAAGAGCTGCCGCGGCTGCGCATCAACTCGGTTTGCCCAGGTTGGGTGCAGACCGACATGGGTGGCGCCAGCGCCAGCCGCACGGTCGAAGCGGGTGCGCGCGGCGTCGTCTGGGCCGCAACGTTGAGTGACGGCGGCCCCAGCGGCGGTTTCTTCCGCGACGGCAAGCCCATCGCCTGGTGAGACCGCGGGTCTGAGCTGACTCATTGTTTGAGGACGAGCCGAGTTGCGTGAAATCATCTTCATACAAAAGGCCCCAATTTCGTGCTGGACTCGCCGGTCATGAAAACGCGCGCCGCTGTCGCATACGAAAAGGGCAAGCCGCTGGTCGTGGAGACCGTCGACCTGGAGGGGCCGAAGGCCGGTGAGGTGCTGGTCGAGCTGAAGGCGACCGGCGTTTGCCACACCGACGAGTTCACGCGCTCAGGCGCCGATCCGGAGGGTTTGTTTCCGGTCATCTTCGGTCACGAGGGAGCCGGCATCGTGCAGGAAGTGGGGCCCGGCGTGACCAGCGTGGCTCCGGGCGATCACGTAATCTTGCTGTACACGCCGGAGTGTCGCGCTTGCAAGTCATGCCTGTCGCGCAAAACCAACCTGTGCACGGCCATCCGCGCCACTCAAGGTCAGGGCCTGATGCCGGACGGCACCAGCCGCTTCTCGATCGGCGGCAAGAAAATTCACCACTACATGGGCTGCTCGACGTTCGCGAACCACACGGTCTTGCCCGAAATCGCCCTGGCCAAGGTGCGGAAAGACGCGCCTTTCGACAAGATTTGTTACATCGGCTGCGGCGTGACGACGGGTGTGGGCGCCGTGCTGTTCACGGCCAAAGTCGAGCCGGGCGCCAACGTGGTGGTGTTCGGACTGGGCGGCATCGGGCTCAACGTCGTGCAGGGCGCACGCTTGGCCGGCGCCGACAAAATCGTGGGCGTCGACCTGAATCCCGAGCGAGAGAGCATCGCGCGACAGTTCGGTCTCACTCATTTCGTGAATCCGGCCAGGCTCGGCAAAGACCTGGTTCCGTACCTGGTCGAGCTCACGGACGGCGGGGCCGACTACAGCTTCGAGTGCGTCGGCAACACCACGCTGATGCGCCAGGCGCTCGAGTGCTGTCACCGCGGCTGGGGCGAGAGCATCATCATCGGCGTGGCCGGAGCCGGGCAAGAGATCTCGACGCGGCCGTTTCAGCTGGTGACCGGCCGCGTGTGGAAAGGCACCGCATTCGGCGGCGCGCGCGGCCGCACCGACGTGCCCAAGCTGGTCGACTGGTACATGAACAAAAAGATCGCCATCGATCCGCTGATCACTCACACGCTGCCCCTCGAACGCATCAACGAAGCCTTCGACCTCATGCACGAAGGCAAATCGATCCGCACGGTGATTCAGTATGGGTAGGGTTTTGTTTGCCTCCGTGCCTTGCCCAGGCGCGCAGCGATCCTGCTATTTTGAGCCGCGATCGGCGGTTGCCGAAGAGCGCCAGATTTTTCACAAAGAGATCGGGAGATCGTGAGTTTTTGTTGTTCGAGCCGAGTAGACCCGTTCGGAGCCGGCGCAGGTTGCGTAAGATCCGCTCGGCTCGAACCCCCAATTTCTCGCCTCGCGATCTCCAGATCTCTTTGTTAAAAAAATCTCGAGCGCGCAGCGCGGCCCACCACCGGTACGCAAGCTTCTGCGAGTTAGGCTGCGGCGTGGCAGCCCAGACCCCGACGACTACTTGACGACCGTGCGTGAGCGGCAGGAGCCGGCGATGCAGACGAGCGGCGCGCAGCATTCGCTGTCGTCGCCGCACTCTCCGCACTTGCCGTTTTTGCATGCCTGGTTGTGACAGTCTTGGCACGAGCCGCATTCGCCGCCGCCGGGCGGGCATTCGTCGCCGGCCCGCAGCACGGCGCGATCGTAGTGAATGTTGGTCACGTCGCTCGCGCGAAAATTGCCGGCCAGCACCGAACCGTAGATGGCATTTTTGGCGGACCAGACGACCTGCTCGGAATTGGCCGCGTACAGCTCACCGGCCAGCCGCACGTCGGCCGAGAGCGCGATTTTGGCCGTGCCGCCGACGTACAGCCGGCTGAGCGCCGGGTAGTTGGGCGAGCCGAACACGAAAGTGTCTGAAACTTTGAGCGTGCCGGCCACGAACACGTCGAGCTCGGCGTCAGGATCGAGCACGAAGGCGAGCGCCGAGCTGGCCGAGACGTCGCCTTCGACGTAGAGCGCGGTACGCCCGTGCACGCGGATGGTGGTCGCGAGGCTGGTGAGAATGTTCGTGAAGTAGAAGTTGCCGCACGGCAAATCCAGGCTCAGCGCCGAGCCCGGGCTCTCGAAGACGGCTGCGTCGAGCGCGATCGCGTCGTTGTCGTTGTTGGGCGCCTGATGAGCCTGCACGATGCCGGCCACGTCGACGAGCTTGTCTGCGGAGCAGTCGCAAGCCGCCGGAACCGAGTTGACCGTTTGCGTCTTGCCGGCCACCGTGACGCCCGAGAGCGCGCCAACGACGTACGCCGGTCCGTCGACGCTGAACTTGGTGCTGGCTGTCCAGCTGCCGCCCAGGTGCATGTCGGCCTTGACCTCGGTCGGCGGTCCCGAGCTCGAATAGTCGCTGGTGCCCGCGACCCACAGCGTGCCGCCAACCGTCACGGCTTCGGACCAGTTGCTCACGTCGCGATCGACGCCCACGCCGCCGCCCAGCTCGCCTGGTTTGTACGGCCCGACGGCGCTGTCGTAAGCGTCGGTGTCGAGCTGAGCGCTCACATTCAGATCCGTGCACGAGCAAAGCGACCATCGAAATGTGGTTTGCGCCAGCGTGCCCAAGCACTTGTTCGGATCGTCGCCGACACTGATGGGCGGACCGCCGCCGTCGCATTTCTTTGGCGCAGGTCCGACCGCGACGCTGCTCGCGCAGCGACCGGCGGCGCAGCCCTGTCCGTCGGGGCAGGCTTTGCCACACTTGCTGCAGTTGCCGCTATCGTTCGCCAGATCGACGCAGGCGCCGGCGCAAGCCGCAAGCCCCGGTGCGCACTCGGCCGAGCAAACGCCGGCCGAGCAAACTTCGCCGGTCTTGCACTTCTTGTCGCAGTCGCCACAGTTGTTCGGATCGGCGCTGGTCGGAATGCACGCGCCCGCGCACATGGAGCGGTAAAGAGGACAAGCCGGAGGGGCGCCGCCAGCGTCAGCGCCACCTCCCCCGTTGTCTTGCGTGGAGGCGCCCCCGAGGTTGAGGCTGGTGCCGCCCGCACCGGACGCGTTTTGCGAGGCGCCGGTTCCGTCTCCGGACGCCGCTGCGCCGTTGCCGCCACCGCCGTCGTCGCTGCTGCCGCACGAAAGAGCGACCAGCCCGCCCGTGAGCAGTGCCAAAAGCGAAAGCGCACGCGAGATCAACTGCGTCATCGGAGGCTCCTCGCCCGTTCAATACGAGCGCGCAACAGCGGAGTCAACGAGCGGAATCGACACATGCGCCGCGTTTGGGCTACTACTCAGAGCCGTTTTGGACCGAAGCGCAATTTTCGTCGATGCAGGCTACTTGTTCGCGTCAGGCTCGAAGCTCGTCGCGGGCGAGCGTCATACGCGCAGTCAGCTGCACCTCGACCACGAGCGGGTGCTCGAGCTGTTGACGCGACTGGCAGGCGAGCTGACCGAGCTGCCATTACTGCGCATCTATTGGTACGACGGCGCGTCGACAGGCCCCAATCCTGCGCAGGTAGCGCTCGCCTACCGGCCGAACGTGAAGCTGCGTCTCGGTCTAGTCACCGAGCAGGGCCAGCAAGGTGTCGACGAGCTGATCGCGCACGACTTGGTCACGCTGGCCAAAAACCGCGCCATGTCGGACGCGCTGCTGCTCAGCGGCGACGATGACTTGCGCGAGGCCGTGGAGGAAGCACAGGCGCTGGGCGTGCGAGTACATCTGCTCGGGATTTCGCCGATCCGCGAAAACCAGGCCGCCGCTCTGGTGCAAGCGGCAGACACCTCGCGCGAGCTAACGGAAGGCGAAGTGCGTAGCTTTCTCACGAGCCGTGCCAAGTAGGTCGCGCGCTGTGCTAGCAATGCTCACATGATCGACCATTCGGGATTTGACATCAGCGACCCCGTCCGGAGTCGCGCGTTCTACGAAGCAGCGCTAGCTCCACTCGGCTACAAAGTCTTGATGGAAGTGCCGGTCGAGTACACGGGCGGAGCGGTGGTGTTCGGCATGGGCGTGCCACACAAGCCCGACTTCTGGCTGCATCAAGGCACGCCGCAGACGCCGCGCGTGCACATCGCTTTCCGCGCAGAAAATCGCGCCATCGTCGACGCCTTCTACAAGGCCGCCATCGCGGCCGGCGGGAAAGACAACGGCCCGCCCGGCTTGCGTCCGAACTACCATCCTAACTACTACGGCGCCTTCGTGCACGACCCCGACGGGCACAACATCGAAGCCTGCTGCCACGATCCGGTGCCGTAGCGGCGCCGATGGCAATGGAGCGCCCGTGCTCTACGTTTTCAAGACGACGCGCAACATGCCGAGCCTCGCCAACGGCGGATCAGTAACGTTCTAACCCGTCTTGGTGGATGCGGAGGTCGGAGTGGGCCAGCAGATCGCCATTGGCCATCTGAACCAAGACGGCATCTTGGACATCTGTGTCGCGACGAAGCTGGGGCTTTACGTTTTTCTCGGCGAGTAGCTAGCCGTCGCGGCTACTTGCTCGGCGGACACGGAATGACTTGCTCGCCGAAGGCGAGGTCGTCGATCCAGAACTCGACGTCGACGTCCGAGCTGCCGAAGACTTCCCAACCGAGCTTGAGGTTGTTCCAGGTGCCGGCAACCCACTTTTCGCCTTTGGAATTGGCACCGGTAAACTCACCCTGATCGACCGACACGCCGTCGACCTTGGTCACGAACGTCGTGTTGGTGTTGCCAGGGTATTTGAACTCCCACTGCATGCAGGCCCACTTGCCACCAGGGAACGGCGTCTTCGAGTCGAGCCCGTTGTCGGGCGGATCGCACACCAGCTCGAAGTTTCCGTATTGTCCGCCGATCGACCATTCGGTGTTACCGCTGTTCGAGCTGGTGATGAAGTTCCAATGTGACGTGGTCTTGGGCGTTTGCGCCATGTACAGCATGACGCGGCCGTGCATGTCGTTCGAGGCGAGCGGAAACTGGCTCATGAAGCGAATGTTCGGCGTCTGCTTGGCGGGCGCCGGCACCTTGAGAAAGTGCAGCGACTGGGTACCGCTGAAGGCTTTGGTGGTGTCGACGACGACGCCCGCGCTCACCGTGTACGCGCCGCTTGGCTTGCCCATGGCGAGCTTGTCCCAATCTTCGCAGAACTTCGCGTTCGTCACGCCTGCACAACCGGCCGGCGGCTGGCCACCTGTCCCTGCGGCGCCCGTAACCCCGGCAGCGCCGGCCGCGCCCGAGGCACCAGCAGCTCCACCCGAGCTCGTGCCGGCCGCGCTACCACCCGCGCCGCCACCGGCGCTCGCACCGGCCGTGCCAAGCACGCCGCCCGTGCCGCCCGCACCTGCGCCGCTAGCACCGCTCGCGCTCACTACGCCGCCCGCGCTCGTGCTGCCCGCGACGGCAGTGCCACCTGTTCCGGGCGTGATGGGCGCGGTGCCAGCCGTGCTCGAAGTCTGCCCTGCCGTGCCGCCTTGCTGCGCACTTCCGTTGCCATCCGACGTAGAGCAGCCAAATCCAAGGAAAGAGACTGCGGCTGCTAGAAAGAGTCGGGTGCGCATACAGTGACCATGGGTAGGCACGTCAACTTCTTCAAAAACGTTGCCGTAACTCTCTAGTCCGGAGCGACCGATTGTCTCTGAAGCTTCCCGCCTCGAGCGAGGCCCGACGCCCCTCCTCGCTAGTTGGCTATCACACTGATATTTCAAGGTTTTCTTCGGCACAGTAACCTGATTATCCGTTCAGTACTATGGAGATCGACAAACCATGGCGCTGGCTGCCCCTCGCATCTGTTGTTTGGACTTGGATACGTTCTTCGTATCGGTCGAGCGGCTGCTCAATCCACGTTTGAAGGGCCAGCCCGTCGTGGTGGGCGCGCGCAAGGGCGAGCGCGGCGTCGTCACCTCGGCCAGCTACGAAGTGCGCGCGTTGGGAGTGCGCTCCGGCATGTCGATGAAGGAAGCCGTGAAGCTGGCTCCACACGCCGTCTACGTGCCGACCCGGCACGGCGTGTATGGCGACTACGCGCTCAAGGTGCGTGAGATCGCCGAGAGCTACACGCCCGTGTCACAGGTCGCGAGCATCGACGAAATGTTCCTCGACTTCGCAGGCTGCGAGAGCTTGTACTTCGCCGTCGGCGACGCCACGGCCGATGCCACCATCCTGCGCACCGTGCGCCGACTCACGGACGAGATTGAGACAAAGGTCGGCTTGCCGTCGAGCGCCGGAATCGCGACCAGCAGGCCCGTCGCGAAAATCGCCAGCGGCCTCGCCAAGCCACGCGGTGTGCTGCTCGTGGCCGCCGGCGCGGAGCTGGCTTTTCTGGGGCCGCTGCCGGTGCGCAAATTTCCAGGAATCGGGCCGGTCGCCGAGCAAAAACTGCACGCCGCGGGCATCAAGACACTGGCCGACGTCGCGGCGGCCGAGCCGGCGCTGCTGCGCGGCGTGTTCGGCGCATGGACGGAGTCGATCCAACGTGGCTGCCGCGGTCACGGCTCGCACGATCTTTCGCGCGACCGTCCAGCATTTCAAGAGCACGACCCGAGCGGCAGCACCGAAGGCACGATCTCGAACGAGCGTACCTTCCGCGAAGACGTCGGTGATCCGACTCATTTGAGCTCGATGCTTTGCTCGCTGTGCGAGCGCGTGTGCTTCCGCGCCCGCAAGCGGCGCGTGAAGGCGCGCACGGTTTCGCTCAAGTTGCGCTACGCCGACTTCCAAACCTTGACCCGCTCGCGCACCATCACGCCCACCTGCTCGGAGCTCGAGCTCTACCCGGTGATTGTGCAGCTGTTCGAGCGCGCCAGGCAGCGCCGCACCAGGATTCGGCTGCTCGGCATTTGCCTGTCGAACCTGCGCCCATTCGAGCAGCAGCTTTCGCTGTTCGACGACACCGCGCCGCTGCATCGCGCGGTCGACGCCGTCCGCGAACGCTACGGCTACGGGTCCGTGCACCTCGCCCTGGCCGATCCAAGCGAGGAGAGCGAGGAGGAATAGCCAGAGGCCCGGCGACACGGGCGCTTTCCGCACAGGATTCGGAGGCTGTGCGCACCGCGCGCCGTCTATATTGTGACATTTCGATGAAATTCCAAGCGCGTTTAGTGACGTTAGTGACCTTGACGTGACACACTTGCGTCAGGAGCTAGTCAAATGGCCAACGCAAGTCTCGGAACCCTCGCCATCTCGTTGTCGCTTTGGGCGGCTGACTTGGGTGCGTCGCATCTGCGGCCAGCCGTGACGCCGATCGAGCTGGGCACGACTCACGTCGCAGTCGCGAGCGCCGTCGACAAGACGTGCACTGCCGGCGCCGCGACACCGAGCGACTCCGATTCGGATCTCGAAGTCGTCGTCTGCGCCAAGCCGCTCACGCCGTAGCTAGCGCCACGGGCCGCGCGCGGCTCACGACAGCTTTCGCGCTGCGCGGCTAGCGACCCTCCGCCTGAATCCTGCGGATCTCTTCCTCTTGCTGCTTCTGGCGCTGATTCATGTGCTCGACCGCGCTCTTGGCATCTTCGATGAGCGCGCTCGGAGCGGCTAGCGCAGACGCGCCAGGCATACCGGTCGATCGCCGCACGACGCCCAAGTAGGCCGCGGTGAGCAGCGCACCAACACCCAAGACCAGGCCCACGCGCGACAGCCAACGCAGACTATTCGGCAGCATTCTGAACGCGACCGCCGCCAACAGTGCCACGCCGAAGCCCGCTGCGAAGGAGGCCCAATCAGGCCGCCAACTTGCACCGCCCGGCGCCTGGTAATGGCCCAGCGCGTCGTCGTTCAGCATGAGGACCGTCGCCTTGCCTCGATCAGCGACCGGCACGGATTCGAGCGACGAAACCACGTGCAAGCGCCCCTGGCCGTCCACCCAACGATAGAAGGTTTGCGGACTACTCTGTGTCGGTTCCACGCGCCCTCGCCACAAGCTTAGGGGTCAAAAACGCGGGCGATGCAAAAAAACTCTCGCCTTGGCTCGCTCGGGCCGCCGCGACTGCATCGAGCGAAAGAAATTTTCGCCGTTGTGTAGGCAAAAATGAGCAATCGCCCGGGGAGCGCGCTTAGGTGAGCCGCTGGCGTCGTTGGGTGCATGGTTTAGGGGTCTGCCCAGCACTCACTGAGAGAGCGCCCCGTTGAGCCGCGAACGGCCGGCAGCGCCGCACGACAGAAAGACCCGGATGTCAGCCTCAACCCTGAGAATCACGCCCCGGCGACTGGTCCGGCTGGCATGGATCGTTCCCGCGGCACTAGCTGTAAGCTGGCTACCGGGCTGCACCGGCGAGCTCAGCCACGACGGCGCCGGGCCGACGGGGGTGGCGACGAGCGGCGGCGCCTCCGGCGGCGGATCGACCACGACCGGCGGTGGCGCAAGCGCGAGCGCGACCGCGGGAAACTCGCCGGCGCTCTCGCCAGAGTGCGCAACGGGCGTGCATCCGGGGCGCGCTCCGGTACGTCGCCTCACGCGCTTCGAATACAACAACGCGGTCCGCGACTTGTTGGGTGACACGACGGCCCCGGCCAACTCACTGCCGCCCGAGACCATCGCGCGCACCGGCAACGTGTTCGGCAACGACGCTGACTTGCAATCGGTCTCCAGCAACTTGGCCGACCAATGGGGCAAGGTGGCCGCCGACATCGCCGCGCGCGCAACCGCGACGCCCGCCGCGCTCGGCACGCTGGCGACTTGCGCTAGTGACGCCGCACCCGACGACACGTGCGCGACCAGCGTGATTAAAAGCCTGGTGTCACGCGCTTACCACCGCGACGCGCAACCGACCGACATCGACAGCTTTCTAACGCTCGAAAAAGCCGTGCAAGCCAAAGCGACCTTCGCCTCGGGCGTCGCGGCGGTCATCGAAGCGGTGCTGCAGGGCCCCGAGTTCCTGTACCGCATCGAGCTGGGCGCGCCCGCGACGGATCATCCCGAGCTGCGCAAGCCCACGCCGGACGAGCTGGCGGCCCGTCTGTCGTTCATGTTCTGGGGAACCATTCCCGATGACACGCTGCGCGCGGCGGCCCGGTCGGGACAGCTTGCGACCTCGGCCGGCGTCAAAGCGCAAGCCGAGCGCCTGGTGAAGGACCCGCAAGCGCGTCCAGTCGTGCGCTTCTTCTTCGACAACCTGCTGCCGATCAGCGGACTCAACAACCTGGCGCGCGACCCGCTAAAATTCCCGATCTATTCGCAGCAATTCGCCAACGCTTTGCACGAGGAAACGCAGCAGTTTCTCGAGCATGAGATCTTCGACGCGGGCAGCAGCGGGACGTGGACGTCCGTGCTGACGGCGCCGTACACCTACGTGAACGATGCGCTGGCCTCGTTCTACGGCATCCCCGGCATCGCTGGCTCTGCGTTCCAAAAGGCCAACCTTCCCGACCCCACGAAGCGCCTGGGCCTGCTCACGCAGGCCGGCATCATGATGGGAACCATCACCAGCAACGAGAGCAATCCGGTTTTGCGTGGCTCGTTCATGATCAACAAGATCTTGTGCATGAACATCCAGCTGCCGACTGATCCCGCGATCTTGGCCCAAGTGAAAGTGCCAGAAGGAGTTACCGGCGCTACGGCTCGTGAGCGCTTCACCAAGCACCGCGCGCAGCCCGTGTGCGCGGGCTGCCACGGGCTGATCGACCCGGTCGGCTTCACGCTCGAAAACTATGACCCGATCGGGCAGTGGCGCGATCAGGAAAACAGCGTGACCATCGACGCCAGCGGCGCGGTGCCGGGCAGCGACGGCGCCGTCAACGGCCCGGTCGAGCTGGTGAAGAAGCTCGCCGCCACCGACGCCGCGCAAAACTGCTTCGCCCAACATTGGATGGAGTTCGGGTACGGCAAGACGCTCGACGGCGGCGACGCCTGCGTGCAGCAAGTGACGAACAACGCCTTCAAAGCCAGCGGCGGCAACATCAAGCAGCTCTTGGTCGACCTGACTCAAACCGACGCCTTCCT
>Ga0307508_10002650_pt1 | contig 18771 bp, 18 predicted proteins | sample 9_EM_MG_FD_203089 | JGI IMG/M metagenome (GOLD analysis project Ga0307508, IMG submission 203089) | Populus trichocarpa ectomycorrhiza microbial communities from riparian zone in the Pacific Northwest, United States - 9_EM | ecosystem: Host-associated > Plants > Roots > Unclassified | place... | reverse complement strand
TGAGCCGAACGCGAGCCCCAGGAGCCCCGGTTGGAGAGCATCCCGTACCCGGACAACAGCAGGTACGTCCTCGGAGCCGAGCGCGAGGGGTACGCGCAGATCGCCGCCGAGCGGTACGCAGACGGTGCTTCCATCCAGGCAATCGCCAACGAACTGGGGCGCAGCCGCAGCTTCGTGAACGGACTGCTACACCGCGACACAAACGTCGAGGTCCGGCCACGCAGTGTGCCCAGGCGGATAGCCTCCGATTCCTGATGCCGGTGCCACCAAACGCCACGTGTCGGGCCCGGCAAGGTCCTGCGCGACCTCCTTGAAACTTCGAGTGTGTCCCACACTCCCGTAACTAAACGTCCAACAGCCGTCGAATTACCGACTGTTGCCGCGCAAGCACCCGCGTTAACCTGCCTGTGCAGTACAACCGGCGACACGCGAGGACACGAGGGGGATCGTGGAGCGGCGCGACGTGCGAGGGCACTACGAGGAGTTGGCGGCCGAGTACGACGAGCACTGGTTCTACGGTCCGGACTACGTTCCCTGGATGGCCGGCCGGATCGCCGAGGTACTGCGGCTCGGTCCCACGGACCGGATCGCCGACATCGGATCCGGCACGGGCCTGTTCGCCAGGGAAGTGGCCAAGCAACTCCAGCCGCGCCATCCCGTTCTGTGCGTCGATCCTTCCGAGGCGATGCTCCGCCAGCTCGGCACGCCGCCCCCGGCGGATCTGATGCCGATCGTTGCTTCCGCTGAGGACATTGCTGAAGGACGCATCCGTCTGCCGTACGAGCAACTCGATGCGATGTGGCTGAAGGAGTCGGTGCACCACGTTGCCGATCCCGCGCGCACGCTTCGCGGCCTGACCGATCGGCTGGCGCCCGTGGGCCGTCTGCTGTGGTGATGCTGCCAGCCAGCATCAATTACCCCCTGTTCGAGGCGGCCCTCGCGCGCTTCGAGGAGTTGCAGCCGGACCCGGCCCTCATCGAGGGCCATCTGCGGGCGGCCGGGCTGGAAGCCGGTCTCAGCTACGTCGAGCACGAGCTGCGCATCGACCGGGACAAGTACCTCGGCATGGTGCGCGCCCGCTATATGTCCCTGCTCTCCACCTTCAGCGACAGCGAGATCGAGAAGGGCGTCGAAGAGATGCGCCTCGCTCATCCGGAGCCCGTGCTGGTGTTTCCCGACCGGTTCGCGTTCGTCCTCGGCCGGCGGCGTGGGGAGTCGGTGTGAATACCGTGGTCGACGAACGGCTGCGGCGCCTGCGGATTGAACTCGACGACCACTCGCGGATCGCCGATCGACTGGGCCTGGATCTGGAGAAGCCGTTACGGTCCCTGAACGACGGCTATCCCGAGAACGCGGTCGCCCTGGTCGGGAAACTGACCGAGAAGCTCCTCAAGGAGTTGTGGCGCCACCACGGCGTCGATGGCGACCCTGCGACGAAGGCCCTCAACGACCTGGTCAAGCGCTGTCGTCCGTACATTCGCAGCAGCACGGTGCTGGATGCACTCGATGACATTCGACGGCTGCGCAACCGGTCCACACACGACGGGTACGACATCAGCGACGAGGACGGGCTACTCGCGGTCCGCAGGCTCGTGGCCGTCCTGGTCTGGTTCACCGGCACCGGGAGCCGCGGCCCTTCTGGGCGGTGAGCCCGACATGGCGCCCGAGGTCGCGCGCCGCTGCGAGTTCCTCGCCGGGCTGTACGTCACCCTCGGCAACCGGCAGGCCAAGCGATTCGTCCTCAGCCCGGACACCGTGTACCAGTTGTTCTGCCGCGAGGCGGGAATGCGGCTGGAATACGTGGAGCTGATGCTCTCCAGAGACGCCGACGACCTTAGTACCGTCCTGGCCGCCAGTGGCGGGGAGTTGCTGCGCACCCGGCTGCCCAAGCTCACCCGGTTCGTCGTCCTGGACGACGACGGCGGCGCGCAGCCCGGCGCCCTCCATCAGATGCTGGGACTGGACTTCCGGATCGTGCGCTACGACGGCTTCGTCGACACGATCGTCAATCTCGACACCCACCTCGCCGATCTCACCTCCGCCGCCGACCCGGCGGAGCCACGGGCCGCTGTCGCCGCAGCGGCGCTGACCATCGACCCGCGCACCGGCGAGTCGACGATGGAGCAGTCCGGCGACGCGGCACAACTCGTGACCCGCCTGGCGCGCGGCAGCGCGAACGTCCTAGTCACCGATCGCCCGGGAAGCGGCAAGAGCACGCTCCTGCGCGCGCTGGCCGCCCACCCGGAGATCCGCCGCTTCCGCTTCTACTTCGACCTCGGCCTCAAACCGAAGGACGAACCGTTCTCCGAGTACGCCGCCCGCCTCCTGGCGCCGGCCATGACGGCGGACCGCTGGCGCGCCTACGAACTCTTCCTCTACCTCATCCGGTCGGGGACCGCGCTGTACGTGTTCGATGCCGTCGACGAGGGGGCGAGGAACCCAGCACGGCCGGTTTCCTGCGCCTGTTCACCAATCTGGCGGCGGTCCTGTCCGCCGAATCGGCGGTGGTCATGAGTTCGCGGGTGTCCTTCCTCGGGGACTCGCCCCAGGTACGTCAGCTGCTGGACAGCGGCGCGGGCCGCTCCGAGCAGTTGGTCGAGCAGATGTACGCCAACGGCCTCGACCCGTCCCGCGTGCCGCACTTCCACGTCGTACGCCTGGCCGAACCCGAGGCAACCTCTCTGGAGAAGCGCCTCACCACCACGCTGAACCTTCCCGCGGGCAAGCCGCTCGCGGACATCCTCGGCGTGCACATCACGCGGACGCTGGCCGAGCGCGGGCAGCCCGATCTGGAGCAGCGGCTGGCCGGGCACGTTCGGGCATGCCTTCCTCGCTGACCGCACCGTGTTCTCCCTCCTGGACATCCACCGGCAGTTGGGGGCCGACGCCTTCACGGACGGACGCGTCGAACTCGACGCCTGCGTCCTGGCTCCGCTGCTGCGGCCCGCCGGGCCCGATCACGTCGCCTTCGTGCACACGGGGTACCAGGAACTCCTGGCTGCCGGGTACCTGGCCGAGCCGACGCACCGGGACCTGTCAGCGGACCTTCCCGGCGGCGCCTACCTCACCGAGCAGGTGCGCGCCTTCCTCGCCGGTATGCCCGGCGGTCGGGAGACCGACGACTGCGTGCTGCCCGCCAGGGCGTACCTGGTCGGTCCGGCCGAACGGCTCCTGCTCCGCCGCGTCGAGCGCCCCGTACGCTTCGATCGCCATGCCGTGACCGTGGCACGCTACCGCCGCTTCCTCGACGCCCTCGACGCGGACGGCACCTCGCCGTGGGACCACCCCGACCAGCCCGCCGACATCACCCACCGCCCCTGGACCGACCGGCTGCGGCGACCCGACTACTACGATAATCCGCGCTACGACACCCACCCTGCCATCTGCGTCAACTGGTGGAGCGCCTACCCCTTCGCCGCCTTCGAGGGCAAGCGCCTGTCGACCTCCCTCGAATGGGAGGCCGCCGCGCGCGGCACCGACGGGCGCCTCTTCCCCCGGGGCGACACACCCGACAGCACCGGTATCAATTGCGCCGACACCTGGGTCGGCCGGCCCGTCGTGACGTACCAGGCCTGGTACCGGGACTTCGCCGGCGACGCCGTCCGGCGGGCGGGTGCGACACCCGTCGACGAACGACCCGGCAACCGCTCCCCAATCGGCGTCCTCGACATGGTGGGCAACTGCTGGGAATGGACATCCACCAGCCTGGATGATCCCGGCGAGGCCGTCATCTGCGGTGGCAGCGACGACAACCCGATGCGTGCGGTGCAGACCAGCAGCAAGGGCATCTACCGCAAGCGCAGCGGGAGCAACGCGGTCGGCTTCCGGTGCGTGCAAGACCTCGACACGCCCGAGATAGAGGAGACGACGGCATGAGCGTCGGCGAGTCACGTCACGGAACCATCGTGGACAGGCGTCCGAGCGGCGGCGGGCTGAGCGGTGCGCTCGGCCCCTATGTCGTTAGGGACGACGAGGACGAGCGGTACTACGGCTTCGACTACCGGCAGATCGTGACCGAGGGATTCCGGACCATCCGCACGGGCGAACGTGTCCGCTTCCATGTCAGCGCCGAAAGCCCCGACCGGGCGGAGTTCGTCATCCGCCTCGACCAGCCCGGCCCAGCGGAGTCCTACCGATGACGACCTACGGGGTTCCGCTGGTTGAGGACGTGACAGGGGTGCGCCAGGAGCTGACCGTCGTGCTGCCCGTGCGACTGCTGCGCGTCCCGGACTGGCCTGAAGGCCCGTTCCCGTTCGAGCTGGGCAGCCGCCGCACCGACGCCCAGACCCGCTCCACCTACTTCGCCCCCGCCTCCGCCCGCGCACTGTACTGGGCGCCCGGACGGCCACGTCGCTGGCACCTGCCGCTGGACGTCAAGAACGACGGGCTGCACCTGCTGGGCATGGAACTTCTCCGCGCGGCCACCGCCCGCAATCCCGAACACGCCCTTGTTGTCCTGCACTTGAGCGAGGAAAGACCCCTGCTACCCATACTTACTGCGGGCCCTGGCGGGGCGGCGGCCGAACCCCGCCGACGAAACCCTCACCGGGCCCTTCGACCCGGCCGGGCTCCTCGTCGGCATCGCCGACGTCCGCAACCCCGACCAGCCGTTCGCCATAGCCCGGCCCTACACCATCGCCTTCATCACCCCCACCGAGCGGCACGCCCCCGCCCTCCGCACCGGCGGCGAAGCGGCGCTGCCCGCCACCGCGGACCACTGGCTGTGGCAACTGGCCTCGCGCTCCACACCGGAGGACTTCCCCCTGCCCCCGGAGACCGCCGCCGAACAACTCAAGGACGCCCTAAGGATCTCGGCCGACTGGAGCGCCCTGGTACTACGGCAAGGGGCCGCCTTCCTCGGCCACCGGCCCGACACCGGTGCCAGCGACTTCTTCGAATTCGGCGCACTGCACTCACGCACCGTCTACCTCGACGCCCTGCTCCTCGGCTCACTCCAGCGCGACCACATCGACGAACTCTCCGAAGTGTTCAACTCCTCACGGCTCGCCCGCCGCGTCGTCACACTGGAGCGGAACATCGCCGTCTTCCGCAGCACGTACTGGCGCCAGCACCTCACCGCACACCGCGCGGCCAACGATCTGCTCCTCGCCTTCCAGAACCAGCTCCGGCTGCCTGCACGCTTCGACGAAATCCTCGCCGAAGCAGCCGACTACAGCAGGCTCGTACAGACACAGGAGGGCCAGCAGATCAGCGGCGCCCTAGGAGTCCTCACCATCCTCGGTCTCCCACTAGGCACCGCCCTCAGCATCCTGCAAGTCCTCGACGACAACTCCACGGCACACCTGCTCATCGCGCTCGCCCTGTCGGTCGCCGCCACAGCCGCAGCCCTCACCACACGATACGGGCGCCTGGTCCTGTCGTCTCTACGGGGCGGGGGCAGAAAGGCGTAGGACGCCGCGACCGGTGGCCGGATCAATAGCACGTCGACGTCGCGCGGTCCCGGATCGAACTACTCTTCGACTTCGGAGACGTCGACAGACGCCTCGTGCACCCCAAGGGAGTCCCCGGGCTGCGTAAGAAGTGCGGAGACACGCGACTGGAGGCCGCCTGCAGCGATCAGCGACAGCGGCATGCCCGGCCGAGGGCTTCTGAGTGCCCTCGGCCGTCTGATGGACAGCAACCTTTTGGAAGATTGGGGGATCTGTCAGGATTCGGGGGATATGCGATGGACTCTCGCCCCACAGAACCCATGAACACGCCGGATCTCCGCCTGCGGCTGCTCCTTCAGGAAGTGGTAGCCGCATCAGGTACGCGCCCCTCAGACGCCCAGGGCACTCCGACACCTTGATCTGCTACACCCCCCGGAGAAGGAACGCGATCTCGATTCGACGAGGGAACCGAGCCAGCGAACCGCCGTGAAAGTAGAAGTTTCTCTCGCGAGAGACGCCCCGCCCAGGACCCTTGAGGTCGTAGCCGGCAGACTCGGACCTGCTCGACTTCTTCATCGGCCATGATGCTCACATGGCCACCATTCAGCCGCCCGCAGAGATCATGACCCTGCTAGAGCGCCTCACGGGACAGAAGATTGCTGCGCTCCAAGTGCTCGGCATCAACTCGCTCAAGACCTTCTCGCCGCCTCCAGAAGCGCTGGTGGGGGAAGCAGTGACAGCAGTGGGTGTCATCGACCGCGCTATCAGCATCGACACCGTCAGTCATGTCATTTCGTTCGATCTGCAGCGCACCGGTCGAGTCGTCCCGCTTGAGAACGCAGAGGCGTACACACCCGTTGCGGGGGGCAATCGGCCCACCGTGCGCCTGCTGATGGCCGACGGATCAGGGCTGGACCTGAGCGAACCGGCCCGGACCAAACGGATCACGGTCACGATCGCGGCCAGGTCCGCATGACCCCCGTCGGGCCGAAATGATCTACTTCCCAGGCCGCCTTGATGCAGCTACTCTCGACGCAGGCATCTGAGCAAGTCATGGGAAGGGCGATGGGCCAACAGACGCATCGTAAGGACGACCTTCTGGTCGCCTCCAACTTCATCCGGGCAGTCCGTGAGTCGGGCTACGTCAGCCTCTCGACGGCACTCGCCGAACTCGTCGACAACTCACTCCAAGCGACGGCGACCAAAGTCACGATCACGATCACGCGGGCCAAGGCCGGCGATGATCCGGAGATCCGTGTCGAGGACAACGGCGAAGGCATGACCCGCCCCGAAATCGAGACATGCCTCCGTTTTGGTGGCTCGTCTCGCTTCGATGGGCGGCAATCGTTCGGCCGCTTCGGTATGGGCCTGCCTGCTGCGTCACTCAGTCAAGCTCGATACATCGAGGTGACCTCTTGGCAGAACGGGCGGAGTGCGAACCAGGTCATTTTGGACGTTGATACCGTTGCCGCCGGATTTCCAGTTGATCTTCGCGTTCGCCGTCAAGCTGGCAGCACGGTGGGCTCGGGGTGCCGAGTGATGTGGCGGAACTGCGACCGTATCGAGTACCGGCGCCTTGCCTGGCTTGAGCGGGCCCTGCGTCGAGACCTCGGACGCCTGTACCGCCGCTTCCTGGGCGATGGCAGACTCAGCCTGACCATCAATGGAAAGCGGGTCGATCCGATCGATCCCATGTTCCTCACGACGCAAGTCGAGGGGCACAGTGCGCAACTGGCCTTCGAGCCGCTCCGCTATGAACTCGCCGCTTCGTCGGGTGAGACCGCATTCATCACGGTGCGCTTCGCGATGCTGCCGGTTCACCACTGGCATCATCTGGACAACGTGGCCAAGCGGCGTATGGGCATCGTTGGTGGGGCTGGCGTCTCCATCCTTCGTGCTGGCCGGGAGATCGCGAGTGGTTGGCATCTCATGGGCGCGAAGCGCAAGGAGAACTACGATGACTGGTGGCGCTGCGAGATCGACTTCGACCCCGTCCTGGATGAGCACTTCGGCATCACTGTGAACAAGCAGGGCATTCGACCATCGCAGGAACTTCAGGAGGCCCTTGGGCCGGAGTTGGAATCGATCGCCCGGCTGCTTGGCTCACGTGTGCGCCAAGCCTTCGAGGAGGTCAAGTTCCAAGCCGCAACAGAGGCATCATGCCGGATAGCGCAGGCCGCGGATGTTGACCTGCCCGTCATACGGTCAGCTGGAAAGGGCTCGGGGGCCCTCAGTTACCGGATCGAGTCCAAGCAGCTTCCGATGGAGACGATGTTCACCTCGGCCCTGAAGCGGCGCACGCTCGACGTCACGCTCAACGTTGACCATCCAGCCTTCGCTGCGCTGTACCGCCCCCTCCAGACGCTGAGCGACGAGGCAGGAAGAGATCTGCGTACTGCACTCGAACTGTTCGTCCTGTCCTTCGCCCGTACCACGACTCTCCTGCTCCGCGACGGCCAAAACTGCGACGATCTCCTGCGACTATGGAGCAAAACCTACGGACGGATGCTCCAGAAGTCATGAAAGAAGAGGCCAAGCCTGTTGTCCTCAGCCTCCCCGCCGACACCTCTCGTCAGGAACGGCAAGGGTTCAATCGTCTCTGCGCCTTGCTTGCTGAGGGTCCGGTCGGCTCCGCGGACGTCACCGGTCACGATCAGTGGATCAAAGCAGCCAAGATCAAGAAGCTGTACGAGCAGCCGCTTCTCGCGGCGGCTGCTCACACAGCCATCGACCTGATGGATCAAGGCTGGACGATCCGGACCCAGAAGTCGGGGCACGTCTTCACCCCTCCGTTGGCGAGCGGTGACCGTGAGGAGGAGAAAGCTAGGGTCCGACGTCAAGAGCATCTGCGTCGCGATGAGCAGCTCAGGCAGAGCAGCGTCCGACGCTTCGTTGAGAGCATGGAGCGCACGCACCAGCACGGCGACCAGTTGGTCTCCATCTTCAATCTGATGCGCGATGGCCGTGAGCTGGCGGATGCACTACAGCGCGCCGGCGCGTGCGCAGACGTCATCAACCCCTACGTTCAGGTCGTCGACTCCTCAACGTGCGAGCTGACCGGCTTCAAGCTTCACGATATCTGGCGTTATTTCCGCCACACTTGGTCTAACGCGTACGCAACCGTGCCCGGTCGCTCGATGCCCATCTTGATTCGAGATGCAGCCACCAAGTTCCATGCCGTGATCGGACTGGCGGCGATCTCCAGCCCAGTGGTCCAGATTGCCGAGCGTGACCACTGGATGGGCTGGGATACCGATCAGTTCCTTGAGCAGGTGCGAATGGAGTCCACCGCTGGCATCGCCTCTTGGCTGGCCCAGCGGATCAATACTCAGCAGGAAGAGATCTATGTCGATGATCTTCTGCGGGATGGAATCCTTCAACCGACTGACCTGACATCGCCCACACCAGAGGCCGTGTCCCGACTACGGGCTGATGCTGAACGGCATCGTCAACGTCACCACCAGGCCAGCACCATCCGCGAAGTCCGCAGCATTGACCGCGATGCCTGGGTGAACCGGGCTACGACAGATCTGTTTAGAAGCAAGCGCTCCTTGGCGCTCGCCGAGACCTTGGAGATCGCCACTTTGCTGGGGGCCTATCTCTCCCCGCCTACAGCAGAAGGGCTCGCCAAAGCCTTTTCGGATTCGAAGGCACGAACGCAGATGCGTCGCCTGGTACGCCGCGCGCGAGGGGAGAGGGTCGGCACCGTCATTGCCGACCTCACCGTCTGCGGCGCCGTGGCGCCTTACAACACACTCGCGGCAGGGAAGCTTGTGGGGGCGCTGGCCGTCTCGCCCCGAGTACTGTCCGCTTACCGCCAGAAGTACGCACGCCCGAGCGAGATCGCCTCCGCGATGGCCGGCCGTCCAATCCTCCGAGAGCCCCGCCTCTCGTTCATCGGAACCACGTCGCTCTACGGCACTGGCTCAAGCCAATACAACCGGCTGTTCTGGCCTGCTGAGGTCATGGGGGGCAATAGCAACGCCCGGATCGGATTCCATGAACTTGGACGGTCGCGCTCCTTCGGAACCTCTCACTTCTCCAGCGAGACCGTCGACGCTCTCGTCCGAATTTCCACGCTGCGAGGATCGCTTGTTCGAGTCAACAACCTGTTCGGTGAGGGAGTGAGCCCCCGTCTACGCAAAGTAAGGCTAGGAATCGCCGCACTCGGATGGCCCGCCAACGAACTCCTCAGGCACGGGCGTGAACGCATCCTCTACGGTGTTCCACTGGTCGAGAATCTGCGGGACTACTCCCTCGGTATCGACGAGGAACCGGAGTACCTACTCGACCCCGATCTGCCCGAGGCAGACGCCAGGACCGCCAACTGGTGGCTCGAGCGCTGGTGTCGATCGAGGGCGGCACGCCAAGATGTACTTGAAGCCATGCGTGTCCATCGGCTAGTCCGTCCAGTCCAGCACGGCGCCCGGGTACCGCTACCCGTTGGAGACGGAACACCATCCATTGGCGAGGAAATGCTGCCCATCATTACATAATTGACTTCACTCGTTGGACCCCGGCAGCTGCAACAGGGCCGGGGTCCAAACCTCCCACCGAGCCGCGTCTGATATTGCAACCAGAGCTAAGACACAGTCACATGCGGAAACAGGGGAGGAAGTGTTTTTGACGGGCTCTTTTGAATAGACGGCTTCGCCTTTTAAGGCTGGTCAGATTCAGGTGTTCCGAAGCCTGAACGGTGGCGCAGGAAGCTTGAATCAACTTCAATGTGACCAGATAGGCGCCAAGCACGACGCTCGTAAGACAGGTCTCCTGTGACAGTAAAAGGAAGCCGCTGCTCGTAAGCCATTATCGCCCAACCGTGATCCGCTCCTACTAGCGGAACATGGACGCGCAGAGTCTTCCCGTTAATCTCCGCTACGACGATTGCAGTGCCCGCCTCCTCCTCACTAAGCGTCGATTGATCTCGTACGAGTGCCTTCACAGGCCCAATCAGGGTTTCACGCCGTACGGGCTCTTCACCTCTCACGAGCTGCTCTCGAACACTTGGGAGCTCAGCGATCAACTCTCGGTCCAGCACAATGGTTGCCAAGCCCACATCTGGCTTGCGTTCAGCTGCTGCCCATTCGAAAGACAAGTCCAGGGAACGAAGATACTCCGGCTGTGACATTTCTTCGAGCGACTCCACTAGCCCAGCGCTCAGCCCCAGACGGCTCGGGGATGCGAAGGCCTCTTGATCCCATGCCTGCGTCAGACGTTTCGTGGTCTCAAGCCCTCGAGCCAGAGTTTCCATGACTTGGCGAGAGAACGGCATAGTGAGTTGCTCACGAGCGTCCGTCGGTTTAGGCCCAGCGTCCCCTAGACGGGACACAATAGTGAACACGAAGCTGCCGCGCTTCGTGTGTCCAAGCCTCACATCTTCATCGAGAAAATCATTCACCGCAGCTGGCCGGCGCCCTCTATGCGAGTGATAGGGGTCAGCCGCAGTAGTTGCAGCCGCCTTCATCATCTTGAGGAGCGCCTGCAGCGTCTTTTCAGCCTGCTGGAACGGAATTGTCCCGTCAATCATCTCTTGATCGAGGCGCACGAAAAATAGATCTGCGCGTGTCGCGATTACGCGCTCCAAAAGTTGTCCAGCGTCCCAGTCATGGATGTGTCCGAGTGACTCCAGCGCGTCTACGAAGCGAGGTGTGAAATCTGCGAAGTCAGCGGCGAGCGGAATCATGACACGGGGTGTGGTGGCCAGGGGACTCGCAGCGTAACGCCAGATCTCGCGGACCTTAGGCTGTTGCAGTTCAAGTTCCCAATCATGCGAAGCCAAGAATTGGGAGACGGCGGAAGGCGTTAGTGTGGACGCAACCTCCCGGTAACTATCAAGCGCGGAACGGGTCACCTCAGACCCCCCTCTGAATCGCCGATTGACTTCATGATGCCCAAAAGCTGCTCGCCTGTAAATAGGTTCCGACGAGGCAAGTGCACAGTGCGGTGATCCCTAATCGGGCCATCGTGTCTCAGATTTTCTGCCGACTCCCAGAACATTCGGCTGCCTGTGAACAGGCCGTACTCATTGGCGCGAACCCACGGCTCTGGCTCGCGTGGAATGAGAAGCACGCCGAGGTAGGCAGGAATATATCGCTTCTTGCGAGTCAGCTTCTGAAACGGCTTAGCCTTCATTTTCCAAGTCATGCTGTCATCTTTGAGCAAACTTTCCTGGTAAGTGCACTTCAGTTGAAGTTCGAACTGCGGACCGTAGTAGCCACGATACTCCGCCGAGGAGACGATCGTAATATCGACGCCCTCGTAATCAGTTTCGTGCGGTTTTATCGAACAGCCCGCTGCATATGCAACCATTCGCGTAAATGAAACACTGAAGTGTTCCTGGAGCGCCGTGATCGGCACCTGGCCCTCTGCGAGATCTTCTTCACCCATCTCCTTTTCGACGTCAGCTTCGGGCATATTCCCTCTCCTGGTGTCCCTTCATCGGCGGCCAGAGTAATTCGTGAGAGCCAGAAGACACGCCGTGTGCGGCAAGCTCTGCTTGCTCTGAACCCGCCTCCCCTTTTTAAGCCCAACCCCGTTGTGGGCAGCGACATGTAAAAGGCCTCTACGGCTCCGCCAATCCTGCTTGCGGCCGGGTTTCCGTAGGTCATCTTTTCGATAAAACTCGCTTTGGGTCCAGAGGAGATAACAGCAACCAGTTGCCTCATATCGGCCTATCGGGTCTCTTTTAAGCTCACTGCAGCGTTTGAAGGACGAGCTGCGTCGCGAATGGCAGATTGCGATAAATAACCAGGTCGTCGATCAGACGAACTGGTCCGCCGCTATCTTTGGCATTCTGCAACCTATCGGTGGACGCGACGTCAGGAGTGAGCGGGCTATGCACGCCGAAGAGCCACTGCTGGTTGCCTCGCGTTGCAAGGATGGGGGCGGTAACCGCACCGACACCGGCAACGTCGACCTGTATGTTTCGCTCGAATGAGACGCCGTCGATCTCTCGGCTGGCGAGGTCCTCATAGAGTTTGTCAGCCGATCGTGCGAGCCGCTCCGCGTCCAGAGTTGGCGGCGCTTCTTCGATCAGGTAACGCAGCAGGCCGGCACCGACGCGACGGTCTAGCAGGTTGTGCTCGAAACGATTGCGGAAGCTGCGCAGGCAGCGATAGCAGGACTCGTCACAGTTCTCCGGACAGTTCTCGAGCAGTTCCAGCGTCTGCTCAAGGATCTCCATCCCGTGGGCATGGACCCGGCGGGTGAAGCCGGCGCCGCCAGCGAGTGTGTCGTACAGGTAGATCTCGGACTCAAGACCTTCGCCGCCGCGTGTGTTGAGCGCCGGACGATACTCCGCTTGCAGCTCCGCCGCCTCGATTCCAAGTTTCCGGGTTGCGGCAATAGTCAGCGCTTCAGCGATTGTGCGCAGTGCGATATGCGTAGATAGGTACGCCGGCTTGAGCGTGACGGGTGATTCCACCTTCAGGCGGACCAAGAGCACGTCGGAGATGAAGTCGGTTCCCAGAACTAGGCCGCGGGTCGAACGTCCACCGGGACAATCCGGCTCCTTCTCATCGGGGAAGGGCTTCTTGTGTGTCCCGCCTACCACACCTGAGGGAGTCGCTGTCGGCTCGATGAGACCGCAACTTACGCAGTACGTGTATCCCTCGCTACGGGGGCCAGTGTTGGTCACAAGCAGCGTCTCCCGGCGGTAGGTCTGTGCCAGCCGCTCCGTGACTTGCTGCCAGGCACTCTCCTCAGTGGGCCCAGGTGCCATGAGTTTGGCGCGTGTGGCATAACTGCGGGCCGGTGCCTTGTCAGGGCTGGTGCCGGGATCTTTCCTGGCCGGATGCGCAAACCCTGGAGGACGCATCCAGTTCTGTGCCTCGCCAAAAGCATCATCGGTGCGACAGGCCGGGCACTCGCGCGTTTCACCGCGCTTGGCCTCTTGGTAAGAGAAGTAATTGGCGTAATGGCAGACCTGGCACTCGAAGTAGAGAACCCTGTCCCGCCAGGCTTGGTGGCGTGTTTCCTGGACCGGCGCGTAAATGGCTCCGGAAGTCCATTCTTTGCTGTCTATCCACACCACCTTTCCGGGCGCATACTGGCTGAGCGCGACAGCAAGCCCTTGGCTGGGCATATAGTCAAACGCAGGCCTGAACGGCGTCGATCGATGGAGATCGAATACGTGGAATGCGACGACATCCGTGGGAAAGGCGTAGCGAGGCAGCACTCCCTTGTAAAGTAGTCGATCAAGCAGATTCTTCTGACCTCGCCGGACGTCTGGCTCCTCCGGGTCATCAGAAATCTCCTCGATATCATTCTCTTCAGTCTCAGTCGATGCGTCCACTTCGGAGGACGTCGAGGTTTCCTCGTTGAGATCGATATCGAGAGCCTTGTCGATTTCAGCGAGGGTCCTGGTGACGATTCCTTGGAGGAGGTCCCCCTGGCTCTCCTGACTCAGCTCTTCGGGGAGCCACCCCGAAACTTCATCCCGAAGAGAATCTTCGTTGACCTTCAGCCACTCTTCTAGATCAGTTCGGTTTAGCGGAGAGGTTTCCCCCGTGAAATCGCTAACGCGTCCTAGGACCGCGAAAAGTTGCGGTTGATCCTCGGGCTTGATTTCAGGCAGGCGGTCTTGATGGTAGCGCTGCAGCAAGTATGCGATGACATGACGCCGCGTGATTTCGTCATTGTTCATCGTCAGTACTGGGTCATCAACATCCCCACGGATCATCAGATCCGGTTGGCGGAAGTAGTGGTCATCGTGAGTATCGGCGCTTCCAAAAGCCAGTACTGTGGCGACAGCATTACCGCGACGCCCCGCCCGGCCTGCACGCTGCTGGTAGTTCGCGCGCGAAGGCGGCATATTACGCAGCGCTACACCAGAAAGATTGCCGATGTCGATGCCCACTTCCATAGTGGTCGTGCAGGACAGAACATCGATAGCAGCGCGTTTCTGCTGATCCCCTGATCCAGGCAAGGCAAGGTTGACATCCTGGAACAACAGCTCGTGCTCTTCCGCCTTGGAAAAGACCGCGTCTGACTGTGCGGCATTGAGCTGTGCCGTGTGCTCTGCGGCGATGATACTCATCGGCAATTCGCCCGGGTCACCCAGGGCTCTGGCGGCGCTGGCACGGTAGTAGCCCATACGGGCTTGAAAGACCGAGTCCGTTTCGGGGTCGAGCACGCGGACCCGCGGAGCTCGGCAGCTGACACACTGAGTGGTGCCGGGAAAAGGTCGCTGAGTGAAGCGGCAGCGCTCGCAGTACCCCCACTCTTCACTAAGGTCCAGATAGATCTTCGAAGCTGACAATCGAAACTTTCCGCCGACTCCCTCGCAGAAGTATCGAAGCAAGGTGGGCAGCCAGCTATCGTTGAACTTCTTCTTCGAGTCTCTCGAATGAAGCCATCGATCGAATGGTTGGAATTTTCCTGAATGCGGGTGGATGCCGCCCTCTGTCTGTAGCCACTCTCCGTCGGCCATCGAGGAGAACCAGATCCCAGGGTTCATCCATTGCATAAGCCACAGTCGCACGAGGGCCAGCTTGGACAATTCGCTGGTTGCGATGCCTTCGATGTTGGGAAGGGCTGCGAGCAACTCTGCGGATTTGGCCGGAGGCTCGCGCAGGGAGGCCAGTCCTAGGGGCGTCAATCCGCGATATTTATCTGTCAGCGTCGCGTACATCGTCCGCATGAGTGAGTGTGGTGGCGGATCCGCGATGGCGAATAGATCCATCAACTCGCCGAAATTTCCGTTGAGTGCACCATTGTCGATGGCTTTTGTGACGTTGCCCAAAGCCTGGAGCGACTCCGCCGGCCGCAGCTCCGGGCGAAGCCTCACCGACAGGAGCCGCGCGCCAACCATCGCCGCCAGGTAAAGTCGGTCCAAATTGAGTTGGCGGTCAAACGAGGTTTTAGCCAGCTCCTGCCAACCACGCAAGATCAGAGGTCGCATTACGTCGCGCATTGAGTAATTCTGCAGATTGGGTGCAATCCGGGCGGCAACCTGCCGCGAGTCGGAGAAGACGAGCACTTTGCGTCCACGCAACGGTGCGAAGTCGGTGTTCGGCTTACTGCCGGGCGGCTGGACCTCGATCTGACGCGTCACCAAAGCCTGGAACGGCTGGTCTCCCTTGGTTTGGTGATCCTGTACAGACGACCGTCCGAAGTTCGCGGACTTTCCGCAGACACCACAGGGCTTGAACTCCCCGTTTGCCTCGGCCTCGTGGTCATCATCACCCTTAACTGACTCTCCGCTTCGAAGGCGCGGGATGAAGACGCTACGGACGCGAGGACCGAGTTTTTCCGGATTGAGTCTGCCGGTGAGCAGATCGAGGTCGGCGATTTCGACGTTGTCCTCGTACGGATCCTCGAGTAGCAGGTCGAGTGCGTGAAGTTCCGGAATGGAACCATACGCTGACTGGAAGGTTCCCCCAGGTTCGTGCCACAGATGCGACGGGGAAGCGAGGTCGTCGGTGTAAGCCCGCGCGTAGGACGAGCCGCAGTGCCGACAGGTGTACAGCTCGAAGACCCTGGCGCCACAGGTACAGGCTGCTCTGGGCTGTGCATACAGCTGACCCACCGGACCTGACTGCGGATAGGCTTCTCGATCGACTTCAGAGCATTCTGGGTCAAGGCAAACCCAGAGACCGGGCAGGCCGCGGAAGAACGCGTGAACACGGCAAGGCAAGAGTCCCGCACCGTCTGCCGATCGCTGTGCTGCACTGCCCAAAGCGACGAGGGCCGAAACGGCTCTATCAGCGAGTTCCGTTGGTGCCGTCGGGAAAATGAGCGAGCCCAGTTCATTGACCGGCTGTGCCTGCTTCATGGTCTCATTGATGAGAAGATTCATTGGACCGAAGGCATTGAGGGCATCGTGCAACAATGCGCCGGCCGTTGCGCTCCCAGCCCCGTCCACGGCGCAGTAGTCCAGAAGGCCTTGAACGGCAGCGATGCGGGCTCCATCGCTTTCGCCCTCATAGAAGTCATGCAAGGGCACCGCGGCCAGAGCGTGAGCATCCTGCAGGCTCCCCGTGCTGGCAGACTCCCGTAGGGAGAGCTTGCCCTGCACACTCTTGAAGTCAGCTTCTGACTTGCCGCTCAACTGCGCGGCGAACTCACGCGCATGCTCGGAGCTCTTGAAGCTGGCACTCGTGCAGATCACCTGGAGTCGCTCGGCAGGGATCTCAAGTCTGGCGCGAAGGCGGCGCAGCAGGAGTGCGACCTCGGCGCCAGCGGCGCCGCGGTACATGTGAGCCTCATCAATGATCAGAAGGAACTTCTCATCGGGGTTGTCCGTCAGCCAGGCTCGCGTCGCATCGAACACCGGACGCTCGAGCGGACGCATCAGCATGTACTCGAGCATCGAGTAGTTGGTGATCAGAACGTCCGGGGGTTCCCCCAGTACTTCGTGGCGCGTCAGAAGTTCTGGATCTTCGGCACGGAGGACGGCGCGCACGAACTCATCGGCGTTGTTCTTCCACCGAGCGCCACTCTTGCCATACCACGCCTTCAGATCTGGCTTTGCTGGCCACTTGCCTCGCGCTTCCAACTCCTTGATGAGAGCTGCCGCTTCGTCATGCCTAGGAGAAGAGGGGTCGTTCTTGAGGTCGATCAGATTGATGTAGAAGTCTTCGATCGAGCGCAGGCGCGTCTGATCCTTCTTGACCTGGCGCACGCCGGGATACAGCGTTCGGCTGGTGTAACGGGCGAAGCGTGCCGGACGGCCGGCCCACTCGCTGAACTTGGCGGTAACGCGTGGATCGCTGAGCAGAAGTCGAAGCCGACCCAGCTGGTCGTTCACCAGTGCGTTCATCGGATAGAGGATCAAAGATCGCACAGCCGGAACTGTGAACGAGGTGGGTCTGTGCGCGGCCTCTGTCGCAAGCTTCGCCAGCATCGGCAGGAGGAACGACTCGGTCTTGCCTGAGCCCGTCCCGGTTGTGACCGCCAAACTGCGGCCGTCCCGAGCAGTCGACTCCAGAGCCTCAGCCTGATGGGTGTAGGGCGGGTTGTACAGCAGAGGCCTCAGGTCGCCGGTTTGAGTTGACAGACTCCCGAAGAGGTCTTGGACGGCTTCGTCGAGTTCAAGGTCACCGAAGCATCGGTTCGTCTGGTAGCGAGGGGTGCTTTCTATGAAGGGGGCCTGAAACAGCACACCCTCCTGCTCCAGCACCTCGCGACGCTGATCGACCACAGTGGGATGCCCGACGTGATAGGTCGCCTCGATGTAGTCCCGAAGGGCTGCCTGAATCTTGCTGATCGTCCCCGCGATCGTCGGCGCTTCCAATGTCACGCCACCCCTCCCTCGTCGTTGACGTGCATCCATAGCATGTCAGCGAAGAACACCGACAACTCGCCGATCGCCGACATCGGTATCCGGTAGGAGACCAAGGCCCCTCGTGCCCGTGAGACGAGGGTCCCTACGAGCTCGAGGTAGCGCTGTGCCCACCCAGGGACAGGGCTGAACAGGTCTAGACGTAGATCGCTGGTTCTTCCTGGAGCGAGTTGTACGTGCATAGCCTGCGGTGTGCCCCTCAAGGCATCTATGGCCGCCTGCGTGCGCCACGCCTCGTCCCAGCCGACTGCGGTGAGGTCATCGATAGGTAGGTCCACCAATGCGCGAGGGACGCCGTGTTCAACGCGTACAAAGCACCACAAGTCAGCACCGTAGGCCTGCGGGCGGCGGGCAACGAAGTCTCCGGAGTCTCCGCTTATGATCGACCGCCAGCGACCTCGGTAGTAGAGAACGGACGCCTGAGGATCGATGATCTTCAGGCCGTCGACCTGGCCAGACTCTCCCGCTCCATCCAAGCGCTGACGCATCATGGCGACGACTGCGGCCGCATGCTCCACCCCAGGTCGCTTGAGCCAGTGGTCGCGAGGAATTTCATGCAGGTGGGCGGCCTGCAGGCGGGCGGGGGCGCTCTCAGGATCGAGTTCGAGGAACCGTGTATGACCCTCATGATGTACCTCCGTCCCTAGTGCCTCGTCTACGAGCGGTGCACCGTTGGGCCGCACACCGAGCAACAGATACTGCCCGGGCGCCTTCTCTACATACGAGGGTGGAGCCAAGTAGATCTGTCGGCCCTTGCCATCGCCATGGTGAGGAAGTTCGATCAGGTCACCGATCGACACCAGGAGATCCAACTGTGCTGAAACATGGTGACGAGCCATCAGGGATGACTCGTCCAATGGACAGAGGGCCTCAAGCACTGCGTCCACTAGCCGGCGCGGACTTGCCGGACACAGGAAAGAGGCGGCGCGGCGGAGCGAGGCGGAGAGCGCCTCCGCAGAGAACAAATCAGTGGCTGTCTCGTCCAACCAAAGCGCGTGAACAGTGCGTTCTGCGACCTCCTGAACGCTGAGTGCTGTCACTCTCACTGGTCGCCCCTGATGGTTGACTGCTCTGGTTCCTCTCGAAGATCCTCAGTGC
>Ga0307508_10002649_pt1 | contig 18773 bp, 17 predicted proteins | sample 9_EM_MG_FD_203089 | JGI IMG/M metagenome (GOLD analysis project Ga0307508, IMG submission 203089) | Populus trichocarpa ectomycorrhiza microbial communities from riparian zone in the Pacific Northwest, United States - 9_EM | ecosystem: Host-associated > Plants > Roots > Unclassified | place... | reverse complement strand
AGGTCCACGGGTTGATAGGGAGGTGGTATCCGTAGCAGGACCCAGTGCAGGAATAACCCGAGCAGAGGACAAGTACGGCATACTGAGTGGCGCGGCCGTCGAGTTCGTTGTAGTCGGAACGCTTAGACACGCCGCCCTTGGGGCCTGTGACACCCTTGCTCTCAGCGTGAACGGCAGCAGCCGGGCGGACTTTAGCGACGGCAGGCCCGAACTGGGGCTTGACGTCGCCACCGACGGAGGAGACTTTCGTGCCGGTGGCACGTTCGTCCAAAGGCGAAGCGAGGACGAGGCCGGCAAGGATGGTGAGTGGGAAGACGATGGTGGAGAAACGCATTTTGTAGAAATGAATGAGGTTTCTGAGGGAGCTGTGGGTGCTGGAGTGCTAGTGGGGGTCACTGCTGGGTTGGGGTGGGCCCCAGCGTCCTTTTATACGTCTCAAGAGGAAAATTTGCCGAGCGCTGGGTCAATTATCATCAAATGAGAACACAGGAGGGTTCTCAGCATGAGTCCAGCGCAGTACAGGCACACATATATTGGAAGCGGTGGAACAATGAGGAACTATGGGAACGCTCAGGAGGTAGATCTGGCACGATCAGAGGTTCAGAGAATGATAGGACCGACAAGATACAATACTGGCCACATGGATGGCTGTTAGGGGATGGGAGCATCCAGGGCAGAGATGTTCGTGACAAATTCAGCAATCACCCGCAGTCATGTCTCTAGTTGACTTAAAGCGAACAACCACATGATGAAAACTCAGTAAAGATAATGTGTCCCTTTCGTGCTCTGTGAGTTTTGTGAGATGATGCGTGCGCAAGTGGTGACAACTCCGAGCGAAAATGTTGATGAGGCATTTGCCGGACGGTACCGATATTTCAGTTTGTGTCTTGGCAATTTCACTCAGGCGGTGAAATCAGTCAGCCAAGCACATGGAACGTCGTATTGACATAGCACTGCATAATCACAAGAAAGCCGCCATGACAAACTTATAATCTCGAGGCGGCTGTAGACACATCATTGGATCACGCGAACGCGCTCCTTGCAAGCTCCCTGGCCTAAAAAAATCAAATTGAGTTCGAGGAATATGCGGGAAATATGCTAGTCATCGCAGACCCAATTCCTCGTGTAAGAAGCCTGCTCGAAACGCGAATCGAGACTTCATGTAAATGAAGATCGGCATGATAGCCGCTGCAGCCACCAATGCTGTTTACACAACAGTGTCTATTCGTTTGTGACCAATTCGCAAGGAACACGCTGTCAACTCCTTAAGATTTCACCTCGCAGCTACTCGTAACGCACACTTCCTGGAGGCAAAAAAGCTGCACCACACGAAGTCCCACCAGGAGAACGGAAGTGCGAACACATTGTGAACTTGTGTCCGCGGGCTCGCGCATCAAGCAACCGTCTCCAAGGAGGCGCGATATCGTAAAAATTATCCGTCTATTTCTGACCATTCAACCGCAGGAGTCAAGGATATGCATTGTTTGAAATTCCAATCTGAGAAAGGAGGGAGCGCAAACACTCCTGATATACGGACAAATCTGTAGTGAGGATGAGAATGAACCTTCTGAGGCACAGCTTAGGATCCGTATACGTCACCTCGCGGACTTAAATATCCCGCCAAGATTCTAAATTCGTCTTCTAAATTGACGGTTGAAAGCGCAAGTTGCGGCGGTTGCGAATGTCTAATGTGGCGGTAAGGGGGAAAATCAATCAGAACTCGTCAGGGGGGTGAGCGTTCCAAGCAGTGCCTGGATACCACCATCGCTACGACCTCCGGATGATAGGTGACGCTGCTCAGTCAGATTCAAGTTCACTTCGCCCAGTGTGACTAAAAATTTATTTCGAGGAATTGATGTTGAATAAGCGCCCACTGACGTCGCCGTGACGTTGGTTGAGGACTCGCGCTCTGATTCAGCGCTGCAAACAAAGCGGAGTGGAGGGGGGATCAAAGGCAGGTTTATTGTATTGAATGCTGTGCAGATGCACGTGGCTTTTGTAGCGGCTGTGCAATATAATTCTGAGCCAGCACAAAGTGCAGCCGGTATCCTGCCCAGCTTGAATACTTACTCTGGTTTCATGTCCAGAGTTCATCCTAACGAAGAGGTCAGTTCGAAACGTGAATTACGTGAGACTGGATGCCCAAATGTCTGATGCTGCTGATGCTGGTCTGATGCTGTGTACAAGAGATTTCTAGGGACGACTGGCTTCAACGGTCCATGCCGAGCCTAGCGGGAAGCTTTACAAATGATTCGCACCCGCCAAAGCAGGTAATCGCTGGCACAGGAATCTGCTCCCCTCTTCGTCACGGTGATGGGTAACTCGCCTTGCAGCACTCGCTCTTGCTCGCCCGGGTTCTATCGTCACATCTGTTCTGCCGCTTTGTTTGTGTATTGGGAACGATATCCAATTCCTCTCGTGTATTCTTGCTTATCACAGCAGCACAGCTTGGGCTCCCTGCTCCTGAACGTTTGACGTGACGCTTCGGCTGGCGTCATGGGAAGATTGAGCGTTGAATCATTTGTCTCCGCCATCAAACATCTATATACTTCAATGAGTCTGGACATAACATCCTTCGCTGAAGATTGTTTTTACTCGTTGGTTGTTGACTTAGGAGGTTTGGACATCCAGCAAGACATCTCCGCGTTCACCCGTGTGCGGCGACCCCGCGGCAGAGGGTGCCATATTTTGATACGGATAAACCTCCTTGGTGGTCATCTCGCGATCGTATCCAGGCACTAATTGGAACGCCCCACATGCCCACATGCCCACACCCCCTGACCCATTGACACATTTCTTCGCCACCGCCACATCTGGAATCGCAACTTTTGATTTCATAAAACGAAGTGTCTTGGCGAGATGTTTCATACAACTAATATCGCGACATATTGTGTCTGCGAGGTGACATATGCAGATTTTGGGCTGGGTGCATCCTCATCCTCATCCTCATCGCATGTAAAGCATCAAACTCCTTTCCCTGGTTGGAATTTCAAACACACTATATATCCTTGGCGCTCCATGCGGTTGCTTCAGCGCTTGTGAGGTGTTCTTATTTGATGTTCCCTCATCCTGGCTCAACCCCGAACGGCCAGGTACTCTCACGACAATGTGAGGCTCTGCGTTGAACAGTTGCTTGATGCACAATCTCTTGCTTCTGGGTTACATGCGCGCGCTGCGTCCAGCTGGGAACTCAAATCATCAAAAGTTGGACCACATGGTCGCTGCTTAATTGTTCCCAAACGAATTCGCTAATGCTGTTTAATCCCTAAATATTAGCGGTGTTCGTTGCTGGAATAATTTTTCGCTTAGGGGTATCGATTTCTTTGTGCCCAAAGGCTCGAAAAATGAGCCGCTGTCCAAAATCCAATGAGTATGATGCAGCTTTACGGCATAGATCCATTGAGCATCCCCTTGTCTCTCGAAGTCCAGCACAGGCCCTCCTGATTCCCTAGAAAGAAATATTTGTTTTCGGGAGATACGAAACGCAGAATGAGCGACACCCAGGATCGACGATGGGATTCGACCCAAAGCATCCCCATCGGACCTCGCAACGAAAGCCGCAAGGCCAGAATCCTTATGCGTGCCGCGCTCGCCATCTCTATTATCGGAACCAGGTATAAGCGTCGCGGGGAATAGAATCCGAGTTCTCTCCCACTGTGTTGGGCCCTTCACCCTGAAATTTGCATGATATGTCGATTACGCAGTTTGGATTGACGCTGTCTGCGATGGCTAGTATCTTCCCTGTAATATTCTTCAACTGCAGCTTGATATTTTGGCGCCGCGTGTGTTCGGATTGATTTTTCATGTCGATACCTGCCCCAATAACACGAGTAACTTGTGCACTCGGTTGCTGGCCCTTGCCATCGCATTTCATGATCCAATGTACCTGGAGACTAAATAATTGTCATGGCGGTTTCTTCGAATCATGCTGCGGGGCTATCCCGACACTCGGCGGTCCATGTGCTTTCTGACTGATTTCATAGCTCTACAAAATGTAATTATAAGGGGCTGTTGTCAACTGAAATTGTGCAGTACCAGCGTGCCAGACGCAAAAACTAAATTCCGGCACCGCCCGGTAAATGCCGAGCCAACAACACGATCTCGCCCGGTCATCGTCACTGCACGACGGGCAGCACAAAACGAAGGGGGTGCGTTATCACTGGTGTGTTTCTTGAATGCTAGCTGTGAGTCAGCTAAACACATCACCACCTCAGAATACCATTATACCAAGCACTCTGTCATTTGTCACCAAATACCTCCATTTCCTCTGACGAAATGCGGCCTTGGGGGGCACTCCCACCCCATAATCCCCGTCTTTGTGTCCAATAATGTTTCTTTCATGTTGGTCCTAGCATCCTATGGTCCTGAAACCATGCCAAGCCTACCTCCTGAGTTCTTATACTTCCTCATTGTATACCGCTCCCAGCGCGTGCTTGCACTCTTGGCTGTGGTCACGCCGTAACCTCCTCCGTATACGTATTTGATTAGCGCTGACCCAATGCCCGAGAATTTGTCCTCTCAAGACGCATACTGTAAAAGGACGCTGGGGCCTACCCAACCCAGCAGTGACCTCCACTAGCACTCCAGCGCCCTCAGACAGCCTCATTTCTACAAAATGCGTTTCTCCACTATCGTTTTCCCACTCACCATCCTTGCCGGCCTCGTCCTCGCTTCGCCTTTGGGCGAACGTGCCACCAGCACGAAGGTCACTACCGTCGATGGTGACGTCAAGCCCCAGTTCGCGCCTGCCGTCGCCAAAGTTCGCCCAGCTGCTGCCGTTCACGCTGAGAGTGAGGGTGTCACAGCCCGTAAGGTTGGCGTGTCTAAGCGTTCCGACTATAACGAACTCGACGGCCGTGCCACTCAGTATGCCGTACTTGTCCTTTGCTCGGGTTATTCCTGCACTGGATCCTGCTACGGGTACCACCTCCCTGTGAACGCGTGGACCTGCTACTGGGGAATTTCGTACAACTCGCTTTACGTCTGGGCCGTCGACGGTCTCACGTATGGTGTATTTGTGGGCACTAACTGCAATGGTCAGTTTCAATCTTACGCGTTTTCCGAGGTCATTCTTATTCGACCCTAATTCTCGTGCAGGCGTCCTTGTTCCCTACGTGGACACGTGCTACAACATCTACCCTACGGGCAACACTTTCTTTATCAACTGAGCTGGTCAGTACTTCAGATATTGGATTTTGTTTTGTGCGAACTAACTTATTCTTGTTTTGCCCAGAGAGAGCGCCAGATCGAACTGATCCTTGACCCTGTCCGACCGTGAAAGCTGCAGCAAGAGGCGGGTTGGAGGGGAAGTTCGCTGTGATCATCCATAAATAATTATGTCATTCCTTTTGTCTCGTCGCGACCTTCAATTTGTCCGAATGGATTGTGTTGTTTTTTTCATGTTGCGTTCCTTAATTGCGTGTCGCCCATTGGCGGTGAATGGCCCTCAATTTTCGTCTGATTTGTGGCGAGGATCATTTTGAACATTCACATTCTATCTGTTGACGAAAAATGGGAAGCGGAAATATGAAAGACTTCGTCTAGCTCAGCGTTGGGTCTGGCAAAACTGTGCTGGCGGAAGGCCAATCCAATTTGTACCCGAGGCAAACCTAGCGATATAACCCCATGCAAACTCTAGGCGTTGATAGAGTACTGCGGATCATTATCATCTTCCAAGACCTCTTTCTCGTTGACTTGTGCGCGAACATTGTTCTCTGGCAAATCGCATTGCGAAGTTCATCAATTGAATCAACCTCAGTACACATGGACGTGCTGCTTTAAGGACAGTTCCGCAATTTGATTGCCAGCCGCACGGTAGATGGCAACGCCATCTACGCCACTAGCAGCTAAGAGGTTCTGATTAAAGGAGATTTTCGGCACCTTCGAACGACGCTGGGATATATTAGATTCACTGGTGAGGTGGAGGTCTTGAAGGATGGTATAGGGTGATGGATGTCATTTGTTGACCGAGAGGAAGGCGTCAATGTAATAGAAAAACATGTCGAATTAGCGAGCGGGATTGTACATGTAGAGCGGCCCCAGCGGGAAAAGTCGCAGTGTAAAAGAACGTGAATTCAGTGAGCCTCTGGTGTGATTGAAGAAGAGGTGGAAGGAATCACAGTAAGAAGCACTCCGTCAATTCGGTTCGAGATACGACGGGATGGATGGTAAGGCAAGCAGAAATTATGTTCGTCAGTAATTAAAGGTAGATGCTTTCTGAAGCGATGGCGCATCGAGGCGAGGAGGCATGACACTCTAGTGTTTTTACATAGTATAGAGCGCCGTTGGTGATGGAACTGCCCTCTCATCCTGCGCGCCCTTTTATATGTTCGGTTTCCGCAAAACCAGCAATTAGAGGGACAGTACGTCGGGGAAGCTGTGTGAAACCTGCCAGACTTTGCGTTCCGAACGAGGTGGTCATACTTGTCTTCTCTTGATGGCGCCAATAACTCCGAGCGGGGGGTGAAATAACTGTTCAAGAATTCAAAGCTTGATTTAAGTTTGGTGAGAAAAGCATAGAAAGCAATACAAGGGCAGGGTGTTGTGGATTGCCTGAAGCCTGTACGCCGTGCCTTGATCGACTCTTGCGTTGGCGCCGCTGGTCAGGATGTGCCTGCGATTGCGATGGCTATTGATTGCGCGACGTGAATACTGTTGCACCCCAGGCCCCACAAACATGACACCACTGGCAGTGAAGAATGATAAGACGCAAACAAGGTCATTAAATGAGAATGTTCGCCACACAGTCAGTCGTAAGCCGGGGTGCAAGGTAGTAGCGACCACTTGGCGTGTGACGCACGTGACGGCTGAGAGACGTTGTTTATCGCCGCACCTCTCAACGATGCAACACTGGATGTCTGTTCCTACATCGAAAAAAGTCCACCTTGAATTGCTAGGCCAACCGTTCAAACTCCAATGTTGTCCTGACCCGTAACCAGGCACCCTTTCACGTTCGCGCATATAAGCTTCGCTTCCTCGCCGCAATTTCAGTTCGAAATCCCTCCTTCTCCTCTCTCCTCACACTACCTACATACCATATGTTCTCGCTCTCCACGCTTCTGGTTGCGCTTGCCGCGACCTCCGCTTGGGCGCTTCCTCTCGGGGACTCGCATTTAAAGGAGCGAAGCTGCTCCCTATCTACGGCGAGGTTACAATTACCCCCTGGGCAGACATCGCTCGCTGTGGCAGCCAGGCCACCTGCGTATGTAACACTGGGCGTCGGCGTGCAGGTTTGTGCACCCTTTCACTTTCACTTTGCTATTCTTTCCTCTTGTCCAGAGTTTGACCCGAAGTCTTGTTACAGAATTACACCTGCATCTCTGGAGTGTGGTCCCCTATGGGGGCTGTTGCGTCCTTATATGACATATCGTGCTACGTTCACACCCCACTCTTTGACATCAAACAATCCTCCCAGCTCCGTGCCATCGCCACCAGTACCAAACCAATCATCAGCCATTTCTTCGCTCCCAATGGAGCGGGTGGTTCATCTCCTCGCTTCAATCTCGAGCCATTTGCGTCCACGGGGAAGTACAGCACATTGACGAAAACAGCGGTAAGAATGAGCCGAATGCTTTTTCCATCTTCATGCGATCACTGACTCATGATCATTCTCGCAGAGCTTGGCATCGCCGCAAGGGTCATGTAATGTCCCTTGGCTGCAGCTTTCCAGCATTGCAGGAACCCTAGCGACCTCCGTGTATCGCGTTGATACGCTAAAGGGCCAGCCTCCTAGTTCATGCAATCAAGCAACTGCTCCCCCTGTGTTGTCTGTCGACTATATGGCCAAATATTGTGAGTACAATTTTCTCTGTTGCATCTTGTCAATGCCTAATTTTCGCTGGTTCGAAAGGGCTGTACGCATGAACCCAATTCATTGTTTTTTTTTTTGACGACTAGATTACGCGCTTCATTCACGGCAGCCACTTACATACATTTCATCAACAGTTCTTCATTCTTGGTCATGATCCTTCTCATTACTTACCCTATATCCGTCTAATATGTGGTTAAACAAGCATGGCCGACACATAGCCCACGTTTTTTTTTCTTTTTCCATGTCACTGTAGCGCATAGTTCTCCATTTCTCATTTTAAATTCATACCCGTTAGCTACCTGCTATATGTGCGCTCCCAGACTAAGCATCAAATTGGACCGAGGTGCCATGCACACCGGTGCAATACCCATAGGCAGACTTGTATTGACTACCAGTACTCGTACAAGCATAGTTGAATTCTCAGGCAAAAAGCATTGATGCGACAGCGATGTATCTCTTATGCCCAGTTATCTATTAATGCATCTCTCATCTCCCCAATAACAGCTGAGGTTTGCTGCCCTTGGAGTTCTGCAACAGGATAGGGAGTGACACGGTGAGATATCGACAGAATGGATTTGAGCAGGGAGTAAACGAAAGAAATGCTTACTGAAGGTTGCTTCCATTACGCTGATCTCCGTAGCAGTCGTTTCTAACCCCGTAAAGGCACACCAGTCATTTACAACAAGACCAGCACCAATAACGTCGCTTCCACGATTGACAGTACCAGCGACGAGGGGTACTTGTAGAAGGGTGCTCAACTCGTCCTGATCTTGAACGCTTGTCTTTGGATGAACCATGCCTCCTTGATTGCTCAATGCACAATAGCTCCCTACGAGGACGTTTGAAGCGATAGTTTGCCGGAAAACTTCCACTTTCAGCACGTCTGCTATGATCTCTTCTGTCTCTCGATCCAAGTCGGGATGGACGAGTGCGACATGATCATTACATGCGATCACGTTGCCTAAAGCAGACAGGCGCTCTTCGACACGCTGCAGCGCCACGTTATCGGGCAATGAGTTGCGAAGATGTTGAAGTTCCTGGTCGGTCGTAGAGAATGGAACGAGAAGACCATGTCGATTTCCTGCAATCGGAAATGATCGTAGGAGGATCGTCAAGGGAGAGTTGAGCAGCGAAACAAGGGTATCACAAGAACGTCAGAACGCACCGGCTGTTAATCGTCCGACAATTCGGGTGCCTCCGATCGTAGTGTGTATTATAGGAATCACATCTCCCAATTCACTCTCGAAGACGGAGTAGAAATTCGCCGAGCCTCCTACGGCGACGAGGCAATAGCTGTAGCCATGTACGCCACAAGGGTGACAGCGTGACGAAGACAGAAGCCGCCAGTGAGCCATGGAGAAAATAGCCACAAAAGAAGAAGCGCGTAACGTGGTATAAGGGGAAGTGATAATAAGAAAGAGTCAAGGGGTTGGTTAATCGTGGAATAAGTAATACGTCGAATGCACGAACCTATTGGTGAGCTTTGCGAACACGCCGATCTCGCTGTTGTTCTCAAATTGGGTGCCTAAACCATAGACACGGGCGCAGAAATAAGTATGGAATAGACAGCCAACCATCTTGTCAACGATCCGACAGCCACAGATACCTCATGGATCCTGACTCACGGACAGCCATGGGATGTTACGAAAGTGGCAAAAAAACAAATAAAGGTGTCAGGTAACGTGGACGAGGGGAGCGCAAACGAGTGGTCGGGGTGAACTGAAAGAAATTTGTGGCTGAAGTAGTTGCAGAGAGATCGTGTGATGATCCGGATTTATGCCTCGCTGAAAGAATTGAGACACGTGACCATCGGTGCCGATGTGACTAGGAATTTGACCTGACTCCTCTGCTGGCACAGGTCTGTGTCAACGAGCCGCTGTTGGAATGACTCGCTCTCCCGTTGTTCACGTCACGTTGGTTCTTCTGAAGCTAATTTGATTTGCGTAACCGCTTGATCGTTTGCGGTAAAGCCAGCCGGTGCTCCCGCAGTGGATGGAGCATATGTGTATGGCGGTGTGCTCAGCGTGTGCAATGCTATCATAGAGAAACGTGCACACCTGCTTGATGGTTCGCCACCTCATAAGGCTTGAATGGATTTCAATCGGAAGATAACAAGCAGCTTTGCTCTGTTCTGGTGAATGGGGTGGTATGGAGACTTGCGCAGTGAGCGATGGATCCCGACCATTGATTCGACATAAGGGGTAATATCAATTCGAGTGCAATGCAAATTCTAGCTTGGGGGCATGAGAGTCAGGGGAGCCAGGTCTGGGAATGAGAAAGCACTGCGGCGGTGGAGGGCGGGAATCCAACCAAGCGATCACATTGTCCTTTGCAATCCACTCCAATCCCTTCACACGATCATCTCCAGTCAAAGGGACCTTATGGTACCACTGCCTTTTCCATTCCTCCGAAAATTGACGGACAGTGGCGTTGAAACCTCCACAAGAAGTTTCTGGCACCGTCTGCCGCGAGTCGAACGGCGAGTGGTCGCGAATATGCCTGTTGTTGAGGATTAGGCGGAGGGCTTCGACTTCGTCTTCATATTTTATTCGCTTCTTCCATTTATCATCACTCAAACCCGCTTTTCGAAGCAAAGCCTGTCCAAAATCAATAATGACGATCCGCGCTGACGATATCAGTATGTTTTGGGACCGAATATCTCGATGCAACACCCCGTACGACGGGAAAGTATAGATGGCCGCCATGAGAGCGTGCCCTAGCGAGGCGTAGTTGCCAGTCAATGGATCGAATTTGGTGAGATCCACGGCATCAATGACCTCAAGTATGAGTCCGTACACAGATGCTTCGTGGATCTGGCTATCTGGGAGCATAACCTGTACAGAAGCATAGCATCGTGGGATAATGCTCCCTTGCATATCTGATAGCCGCGTATACGCTTCAGCTTCAGTACGGAACCTAGTCTATCAGAGAGTCCGAGATGAGAGTCGATTCCCCACGGCGGCAAGTGATCACGATGGGTATGTTGTTGCGTACCTGCACCATCTGTCTATAGTGCTCTTCCCATTCCGCGTCGTCAATTTCATCGCTGCCGCCACTGCCACCACTGTTGCCTATGTCGCCGCTATCGCCTATGCCGCCACTGTCGCCTCTGCTGCATTTGCCGCTTCTGCTGCTAGTGTTCTCGCTATCGTCCAAGTCACTAGCCTCAACACTATCACTGTTCTCACTACTGTCACTGTCATCGCCATAGTAGAACTCGCTGTCATCATCGTCTAGAGTCTCTACACCCCACCTCTTTTCGCTCCAGGCAGCTTGCGCAGCGGTCTCGCGAGAGGGTGACCAGGGGTGATCCCGTCTATCATCAATCCAGCGACGGTCATATAACTTAAGCACAGCATTTTGTGGGAACTTGAACTTTGAGCCTGGTTCAGCAGGGAGCGTTATGCGCATGACTTGGCTCTTCGTGAACGGGAGAAACACTTTTGTAACATGAGCGCGAATTATGGAATCAGATGCATCGCCAGTGCCATCCAGAAGTCGAAGATCCAAAGAGAGTCCTGGAAAGTAGTGTGGTGTTGTTTGCTGATCGGTCATGGCAGAGGGGGAGTTATGCTTTGTTTACGCTAGGGGTGTTGTGTGTGAATGCTAATTTGGTTAGCTTTCCTCTGCCATATCTCGTTGGCTTGGGGTGTTCTCGGCTGCCACAGATAGGGCAGTTTTTGGAGTGTGGGGTCGGTCTAAAGTGCGCTCGTCGATGTCTCTCGTGGTGAGCTCGGCCCCCTCCCGTCGTGACGATGACCTGGTGAGATTCGTGTTGTTGGTTCGGCATTTACCGGGCGGTGCCGAAATTTCAGTTTGTCGTCTTGGCATTGTACAGTTTCAGTTGCAACCCCTTACATTTTGTAGGTGGGCTCGCTATGAAATCAATCAGAAAGCACATGCCAGCGGACCACCGAGTGTCCGGACAGCAACAATCCGCACTACGTAGTTAGAAGAAACCGCCATGACAATTATTTAGTCTCCAGGCGACTAGGTACATGGGATCATGAAATGCGAGGGCAAGACCCAGCAACCTAGTGCACAAGTTATCAGTGTTGTCGGGGCAGGTGTCGATATGAAAAGGCGATGGGAAAGCAAGCGGCGCAAAAATATCAAGCTGCAGTTGAGGAATACTACAGGGAAAAAATGCTAGTCATCGCAGACAGCGCCAATCCAAACTGCGTGACCGAAACATGGATCGACATGTCATGCAAATTTCAGGGTGCGACATTGAGGTTGCATCCGTGACAGGTCCAACACAGTGGGAGAGAATTCGGATTTCCCGCGACGCTTATGGTTGATTCCAATAATGGAGATGACGAGCGCAGCAGGCGTAAGGGTTCTGCCCTGGCGGCTTTCGCTGTGAGGGCCGATGCTTTGGGCCGACTTCCATCGTCGATCCTGGGAGTGTCTCCCGAAAATAAATCTTTCTTTCTAGTGAAGCAGGAGGGTCTGTTGGACTTCGAGAGACAAGGGGATACTTCAGAAATACCAATGGCTCGATGCCGTGAAGCTGCATCATACTCTTTGGATTTTGGACAGCGGCCTGTCTTTCGGGCTTTTGTGCCCAAAGAAATCGATGCACAGCAACTAATATTTGGGTTTAAACAACAGGGGATTCGTTTGGGGTCAGTGAAGCAGGGAATATGTGTCCAATTCTTTAAGATTGAGTTCCCAGTTGAACACAGCGCACGCATGTGGTCCGGAGGCAAGAGGTTGTGCACCGAGCAACTGTTCAACGGCGGAGACTCGCATGATCGTGAGAGTACCCATCTACCCCCTGGCTGTTCAGGGTTGAGCCAGCATAAGGGGAACATCAAATAAGAACACCAGCCACAAATCACAAGCGCTGAAGCAACCGCGTGGGCGCCAAGGATATACAGTGTTTGAAATTCCAACCGGGGAAAGGAGGGAATTTGATACGGCACTCCTTACATACGGTGAGGATGAGAATGCACCAAGCCCAAAATCTGCATGTCACCTCGCGGACACAAGATGTCGCGATATGAGTTGCATGAAATATCTCGCCAAAGACTCTAACTTCGTTTTATAAAAGCAAAAGTTGCGACCAATGCGGCGGCGACGAGGAAATGTGTCAATGAGTCAGGAGGTACGGGCGTTCCAATTCGTGCCTGGATGCGGATGCGATCGCGAGATGATCATCAGGAACATTTATCCGTATCAAAATATGACACTCTCTGCTGCGGAGTCGCCACACACGGGTGAACGCGTAGATGTCGTGTTGGATGTCAAACAGCGCCTCCTGAACCAACGGCCAACGAGTGAAGACAGTCTTCAGCGAGGATGTAACGTCCAGACTCACTAAAGTACATAGGCGCAGCGCAAGATGTTTGATGGCGGAGACAAATGATTGAATGTTTGGCCCTGCCATCCAGCCGAAGCAAGCGCTACGTCAAACGTTCAGGAGCTATACTGCCGTGGTAAGTAAGAACACATGAGAGGAATTGGATTTTCAATATAATGTTTCCAGCGGAACAGTGCCGATCGTGGACGTTTTTTTTTACGATTGTTTTGCGTTCTTACCTGCTGTTCCTATTTCTGGACAATAATACGGAATGACAAGCTTAATTCGGATTGGGATGTGGGAGTGCACCAGACCCGTTTCCACAAGGCGAGTCTTTATCCATCACGGAGAGGAGCAGGTTCTGATGCCAGCGATTGCCTGCTTCGGCGGATAAAAGTCACTTTTAAATCTTCCCGCTGATCTCGATGCAGACCGTTGAAGCCAGTCGTCCGTAGAAACAACAATGCCCTCTTGTCAAGCTAGGCACGATGCCAGTGGCAGCCCCTCACAGGAGGTGCTTTGTATTTCGTAAAAGATTATATTGCACAGCCACTGCACAGCATTCAATACAATAAATGTGCCCTTGAACCCCCTTGCTTCCACTCCGCTTTTTTGCAGCGGGCGCGAGAAGTCGGTCACGCGCACGGCAGGTGGGCGCTTAGTTTCTCAAAATAGATTTTCTATGTCACACTGGGGTGATTGAACTAGGTGAATTTGAATCTGAACAGCGTCGCACGTACGGAGGTCGTAACGGTGATGGTATCCAGGCACGGCTTGGAACGCCCAACCCCTGACGAATTCTAATTGATTGACAAACATCCCCATTAGACATTCACAACCGCCGCAACTTGCACTTTCAACCGTCAATTCAGAGGACGAATTTAGAATTTTGACGGGATATTTATGTCCGCGAGGTGACACATATGGATCATAAGCCGTGCCTCAGAAAGCCTATTCTTATCCTCACCACAGATTTGTCCGTATATAAAGAGCGTTGAGCCCCTCCTTTCTCTAACCGGAATTTCAAATAATGCATATCTTGAGTCCTGCGGTTGAATGGCTAGGAATATTAGGCGGGTAATCTTTACGATACCGCGCCTTTAGAGATGGTTGGTTGCTTGATGCGGGGGCTCAGAGACACACGTCATAATGCATAATGTGTAATATGTTCGCATTTCCGTTCTCCTAGTGGCACTTCGTTTGGCACAGCTTTTTTGCCTCCGGGCCACCTGTGTGCGTTATGTATAGCTGTGAAGTGAAATATTAAGGAGTTGACGCTTGACAGCATCTTCCTTGCCATTGTTGTGTGAACAACATTTGTGGCTGTAGTGGCCGATGGCCATCCACATGAAGTCTCGATTCGCGTTTCAAGCACGACTCTTACACAAAGAACGGGGTTGACGCTGTCTGCGATGGCCAGCAGAATATTCCTCAAACTCAACCTGATCTTTTTTTAGGCCAGGGAGCGCGTTTCCGCCGCCAAATTGCATGATCTAATGATGTATCTACGTGTACAGCCCGAGATTGTAATTTTGTCATGGTGGCTTTCTTGCGATTACGCAGTGCGATGTCCATGTGCTTGGCTTCATCACTGAGTGAAATTGCCAAGATATATAAATCGGCACCGTCCGGCAAATGCCTGATCAATATTTTCACGAATTTGGACTTGTCGTCACGGCGCGCGTCATCTCACAAAACTTACAGAGCACGAAAGGGACGCATTATCTTGTCTGAGTTTGCATCCTGTGGTTGTTCGCTTGAAGCCAGCTAGAGACATGACTGCCGGGGACTGCTGAATTTGTCACGAACATCTCCTCTGCCTTAAAGGCTACCGTCCCCTAACGGCCATCCATGTGATGGTCCCATCTGAACCTCTGATCTTGCCGGATCTACCTCCTGAGTGTTCCCGTAGTTCCTCATTGTTGCACCGCTTCCAATGTGTATGCTTGTACTGCGCTGTGATCCTGCTGAGAACCCCTCTGTATTCTCATTTAATGATAATTGACCCAGCGCTCGACAAATTTTCCTTTTGAGATGCATAAAAGGACGCTGGAGCCCACCCCAACCCAGCAGTGACCCCCACTAGCACTCCAGCACCTACAGCTCCCTCAGAAACCTCATTCATTTTTACACAATGCGTTTCTCCACTATCGTCTTCCCACTCACCATCCTTGCCGGCCTCGTCCTCGCTTCGCCTTTGGACGAACGTGCCACCGGCACGAAAGTCTCCTCCGTCGATGGCGACGTCAAGCCCCAGTTCGGGCCTGCCGTCGCTAAAGTCCGCCCAGCTACTGCCGTTCACGCTGAGAGCAAGGGTGTCACAGCCCCCAAGGGCGGCGTGTCTAAGCGTTCCGACTACAACGAACTCGACGGCCGCGCCACTCAGTATGCCGTACTTGTCCTCTGCTCGGGTTATTCCTGCACTGGGTCCTGCTACGGATACCACCTCCCTATCAACCCGTGGACCTGCTACGGGTCAGTTGCGTACAACTCGCTTTACGTTTGGGCCGTCGACGGTCTCACATATGGTGTATATGTGGGCACTAACTGCAATGGTCAGTTTCGGTCTTACACGTTTTCCGAGGTCTTGCTTATTAACTCCAATTCTCGTACAGGCGTCCTTGTTCCCTACGTGGACACGTGCTACAACATCTACCCTACGGGCAACACTTTCTTCATCAATTGAGCTGGTCAGTATTTCGTATACGGATTGACCGTGTTGCCGTTGTTTTGGTGCAAACTAACATATGCTTGTTTTGTCTAGAAAGTGCGAGAGATCGAACTTATCCTCCACCTTGTCCGACCGGGAAAGCTGCAGCATGAGGCGGGTTGGAGGGAAGTTCGCTGTGATCCTCCGTAGATAGTTTTTTTTTTGATCCTTTGTCTCCTCGCGACCTTCCGATTTTCCGAATCGATTCGTGTTATTGTATTCATGTTGCCTCCCTCGATTGCGCGCTGTCCGTTGGCCGTGAACAACCGGTTATTTTCTGTCTTATTTGTGGCGAAGGTCACCCAAACACTGCCTATCGACACAAAGTAGCAAGCGGGGGTATGAAAGACATCTTGCTTTCCGGCCACGGGTCACGCTTCCTCCTTTCCACGGACGTCTAGTCTGGGCGATGTCCGCCCATAGGAAGCACGGCATCTAAAGACATAAATTCATAGAAAAGATGATAACCGATGGAAGGAGGCAACACGCTTGAACTAATGTACAGCCTATAATAAGTGATGGAATAGCCCCCCAGAGCCGAAACGCTTCGCGCCGGATAAATAGCATGTAATAACAACTGTTACTTGGATGGGGTGCCAGCTTGAGTTCACGCATGATATTTCCCAAGGGGGTGTAGTGTGCTCGAGAAACCCACAACACCTTGCAGAAGCCGTCAAAAACTTCTGCAGCTGAAAGGGGTAGAGTCGACGGGGGAGCCAGCCCTCGGTTCGATCCCTCAATTCGTAGCCAGTGAAGCAACGATTGTGCGAGTTTCCATTCCGCTTTCCATGACGTTGTGGCGAGCTCCTGCCATCTCTTAAGCCTGAAGAGCAGGTTAGACTTCGCCTCGTAGCATTCTGCGCAGTCACCGCCACGATTCAAGCGCACGGATATTCAGCTCCTTCCCCTCAAACTGAAGGAAGACCCAAGGAAGAATCCAAATGAACGCTTTGGGGTCGTGACGATAGAGACGCTGCACGTTCCCCTTCCCAGCCTCCTCAGTCAGCAAGTCCAAGACCATGAAGGGAAGTGTGCCAGTTTTTTCACCCCCGACAACGTGCCCTGCGTCAGAGCCAAAACAGCACGCATAACTTAAATCCCAGTCGTTGAGCACGCCGCGTTTCGTCGTGGGATGTACCATAAAATTGGAGAGACAAGGGTCGCCGTGTTGGAAACCGAGTTGCCATAGCCTGAAGTAGCCTAAACAGGACTAGTTAATGACCCAAAGACGAATGAGTTTTGATGGCACCCACAACGGACGCAATCGAGCCAGGCACGAAAAATTCTTCCTTGGAAAGCTCGGTGATAGGATCAAGGTAGGCAAAGGCAACGGAACTCAGTAGTCGAGGTTGTCCTAGTTCCAGACGGGGCGAGCTTCGGATGTAAGATGAATTATAGCATTCTTGGGAGGTGAAGACGGTAGGGAGATGGTTCATGATGTCGGAGTCCCCTTTGGCAGCCGCGAGCGCATCGCGAATGAAATGTGGACGACTCTTTTTTCTTATCTGACTATATAGACGAGATAGTGTGGTAGAAGAATATTTCAACGTCTTGGCCTGGAGCGAGTGGGGAGATCATGGATCTCGAGAGCAAGGCGCTGATAAGAGCTTCCACGTAAACGAATTGAGAAGGGCCCAACTTTCCCACGGATATGAACATTGCCACGTTACGTCACGCATGTCACAGCGCCTCAGGCAACGCACTACAGAAGGTACGTTTCGATATGTGTGGGCCACATAAGAGGCCACATTTGTATTGTCATTAACTGATTATTCATGGAGGTCGGATCGATTGCCTTGTCGATCGTGAGGGAACAGTCTCTAGGGTGGAATCACGATCAACCCGCGGACGACGCCCGACAAGTCCGAGTCCGCTCTTGTGGTGGTGGGTGTTGATTTTTAATTTTATGATTTGGTGGCGTGTGATTCCCTCGGAGCAACCTGTCCGAGGGTGCCTTCGTCCTTGATTGAACTAAGAAAACGCGGATTCCTAGTAATTCTGTTTTGAATTTTACCCTAGGGATCGCGTTCCTTAGTGCAATCAAGGTATTGGCAATGGTCAACAGCAGATAAATACGGGGCAGGGTCAGGTAGTGCTGGATCGTTGCGCCCCGTCGCGTCGTCAAATCCGAACTCGCTAAGATGTTGAAGACACTTCAACTCAGTGTCATCGTGTTTATTGCGTGTATTCGCGCGTGTGCTGATGCTCATAGTACCAAGAGCCCGACAGTCGCGTTGGGCGATATAGGCACAGCCGTTGGCATCAACAACTCGACGTCAGGTCTCCACTCTTTCCTTGGCATCCCATATGCTCAGTCGCCCCTTGGACCATTGCGATGGCGTTTGCCTGCACCTCTCACGTCTGATCCTTCTCGTGTCATTCACGCCACAGCTTGGGGACCTGCTTGCATTCAAGCCCCTGTTCGTACCCCATATGTCCCTATTCAATGCGTGCACTAGCTTATATTTTATGCCCTGTTGCGACGACTCGGGTGTAGAACTTGCTTACTTACAATACCTCAGAAGACTGCCTTTTTGTCAATGTTGTTCGACCTGCCGGATTGAAAGCTACTGCTAAACTACCCGTTTTTGTGTGGATTCACGGTGGTGGATTCCTCCAGGGCGGAAGTGCACAATACGACCCGACGCTTCTTGTTCAGAAGAGCGTTCAATTGGTACCGATTTTTTATCTTCGTTCAATCTTACTCCTTCATGTTAGCTGACTCTATTGTGCATGACAGGGAGAACCGATCGTTTATGTGTCAATGGATTATCGCCTTGGCGCGTACGGATTCTTGGCCTCTAGAGAGGTTTTGGCGGCACAGAAAGAGGGAAAGGCTACGCTGAACGCTGGATTGCATGATATTCAAGCAGCGCTACTCTGGGTACAGAAATATATTGATATATTTGGTGGCGATCGTAAAAAGGTCCGTTCAACAACATGTGTTA
>Ga0307508_10002647_pt1 | contig 18779 bp, 22 predicted proteins | sample 9_EM_MG_FD_203089 | JGI IMG/M metagenome (GOLD analysis project Ga0307508, IMG submission 203089) | Populus trichocarpa ectomycorrhiza microbial communities from riparian zone in the Pacific Northwest, United States - 9_EM | ecosystem: Host-associated > Plants > Roots > Unclassified | place... | reverse complement strand
CCCCCCCTTCCTCCACATCTGGGTAACCATACATGGATCCATTATCTTCACCACAACCAACACTCAAAACAACATCATCTACAAAGACTAGAAAACGATCATCGCCGATACCCTCTCCTACTACATCAAGTGTGAGAAGGTCGAAATCAGGAAGTGCTTCAGCCAGTTCCTACTCCATGGAGTTCTGACCCACCTCTCCCTGCCTGATATCTCCGATAGCATTGCCACCAATTACCCCCAGCTGGTCCAATGCCAAACACCATGCTGACTCACCCCAGCAGACCAACGCAAACAAAAATTAACCTTGACGATAGTCATGACCCTCCTCAGCAGCAGCACCAGGAAGACTGACATCGGACAACACTACCCCACCATCTGCAACCGCGAATGCCAACTTGACGACTACATTTCATATGGAAGAAGCACCCAGTATTGGAACTGCCAGGGCTACGGACACCTAGCTGCTCTGTGCAAAAACCCATCCCACTGTACAGTCTGTGCGGACGCTTATGAGACGAAAGACCACCCATGCACCACCCCAGCCTGCAAGAGAGGCCCCACCTGCACCCACCCACCAATCTGCTGTGCCAACTGTGATGCACTGCACAAGGCCAGCGACCCGAACTGCCCCACACGCCTCAAGATCTGATCCTTCAATAACAACACGAATACAATGGCCACGACAACTCTGGGAGACATCCCAATGGCATGAATGACCGAAAAAAATACCTTCATATACTGTTGGGTCCGTACAGCTGCTGAACTGTATGAGGGGCCAAGTGACTAGGATATCAGCACTGCAAGAGTTCGCAAGAAAACCCGAAAACCTTATCTGCCTCCTCCAAGAACCATGGTGTGATAGACATGGAAACCCTCCCAGTATGCCAAACTTCAACATGTTCACCCCAATACCAACATGGCCCAGATGCGCAACATATGTACGCCACGTGCCTGAGCTGAGTGCCACTACCACCTTTACGGTCCAGGACTCCTTCCTGGGTATCACCATCACATCCCAACAGCAACAACACACCACCTCATTCACCCTATACAACCTATACTCCTCTGGACGACTGGACCCAGTAGCAGCCATCCTCTCCACCATTGACCTACCAGCAGACTGCCTCCTGATGGGGGACCTCAATGCCCACCACACGTGGTGGCAGGGCCCACTGCCCCCATCGGCACGCATCTCCCCAGCTAGCCACACCATCGCCAATTGGCTCACGGAGAACAACTTCCACCTCTACAACAAAATAGCTACCCCCACCCACCACCCCCAAAATGGGGGACAACCCTCCACCATTGACCTATGCCTCTCCAGGGGCAGGACAACACAGTTGGTCCTCACCCTGGCAATCGACCATGACACCGTCTCGGACCACAGCTCCCTCACCACCGCCCTCTCCCTACCCTCAAACACAGCACCACGGAAGGCCCAGCACTCCTGGCGCAAGGCGGACTGGAAAAGCTTCACCTCCCACATGCAGGCTACCCGGATCGACCTCTTAAACCTCCAAGGAACCGAGGACACCCTCCGTGCCGTCACCAACATCACCCACCTCATCCACGAAGCAACCAACCACACTGTCCCCATGAAAGACCCACGGAAACAGGAAGCACCATGGTGGAACCAAAACCTGACACTGGCAAAAAAGAGCAGTCAAACGGGCAGAGAGACGAGCCCACTGTGAACCCAACGACACCAACCGGAAAGATAGCCAACATAAACAGTGCAAATGGTCGACAATGGTATACAATGCCAAAACAGCGTACCGGATCCAACAGCTCCAAGCCGTATCATCCAAAACCATCTGGAAAACAATCTACCACCACAACACACACCACAAACCAATCCCCACCCTTAATGGACGAACAACCTTTAAAGGCAAGTGCGACACACTACGCAATGCACTCTTCCCCTCACTTAACACAACCCCACGAACATGACTCTCCCCTGGCCTCCTCACCTCCACAAAGGACATCTGCCACCACACAAGGCTAGTCACACTACAAGAGACACATTTGGCAATCACCAACCTGAAATATGGAACCTCAGTCAGCCCAGACGACATCTCGTACACCACCCTACACCACTTCAATGCTGCGGCCCCCCATCTTCTCCCACAAATGTTTACAGCCTGCCTCACCTGGGGCACCCACCCACCAGAATGGAAAACAGCAAACTGCGTGGTCATTCCCAAACCAGGCAAGAAAACATACTCCAACCCCAAATCCTACCACCCTATCTCTCTCCAATCATGCTTCAGAAAACTCCTGAAATCCATTGTCACCAAGCGGCTCTCTCAGGTCGCCCTCACCTGTGGGGCCACACACCCCTAACAGATGGGAGCCCAGGCAGAGAACTCTGCAATTGATGCCCTACTCAGAACAATTACCCCTATTGCCAGGGCAATCAGCCAGAAGAAAGCAGCAAACAAAACCCCACTATAACAGGCCATTATCACCCATGACATCGAGGGTGCCTTCAACCAGGTCCACCCAGCAACACTCCAGGAGGTCATGCAACAGTGACGCATACCCCAGTACCTGATGGAGTGGGTCACCGCCTTCAACACTGACCGGAAAATCACCTTCGGCTTTGACCAACAATCAGAACAGCCTCAACCATACAGGTGCAGGCTGCCCCAGGGATCCCCAGTTTTCCCAGCTCTGTTCCTCATCTACAGCAACACCACACTGGAAAAGAGTCACCAACCCCACAATGCGGTCGACACATCATATGTAGACAATGTCTGCATGGTCGAAATGTTGACAACAATCGCAAGAGCCAACACACTCCTTGATGAATGGACTGAAGAACACCTCTGCAGGGGAGTCCATGTAGGACTAACCTTCACACCACCCAAGACCGAACTGCTCTAGTGCCTCCCCCTCACCAGCAAAGATAAGAACAGGAGTCGCAGCACACACCCCCCCATTAGAATAAACAACAACCCCATTGTGGCCACACGACAAATCAAGTACCTAGGAGTACACATCAGTCAATCACTCAGCTTCTCACACCATGCCACCATGGCAGCTGCCAAGGGCAGCCGGGCCCTCGGCAGCCTTAATTTCCTACGATACCGCTCATGTGGCATTACCGCACAAGTAGCTCACCACCTGGCAATGACGGCAATCCTTCCCACAATGTTCTGGGCATCACCAGTATGGTGGACGGGCACCCTAATGACCACTGCAACCCTATGCACCACCTATAACTCAGTCACCCAGTGGATTACGGGACTCCCCCTCAACACCCGAATGACGAACCTCATCACACTCTCACAACTCCTGCCAATGGAGGCGTACCTGGACTACCTATCCCTGCGATATGCTATCTGACTCCATTTCCTCCCCCGACACCATACCCTGGGCCTGCCACGAGACCTAATGGATACCCACCCCAACCTCCCAGAACTCCACCGCCTCTACTCACTCAGCAAACACCTAGTACAAGGCAAACTGGAGGACCCCACCACCACCTCAATAGCGGAAGGAATCAACATGCTCCCCTCCCTAAACCCTAACAAAACAACAACATCCTAACAGCTCCATAAGGAATAGCTCCACACACTACCAAACCATACCGTTGTCATCTATACTGACATCTCTAAACTCGAGAATGGGTTAGTTAGGTGAGGATGGGCGACCTTCTACTGTGGCGACTAACAACTTTACCGGCTGGGGGAAGGCAGCTGTCACCTCAGCAACCGGGCTCAGGTGTACAATGCCAAACTCCATGCAATCTAAGAAGCAGTCACATCCTACCTCACAACTACTGCACTACGAGCCACAGCAATCATCTGTGTGGATAACCGGGCGGCACTTGAAACACTACAATTCAATAAACACAACCATGAATACACCCGCCGGGCCCTGGAAACAATTAGGGACCTCAGCCTACTAGGCTGGGAAATCTCCACCACCTGGAGCCCCTCCCACTACAACATCAATGGCAACGAACAAGCCGACACACTCCCCAAATGGGGAGCTTCCTCTGCTGTCCCCTGCCGATTTGCGCTCACCACCAAGACCTGGCTACTTGTTCAGGCACATGAGGAGCTCCTCTTACAGTGGAAAACAGAACTACCACTCTCGAAGCCCTCATTCAAGTTTCCCAGCCACCTCCATGGGGTGGACTGGGCCAACACACGAGCAATATGGAGAGTCTTCTGCAACCGATCACCCTCTGACCCACCCCCCAACATCACAGCAGACCCATACCCATGCAGCACAGACCTTATCTCCTCCCACCACCTATTGCGAGACTGCCTGCTACTGATGCCGCGTCGGGCACTCCTCCGCGAAGCCACCACAGGAGACATTCAGTCCCTGGAGTTCATCACCACACCTGAAAATTCAAACCTGCTGCGACACTTCCTATGGGTAACTGGCCTGGGACACTCTGCACTCATCCGATTCGACGGAAGCCACAACACACCAGACGATACGGACGCAAGCGATACGGACTCACCCGAGCTGGGCTTCGGCGCCTTCGAACCATAAACACGATGAACTGCAGGTAGGACAGAAGCGATAGGTTTTCCTTTGTACTGTCAGAGCGTTTCCTTGTTTCCTTGTTCTGTGTCATGCATTGCAACCCTTGATTCCTGCGCTGCTTGTTCTTTTCCTTGGTGTGACTACTTCTTCGGTGGTCGGAAAAGATGGGAGCCCCTCAGGGGTGGTACAGCGAGGAGGAGTGCACAAAACCTGTAGTGTTAAAGTGCCATAGATCGAAATCGAATATTATCTTTGTCTACAGACCTATCTCTCTACATCCATGACCTAGCACTGTGACCACCACCTGTAACAACCATTCAGAGAAGATAAGGGCGAAGCAGAATACCACTACAGCTAAGCAGAATACTGCAACGATACCATGCCGGACATGAAGAGATAAGGGCGAAGCCAAATACTGCCACAGCAAAACCAAATACCACAATGATACCATGCGGGGCATGAAGAGATACGGGCTTAGCTGAATACCACCACAGCGAAGCCAAATACTGCCACAGCGAAGCCAAATACCACAACGATACGATACCGGGTGTGAAGAGATACAGGCATAGCTGAATACCGCCATAGAAAAGCTGAATACCGCAACGATACCACACCGTGTGGGAAGAGATAAGGGCGAAGCTGAAACCGCCACAGCAAAGCCAAATACCGCAACAATACCACGCCAGGTGTGCAAGGAAGGGTGAAGCTGAATACCACCAGAGTGAAACCAAATGCTGCAACAATACCACACTGGGCATGAGGAGATAAGAGCACAGCCGAATACCACCACAAGCCTATATTGCCTGTCGAGCATCATGGAATAGGCAGGTAGGATCTTGACAACAGACACCCGAGTTACCAGAACAACCCAGAAGAATTGCGGAAGGATCAGGCACAGTGGGAAGCGGACCCCACCTGTTGACAATGGCAATGTGGCAAACTGTCTTAGCAGCACACAACAGACCACCGCAAAACTGTTACCCAAAACTCTGAGATCCAGAACCCTTTGAGGGAGAAAAAACAAAGTTCAAAACATTCTTGGCTCAGTGCAAGCTGAAGTTCCAGACAGAAGGAAACTGATTTGAAGACAATGAGAAAAAGACGGGATATACATCATTACTACTCCGAGGAGTAGCATGGAATGCGGAGGAAACCTTACTAAACCAGGAAGGAGCAATCAACTTATTATGGAAAGAACTGAAAATGAACATGAAGCACGCTTTTGGCCAGGTAGATGCTGAGGAGATAGCATTTGATAAATTCCAAAAAATTCAGCAAGGGATTCGGATCATGGCAGCATACTGGGCAGAATTCCAGCAAATCAAAGCGGACCTCCCATACACAGACAATGTGTCCATCACATGATTCCGAGATGGAGTACATCCTGAGGTAAAACAACACTTGGTCATGAGCGAAACGCTGGCCACAGTCCTAGTGGATTATGCCACTATGGCCTTCAAAACAGACAGCTGTCTATGCAACCTTGGGATAATCAACTGACAACTGGCAACAAACCCCAAAGCATGATTTCACATCCCTACAAAGGAACCCACTCCAATGCCCCCAGGAGACCCAATGGAACTTGATACCACCCTACGATTCAAGTTCACACAGAGACCCCAGAACCAATTCTCCCGACAAACAAACACGGACGAGTGTTACAACTGCGGAAAGAAAGGACATTTCATGAAGGAATGTCCACAGCCGAAGAAGGCATGCATTCCATGGAAAAAGCCATACAGAGCCACAGAAATCACATTTGAAGAGGAAAACCCAGAAGAACCATCGGGAAATGATGGCCCTCGGGAATAGACATTAGAAAAGTCACCCGAGGGAGAAGCCAGTTGCGAAAGAAGAAGAACCCCCCCTACAGGATCCAAACAACCCGATACAACCAAGAGGAAAAAATAATGATCAAAGTAAAAATCCAGGGAAACAACAGCAAGGAATGGGCCACCACAGCCCTGGTGGACAGTGGAGCATCCAAAAATGTCATCGATAAGGTTTACACCGAGGCCAACGGAATCCCAATGCAACAGAAGTCAACCCCAAGATAAGTGCTAACAGTTGATGGAAGCGAGGTTACCGGAGGGCTGGTAACATACGACACCCAAACTATTTAACCATCAACCACCATGAGGAAGATATCCAGCTACACTGCATCACAATCGGGAACGCCCCAATCATCCAAGGACTCCCCTGGCTCAAGCTTCATGACCCAGTGATAGAATGGAAAAATTACACCATGAACTTCCACTCCAACCACTACGCTGAAAAATATCTACCTAGCTTGCCAAGAGCCAACCTGGTACCAGAAGAAAAGGCCACTGAGCAGTACTACAAGAAAACACCAGAAGAAGAAAACTGGGAGATCGGTGAAATGGACTCTTGGGAAATATACCAGACAATGATCGACCAGATCAAAGAAACCTCCAGACCCAGCACCATTCTAGCCATTCTACAAGAATATCACGAATTCCTTGAAGTATTCACCGAAAAAGAACTTACGGCACCTCCATCCCACCATGCTCAGGACCACTATTTCCACTGGAAAAAGGGAAAACTCCTCTGTATGAGCCCCTACACCCCCTGAACCAGGAACAAATAAAGGGTATCAAAGAATACCTAGATGTCAACGAGAAACGAGGATGGATCCATGCATTCACCTCCCCGGTGGGAGCACCAATACATTTGCTAAAAAAGAAAGTTGGAGGACTCCGTCGGTGTGTGGATTACTGCCAACTGAACAAAATTACAATCAATGATTGGATGCCCTGAGCATTAATCAGAGAATCTGTCGATCAACTATCCAGCACCACCATTTACACCAAACTCGATATCCAAGATGCCTACTAATACCTTCATATTGCAGAAGGTGACAAGTGGAAAACAGCATTTTGCACGCAATATGGATTGTACAAGTATTGCGTCATGCCATCCGGACTCAGTAACATGCCGGCCTCATTTCAGTGATGGATGAATGAGATCCTGAACGATTATCTAGATATGTTCTGTGTGGTATACTTGGCTGACATCCTAGTCTTCTCGCCGGACAAAGAAACATATTGAGGACAGGTCTGAGCAATACTCCCCTGAGTAAAGTGGACCAGTCTTACTTTGAAAGCATCCAAATGTGAGTTCCACACCACAGAAAGAGAGTACCTAGGATACGTCATATCACCTCAGAGACTGCAAATGGATGAAGAGAAAATCAGGACCATCGAAGAATAGAAGGAACCAACAAATATCAAAGGAATCCAGAGCTTCCTCGGCTTTGCCAACTTCTACCAGTGCTTTATCAGAGACTACAGCAAAATCACAACACCCCTATCCTCCCTCACAAGGAAGGAAAAAGAATGGGAATGGAGCGATAAATAGCAGGAGGCATTTGAAATGCTCAAGAAAGCAATGATCACAGAACCTATACTACAACAATTCGATCCGGAAAGACCCATTTCCATCGAAACAGACGCCTCAGATTATGCCATAGAAGCAATCTGCTCATAACGTGACGAAAAAGGGATTGTGCATCCCATGGCATACTACTCAAGGAAACTCAAGGATCCAGAGCGCAACTATGATATCGCTGGCAAAGAACTACTGGCGATTGTAGATGCACTACATTAAATGGGATACTTATTGCAAAACAACTGGACCAAAGATCAAGATCCTCATGGATCACAAAAATCTCAAATATTGGAAGACGAAAAAAGACCTCAACCTATGGCAGGCCCAGTGGGGTGATGGATTAGCCAACTATGACTTCACAATCAAATATCAACCTGGTAAACTGGCCAGCGAGCCAGACATACTCTCTAGAGAGTCAGAAAACTCTTCCTGGGAACGGGATATAAAGGTTTGACAGAACCACGGCTGAATCCTGTTAGCTGACAAAGCGTTTGAGGCGCTCTAGGCCAATACAATGGAAACCATTAGCCTTGAAATAGACAAAGAACTCCTAAAGGAAATCCGGACACTTAGTGCTGCAGACAAAGAGATCCAAGAAATCCAGAGGAAAAAGGCAAGTAGGACCACCCTCAAGGGGAAGATCGCACTAGGACTATGTGGAGAAAAAAGCAGGTTGCTAATATACGATGGCCTCATATGGATTCTAGACAACAACAACCTACAACTCCGGATATTAAGAGACCACCATGACACACAAGCGGTGGGACACCCGAGCCAAGCAAGAACTCTGGAACTCATTAGCCAAAACTTCTACAGGCTACAACAATGAAGATACATACACCAGTATGTTGACCAATACGATACTTGCTGACAAATCAAGCCAATCAGGCATGCACCCTTTGGACTCCTGAAACCGATTGAACCGCCACAGAGGCCCTGGGACTCCATCTCAATGGACTTCATCACTGGGCTCCCAACAAGCAACGGGAGGGACACATTGTAGGTGATTGTCAACCGATTAACCAAAATAGGACACTTCGTAGGTGTGAAGGTACGATGGATCTAGCGGCACTGGTGGAAAGTTTTATCAGACACATAGTCCAATCCTACAGGTTACCTACAAATATTGTGACAGATTGGGGATCACTTTTCACCTTGGGATTTTGGGAATGGGTCACAAGAGCTCTCGGCATATCGGGAAATCTCAGCACAGCTTTTCAACCCCAGCCCGACGGACAAACTGAACGTATCATTGCAACCCTGGAGCAATACCTGCAAGCATACTGCAACTATCAACAAGACGACTGGTAAAGGCTCCTGCCAATTGCTGAATTTTGCTTCTATAGCAACAAGGCTGAGAGCACACAAGCTACCCCCTTCTTCGCCAACTATGGATATCATCGCTGCTTGCTGCCGACCCACAGACCCCAGAACAAGGAGACACCAGAAGTCTCAGAATATGTCACAGCACTTCAAAACCTACTCCTGGAACTTTGCACTGGAATGATCGAGGCAGAAATGGCTCAAGCAGTACAGGCCAACAAATAATGACACCTGGATCAGGCACTGGAACTGGGCAACAAGGTCTGGTTCTGGAGAAAGAACATCTGAACAACACGATCTTTGAGCATACCGGACCACAAGCAGATCTACCCATACACCATCCTCAAGAGAGTAGGATTGAGAGCATATAAACTGGACCTGTCAGCCACTGTCGAGCTCTCCACCCAGTCTTCCACATCAGCCTCTTCGAACCCAAAGCCAGTACAGAGCCTATCCCTGGACATCACCAGCTGCCACCACCTTCCATTATCATCCAAGAACTGCAAGAGTGGGAAGTGGAGAAAATCCTCAACTCCCGACACCACAGAAACCAGACCCAGTACCGAGTCAATTTGACAGGCTTCCACGACCCGGATCGTACCTGGTACCCAGTCCACAACTTCGAAAACTCTCCTAATCCCATCCGCAGATTCCAGAGGGAATACTCTGAGAAACCAGCACCCACCAATTAGCAATATGTCTACTGCCACCACTGTCAACATGAATAAAGGGTGGAACTTTGCCGACAATAACTCCACCTCCGAACACCCAACAATGACTGAACAAACCAACGATTAGGACACTGCCACCCAGATCACCACTACAGATGGAAGGAATATCCCAAGTGTGCCTTCACCACTATTGTCTGCGGTAGGACAGCCCTGCCTTGACAACCATACCTCCCACCATTGGATGGCCTGCTATGATGATAACTGCAACACCCACTGCCAGATTGTGACACTGGAACGTCCGGTCAACGTCGGAGTGACGGTAATATTCAGCTGGTCAGGTTTCTCGATAGTCACAAAGGAGATGGAGCGTACACAGTCTTCGCCGGTGTTCAGTTATTATACAGGAATAACACCCCCCATGACAATCCTTCCAAGCTCGCCCACCGTTAAGGGATTCACAGTGAATAATCTAAGGGGTTCGGTTCGATCTATGCGGCTCCGCGGCAACGGATCGCTCAACGGATCGCTCAGTGGACGGCGCTTGCCCAGCGGCTGCCCGGCAGCTTGCGCGATGGTTCATCCGTGGTTCCGCGGCAATGGCTCGCTCGATGGATCGTAGGTGGTCGCTCAGCGCATGCCCGGCAGCTGCACAACAGCTTGCGTGTATCGCTTTGGCGGATGGTTCGATTCGAGATGGGCCCGCCGGCTCACTTGCGGCACTTCGGCAGATGGTTCCGATCGAGATGGGCCCGGCGTTGTGCCCGACGGCTCACTCGTGTATGGCTTCGGCGGAGGGTTTGATTCGAGACGGGCCCGGCGTACTGCCCGACGGCTCGCCCATGGCGCTTCGGTGGAGGGTATGAGACGGGTCCGGTGTTTTGCCTGACGGCTCGCTCGCGGTACTTCGGCGGATGGTTGGAGAAGGACCCGGCATTGTGCCCGACGGCTCGCTCGCGGAGCTTCGGCAGATGGTTGGATCGAGACGGGCCCGGTGGAATGACTGACGGCTCGCTCGCAGCGCTTCGGCATATCTGCGGTTCGACGGAGGGTTGGATCGAGACGGGCCCAGCTTACTGCCCGACGGCTTGCTCGCAATGCTAGGGCGGATGGTTGGATTGAGACGGGCCTGGCAGACTGCCTGACGGCTCGCTCGTATCGCTTCGGCGGATGGTTGGATCGTTTGACACAACGGCGACTGCCCAACGGCTCGTATGACAACTGCCTCACGGGTAAGATAAGTTAATGAATACGCTCACACACCAGACCCTCCTGGGTGCAGGCCGGAGCCCGAAGCTACTCGTCCTGGTCGGTCTGATGATAAGGCAAGTCTGAGGGTCCTGTTGGCACTGCATAATTCCCTCAGTTCTAGACCGAGTTCTTTCATACGGCCCGGGTGGTGTCTGAAGTATCGGTCGTTATGACAAACAAGCTCTCTGGGGAGTCTCGTCCTAACACCTGCACTCTCACACCCCCGGTTTGCCGTGGCCCCCTCCTCCGGAGTAATCCATACGCCCGGTGTCTCAGCTGTATCCTTTACCCCATTCCTTATCTCCCGCCTAGACTCTCGAGCTCCTCACGTATCCTTCCATCTCCTTCCCAATCAACTGTCATTCCGCTTGTGGCGCTTAGGCATATCATCGATTCGAGGCGCAGGCCCGGTGGCGTGCCAGATACTTACGAGTATCACTGCGGCAGTTCGTTCGACGCAAGCCCGGCGGTGGCCTGACGGGTTGTGTGTATCGCGGCGGCGGTTTAACGTCTTGCGCACCTCACCAGTGCGGCTTGTCTGTTGGATCTTTTGCAGCTCCGTGGCGACAACTCGCTCGACGGATTGCCCATAGGGGGATGGTTGTTGACTCGATGTCTTGGTGACCGGTAGGTGGTCCGTTTATGACTCGCTGGTCATTTTGGGATTCCACTTATGATTGTGCCTTCATCCTTTGCTCTCGGCGAGGAGTCGTATAAGTATTCGGCTCGGCGAGGTCATGTGCTGAGGGGAAATTACCCCGTATCGCAACATGAAAACTCTTCGCCTTGACATTAGACGTTATCAGCGTATCAAAGATAACTCCTCTCAATTGGATTGGACAAAGCAGGTGCCTCAGTTCTGTCGTTATCATTGGGTTATGCGATTAGGTTGTGTGCAGGGTTGATTACGTTACTCGACCTGAGCCAGAGCAACGAACCCTCAACCGTACCAGCTATCATTTCTTCGGCTGCGACGGCATCAAGGCATAGCTCCGCTCCCTATCTTTCCCAATAGACTCTCAAACATTGAGGTGCGGTCTTGTAGCGGTGCTTGCACTTTCCCGAACACAAGCCGGTGGTACTTGGTCTGCGGGCTACCCAACGCTACCGGATCAGCTTGAAGTCAAGCCTCCGCTTCAGTATTTGGCTCGACTCATTGTCCCTCACCTTGGGGTAGCGTGTGCCCTGCATCATAATCGTTGTAAGTATCGCGGATAAGTGGGGGATACGCTCACACTGTCATGAACTCGCAAAGCCCAGAACTCCCTCATCCTGATCAGGTTCTGCAATAAGACCGGTAGTGGTACTAGCAGCCATGTAACAATCTCTGCGCGAGCATCATTACATGGCCCCGTAGGGTTCAGGGTGAATCCAGGTGTCACGAACCTGGCACGACAGGCTTCTAGGCGCCGCCGCGGGCGCCGCGCTCACCCTCGCCACACTATGGCTGATCCTTGTCTCCGCCGCCATGGCCACCGTCATCCTACGCGCCTAGCTGCAGTACCCCAGCCCCTGCCAATATCGCGCTGGTAGCAATATTCCTCAGAACCTGGTCACGGGCTGCCCAGGATTTTCCCCACTTGTTTCCTTACTGTCTGCGTGTCTGCCTTGCTTTACTCTGTGTTATGTTTATTGCTTACCTTGTTGTTTCCCTACTGTTGTGTGTGTCTGCCTTGTGAATTGCGGGAGGATGAAGGGCCGAGTAGAATCGTGTGTTTCCTTGGGCGCAGCGATTGTGTCATGATGAGCTAGGGAGGAACTGTGTCGGTCTTGCGGGCAAGCTGTGATTCCACAGAGGAAAGGAAAGGTATAAAAGGAAGGGCGCAGTAGCTAGTCTGGAGATTCTTCTCCATGCAATATATTATCTATACACCTGGACCTACCTTTACCCATCTCTGAGCGGCGTGACGAAACCAGCGCCGGGATCTCGGATCACTTGCACCGATGACAACCGGGTCATCTGGCAGCGCGACGAAGTGATCCGGGATCGCCTACAACGAACGACATCCAGATACGATTATCTATCTACCTTGACCTACCTTCATACATCTCTGAGCGGCGTGACGAGAGCAGCGCCGGCATCGCGGATCACTTGCACCGATGATCACCGTATCATCCGGCAGCGCGATGAGTGATCTGGGACCACCTATGACGGACCCGAAACACCGCCACGCATACCGGGCCGCGCCAGACAGAACGGAACACCGCCACGTATGCCGCACCGGGCGGAACAGGAGACCACTGTGCATGCCGCCCCGGGTGGAACAGAAAAACGCCACGCATGCCGCGCCGAGCAGAACGGAAGAACGCCGTGCGTGTCACGCCGGGCAGAACTGAGGACCGCCGCGCACACCGGGCCACGCCAGACAGAACGGAACACCTATGCCGCGCCAGGCACAACAGAACACTGCCGCGCACACCGGGCCGCGCCAGACAGAACGGAACACCGCCATGCATGCCGCACCGGGCGGAACGGGAGACCGCCACGCATGCCATACCGAGCAGAACGGAAGAACGCTGTGGGTGCCGTGCCGGGCAGAACGGAGGACCGCCGCGCACACTGGGCCGCGCCAGACCGAACGGAACACCACCACGCATGCCGCACCAGGCGGAACGGGAGACCGCCGCGCATGCCGCTCCGAGCAGAACGGAAGAACGCTGCGCGTGCCACGCCGGGCAGAACAGCGGACCGCTGCGCACACTGGGCCTCGCCAGACAGAACAGAACACCTATGCCGTGCTGGGCAGAACAGAACACCGCCGCGCACACCGGGCCGCGCCAGACAGAATGGAACACCGCCACGCATACCGGGCCGCGCCAGACAGAACTGAAGACCTCCGCGTATGCTGCACCGGGCGGAACGGAAGACCGCCGCGCATGCCGCCCCGGGTGGAAAGGAAGAACGCCATGCATGCAGCGCCCCGCAGAATGGAAGACCGCAGTGCATGCCACGCCGGGCAGAACGGAAGACCGCCGCACATACCGAAGGCCGCACCGGACAGGACGGAAGACCGCCGCGCAGGAGACATGTCTGCCGTGCATACCGCAGGCCACGCCGGGCAGGAAGGAAGACGACAATGACGATGCCATGCTGGGCAGCAAGGAAGACGACAATGACGATGCCACGCCAGGCATGAAGAAAGACGACAACCACGATGCCACGCCGGGCATGAAGGAGGACGAGCACGACGAGTGAGTGGGAATCACTGGCGCCAAATGACACGGAGATACGAGTAGCGATCCGAGATCGCTCAAGAATGAGAGAATGATACCGTCCTACAGTAAAGACCACCAGGTGGCAGTAGACGAAGACCGCGTAAGACCTAGCACGGCCGTACAGAAGGCAGGGAGCACGATGCCTCACCAGTGAGAAAGGCACGCCGAGGAGCTACGTTGCCTGTCGAGCCCAAGACATAGAACGGAAGTCGGGGTCAGGTTTTTGACACCAGGCGAAGCTGGTTGAACTCCCCCCAACAGTTACCCCCCTTGCTGCCGGCTCCGGGTCAGTAGTGGTGCTAGCAGCCATGTAACTATCTCTGCGTGAGCATCATTACGTGGTCACATAGGGTTCAGGGAGAACCCGGACGTTGCCGGTCGAACTCCCCCCTACAGTTTTGACCCCCTTGCTACTGGCTCCAGGTCTTATCTCCACATCAGCAAAAAATTGAAAGTTGAAATATATTGCTTTTTATACAGGTGAGACATAAATTTGAACTAACTTTTCTCGAGGTTTCAGCTAAAAACAAACAACTTTTTATTTTCAAATCCTTACGGGAGCAAAATATAACTTCTCTTATGGGAGTGAGCGATGCTTATGGGAGCAAAATATAACTTCTTTTATGGGAGTGAGCGATGCTTATGGGAGCTATGGGAGCTACAGGAGTACCCTAAGAATTCTCAAATTTTTTGCTGATCATCAGCAAAAAACTTAGTTCTTACCAGAGCTATGGGAGCTAGCGAAGCTTACCGGAGCAACGGCAGGAAAATATAACTTTGTCCTTCGCTAAGCTAGCAATGCTATGGACGCAACCACCATCTTACCGACGCTACCACCACCTTAATAAAGCTAGGGAAGCTAGAAACGCTAGAAAAGCTAGCAAAGCAATGGACGCACCACCATTGTTACCGACATAATCACCAATCTTACCGACGCAACTGCCAATCTTATCGACGCAACCACCACCTTACGGGAGCTAGGAAAGCTAGGAAAGCTTAGAGGAGCAATGAGTGTACTGTGAGAAGTTTCGTACCCACAATTACTACACTACTACATGCAGTTGGCTATGCTCTTACATCGCACAGAATAACTATTATTATGTTTAAAATCAATATATACATTATGATACGAAGTCCAACATCCCAAATCTCGTCGCGAAGTAAAAAGGGGCTACATCAGCACATATTGGAAGGCGCGCAATGCCTATGAGATGTAGACCAGCAAAGAGAATGAGGCCAGATAAGCAACGCGTACGAGATTTAGGACAATGACATATAACCCAGCGTTTATGCACACGTCCGAACGTAGGTCAGTGAAAATGAGGCCAAAGGAGCAATGTGTACGCGAAGTAGTAGGGCGTGGAGAATGACGGCAGATGAGCAGCGCGTACGAATGTAGGACAGCGGCACATACAGATGGGGTACTGCAATGCGTGCAAACGGAGCATGGCGATGTTGATGGCAGACGAGCAGCACGTACGAATGTAGACAGCGGTGCATACCAGTGAGGTTCTGCAACACATACGAATGGAGGTCAGTGAAAATGAGGCCAAAGGAGCAATGTGTACGCGAAGTAGTACAGCGTGGAGAATGACGGCAGATGACCAGCGCGTACGAATGTAGGACAGGGGCACATACAGATGGGGTTCTGCAATGCGTGCGAACGGAGTATGGCGATGTTGACGGCAGACGAGCAGCACATACGAATGTAGACAGCGGTGCATACCAGTGAGGTTCTGCAACACATACGAACTGAGGTCAGCGATGTCGACGGCAGATAAGCAGCGCGTACGAATGTAGGACAGCGGTGCATACCAACGAGGTTCTGCAATGCGTACGAACGGAGGTCAGCGAGGTTGACGGCAGACGAGCAGCGCGTACAAATGTAGACAGCAGAGCATACCAGTGAGGTTCTGCAATGCGTACGAACAAGGTCAGCGATGACGACGGCAGACAAGCAGCATGTATGAATGTAGGCAAGCGGTGCATACCAACGAGGTTCTGCAACATGTACGAACAGAGGTCGGCGATGTTGACGGCAGACGAGCAGCGCGTACGAATGTAGGACGGCGGTGCATACCGACGAGGTTCTGCAATGCGTACAAACGGAGGGCGGCGATGTTGACGGCAAACGAGCAGCATATGAATGTAGGACAGCGGTGCATACCAACGACGTTCTGCAACGCATCCGAACGTAGGTTAGCAATGATGACGGCAGGTGAGCGGAGTGTACGAATGTAGCCAGCGGTCATGGCGGCAGACACGGAGAGTGTAGGAATGTAGCAACATGGTTCAGCAATGCATACGAACAGAGGTCGGCGATGTTGATGGCAGAAGAGCAGTGCATACAAATGTAGCCAGCGGTAATGGCGGCAGACACGGAGCACATACAAATGTCTGACAGCGGTGCATACCAATGGAGTTCTGCAATGCGTACGAACGTAGGTCAGTGATGTAGATGGCAGATGAGCAGCATGTACGAATGTAGGACAGTGGTATATACCAACGAGGTTCTGCAATGCGTACGAACGTAGGTCAGCAATGTAGACAGCAGACGAGCAGCGCATACGAAAGTAGGACAGCGGTGCATACCAGCGAGGTTTTGCAACGTGTATGAACAGAAATCGGTGATGTTGATGGCAGACGAGCAGCACGTACGAATGTAGGACAGTCGTGAATTCCAATGAGGTTCTGCAGTGCGTACGAATGTAGGTCAGCGATGTAGAAGGCGGAGGAGCAGCGCGTACGAATGTAGGACAGCGGCACATACAAACTAGGTTCTGCAATTCGTACAAATGGAGTTCGGCGATGTTGATGGCAGACGAGCAGCGCGTACGAATGTAGGACAGTGGTGCATATCAACAACGTTCTGCAACTTATCCGAAGCTAGGTTAGCAATGATGACGGTAGGCGAGCGGAGCGTAGAATGTAGGACAGCGGCGCATACAAACGAGGTTCTGCAATGCGTATGAACAGAGTTCGGCGAGGTTGACGGCAGATGAGCAGCGCGTACGAATGTAGCCAGTGGTAATAGCGGCAGACGCGGAGGATATAAAAATGTCTGACTGCAGTGTGTACCAACGAGGTTCTGCAATGCGTACGAACATAGGTCGGTGATGTTGACGGCAGACGAGCAGTGCGTACGAGTGTAGGACAGCGGTAATGGCGGCAGACACGGAGGATATACAAATGTCTGACAGTGGTGCGTACCGGAGTTCTGCAATGCGTACGAACTGAGGTCGATGATGTTGATGGCAGACAAACATCGTGTACGAATGTAGCCAGCAGTAATGGTGGCAGACGCAGAGCACATACAAAAGTCTTACAGCAGTGCATACCAACGAGGTACTGCAACGCGAACGAACGTACGTTGGTGATGTTGATGGCAGACTAGCAGTGCGTATGAATGTAGGACAGCGGTGAATACCAACGAGGTTCTGCAACGCGTATGAGTGTAGGTCGCGATGTAGACGGCAGACGTGCAGCACGTACGAACCATTTCTTTGGTGCGCCCTCTATCTTCTTGGGACAGGCCTGAGCGGATGGCAAAGGAAAGCTTGCAACGTGCCGTCATCGTGTGGACAGCGGTGGGGAAACGGTCAAAAATGTACGCCACCATAGTCTAGATAGGCTTCATGCGAGTATGACAATACAAAAAAAAAAGCAGCGCGTACGAACGTAGGTCAGCGATGTAGATGGCAGATGAGCAGCGCTTACGAATGTAGGACAGCAGTGAATACCAACGAGGTTCTGCAACGCGTACAAATGGAGGTCGGCGATGTTGACGGCAGACGAGCAGCGCGTACGAATGTAGGACAGTGGTGAATACCAACGAGGTTCTGCAACGCGTATGAGTGTAGGTCGCGATGTAGACGGCAGATGTGCAGCGCGTATGAATGTAGCCAGCGGTAATGGCGGCAGACACGGAGAATATAGGAATGTAGGATAGAAGTGCATAGCAACGAGGTTCTGCAACGCGTACGAACGTAGGTCAGCGATGATGATGGCAGACAAGCACCGCATAAGAATGCAGGACAGCGGAGCTTACCAACGACGTTCTCTAACGCGTCCGAACGTAGGTTAGTGATGTTGACGGCAGACGAGCAGCACGTACGAATGTAGAACAGCGGTGCGTACCAACGGGGGTCCGCAACACGTACGAACGTAGGTCAGCAGTGCATTCGAGCTGTAGGCCAGCGAGCAGGGTGAGTGCAAACTGGGCACTGTGTACGAATGTAGGTCAGGTACAGTTGTGATTCAGAATATCACAATTGGGATGTACAGTTGCGATTGTGAAAAGTACAGAGTTTATTCACTATGTAACTCCAACACAAATGCCGATCACCTCTCATGCTGAGAATCAGTGCTCTTCATTCAAAGATACCAGCTTTCCCCAACGACCCGAGT
>Ga0307508_10002645_pt1 | contig 18786 bp, 14 predicted proteins | sample 9_EM_MG_FD_203089 | JGI IMG/M metagenome (GOLD analysis project Ga0307508, IMG submission 203089) | Populus trichocarpa ectomycorrhiza microbial communities from riparian zone in the Pacific Northwest, United States - 9_EM | ecosystem: Host-associated > Plants > Roots > Unclassified | place... | reverse complement strand
GTTGCCGGGCACACGGGGGAGGGGCATGGCGTACAAGGCGCGGCGCGACGGAGAGTCCGGCAACCGCACACCTCCGGCATCGCCCGCCGACGATCCGCGTCCGCTGTGGCGGCAACGCGACTTCGCCGTCTTCTGGACCGCCCAGACCCTCTCCGTGCTCGGCGACTCCTTCGCCCTGATCGCCCTGCCCCTGCTGGTCCTTGAGGCCACGGGCTCCCTCGCGAGCATGGGTCTGCTGACGGCGGCGGGCGGGGCGGCCGCGGTCGTGGCGGCGGTGTTCGCCGGGGTGGTGGTGGACCGGGTCGACCGGCGCCGGCTGCTGATCGTCTGCGACCTGGTGCGGATGGTGCTGTACGGCGTGATCCCGCTGGTGTGGCTGTTCGGGCCGCAGGTCTGGCTGCTGTACGTGGTCCTGCCGCTGTGCGAGGCCGTCGGCACGCTGTTCGCCGTCGGTTACGTCACCGTCGTACGGAGTCTCGTCGGGACGAGTCAACTGACCGAGGCCAACGGGCGGTTGAACGCGACCGCGGCGGCGGCCGGCGTACTGGGCCCGCTGTGCGCGGGGTTGGTGGCCGCCCTGACCGGCCCGGCCGCCGCCGTCGGTGTGGACGCGGCCAGCTTCGGGGTGTCCGCCCTGTGCATCACCTTCGTACGGTTCCGCGCGCGACCCGTCGAGAAGAGCCCCGAACGCATCGGCCTGTGGCGGGACTTGCGTACCGGAGTGGCCTTCCTGCGCGGTCACCCCGTCCTGCGCACGCTCACCGCGCTGCTGTTCGTCTTCAGCTTCCTGACCTTCGGCCTGAACGACCTGATCATCTACCACCTCAAGCACGACCTCGGCCACGACGACGGCACGGTCGGCACCGTCATGGCCGTCGCCGCCCTCGGCACCATCACCGGCGCCCTGCTGGTGGCCCGGGTCCGCCGCCGACTCGGTTTCGGCGTGACCTGGACGCTCGCGGTCGCGGTGGCCGGAGCCGCCTTCGCCGGCATGGGCTGGGCCCGCGACGTGCCGGTCATCGCGGCCCTCAGCGCCGCCTTCCTCGCCTGCGTCGCCGTGGCCGGCACCTGCTCCATGTCCCTGCGCCAGGAGATCACCCCGGAACCCCTCCTCGGCCGCGTCACCTCCGCCTTCTGGACCCTCCACTACTCCGCGGCCCCAGCAGGCGCAGCCGTCCTCACCTGGGCCGCCGAGCGCGAGGGCACGGCCCCGGTCGGCCTGATCGCGGGCGCGTGCTGCGTACTGATCGCGCTGGTCGCCCTGTTCACGCCGATCCGGCGGGCCTGAGACGACACCGCTCATCGGGTGAGCGCCCTACCTCACCCGCTTGGCGAGACGGGCCCGCTTCGCCTTCGCGATGCGGTCGGGATCGGCCTGCTCCCGTTCCGGAGCGAACTTGTCCCAGTCCTCCGGCCGCACCACCAGCAGTGTGTCGCTGCTGGGTACGACGACCACCCCTCCGAAGGGAAGGTCCCCCGCGAACCAGACGCCGTCCTCGGCACCCTCGGGCCAGCGATGCCGCTCCAACGCGTCAACAGCCCTCATGAGTGGGGACCTTCCCCGCTCGTATGCCTTGACCCGCACGGTGAAGACCGTGCCGTACTTGGTCCGACTCTCGCTCTTCTTGGACATGCCCGGACGGAACTCGAGGGGGTACTCCTGCAACACCCTCCGGCACCTGCTCAGCGAGAGAAAAGCGAACGGAAATCTATAAGCCATCAGGACAAAACCCAGGACTCCGGCCACACTCAGCACAGCCAGAACCGGGGAGTCCCAGGTCCCCGTCTGCGCCAGGACCACCGGTGTCGCGCACAGCGCCCCGCAGAGGACGAACCGCAGAAGAATGCCCTTGATCAAGAGGGAGTAGTTGCGCTTCAGCAGCCTGCTCACCTCCATGGCATCGGGTGGATTCGCGGCCCCAAGTGTGTCTGACATCGTGTCTCCTTCCAGCTCAACAACGGTCGCGCATCATCCGAAGGGGCTCCGCACTTCGGCGGCAGCTGATCCGGCCCCACTGTCCATCCCGACCTCCATAAGCGAGGGATCAGTGAAGGTCAGCGTGGACGCGAAGCCGAGCAGCACATTCCGGTAATCGTCCACGTGATCGACCTCGCCTGTGACCAGCTGCGCCTCATCGAGGCGCTGGGTTCCGATTTGGTCGGCACGGTCATGGGTCAGCGCAGTTCGTGCGTCGTTGAACTCCAGGACACATCCCTCAAGCTTCCTGGTGAATCCAAAAGTCAACTCGGTGAGACCGTGCGCCGGTGCGTCTCCGCGATCTTCATCACCCTACCGACTCCCAGCAGGGGGTTGTCACCTGCCGGTTGGTTGGAGAGAGGGCTGATCGCTGACCGGATCACGGCCTCCGTCAAGCGGCGACGGACCTCACCCGTTGACCCCCGCATAATGCCGCAAACTCCACCGCCACAGCACCCGCGACCCCAGATACGCCACCACGCCCAACAGCGGTGACAGCGCCGCCAGCCAGTACGGGACGCCCGTGTCGTGGCCGTGGCCCGTGAGGACGGCGGCCGGGAAGTAGGCGACGAACGCGAGCGGGAGGCCGTACGTCAGGAAGCTGCCTACTGCCTGGGGGAGGACGTTCAGGGGGTAGCTGCCGAAGGTGCCGAGGAGTTCCTCGAGCCAGCGGCTCCAGTAGTCGGCGGCGGGGAATCGCAGGGCGGCGCAGGTGATGGCGGTGAAGAGGGCCGCCTCCAGGAACATGCCGCCGATCAGGGCCGCGATCAGGTAGGAGATCCGGCCCGGTGTCCAGTCCAGCTGGCTGCGGCTCAAAGCGCCCACCATCAGGCCCACCGCGACCGTCAGGTCGCCGATCGCGTTGGTGGGGAAGAAGGCCAGCTGGAGTTGGCGGTGCACCGGCATCGGGCGGGTCAGGTAGATGTCGATCCTGCCCTCCTGGATCTGCCGGCCCGCCCCGTGCACCCGGCCCAGCAACAGGACGAACAGTCCGTGCGCGAGCATCCGCGTCGCCGGGATCAGCAGGACCTCCGAGCTGTCCCAGCCGCCCATCCCGGTGAACCGGGTCAGCAGCACGGTGGCGAACACGATCACCGACACCTGCCAGATCGCGCCGATCGCGATCATCAGCAGGAACTCGGTGCGGTACTCCAGCTGGGCACGGAAGTTGAGACGCGTGATGCGCCACGCGATCCGCATGCCGTTCACAGGCCTCAGCCTCCTTGGGAGATGACGCGACGGGCGGCCCGCCGCCACAGGAAACGGGTGAAGAGATGGAGCACGGCGACCCAGCACGCCTGGATCGCCAGCTGCCCGCCGGCGTCCGACAGCGGGATACGGCCGATGTAGAGGGAGAGCGGCACGCTCAACGTGGCCTGGAACGGCAGGAATCCGCTCAGCGTGATGAACCAGTCCGGGAAGAACCACAGCGGCGCGTACACGCCCGACAGCAGGTTCTGCGCGAAGATCAGGATCAGCATCGCCGCGTTGTTGCGGACCGTCCAGAAGCACAGCTGGTCGAGGGTGAGCATCACGTAGTACAGGACCCACTGGCCGAGCAGCAGACTGACGAAGAACACCCCTGCCACGGCAAGGGACTTGGGCGGATCCACCACCCCGGCCGCGAGACAGACCAGATATCCGCCGAGCGCCCAGGCGAACCCGTACAGCTGCTCGCCGAGGGCCCGCAGGGCGTGGTAGCGCTGGGGCGGCACCGGGCGCAGATACCAGTAGACGATCGTGCCGAAGTGCATGTGCTGGAGCACGGTGTCCCGGCCCGCGTACTGGTCCAACTCCCTGAGCCGGGAGGCGAGTACGGCCAGCACGGCATACGAGACCGCCTGGCCCTCGGCGAGCCCCGCGGTGGTGCCGGTGTGCGCGTACAGGCCGTGCCACAGCGAGGCCACCAGCACCACCTGGACGGTCAGGCGCAGCAGGACGGCGGTCATCCGGGGCGGTGCGTGCAACTCGCCGAGCGGGGTGACACGGGCGGCACGCCAGGCGTGCAGAACGGCCATGTCAGACCGCCTCGGCATGCACGTAGGCGGCCCGCATCACGTCTTCGAGGTCGGCCTCGTCGATGGCGACGCCCGTCACCTCGTACCGCTCGATGACCGCCTTGAGGGCCTGGTGCACGGTGGGGGAGTCCGGCCCGTCGGGGCTCTCGGGGCCGAACACGACCTGCGGGCCCTCCTGCCGCAGTACGGCGATCCCCGGCAGCGCCGTGACCTCGGTGTGCGCGTCGGCCAGGGTCGCCCGGACCTGCCAGGTCGAGCCGAACTTGCGGCGGATCTCGTCGAGGCTGCCGTCCAGGACGAGCCTGCCGTGGTTGATCAGGACGACCCGCTCGGCGAGCCGCTCGACCTCGGTCATGTCGTGCGTGGTCAGCAGGACCGTACGGCCGCGCTCCTCGACCTGGTGCCGCAGGAACTCCCGGACCTGCTCCTTGACCACCACGTCCATGCCGATGGTCGGCTCGTCGAGGAAGACGACCGGCGGGTCGTGCAGCAGCGCGGCGGCCAGGTCGCAGCGCACACGCTGGCCGAGCGAGAGATGACGGACCCGGGTGTCCCAGAAGCTGGACAGCTCCAGGATGTCGTCGAACTCCCCCAGCCGCGTGGCGTGTTCGGCCTTGGGCACCTCGTAGATGTCCCGGAGGATCGAGAACGACTCGCGCACCGGCAGGTCCCACCACAGCTGGGTGCGCTGCCCGAACACCGCGCCGATGTTACGGGCGTTGCGTTCCCGTTCCTGGTACGGCACCACGCCCGCCACCCTGGCCTCGCCGGAGGTGGGCGTGAGGATGCCGGTGAGCATCTTGATGGTGGTGGACTTGCCGGCGCCGTTCGGGCCGAGCAGGGCGAGGAGTTCGCCGGGCGCCACGTCGAACGTGATGTCGGAGACGGCGTGCTTGGCGACCCGCTCCGGATTCACCAGGGACCGCAGGGTGCCTGCGAGGCCGGGACGGCGGACGGTGGTGTGGAAGGTGCGGGACAGTCCGCGTACCTCGATGCTTCGGGTCACGCTGTGAACTCCCTTGCTGCGAACAAGAGTTACGGCCGGTCGGCTTGGAGGCCGACCGGCCGCGGGTACACCATGACCGTCGCAGAATCTCGATCAATCGGGCAATGGATTAATCGATCCGCGGGTTGGACTAATCGATCACCGAGAACACGAAGGAGAACTCCGCCGGCTCGGCGAGCAGGTGGTACTGCGGCAGCGGGCCCGGACCGCAGGACTGCGAGCCGACACCGTGGTGGCCGTGGTCGAGGTTGACCCACACCGTCCCGCCCGGGGTGAGATCGGTGAGGTGGGCCGCCGCGTCCAGCTGCTCGGTCGTCCAGCGCCGGGCGGTGAAGGCGAACTCCGGGTCGCCCTCGATCCTGAGGCCGCCGAGCTCCACCCAGCGGACGTCGGCGCGGGCACCGTTCTCCTGCGGGCGCAGATACGGCGTCTGGAGCTCGTCCACGCTCGCGTGCCAGCGCCCGACCATGGACGCCCTGTGGGTGTCCGGGTAGGCCTCACCCGGACCGCCGCCGAACCACTTCACCTGGTCGGCCTCGGGGAGTCCGAGCCGGACGCCGAGACGGGGCAGCGGCTGCGTCCACTTGCCCTCCGGAGCGACGGACACGGTCAGGCGAAGCCGCGAGCCGTCCGAGGTCCAGCGGTAGACGGTCGCGAGGCCCACCTCGCGGGCGGCGGGCGCCACCCGGGTCCGGACGGTCAGCGCGTCCTCACCCAGCTCCACCGCGTCCAGACGGTGCTGCATCCGGTGCAGACCGAGGTCCCGCCACAGCTTGCTGTAGCAGGTGCCGCCGTTCCACTCGCCCTCGTCGTTGTCGGTCGTCGCCCGCCACACGTCCAGACGTGGGCTCTCGACGGCGACCGAGCCGATCGTCCTCAGCGCACCGGTACGGGCGTCGAAGGCGGCCGGGCCGAGGGTGATCAGCTTCTCGCCGCGCACGGGCCGGCCGGTGGGCGCGAGCGAGGGCCGTACGGGTGCGACGGCCGGGAACTGTCCCCACGCGACGACGTGGTCCTTCGGCGCCCAGGCCGTGTCGGCCGCCAGCAGCGCCCGTACGGTCCACTGCGCCTCCGCGCTCTCGTGCGCGGGCGGCTCCGGCAGCTTCAGATCCGCCGACTCACCGGGCGCGAGCGCCGGCACCGACAGCGTGCCCGCCTCGACCGTCTCGCCGTCGACCTGGTACGACCACTCGAAGGCGAGCGCGGACAGGTCCGCGAAGTCGTACTTGTTGGTCACGCGTACGGCACCGTCGGCGCCGTCGATACGGACGGGCTCGATGACCTTCTTGTACTCGACGAGCCCGGGGGAGGGCGTGCGGTCCGGGAAGATCAGGCCGTCGCAGACGAAGTTGCCGTCGTGCAGCTCCTCGCCGAAGTCGCCGCCGTAGGCGTAGCCCAGCTCGGGGTGGGTGACACCGTGGTCGATCCACTCCCAGATGAAGCCGCCCTGGAGACGGTCGTACTTCTCGAAGATGTCCTGGTAGTCGGCGATGCCACCGGGGCCGTTGCCCATGGCGTGGCCGTACTCGCACTGGATGAACGGCAGCGCGCGGCGCCCCAGGGGTCCTCCGTCGAGGCCCTTGCCGATCTGCTCGACCTCGTCGTGGAAGGCGTACATGCGCGAGTACACGTCGGTGTCCCGGCAGTTCCAGTCGCCCTCGTAGTGCACCAGGCGCTCGGGGTCGCGGCCGTGGATCCACTCGGCCATCGCGGTCAGGCCGCGGCCGGTGCCGGCCTCGTTGCCCAGGGACCAGAAGACGATCGAGGGGTGGTTCTTGTCGCGCTCGACCATGCGGGCGGCGCGGTCCACGAGGGCCGGGGTCCAGCGCTCGTCGTCGACGGGGTTGTCCCGCCAGTCCTGTTCGGTGAAGCCGTGGGTCTCCAGGTCGCACTCGTCGATGACCCACAGGCCGTACTCGTCGCACAGGTCGAGGAAGGCCGGGTGCGGCGGGTAGTGCGAGGTGCGGACGGCGTTGAGGTTGTGCCGCTTCATCAGCAGCACGTCCTGGCGCATGGTCTCCAGGTCGAGGGTGCGGCCCTTTTCCGGGTGCCACTCGTGCCGGTTGACGCCCTTGAAGAGGATCGCCTGGCCGTTGACCTTGATCAGACCGTCGTCGAGGGCGACCGTACGGAAGCCGATGCGCAGCGGGATCCGCTCGCCCTCGGTCACCAGTTCGCCGTCGTACAGTCGGGGGCTCTCGGCGCTCCACGGGGCGACCAGGGCCGTCGCCGGCTCGCCGGTCGCGACATCGATGTCGAGCGCGGGCACGAGTACCCGCCCGTCGACGTCGGAGTCGACGCGCAGGGTGCCCTCGCCGGTGAGGTGGTCGTAGGAGGCGTGCACGAAGAAGTCGAGGACGCTGCCCGCGGGGCGGTGCAGCAGGGTCACGTCACGGAAGATGCCCGGCAGCCACCACTGGTCCTGGTCCTCCAGGTAGGAGCCCGCCGACCACTGGTGGACGCGGACCGCGAGGACGTTGCCCTTCGGCTTCAGCAGATGGCCGACCGCGAACTCGTGCGCGAGGCGGGAGCCCTTGAACTCGCCGATGTCCGTGCCGTTCAGCCAGACGCGGGCGCAGGATTCGACGCCGTCGAAGCGGACGACGGCGCCGCCATCGGCGGGCCAGTCCTCCGGCAGGTCGAAGACCCGCAGGTGGTCACCGGTCGGGTTCTCCGTCGGGACGTGCGGCGGGTTCACCGGGAAGGGGTAGAGGTGGTTGGTGTAGATCGGCGCCCCGAAGGCCCCGTCGCCCTGGAGGACCCAGTGGCCGGGGACCGTGACCTCGGCCCAGTCACCGGCGTCGTATCCCTCCTCGGCGAAGGAGTCGTCCTCGGCGTCTGCGGTCGCGGACAGCCTGAAGCGCCAGGCGCCGTCGAGGGACAGGGCCTTCGCGTCCGAGGAGGCGTACCAGGCGCGGGGCGGGAGGGCCCCGCTGCCGGGTGAGACGTCCTCGACGTAGTCGAAAGCCGTGGTCGTGCGGAAAGACATCGGTCTCCAGGTCTTGAGAGAGGGGCCTCAGCCCTTGATGCCGGTCTGCGCGATCCCCTGGACCAGCCAGCGCTGGAGGAAGAGGAACACGAACACCAGGGGCAGGATGGAAATGGCGGTCGCCATGAAGATCTGGTGGAAGACGACGGTCTGGCCCGTGGTGTAGGAGGAGAGCGCGACCTGCACGGTCCACGCGCTCGGGTCCTGCCCGATGACCAGCGGCCACAGGAAGGAGTTCCAGCCGTTGATGAAGGTGATGGTGGCCATCGCCGCGAAGAAGTTCAGCGAGTTGGGCACCACGACACGCCAGTAGGCGCCCCAGTAACCCAGCCCGTCCACGCGCGCCGCCTCCTCCAGCTCCTTGGGGAATCCCAGGAAGTACTGCCGGAAAAGGAAGCAGGTGAAACCACTGAACAGGCCCGGGACGATCAGACCACGATACGTGTCCACCCAGCCGAGCGACGACACCAGTACGAAGCTGGGCACAAAGGTCACGGCGGTCGGGACCATCAGGGTGCCCAGGACGACGTAGAAGATCTTGTTGGCGTGCTTGTACGGGATGCGGGCCAGTCCGTAGCCGGCGAGGGAGCACACCAGCAGGACGCCGGCGGTGTGCAGGACGGCGACGACGGTGGAGTTCCACAGCGACTGGGCGAAGGGCACCGACGAGTTGCTGAACAGGTCGCTGACGTTGCCCCACTGGAGATCCGTGGGGAAGAACTTCCAGTTCTCCCCGGTGATCTCGGCATCGGTGGACAGGGCGTTGCGGACGATCAGGTAGAAGGGGACCAGGAAGAGGAAAGCGGCGACACTGGTGGCGATGTAGAGGCCGGTGCTGCCCATCACTCCGCGGCCGCGGCGGTTCTTGGACTTGCGTATCTCAGGCGTGGTCGTGGTCACTTGGCCTCGTCCCCCCTTCCGAAGCCCATGATCTTGCCCTGGAACAGGGTCACGATGATGATCAGCACGGTCAGGATGACCGCGCCGGCGCTGCCCGCGCCGTAGTCCTGGCTCTCGCCCAGGGCCTTGTAGTACAGCTCGACGAGAGGCGGACGGCCCCATGTGGTCTTCGACAGGAGGTTGAAGAACTCGTCGAAGGCCTGGTAGGCGGCGATCAGCAGAAGCAGGATCACCGCGGTGGACGTGGCCCGCAGCTGGGGCAGGGTGATGTACCAGAAGGTCTGCCAGCCCGGCTTGGCCCCGTCGATCGCGGCGGCCTCGTACAGCTCGCCCGGGATGTTCTGGAGCGCGGCCAGGAACAGGATCATGTAGAAACCGGACTGGAGCCAGAGCCGTGCGGTGACGATGACGAACCAGTACCAGGGCGGGCTGGGGTCGGCCAGCCAGGCGATGTTCTCGACCCCGAACCAGCCGAGGACCGTGTTCATCAGGCCGAAGCGGACCCCGCTGAAGATGGACATCTTCCAGATCAGCGAGGCGGCCACGTAACTGCACGCGGTCGGCAGGAAGAACACCGAACGGAAGAACGCCCGCATGAAGCGCAGCCGGTTCACGAGCAGGGCCAGGCCCAGGGAGAGCGCCCAGGTGGTGGGCACGATGAACGCGGCGAAGACGGTGAACGTGCCGAGCGAGCCGACGAAGTCGTCGTTCGTCAGCATGTACTTGTAGTTGTCGAAGCCGATGAACTTGTCCGGCGTGACGGTGAAGCGGGCGTCGAAGAAGCTGAGCCAGAGGCTCCAGACGATCGGCGCGTAGACGAAGATCGCCAGACCGATGAGGAACGGCCCGGTGAAGAGCCAGAAGTTGAAGGTGGGGCTGCCCCGCAGCGCCCGCCGCGGCCTGGCCGGAGAGGCCTTGGCCGGGGCGGGGCCCGCGAGGTCGAGCTTGGTGGTCGTCGACATGTCGTGTTCCGTCCGCACGCCTATCCGAAGAGCTTCTTGAGCTCGCGATTGACGGCCGTGTCCGCCTTGTCGAGGGCGGCCTCGGGGTCCATGTCCTTGCGGACGGAGTTGGCGAAGACGTCCTCGAGGGCGGTGATCATGGCCTGGGTCCACCCGATGTTGTCGAAGTGGCCGAACTCGTTGAAGAGCTTGACGCCCTCAGCCGCGTTGCCCGTCTTGAGCTTGGTGGCGGACTGGGCGATCGAGGTGCGCGGCGGGATGTGGAAGCCGTAGGAGGTGGCCCAGTCCTCCTGGTACTGCTTCTGGTCGATCCACAGCCACTTCACGTACTCCTTGGCCGCGTCGACGTTTTTGCCCTTGGCGTTGACGAACATCGACCAGCCGCCGTTGACGACCGACTGCTTGCCGGAGTCGATGGTCTTCGGGAAGGGGAACACGCCCCAGTCGTCGCCGAGAGCTTCCTGGATCGTCGGCATCGCCCACATGCCGCAGAACTGGATGGCGGCGAGGCCCTGGGTGAACGAGGAGGGGTCCCAGGACTCGGTCGGGGCGCCGAGGAGAAGGTTGCCGCTGGTGAACAGCTTGCGCATCTTCTTGATGCCCTCGACGACGCCGGGGGTGTGGTAGGCGATCTCGTTCTTCGAGTTGAGGGTGTCGGCGCCCGCCGACCAGATCAGCGGGTTGATGACCGAGTGCAGGTCGTTGCCCATGTACAGGCCCTTGACCTTGCCGGTGGTGAGCTTGGCGGCCGCCTCGGCCAGCTCGTCGAGCGTGGTCGGCACGTCGACCTTGGCCTTCTCCAGCATCGACTTGCGGTAGAAGAAGAACTGCGGGTCGTCGATCATCCGGACGCCGTATATCTTCCCGTCCACCGTGTGCGAGGCGATGTCGGCCGGGTTGAAGTCGTCCTTGACCGGCTCGATGATGTCGGTCAGGTCCGCCACCTGGCCGCTCTTGATCAGCTGGATCTGCGGGTGGAACTCGAAGAGGTCGGGCGCGCTCTTGGTGAGCAGCGTCGCGAACAGCTTGCTCTCGAAGTCGGCGCTGGTGATCCACTGGGTCGTCACGTTGGCCTTGTCGTAGGCCTTCGCGTACTTCTTGATGGCCTGCTCGGTGCCGGCCTCGCCGTACGCGTGGAAGTACTGGTTCAGGTTCACGCCCGAACTGCCGCCGCCGCTCCGCCCGGTGTTCCCGCCGCACGCGGCCAGCCCGCCGGCGGCGGCCAGGCCCATCGCGGCCCGCAGAACATTTCGACGGTCCCAGTTGCTGTTGCTCATTGCCGACATGCTGACGTCCTTGTCTCGAGTACGGCTGCGGCTCTGTGCCATGGCTCTGCGGCTCAGCGCCAGTTGGCTCAAATCAGGTTGCGGTGCGGGACGTTAACCTTCGGCTAAGGCTTCGGCAAGGGGTTGGACGAAGCCTGCTCGAAGCGTTGTGCAGCGTTCGGGATACCGGACGTCTCGGGGTCGCGGGCCGCCGCACCAGCGGCCCACAACCCCCTTGCGGGTGCTACGGGTTACTGCTTGAACCAGGCCTGGTTGGTCCCGCTGTTGCAGGTCCACAGGCCGACCTTGCTGCCGTCGGCCGTCGCCTGTCCGCCGACGTCCAGGCAGGTGCCGGACGCCTCGCTGACGACTTGGCCGTTGGAGTTCAGCAGCCACTGCTGGCTGCCGTCACGGGTGGCTTCGGTGCTCGTCGTGAGCCCCGAACTCCCCGCGGTCAGATAGCCGTTCACGCCCTTCAGACGGCCCTTCGCGTCGTACGACCACGACTGCCCGGCCTCGCCCGTGCAGGTGGCGATGGTCGCGCCCGAGGTGTCCGCGGTCAGGCACTTGCCGGACTGCTTGCCCTGGAGCGCGCCCGTGACCGCCGAAGAGCCGTGGCCCTTCTGGTCGAAGACGTACGTGGTGATGGAGCGGGCCGGCAGCGTCGCCGACGCCGTGCCGCCCTTCACCGAAGGCCGTGCGACGTTCGCCCAGTTCTCGGTGCCCGAGGTCCGGACCGCCTTGGTGGCGCGCACCGGCGAGTCGCTGTTGAAGTGCAGGTTCAGCGCGGTGTCGGTGGTGTTGTGGTTGTTGACCACGGCCACCCACTTGCCGTTGTCGTCGTACGTCGACACCTCGACGCCGTCCGGGACGCCGGTCACGTTGTGCGCGACCGCGCCCGGCCTGACGAACTTGCTGTACTGGCCGAGCGCGTAGTAGCGCTTGGTGTAGTACAGAGTCTGGTTGCCGTTGGTGGCGTAGTTCGGGTCGTAGTAGATCAGGCCGTCGTTCCAGCCCTCGTCGTTCTTCGCGAGGGGATCGGAGCCGATCATCTCCGACAGCGCGACCCACCACTGGAACGCCGAGTCGTGCGCGGTCGCGAAGTCCTTGTAGATGATCCGGGACAGGTTCAGACCGCCGTCGATCGTGGGGTCGTACTCCTGCGCCCAGCCCGTGCCGCCCTTGCCGAAGCAGCAGATCTCCGTGGACCAGGACTGCTTGCCGACCGACTTGGAGGTCTCGTAGACCTTCGCCCGCTGGTCGTCGCCCGGGTTGTTGTACGTGTGGTGGGCGAGCTTGTCGACGTACTGGGCGGTGTCCGGCTGCGAGATCCACTGCGGGAGCTCGGTGTTGAAGCCGACCGTGTTGCTGGACTCGTCGGCGATGATGCCGGTCTTCTGGTGCCGCGCTTGCTGCTCGGCGCCCAACGCCCGCACGATGTCGTCGCGTTGGTCGACCGGGACCAGCATGCCCTCCTGGCCGCAGTCGCCGAAGCTGTTGGTGGGCTCGTTGAAGGGGCTGATGTAGTCGATCTTCACGCCCTGCTTGGCGAAGTGGGCGGTGACGTCGGCGACGTACTTGGCGAAGTCCTGCTCGTTCTCCGTCTTCAGATAGCCGCCGCAGCTCTTGTCGTTGGTCTTCCACTCGGCGGGCGCGCTGTTGACGAAGGCGATCAGGTCCTTCACGCCGTACTTGGCGGCGGCGTACAGGAACGAGCGGCCCGCCTTGTCCTTGCTCCAGTCGTACGTCCCGTCAGTGTTCAGGAACGTCTCCGGGGCGCGGGGCGCGTAGGTCACCCCGGTGCCGCCCCCGCCGATGTTGTAGCGGTAACTGCTGAGCGCCAGGCCGTCCTTGGAGAACAGCAGCTTGGCCACCCGGGCCTGGACCTTCGGGTCGAAGTTCTTCAGGTCGTTGACCCACCAGGCGCCCGAGGCGCCGATGTTGTCGATGGTCTGGGCGGCGTGCGGGGAAACCTCGGCCACCGTGGGGGTGGCGGCCGAAGCGGGCGGGGCGGATATCAGCGGTCCTGCGACAGCGAACGCGGCTGCGGCTGTCAGCAGGGCCGATCTCCTGCGGTGCGGGTGAGTCACGTGCATCCCTTCCGTCGTCATGAAGGCGGTGCGGTACTGCTCCTAGCGGGGGTTGTGCGTCTTCGTCCGTACCGGGGTGGTGCGTTTGGCTGCCCTCTGCCCGACCGACTGGAGCGCCCCTTCGAGCGCGAACGTCGCCGCGCCCAGGCACGCCGGGTCCGTCGGGATCGGGGAGAGGACGATCTCGGTGGCGGCCATCGGACGCGGCAGCGCGTGCCGGGCGACCGCCTCGCGCACCTCCGCGACCAGGGGCTCGCCGAGGGCAGCCGCGACCCAGCTGCTGAGCACGACCACCTCGGGATTGAACAGGTTCACCAGGTGCGCGATGGACGCGCCGAGGTAGCGGGCGGTGTGCCGGACCACCTTGAGCGCCACCGGATCCCGGGTGAGCATCCCGCGGGCCAGCGCGGCGATGGTGGCCGTCTGGTCACCGGGGTGCAGCAGCTCGCTGTCGGGGCTGAGCTCCCGCAGGTTCAGCATGATCCCGGGCGCGCCCACATACGTCTCCACACAGCCGTGGTTGCCGCACCGGCACAGGCGTCCGTCCAGGACGATCGTGTTGTGGCCCCACTCGCCGGCGCTGTTGGAGACGCCGCGGTGCAGTCCGCCGCCCAGGATCAGTCCGGCGCCCACGCCGGTGCCGAGGTTGACCACCACGGCGTCCCCGCGCCCGCGCACGGCCCCGAACCAGAGCTCGGCCACCGCGCCGGCGCGCAGCGGGTTGTCCAGGTAGAGGGGGTAGGAGATGACCTCGGAGAGCAGGTCGAGCAGCGGCACGTCGTGCCAGTCCCAGTTGGGCGCGTACTCCGAGATACCGGTGGCGCGGTCCACCTGTCCCGGCACGCTCACCCCGACGCCGAGCACTCGGGCACCCTCGATCCCGGCCTGCGCGACCACCGAACCGACAGCGGAGGCGACATGGCCGACCACCTGCTCGGGGAGGCTCTCGCCGGGGCGGACGTCCTCCTCGGCGCGGGCCAGGACGTTCAGCGCGAGGTCGAACAGCTCGACATGGACGTAGGTCTCCGCGATGTCCACGCCGATCAACGCGCCCCCCGACGCATTGACGGCCACGAGCCCCCGGGGGCGCCCGCCGGCCGACTCCTCGAAGCCGACCTCCGTGATCATGCGGAGGTCGAGCAGCTCGCCCACGAGCGTGGCGACGGTGGCCAGGCTCAGCCCGGTGGCCGCCGCCAGCTCCTGCCGGGAGGTGGGCGACTCGGCGATGATCTGGCGCAGCACCTCGTAGCGGTTCGCGGTGCGGATGTCACGTGAGGTGCCGCGCTTCATTGCGCTCCCCTTACTTCGAGGTGCCGGTGCGATTGCTGCTGCCGGGGGTCCGGGGGTTGTCCCCCGGGAAAACACAGCATCGAGGCCGACCCCCATCCCTTCAGCTCAGGCCGGGACGACAGTGGCACCGGCGCGGCGCAAGGCTATGGGCTGCGGGGGACTTTCGACAAGGGGTTAGGAAAGGGGCTTTATAAAGTCAGTCGGCCAGTACGGTCCGCACGAAGGCGTTGGCGAATTTTCCCTCCGGGTCCAGCTCACGGGCCAGCTTCCGGAAGTCGCCGAGGCGCGGATAGCGCTCGCGCAGCACCTCCGTGGGCGTGGTGAACACCTTCCCCCAGTGCGGTCGCGCGTCGAAGGGGTCCAGCGCCTCCTCGAGGCGGCGCACCACCGGCAGGACGGCCGCCGTGTTCTCGATCCAGGTGAAGTGCAGGGCCACGGTGTCCCGGCCGTAGGAGGGGCTCAGCCACTGCTCGTCGGCGGCCACGGTCCGCACCTCGCAGGTCTGGAGCACTCCGGCGACGGTCTCCCGGACGGCGTCGACCGCGTGCAGTGCCTCGACGGCGTACGCGCGCGGCAGCAGGTACTCCGACTGGAGCTCCGCACCGCTGCTCGGCGTGAACTCGGCCCGGAAGTGCGGCAGCCGCTCGTGCCACGGTCCCGGCACCCCGAACTGCTCGGTGCAGTTGACCCCGGGCATCCCCGGCACCGGGTGCATCTTCTCGGTGGCGGGCGCGGCCCAGGGGAAGGGGACGAGTGGCTGATCCACTCGCCGTTTGACCCACACCTGCCGGAAGCCCGGCTCACGCCAGTCGGTGAAGAGGCTGACGCTGTACGCCGACGACATGACCGTCTCGAAGGCCGCCGAGTCCAGCCCGACGAGGGGGAACTCGGTGAACACCCGCTGCTCGACGTCGAAGGCCGGCACCAGGTCCAGGGTGAGGGCGGTGACCACACCCAGGGCGCCCAGCGAGGTGACCGCGCCGCCGAAGCGCGGGTCGTCCCGGCCGACGGTCAGCGCGGACCCGTCCGCCGTGACCAGCTCCACCTCGCGCACGGCCGACGCGAGCGGCCCGTTGCCGACGCCGGAGCCGTGGGTTCCGGTCGCGACCGAGCCGGCCACCGAAATGTGCGGCAGCGAAGCCATGTTGTCCAGCGCGAGGCCGTGGGCGTGCACCGCGCGGGCGAGTTCGGCGTACCGGACGCCGCCGGAGACCCGTACCGTACGGGCCGCGGTGTCCACGTCGATCACCGGCGGCAGGTCGGCGATCGACAGCAGGACTCCCTCGGGGCCCGGCTCGGCGATCTCGTTGAAGGAGTGCCCGCTGCCCAGTACGCGCACGCGTGCGCTGCTCGCGACCAGGGCGGCGATCCCGTCGAGCGAGTACGGGCGGTGCAGCTCCTTGGCGGAGTAGGTGATGTTCCCCGCCCAGTTGGTGATCGTCTCCGTCATGTCCGTCGTCCCTCTCGGAGTGTTCCTGTGCGTTGACCCTCTCATTTCCCGACACATAACGTAGAGAGCGGTTTCTACAACCTTTCCGGAAGGGCTGGAGGGTCACCACCTTGACCGAGCGACCGCAGGCGCTGTTCGCCATGAGTCCCGAGAACGTGCCGCTCGTCTTCCCGCCCGAGGTACTGGCCCGCCTGCGTGCCCTGGTGGACATCGATCCCGCGATCGTGGCCGAGGACTTCACCGACCCCCGGATCGCGGAGGTCCTCGCCCGCACCGAGATCCTCGTGACCGGCTGGGGCTGCCCCCGTCTCGACGCGGCTGTCCTCGACGCGGCCCCGAAACTCCGTGCCGTCCTGCACTCGGCTGGCTCGGTCAAGGGCTTCGCCACGCCCGAGATCTGGCGGCGAGGCATCGCCGTCTCCTCGGCGGCCGAGGCCAACGCGGTGCCCGTCGCCGAGTACACGCTCGCCATGATCCTGCTCGCCGGCAAGGACGTCTTCGTACGCCGTGAGCGGCTGCGCGCCGAGCGCGTCTCTCCCGGCTGGGGGGTCGTCCCGGGCATCGGCAACCACGGACGGCGGGTCGGGGTGATCGGGGCGTCCCGGATCGGGCGCAAGGTGATCGAGCTGCTACGGCCGTTCGACCTGCTGGTGGGCCTGACCGACCCGTACGTCGACGAGGCGCGGGCGGCCGAACTCGGCGTACCCCTCCTGGAGTTGGACGAACTCCTGCGCACCTCGGACATCGTCACGGTCCACGCGCCCGAGACCCCCGAGACGCACCGTCTGATCGGCCGCCGCGAGCTGGCCCTGATGCCCGACGGCGCGGTACTGATCAACACCGCGCGCGGAAGCCTCGTCGACACGGACGCCCTGGTCGAGGAGGTCCGCTCCGGTCGGCTCTCCGCGGTCCTCGACGTCACCGACCCGGAACCGCTGCCCGCCGACTCGCCTCTCTACGACCTCCCGAACGCCTTCGTCACCCCTCACCTCGCGGGCTCGCAGGGCAACGAGCTGGGCCGCCTGGGCGGGGCGGTCGCGGGGGAGGCGGAGCGGCTGGCGTCCGGCGGGCAGGTGGCGCACGCGGTCGATCTGGCGGCGCTGGAGCGGGAGGCCTGAGCTGCGGATTTCGTCGCCTTCTCTTTGGTGACTGGCGGTATTCGTGGAGATCTAGCCATGCTTGCGCGATATCGGTAGCGTCCACCGTCATGACACTCGATCCGCTCCCCGAGACCGACCTCACCCGCCATCGACGGCTGCGCGACCAGGGCAGCCTCGACAGGGCGGACCTGGAGGCGATCCTCGACGCCGGTTTCGTCTGTCATCTGGGGGTCGTGGTCGAGGGGCGGCCGCTGGTCGTGCCAACGGTGTACGGGCGGCACGAGCGGCAGCTCTACCTGCACGGGTCCGTGGCCAGCCGCAGCCTCGCGGGCGGTGCCCCGGTCTGTGTCACCGTCACCCACGTGGACGGACTGGTGCTGGCCCGGTCCGTGTTCGAGCACGGGGTGAACTACCGCAGTGCCGTGATCCACGGCGTCGCCCGCAAGGTCACCGACCCGGAGGAGAAGCTGGCGGGCCTGCGCCGGCTGACCGAACACGCGACGCCCGGGCAGTGGTCGTACGCCCGGGCACCCAGCCGCAAGGAGCTGGCCGCCACCACCCTGCTCGCCCTGCCCCTCGAAGAGGCCTCCGTCAAGATCCGCACGGGTGCGCCCGACGACGGTGACGGGCCCGATGCCCAGCTGGGTCTGTGGGCCGGGGTGCTCCCGCTCACCTCGGCGTGGGGCGCGCCCGTTCCCGACCCGCTGCTGCCCCAGGAAACGCCCGTACCACCCCACATCGCGCGTCGTGAGGGGACCCGGCACGTGTGATGTCGGAGCGAGGGCATACCGTGAGGAGTCGTACGTCCGATCCGGGAGGAGATACGGGATGGGCAGCCGTACCGCGCTGGTCGAGGATCTGATGGAGCGGTTCCCGCATGTTCCGCGGGAAGCCGTCTTCAAAGAGGACCTGCTGCGGGGTGGCGTGGCCTTCGACCCGTCCGCCCTCAGCGACAACGAGTCCGGTGAGGTGAAGCCGAAGTCGTACTTCATCTTCTCCTTCGACCACGGCACCCTGCCCGAGCTGGGCGAGGCCGCGCTGCGGCGGCCGCCGGAGGAGATCATCCTCACGGGCGGGCCGTACGACCTGCGGCGGACCGTGGTGTCGGTGCGGGTCAATCCGGCGTCGCCGTACCGGGTGGCCGCCGACGACGAGGGGCTGCTCGGGCTGTACCTCGACGGCAAGCGCATCGCCGACGTGGGTGTGCCGCCGATGCCGGAGTACTACCGGCACAAGCTCTCCAACGGGAAGTCCGTCATGGAGGTCGCCCCCACCATCCAGTGGGGCTACCTGATCTACCTGACCGTCTTCCGGGTGTGCCAGTACTTCGGCGCCAAGGAGGAGTGCCAGTACTGCGACATCAACCACAACTGGCGCCAGCACAAGGCGGCGGGCCGGCCCTACACGGGTGTGAAGGACGTCGACGAGGTCCTGGAGGCCCTGGAGATCATCGACCGTTACGACACGGCGAAGACCTCCACCGCCTACACCCTCACCGGCGGCGCCATCACCTCCAAGCTCCAGGGGCGTGACGAGGCCGACTTCTACGGCATGTACGCCAAGGCCATCGAGGAGCACTTCCCGGACCGCTGGATCGGCAAGGTCGTCGCGCAGGCGCTGCCGAAGGACGACGTGCAGCGGTTCAAGGACTACGGCGTGCAGATCTACCACCCCAACTACGAGGTGTGGGACGAGTACCTCTTCAAGATGTACTGCCCGGGCAAGGAGCGCTACGTCG
>Ga0307508_10002644_pt1 | contig 18786 bp, 28 predicted proteins | sample 9_EM_MG_FD_203089 | JGI IMG/M metagenome (GOLD analysis project Ga0307508, IMG submission 203089) | Populus trichocarpa ectomycorrhiza microbial communities from riparian zone in the Pacific Northwest, United States - 9_EM | ecosystem: Host-associated > Plants > Roots > Unclassified | place... | reverse complement strand
CTTTGCCCATTCCACGTCCTTGCCTTGCCCGTTTTCCCCACGTCTTGTCCTTATCTGTCCACGCCCTCACGCCCTCGTCCATAGTCCCGGTTCGCTATCTGGAGTCAGAGAGCCACGCCCGTTACACTTCCTGTCCTCGACGGATGTAGGAACGATAGTACCGGCTGTGAAAGAGGACGACGCAGGGAGCGAGGCGTCGGAATGGGAGCTCCGGGAGAGGGCGGAGCGGGAGGAGGAGAAGAGGCGGAGGAGCTTGGTGCTGAGGACGTAGGGGCTGGGAGGGAACACCGGCTGTTCTTGCCCACCCCGCCGTTCATGGCATCGGCGGAAACGGAGTAGGGGGGGGGTGCCACTTGCCTTTTCTTTTCCTTTGTCATTTCCTATGTACTTTGCAGGGCAGGCCTGGGCGGAGGGCAAAAGGGAGCTCGCACCGTGCCGCCACACGCGGACTGCAGCGGGGACTCGGACTGCACATATCCCTCGTCATGATCTATCTAGGTCGCATACGAGTAATGAATAAACAAAAAAAAAAGCAGTGGCGGCACGTTGCTAGCGCCCCTTTGCCCTCCGCCCAGCCCTATCCCAAGAAAGAATAGATGCTCACCAAAGAAAGAACAAAAGAAAGAGGAAAACGAAAAAGGAAACAAATGAAAGCACGCCCGTCCCCTACTCCTCTCCAGCCGATGCCACAAAAGAGGGGGTGGGAAGGAACAGGAGGGGTTCCTCCCCGGCCCCCGTCTCGTCCTCAGCACCCAGCGCCTCCGCCTCCGCCCTCCTTTCTTCTTCCCGCTCCATCCTCTCCCGGAGCTCCCACTCTGACGCCTGACTACTTGCGTCTTCTTCCACAGACGGCACTATTTTTCCCACATCCGTCGAAGTGAGGAAATCCAGCACCGCCTGACTGCACCTCCTATCGGCAAAGAGATCCCGGATCCTCCAACAGTTCTTCCACCGCCCTGTCTCTCTCCTCACCTCCGCCCAAAGGATGATCCCCCGCTTGAGATGCGCAAGAGACCTTGGGAGCGGCATCGCACGAGCCTCGCTCCGGTCCGGGTGGCTCAACCATTCCACCCCTCGGGCGCCTGGCTCTTCCGCCGCAATCTTTGCCCACTCGTCGGCCCTTTCGTTACCGGCGACTCCCTTGTGAGCCGAGCACCACCGAATCTCGATGATGATGCCTAGCCTATGGAGATGTTCTTCCTAGCCTAGAGCGCGTACTGTTGGCCGGGGCCAGTCTTCTCCAAAGCCATCTGTCTGATGACGGCTTGAGCGTCCGTAGAAATCGTGATCCGCTCCGGCGTTGTCTGTCTGCACGTAACCGATTCCAGCTCCCTTGCAAGAGCGGCGCACTCTGCGTCATAGGCCTCCTGGTTCTAGCCCATGTGGGTTTTGATGCCCACCCAGGTCTGGCCTCTCTTCCACACCCCGGGTATCCTGCCACACCGCTGTCCAGCAGTGACCCGTCGGTGAATATGGTGAGTCCTGGTCGTTCCTTCTCTGCTTCCGCATTGGCCTCGGCCTCCTCCTCTTGTAGCAGTTCCGCGTAGCCTGTTCTCTAGCTGCGCTGTCGCTGCCTGGAGACCTGATTCCACCGAGAGAGCGCCCGGGTTGGTAGCCCAGAAACAGCCACTTGTTGCTCTTGCCTCCTGGTTAACCAGCAACTGCAGCTCATTTGCCTGGCCCATGGTGCTCCGGATGTGTCTCCCTTCCACCACAGCTCCGATCCGAACATGGCGTCAGACTGAATGCAAGCGGTCATGACTTTCCTGCAATTGGTGGGCGACAGCCCCATCTGCCCTGCTAGCCGACGGAGCCCCGCCATCGCCTTCTTTCCGTCCTCAGCCGTATGGTGGTCCTTGAGCGTGAGCTGCGAGTCCAGCCAGATGCCAAGCCGCTGTGCCGCCTCCCTATTGAACGGAACGGTGTTGGCGCCAACCTTTACTGCCGCAGTGGGAGCCGTTTCTCTCTGCAGAAGATTGCAGCCTCGGTCTTGCCGTTATCGAAGGCTACTCCGTTGTCCACTGCCTAATCTATGGATGCCTCTGCGGCCACTGCTTAGGTGGTGGTGATAATGGTACACTACGCGTACAGTATTCGTATGCCGCTGAGCAACGGTCTGGTTACAACCTGAGCTCCACCGTGTGGCCCAGATGTTAGCTTGGGGTTACTGCCGTGTTGATCCGGTATTGCAGTTCATCCGAGATTGGCAGGCTCAGGTAGCATGTAAAAATCCGGAATTACTCAGATGTGGGGATTTCGCGTCCAATAGGGAGGTTCTGCAAAAGTAGTGTGCACTACAAACGCCCTAGCAGGGGTGATGAATTAGGAATGGCTAGTTCAAGTTGTGAGATGTAATGACAAGTGGTAGTATTGGAGGTTTGGCGGTTGTGGTTGTCGTCTGAACGATAGAATTTTTTTTCGTCAGCCATCCCAGAATCATCCACCCCCGGATCCAGAGTTCGCGACACCATCTGCCCGAATCCACCTGCCCGAACCCACTCGCCCGAATCCGCCTACCCGAATCCACCTGCCCGACGCCTGCCCGTCCTTGATCACCTGTGTCGGCCCGCATAGGAGAGCAGCTACATGGTTACTGACCATCTGGCGATGTATGAGGGCGTACGAGGTGGTAGAGTCCAGCATCTCGAGAGCGGCGATAATTCGTCGTCTGTCAGTGTGCGATCGCGGTATGGTGGAGGTGGTTGTGGTGATAGTAGGTAGAAGACGTTCTCGCGATGTTTTTTTTGAGACAATTTAAGTCACGTGGTCATCAGCTGATGCTGTGTTTAGCCAATCAGAGCCTTTGTTTACATGTAAACAAACCTCGTAGTTCAGTCGTAGTTCACCTAACGCTACACTTATAATGCACACTGTGACAGAATTCCTCTTGAACGATAACTTGAGCGATAATTAGTGGCTCTTGGCGTTTACTTTTGGCCTAGTCCGCTCAGACCCCTGCCGTTACCATGGAAACCTGTTTTATAGTTCGTTCAAATGTTTGTCTCGCACCAGACTTACTCGGTGTCGCACATGACATTAGCCTCGTTCCTCGTCATTTGTCACACTCCGTGAATAAGGGCAAATCTGAACCCAGCGTAGCGAATTAGGGTTCAGGGTTTGAACCGGCACTAAAGTCTGGTGCGAGACAACCCTAATGTGTCGCCTTGGGATTGTGGGGGAAATAGTATCAACCATGAATACGCGTTCCAGCTAGCCCGGTATGAACCCTAGAGACTTGTCAACACGCACATCTCAACGATATTATATTCTGTCATACGCTGCAGAGAATGCAAATCGTGTCAACCCTGTATTAAGTTTACCAACGCCTCCCTGCAGCACGGTGGCGGTTCTTGATATGTTAGCCGTGGTAGTAGACATTGGGCAGTGAGTTTCGGGTCTGCAAACAAGATCCCAAGCTATGCAGCGAGCGAGAGGGCGGAAACAGCGGGTGGTGCTTCGGACGCTTAGGCAAGCCGGAAGTCCGGTGAATCATCAACCGCTGATCCCCCCCCTTCCCCCTCTATCCCCCTCCCCTTCCTCTCTCTTCGCCGCCGACTGGAACGGTAGCACATGTGCTGGGGTCGTTCGGTGTGATTTTCGATGTGTAAAGTGGTAAAACTGAACGGGCGGTGCAGGAGCAGTAGGAATAGCCAGCCCTCTGGCGTAGCGGGCAGTGCGATCAGCCAGCCGCCAGGGTCCAACCCACCGCAGCGAGTTTGGGGGCGGAAGACTACACACTCACGTTTGAGCGCTCAACAAATGATGCAAGGCAGGTGGTATATAGGTAATTCGATTCTTCAGATGGCAATCTCTACCCCTCTCCTCCTCCCTGCCAGCCTTTCCTACTTCTTGCCCCACGCCTCCCACAAAACGTCCTCAATCTCGACCTCGCCGTAGTATCCGACCTGCACGCCCTCGCCGCGGAGCGACTGTCTGTGGCTCGCCTGGCGGATGTTCAGCTCGCTCGGCCGCCTGCCCTGCTTTAGGATACGGTGCACTGGGAGGGAGTTGGAGGCCGGCGCGTTGTCTGTTTGCTCGCACAACTGGTCAGCTGAGGGCAGGGAGAGGGCGTCGATTGAGGCCAAGGAGAGGGAGTAACTGAGGGCACGCTCGATCATGACCTCCGGCGTAGACATGAACGTAGCGAGCGAAGTTATCGACGTGATGCGTCCGGACGGGATCGTGGAGATGTGCTTGAACACGTCCTGACCGGTGCAGGGTTAGCCGGGCAGTAGCAGAGGGGGGTGGGAGAGGGGACGGGAGACGCAACCCGCTGGAATTCGACGAAGTACACGTTCCGGGGTGCCATGTGGTGTTTCCGTGTTGATGGTGTCGATTGCAAGGCGTGAAGTAGTGGTTTGTGTCGACAGGTATAGTGAGTCATCATGCGTCAATCGGACTACCAAGAAATGTCGGAAAAAAAAAGTGGGCCGAAGCCAGGAGCTAGCGAATCAACAGGGGTGCACAAATGACCAGTGTCCGAATGAAGTGGTGGAGCGAGGTTCGGAGCGATTGGCAGGGGTTTTCACTGTTGGAAATGCTTCTCGTGGCGTTCTATGTATCGGTGTTGTTCGCCGAGACGGTTGTTTGGATTTGTAGCTTGTGCCTTAGAGTTTGGCGGGGATACGATTGCGTAAGGAAAACGGGGAAGCGCGAGAGGAGGATCTTTGTTCTGCGGGTTCCTCCCCTTTCTCCCGCCCAACACTTATTGAATACCTACTACAACGAGGTTGTGAGCTACTCGAACAACCAGTCCATACGCCTTGTGTTTCCTCATCTCATACGGCATTCAGACTGATCGAACTCCTACCGTTTGTTTTTATTCTCATCGCCAATCGGTACTCTTTCAATATTCACTAGCTCACAACGGGGGAATACCTGAAAAGGACGAAGAACGAGACCACGGCAGATTGCGCTTAGTGCTAGCACAAGACACAGATGCGAGAGCGCCTGTTCAAAACTGCATGCATTGGAAGAAGCAGCAGAAGTTCCTGTGGGTGGATGCGAAGAGAGACGGGAAGGGGGAAGAACTGCTTCAAGATCCGGGACCAGCGGTGCACCCGGCCGATGCCGGACTTCCTGCGCGCCACAGGCGAGGGGCGTCCCAGGGCCGGACGAGGATTGTAGGAGTAAGAACGGGGATAACTCCCGGGGGGGGGGGGGGGTGAGCGGCCGGAAGGTGGAGGGGATTTGGGGGACGAAGAGGAGTAAGGGAGGGGGGGGGGGGCGGAGGCGAATTTCGTTCTCTCTTTCTTCTCTCTTTCATCCTTCTTTCTTTCTCTTCCTTGTTGGAAAAGGGCTTCTTACTGCTGGACGCGCGGCATACGCTTCTCGCCTATGGACGTACGGGGCCCTGCTAGAGTTGAGATGGTGGTCTTTTCCGTGGGGATCGGCCGGGGGGGACGGCGGGACTGGACTGCCAATCCCGACATCATCTGTTATAACTGTGGGAGTACGGGCCATTACGAATCTCATTGCTGGAGAGCTCGAGTATCGCCGGAGATCCGAGCCGAAAATATTCAGTGGATCAACGCCAATAGGACCCATAATCGGACTCCTCCTGATAACGGATGCTGACGACAGCATCAGCCACACTATGAGCCGGGAGTAACGGACGGGTCCGGCGCAGCTCCAGGTAGCGGCAGGTGAGCGGGCGGGCGCCGTAAACCGGTGGTCGGGTGCGGCGGATGAGCGACGAGCGCCACAGGCAAGCGTCGGGCGCGGCAGGGACGAGGGCAAGGACAGGAACAGGGTCAGGACAAGGACACGGGGACAAGGACACGGCGACGGCGTAATCAAGTTGTTGCTTACAGATCTACGGCGGGCGGCGGCCCTCGTTATATGTATACAGGAACCCAGCCAGCGCTCACACGAGTAAACAACGACGCGAGAACCCCCACACAGCCCGGCGTTTCACTACGCGTTCCCTCACTCCGGCTCTTCGCGTTCCCCTGCTTTCGTGGTCCGACAAGGCGACATGCGATCCGGGCGCCATGACACCGGGCTTGAATGACAGACGCCAGTACATTCCTCCGGGTCGTTATCCTGAAGGCCCGACGAGCACCTTAAATGACCGCCGCACGTGACACCACAGCCAAATACGCAAATGCAGCAGGAAATGGAAGAGCTAGAGCTCCGGCGGCGACTGGACGGACAAGGACTCGGCAACGGAAAAGGAAATGGAAACGGACAAGGACCAGCTATTGTCAATATAATCGAAACTGAGGACGTCAACATGTTGAGTTCGGCCCTGGAAGACATGGACTACGAGGATGTGCTGCAATGGGAGGGACCGGATCCCAAGCAAGCGGATAAGAGAAAGAGAGCAGTGTCAGATGGAGAAGCTGTTGAGTACCAGTAGCAACCCAAGCGCCCTACTCTTGGACCGGTTGGGAGTGGACGCCCGAAACGGACTATTTCTAAGGAAGATCTGGCCGACCAGCCGTTGCCCCGCTTCGACCGGCACCCGCCGCCCCCCCTGTTGTGACCCCGGCTGATCTCTATGAGGAAACAAAGAGGAAGCGCCACACTCACAAGATCGAGATCGGAGAGCCAATCCAGATGATGAAGGGACGGCCAAAGTTCAACACCATGGAGACCTCGAGGGATACCGAGGAGCGCCCACCAAGGAAGAAAAAGGAAAAGGCTAAAGAAGTTTCTGTAGCTGAACCGGTGTTATCTTCGAGTCGCTCCGGAGAGGTGGGATACGCCTTTCTTGAACCCATTTGGCGGATTGTCAATTTTTACACGACCGACCAAGTTAGGGATGGGGAGCATTCAGGTGAAGATTCGGGAAATGAATTTCGCCACGAGGTGCCGAGCGGCACCAACGAAGCGATTGGCTCGATTCAAGACAAAGAGGAATTAGGGGTCAGTCTTTGATTGCTCAGAACTGGCGGAAATTGGAAGTTGGTGTGAGGTACCAGTGAGATCGAAGATTGTGAAATTTGACACCCAAATCAACATCAACGGGGAACGCTCAAACTTTTCCGCCAAACCGCCGTACTGAATATCTGTAATTTCTTCAAGCTTCACAATCTTCGATCTCACTGGTACTTCACACCAACTTCCAACCTCCGCCAGCCTAATTCTTCCTTGTCTTGAATCGAGCCGCTCGTTTCGTTGCCGCCACTCGGGGGCTCGACAGCTCGTGACGAAATTCTTTCCCGAATCCTCATGTGAATACTCCTCATCACTAACTTGATCGGTCGTGTAAAAATTAACAATCTGTCAAATGGGTTCAGGGAAGGCGTATCCCACCTTTCTGGAGCGACTTGAAGATAACGCCGATTCAGCTAGAGAAACTTCTTTAGCCTTTTCCTTTTTCTTCCTTGGTGGGCGCTCCTCGGTATCCCTCGAGGTCTCCATGGTGTTGAACTTTGGCCGTCCCTTCATCATCTGGATTGGCTCTCCGATCTCGATCTTGTGAGTGTGGCGCTTCCTCTTTGTTTCCTCATAGAGATCAGCCGGGGTCACAACAGGTGGCTGGTCGGCCAGATCTTCCTTAGAAATAGTCCGTTCCGGGCGTCCACTCTCAACCGGTCCAAGAGTAGAGCGCTTGGGTTGCTGCCGGCGTTCAACAGCTTCTCTATCTGGCACCGCTTTCTTTCTCTCTTGGGGAGCTTGCAACGTGCCACCACTGCGCGGACTGCGGACAGGAAACTGGACAAAATCTACGCCGCCATGATCTATATAGGTCGTATGCGAGTATGAATAAACAAGAAAAAAACCGCTCTCTTTCTCTTATCCGCTCACTTGGGGTCTGGTCCTTCCCATTGCAGCACATCTTCGTCGTCCATGTCTTCCAGGGCCGAGCTCAACATGCTGACGTCTTCACTTTCAATCATATTAACAATAACAGGTCTTGTCCGTGGCCATTTCCTTGTCCATTGACGTGTCCTTGTCTGTTGCCGTGCCCTTGTCTGTCCGGTCGCTACTGTCTATCGTGCTGAAGGTCTCGAAGTTGCTGCCGGAGCTCTTCCATTTCCTGCTGCATTTGCGTTTTTGGCTGCCATCTTGTAACGGCGCTAGGATCACATGCCGGATCACATGTGCTGTCGCGGCACCAGACTCACATGTGTCATCGACAGCGCTGGACTCACGTGTGCCAACGACTGTTGGAAAAGCTTCTCGGCGCTGGAGGCGCTGGAAGTCAGCGACTAGTATAGTCTGGGCGCCAAGCATGGCTGCAGTATAGCGGCGAGCGAGCAGTGCGAGACTTCGTAGTAGATACAACGATATACACAAATACCAAACTGAACTGTCCCCACAACTCCTGTTCGAGGCCTCATTCTACGGTGAAAGATCCCATCTCCCCTATCTCTGTCCCCTCGAGTATATCAGCAAGGCCATAACCTCCAACAACGACGGCGCCGGACTCACATGCTGCCGTGCCGGACCACTGAAGTGGGGAAAACGTGGCGCTACGAAGGGGTTCGGAAGTGATGGAATGCGAGGTGCTGAAATGAGGGGATGAGAATCGCCGGTGGCTGTGTGGGTGGTTGCTAGTTGGGAGTGTTGCTCGTGTGGGCGCTGGCCGGGTTCCTGTATTAACGAGGGCCGCTGCCCGCCGTAGATCTGTACGCAACAACTTGTTTACGTTAGCGCCCTGTCCACTTAGAAGACAAAACACAAGATCCCCCGATGTCCAGGCATGTCGCCGTAAGCCCGCTCCGCGGCGCTGAACAGGACGTCCTTAACCATGAGGTTCATTCTAAGTCGTAGGCTGGGCGGTGCCAGTGCGATGGATGTCTGGCGTGTCGGATGGAGACGGTGGTAGGAGTACATATTTTTTGGTGAGTGGGGTCTTGCATACCCCGCCGGCGTAAAAAGTTTCACTATGATCCAAAAAAATTCACGCTAGTGGGGTCGCCAGCCCGGACCCAGCAGGTCCGGCTGCCTTCGGTCAAAACTATACCAGGAGGGATAGGGAAATGGGATTCTGCCCGGGACGGGACCGTTCTAAACGACTGCCAGGGCACGCCGGGCAGGACGGACGACTGCGAGGCCGGCTTTAATCACTAGGTATTCACCACAGTTCTGCCGCAAAGCGTTCTGAACGTATACATCATCTATTAACCACAGGGCATCCACTATCTTCCCAAGAATATATATAATTCTATTTGTCGTACTTCTGCCTAACCGGATGCTATACCTACTTCCTGCACAGATACACGATGTGGTCTGGCATGTCATCGTCTTGTTCACGTGTTGTAATCTTATTCCGTAATTCTACGGTATTTGAGCTCATTCTACTGTATTTCCAAAACCTTCGCATGTTTCCAGTATCAATAAACACCCACTGTTTGTTACTGGTTTTCTCGAATATGTCTGTTGCGAGACAAGCGGTCAGATTCCCACAAGTGGAAAAGTGGATTAGCGCCGGAATTGAACACTAACTAGCCGCGAGACATTTGAAGGCACTAGCCGCAAGACATTTGAGGGCACTAGCCGCGAGACATTTGAAGGCACTAGCCGCTAAACATTTGAAGCCGCCAGCCGCTAGGCATTTGAAGAGGATATTCATATAAAAGGAGGGGGTTCTCCCCGGCTTCTCTCTTCTCCTCCTCAGCCCTCCACTCGCCTACGTACATTGAAATCTTCCTGTCAACTCCCGAGATTTTCGATTTCCCCAGACGAGCGAGCGCACAACCACCACGACGACAAATTTGAGCATGGAGGACGAACGCCAGATCAACAACACCAACGAATACCTCCGCACAGTGCTTGGTCTGCGAAGGTGGGTCATCCGCGACGCCGCGCCTGGGCCCTCCTCCGGTGTGACAGTTGTGCCCTGCTCGGCGGGTCGGGTGCCGTACACTCCGATTCCGCCGGTGACAGATCCACGCTGGAACATCTGGATGGTTGGTAACCTGGACGAGGTGAAGTGGGGGCTCATGACTGCATTGTTGCGCGAGGTGCTCGTCCGATCTGACGCCGTCCTCCACCCGCCGAGGAAATCGAGGAGCAAAGTCCCTAGGGCCGCGCTCATCGACGAGGTTCTCAATACCAGACGGTCCTTCGCAGACATGGGCCTCAGGCCTGCCGTCTGGGTGGAGTCAAGCAAGTGGTGGTGTTGGGTCTGGAAGGAGGGCAGCGGTTTGTGTTTCGGTGCTGCCGCCGCCCCCGACCAACCCGCGCCGGAGGTGCTGGGGGAGCCTGGTCTGGCCGCGAGGCCAGATGCGGGTGAGAATACGGTTGTCTGCCAGGACGGGAGGTAGTTTCGTAGCAGCGATGCTGCGAACGCCCTCCTGCCTGAGCAGCGACAACGAAGTTGGAGTCAGGTCTCGCCGCGAGGCAAGATGCTGGCGAGAGTACGGTTGTCCGCCGGGACGGGACGTGGTTTCGTGGCAGCGATGCCGCGAACGCCCTCCTGCCTGAGCAGGGACACCGAATGGAGGAGCCCGGTCTAGCCGCAAGGCAAGATGCGGAGCAAGAGCAGCTGGGTAAGACCGATACGTCGGCACCGGCGTAAGTATCCCCGAATCTACAGGTTGCGAGAAAGGACATTGGCTGATATTACCATTTACGGATAGTGGAGAATACGGTTGTGCCAGGATGGGACGTGGTTTCGTGGCAGCGATGCCGCGAACGCCCTCCTGCCTGAGCAGGGACACCGACGAACGGAGGAGCCCGGTCTAGCCGCGAGGCAAGATGCTGGCGAGAATACGGCTGTCCGCCGGGACGGGACGTGGTTTCGTGGCAGCGATGCCGCGAACCCCCTCCTGCCTGAGCAGGGACACCGAACGAAGGAGCCCGGTCCAGCCGCGAGGCGGGATGCGGAGCAACAGAAGCTGGATAAGCCCGATACGTCGGCACTGGCGTAAGTACCCCCGAGTCGACAGTTTGCGAGGAAAGGGCGTGGGCTGATATCTCCATTTTATAGGAGAGCGTGGATTAGTTCGCGACTCTGGACGAGGAGCTGCCCAGACTGGCTATTATCGATTTTACAACGGCCCTCGCAGGGGGAGACTCATCTCTGGTGGGTACGGCCACTGGGATGTTGAGAATGACTGGAGGGGGGTGAGATGGGGTGTTTTTTTTCTTTTCCGCGTGTTTTGCGTGTTTCCTTTTTTCCAAAGATAAAAGTGCTTTCCTCATAAAAACGATATGGCTGTTTTTCCACGAGTGAACCACATGTTGGGTAACGGGGAACCCCCACCAGCCATCAATTCCGGTCTCTGTGGTAGAGTAAGCATTGCCGGGCGGGCCGGCTTGGTCACGCTGCACTATTGGGTTTGGAACGAGTTGCTATGGTGAGCAAATAATCTTTGTGATTTACTCCAATCGTGTTCTCCAGATGTGCCACTGAGCTTATCTGGGTCGTGGCGGCCGGTAGAGCGGGGAGATGAAGCCCTTCTTCCCCGCTTCAGTGCGTACATTCGACCATTGGCGATCATGGCGAGCCCGGAGCCTGTACTTCAGAAGCAGCAATTACGTGCTTCTTAACCTCTGGAACCGGTTGACTGTGCCCCTCAAAACCTAGCCTAGTCATTTGTTGTATCGAGACTTGACCAGATCTGAGTGGGTTGTTAAGGACAAATACCAAGTCCTGAACATTTACTGACAGCCCAAGACTGGAAAGGGTTCTGTCCTATCCCACGAAGATGATTAACAGTTTATAGATATCTCTGGTCTGGGATTTTTGGCACCAATCATTAACTACGTCTGAGTGTTAAAGACCGCACTAGTCAAGCAGAGGAAACCTTTTTAGAGAGTGGGTTAAAAAATTGAACAAAAGGGAGAGCAAAGGAAACGAACAGAGCAAACCCTCGCACCTGCCTACCGCTAGCTCTTTCGATCACACTCTGCAGGCCCAGTCCACACAATAACGACCACGGCCACAACGCACGCCGTGCCGCCAGAGGTAAAACGAAACGTACCGTCCTCGCGCTTCACAGTGCTGCCACGCGAGTAGTCGGCCGCGCGAAGCTCTCTTCCGCAGAAGCCGTCGGATCCAAGCTCTGGCGCGCCGGTGCGGACAGCTCAGGAGCAGGCCATCACCGCATCTCGCGCGACTGCGCTGCCGGCGGAGGGGAGGACTACGCCTCCTTTCCCCTCCCCACTGCCGATCGGAAGGACGGCTCTCCAAAGTGCGGCACGGCAATCCTGCCGCCCGAGAAGCAGCCGGCCCGTGCCCCTCCGGCGGCGGCTGTATAGCCAGCACGCTCTACGTACACTACCGGAAAGCCAGATGTACCTCCCCGCCGCGGTGCTGGGCATTCTCGATCACGAGCCCAGCTTCGCGACACACCGTCTTGCCGATCCCACATCGGCGACGGGAGCTTCGCGCTGGCGGGATTCGCATCTGTTCACCGCCGCCCTGGAGGCCGCGCGCACCGACGTCAACGGCTGCGGCACCACCGGGGGAAAGCACTTCTAGGCAGTGTTTGACGTCTCCGAGAAGGGAGTCTGCGATGGATGGCCTCGAGAGAAGCTATGGTCCTGAGAGGTGACTGGTGGTGTTGCTGTAGTTCGTTCCCTTTTCGATGGTCTTGGAAGGAAATAGATTGGTTATGCGGGAGACGGAGTCACGGAGCTGTTTCGTCCTGCAAACACCTATTCTTATTCGTGTCCTTCTTCTCTCTGAATCGAGCTATGTAGTATATAGAGTGTTTTTTTTAGAAAATATCTCGAAAGCAACTGGCTACTGGCAGCCGCATCCTACTAAACAGCCGAGATCGTGGGACTTCTTTCACAAGTGCGAAGTGCCAAGCCTGCCGAATATCCATTTCCGGGAAGGTCGCTTTGGCTTTAAGCGCCGCGCCTAATGAACATCCTGGAACGTCAATCGTCGAGTTACTGCACGTGCAGTTCCGACAAGTTCGTAACAACCCTTGAATACAGAACGGTAGTTGATTGGGTACAGGACAGGAGCAAAAACAGGAGAGGTGGAAACAGCTCGATTAAGCAACGGAAAAGAGAAACGAGAAGAACAGAGAGAGGGAAAGTGAAGAGGCCGGTGAGGTTGACAGCGTTTGCACCGGGAGCTGTCACTGGTGAAATTTGTGTCTACATGCTATGTGCGTTGTTCGCCATCCACGCCTCCTCGGCAGCAACCCCCCCAATCCCCGTCACCCCCAGCGCACTGCGCGTCACACTGGGAAGACTAATTATGGGGGAGGGGATAGAAATAGTGTGGGCAAAGAATGTGATTCGTGGCCCTGCTGTTGAGTGATATATACCAGGCACCGTGCTGTCTCGCTCATCCTCCCGATTAGGCGTCTCTTGTGCTGACCAACACCCCCCAGCATGCCAGCGGCGTTCGTTCAATCCCGCCCTCCCAGGTACGCACGAAACCCGATCCAGGTGGACAACGAGCTGGCGCGGCCACCGGAGGGTCCCTGCGCATACCTGTTTGCACAATTTCGCCAACATTTATTCTTATTTCGAACATTTTAATCGAATTTTTGCTCTATAAATAGGGGCCTTCTTCCCCCTTCCCTCTTCCCCCTCCCTTCTTCTTCTCCGCCAGTGCTCTCTTCATCTGTCTTCTCTGGCAACGCTGCCTCCTTACTGCTTTCTTCTATATCCCCAGCCCTGAGCCAACTCGGCGTTCCTCCCTCCACCCGTGTCTCGCTACCTATAACCTCCTCTCGTCGCCCATCTTTCTTCTCTGCATTCGCCTTCTCTTCCTCTCCCTTCTCCTCATTTTCCCCTCTCCCCGCCACCCTCGTTACTCCTCTCTAGATCAGCCTCTCGTCGCCCACCCCTAGTTCTTTCGCCCACGCCACCCGCGGGCCGCATCTAATCCACCTCCAGTCTCACACCTTACCCTTCGTGTCCTCCCTTCTCCCTTCGCCATTTCGTCCATCAGTGCTCACACCCTCCTCGTTTTACACTGTCTCTGGCGGACACCAAACACTCGGATCCACAACTGTCAGCGAGGGAGCTGCCCTGTCTCTTATCACGGTGCGATAAGCCACTGCCTCGACCCACCTCTCCTATCGTCTTGGCCCCCGTTCGTACTGATGTGAAATGCGTCCTGATGCCTAGCCTTTCCGAAGTGACTTCTCTTGCAACTGAAGCGGGACTATCTCTAGGCGGATGGAAGGGAGAGGAGTACGAAGCGAGACATTCGGCAGTTGCGGCAGTAGAGAGGTTGCAGGTTTGTCTTCTTTTATTTTCTCTTGTCTTTTTCCTTTCTTTTCTTTCTTCCTCTGTCTCCTTTTCCTTTCCATGTTCTTTCTTTCTCTCGTTTCCTTTTTTTCTCCTTATCAAATCACATACTGACTGTCACACGTCACAGAAACTGCTCCAGGCTCCACGACTGCATCCAAATCGTCGTGGAAGGCCCAAGGAGTCGCAAGTAACAGCTCCTGGTGAGACATTTACGCCGATTCCGCATTGGAAACCAGAGCATGCTGGTGAACCACGAGTTCCTGAAGAGATAGAGCTGTCGCCGCTACATTTCTTCTCGCTCGATCCCAGCGCCGTGACAAGACCACAGCCAAATCCGCAAATGCAGCAGGAAATGGAAGAACTTCGGCAGTACGTTCGAGACTGTTGGAAAAGCTTCTCGGCGCTGGAGGCACGGCGCTGTTGCCGACCAGAGTTGAGCGGGCGGCGTTGCTGGGGGAGCGCACGCCGGAGGAGCTAAAGCAGGGAGCCGAGTGGGGACAAAGCGGGGAAGCAGCGAGATGTACTTTGTGTTCTCTGTTCTAAGGTTCTTTTCTTCTGTACTCTTACAACTGATATAGCAACTGAGATTGTCCCCGTTCGAACCCTACCACAACGTGAAGAATCCCATCAACGCACACCTACGGCCATAACCATTCAACAGAGACCTTCAGCACGATAGACAGCAGCGACCGGACAGAGAAGGAGACGGCAACGGAAAAGGAAATGGAAACTCACAAGGAACTGCTATTGTCAATATGATTGACACTGAGGACGTTAGCATGTTGAGCTCGGCCCTGGGAGACATGGACTACGAGGATGTGCTGCAATGGGAGGGACCGGACCCCAAGCACGCGGATAAGAGAAAGAGAGCGGTGTCAGATGGAGAAGGTGTTGAGTGCCGGCAACAGCCGAAGCGCTCTACTCTTGTACCGGCTGGGAGTGGACACCCGGAACGGGCTGTTCCTGAGGAAGGTCTGGCCGACCAGCCACCTGTTGTGACCCCGGCTGATCTCTATGAGAAACCAAAGAGCAAACGCCACATTCAGCAAGATCGAGAGCCAATCCAGATGATGAAGGGACAGCAAAAGTTCAACACCATGGAGACCTTGAGGGATACCGAGGAGCGCCCACCAAGGAAGAAAAAGGAAAAGGCTAAGGAAGTTTCTCTAGCTGAACCGGTGTTATCTTCGAGTCGGACCGGAAAGGTGGGATACGCCTTTCCTGGACCCATTTGACAGATTGTTAATTTTTACACGACCGATCAAATTGGTGATGAGGAGTATTCACATGAGGATTCGGGAAATGAATTTCGCCACGAGGTGTTGAGCCTCCGAGTGGCAGCAACGAAGCGAGCGGCTCGATTTAAGACAAGGAGGAATTAGGGGTCAGTCTGTGATTGCTCAGAACCGGCGGAAGTTGGAAGTTGGTGTGAAGTTTGACAACCAAATCAACATCAATGGGGAAGCTCAATCTTTTCCGCCAAACCGCCGTACTGAATATCTGTAATTTCTTCAAACTTCACAAACTTCAATCTCACTGGTACTTCACACCAACTTCCAACTTCCGCCAGTTCCGAGCAATCACAGACTGACCCTAATTCTTCCTTGTCTTAAATCGAGCCGCTCGCTTCGTTGCTGCCACTCGGAGGCTCAACACCTCGTGGCGAAATTCATTTCCCGAATCCTCATCTGAATACTCCTCATCACTGACTTGATCGGTCATGTAAGAACCGACAATCCGTCAAATGGGTTCAGGAAAGGTGTATCCCACCTTTCCGGACCGACTCGAAGATAACACTGGTTCAGCTAGAGAGACTTCCTTAGCCTTTTCCTTTTTCTTCCTTGGTGGGCGCTCCTCGGTATCCCTCAAGGTCTCCATGGTGTTGAACTTTTGCTGTCCCTTCATCATCTGGATTGGCTCTCGATCTTGCTGAATGTGGCGTTTGCTCTTTGGTTTCTCATAGAGATCAGCCGGGGTCACAACAGGTGGCTGGTCGGCCAGACCTTCCTCAGGAACAGCCCGTTCCGGGTGTCCACTCCCAGCCGGTACAAGAGTAGAGCGCTTCGGCTGTTGCCGGCACTCAACACCTTCTCCATCTGACACCGCTCTCTTTCTCTTATCCGCGTGCTTGGAGTCCGGTCCCTCCCATTGCAGCACATTCTCGTAGTCCATGCTCCCAGGGACGAGCTCAACATGCTAACGTCCTCAGTTTCAATCATATTGACAACAGCAGTTCCTTGTGCGTTTCCACTTCCTTTTCCGTTGCCGTATCCTTGTCTGTCCGGTCGCTGCTGTCTATCGTGCTGAAGGTCTCGAACTTGCTGCCGAAGTTCTTCCATTTCCTGCTGCATTTGCGGATTTGGCTGTGGTCTTGTCACGGCGCTGGGATCGAGCGAGAAGATATGTAGCGGCGAAAGCTCTATCTCTTCAGGAACTCGTGGTTTACCAGCATGCTCTGATTTCCAATGCGGAATCGGCGTAAATGTCTCACCAGGAGCTGTTACTTGCGACTCCTTGGGCCTTCCACGACGATTTGGATGCAGTCGTGGAGCCTGGAGCAGTTTCTGTGACGTGTGACAGTCAGTATGTGATTTGATAAGGAGAAAAAAAGGAAACGAGAGAAAGAAAGAACATGGAAAGGAAAAGGAGACAGAGGAAGAAAGAAAAGAAAGGAAAAACAAAAGAAGAAGAAAGGCAAGAGAAAATAAAAGAAGACAAACCTGCAACCTCTCTACTGCTGCAACTGCCGAATGTCTCGCTTCGTACTCCTCTCCCTTCCATCCGCCTAGAGATAGTCCCGCTTCAGTTGCAAGAGATGTCACTTCAGAAAGGCTAGGCATCAGGACGCATTTCACATCAGTGCGAGCAGGGGTCAAGACAATAGGAGAGGTGGGTCGAGGTAGTGGCTTATACGCACCATGGATAAGAGACAGGGCAGCTCCCTCGCTGCCAGTTGTGGATGCGAGTGTTTGGTGTCCGCCAGAGACAGTATAAAACGAGGAGGGTGTGAGTACTGATGGACGAAATGGCGAAGGGAGAAGGGAGGACACGAAGGGTAAGGTGTGAGACTGGAGGTGGATTAGATGCGGCCAGCAGGTGGCGTGGACGGAAGAACTAGGGGTGGGTGACGAGAGGCTGGTCTAGAGAGGAGTAACGAGGGTGGCGGGGAGAGGGGAAAATGAGGAGAAGGGAGAGGAAGAGAAGGCGAATGCAGAGAAGAAAGATGGACGAGGAGAGGAGGTTATAGGTAGCGAGACACGGGTGGAGCGAGGAACGCCGAGTTGGCTCTGGCTGGGGATATAGAAGGAAGCAGTAAGGAGGCAGCGTTGCCAGAGAAGACAGATGAAGAGAGCACTGGCGGAGAAGAAGAAGGGAGGGGGAAGGGGGAAGGGGGAAGAAGGCCCCTATATAAGAGCAAAAATTGGAATAAAATGTTCGAAATAGGAAATAAATGTTCGCGAAATTGTGCAAAACAGGCATGCGCAGGGACCCTCCGATGGCCGCGCCAGCTCACTGCCTGCCTCGATTTGGTTTCATGCGTATGTGGGAGGGCGGGATCGAACGAATGCCGCTGGCGTGCTGGGGAGTGTTAGTCAGCACAAGAGAGACAGCACGGTGCCCGGTATATATCACTCAACAGCAGGGCCACGAATCACACTCTTTGCCCACACCATTTCTATCCCCTCCCCCATCGTTAGTCTTCCCAGTGTAACGCTCAGTGCGTTGGGGGTGACGGGGGCTGGGGGGGGGTGGGGGGGGGTTGCGACCGAGGAGGCGTGGATGACAAACAACGCACATCGCAGTCGACCAGTTCCTGCGAAAAAGCGACGGTGCTTCCACCGCGCGTTCCAGCCCCAAGCCAGTCCCTCCCTGTCGGCCGCGTCGGAGCCTTCTCTTGGGCTATGTATGTACTGTACTCGAGCCTGCAGAGCAATCGCTCCGTGACCGGCTGGTGCTGTTTGACGTCATACAAGATGCGTAGTAACCGAGGAAGATTCCCCGGATCAAACAATCAACTGGACGCTCGCACACGTGACCATTCAGCGCAATCGCCATTCACGGGCCACTCCCTCCGTACGCAGAACAGCCGCAGCCGTGCAGAGCAAGAAGCCGGCCGGGCCCAACCCAGGAGCTCACGACTGGAGCAAGATCGCTGTCCACCTTCCGCCGCCATCTCCGGCATCGCTGCCCCTGTCAAGAGTTGTTCCTCCACGTCACGGCTGTGGCCTCGATGGTAAGATTCCTTCGGGCGTGCGGGCGCACACGTGACAGCCTGCCTCCCCACGGAAGAACAGGGCCAGGTGCACAGCGGACTCTGCACTCTTCCATAACACATCCTCGGGAACTTAGAAACTGTCGTGACGTAACTAGATGTTTGTCACTCACTCCAATTCCCCGCGAACTGCCCGGCTCACCGTCGGTAGAGGTTTTCGGTAACTTGTTTATTCTTTCGCTGAAAGGGATCAGGATGATTACTATATGACTAATCATCGACATGTGTAGATACTTATCCAGCGCTACGGTAAGCGATAGGAACCACTGTTGGAAATGCTTCTCGCGCCGAGACGGTCTTTAGGTTTGGCGCTTCTGCTTTACAGTTTTGTTGAGGACACGTTTACGCAAGAGCGGGGAAGTAAGAAGGGATATCTGCTGTTCTTCTTGTAC
>Ga0307508_10002643_pt1 | contig 18789 bp, 16 predicted proteins | sample 9_EM_MG_FD_203089 | JGI IMG/M metagenome (GOLD analysis project Ga0307508, IMG submission 203089) | Populus trichocarpa ectomycorrhiza microbial communities from riparian zone in the Pacific Northwest, United States - 9_EM | ecosystem: Host-associated > Plants > Roots > Unclassified | place... | reverse complement strand
TCTGACGCTGTCCGTCTCCCTGTCCGACACGTCCGTCTGACGCTGTCCGTCTCCCTGTCCGACACGTCCGTCTGACGCTGTCCGTCTCCCTGTCCGACACGTCCGTCTGACGCTGTCCGTCTCTGTCAAAACGTCCGTTGACGTTCCCGTTCCCGTTCCCGTTCCCGTTCCCGTTCCCTTCCCGTTCCCGTTCCATTCGCGTTCCCGTTCCCGTTCCCCCCCCCCGCTTCCGCTCCCGCTCCCGCTGGAGTCACCAGAACTCACTCGAGTACCTTGGAGAACCGCCGCCGTTACAGGGAAAGCCAGTGACAAGCCGAGGTATGAGCAATCCGCTGCCATCCATTGAGCAATTCGGCGCGCAAACCGTGAAAGACTTTGACCAGCAGAAGTATGAGCAATCTGCTGCCATCCGATGAGCAATACGGCGCGCAAACCGTGAAAGCCTCTGACGAGAGAAAGAATGACCAATCCACTACCATCCGCAGAGAAATACTGGGTGCAAACCGTCATGAAAGCCGTTGACGAGCGGAAGTACGAGCGATCCAATGCCATCCGCAGAGCAATACGGGGCGTGAACCGTCGGGAAAGCCGTTGAAAAGCGGAGGTATGAGCAATCCGCTGACATCCGTTGAGCAATCCGGCGCGCAAACTGTAAAAGCCTTTGATGAGTGGAAGAACGAGCAAGGTGCTGCCATCTGCTGAGCAAAACGGCCCGTAAACCGTCGGGAAAGCCGTTGACGAGCAGAAGTACGAGCGATCCAATACCATCCGCAAAGCAATACAGAGCGCGAACCGTCGGGAAAGCCGTTGAAAAGCGGATGTATGAGCAATCCACTGACATCCGTTGAGCAATCCGGTGTGCAAACCGTGAAAGACTTTGACCAGCGGAAGTATGAGCAATCCGCTGACATCCGCTGAGCAATACGGCGCGCAAACAATAGTGAAAGCCTTTGACGAGCGGAAGAACAAGCAATCCGCTGCCATTCGCTGTGCAAAACGGTGCGCAAACCGTGAAAGCCTTTGACCAGCGGAAGTATGAGCAATCCACTGACATCCGCTGAGCAATACGGCGCACAAACCGTGGTGAAAGCCTTTGACGAGTGGAAGTATGAGCAATGCGCAGTCATCCGCTGAGCAAAACGGCGCGCAAACCGTGAAAGCCGTTGACGAGCGGAAGAACGAGCAATCCGCTGCCATCCGTTGAACAATAATGCACGCAAACCGTGAAAGCCGTTGACGAGCGGAAGAATGAGCAATATATTGTCATTCGCCAAGCAAAACGGCGTGCAAACAGTGAAAGCCGTTGACGAGTGCAAGTATGAGCAATCCGCTACCATCCGTTGAGCAATAAGGCGCGCAAACCGTGAGAGCCGTTGATGCGCAGAAGAACGAGCAATGCACTGCCATCCACTGAGGAAATCGGCGCGCAAACCGTCGGGAAAGCCGTTGACGAGCGGAAGAATGAGCAATCCGCTGCCATTCTCTGTGCAAAACGGCAAGCAAACTGTGAATCCCGTTGACGAGCGGAAGAATGAGCAATCCGCTGCCATCCGCTGAGCAATACGGCGCACAAACCATGGTGAAAGCCATTGACTACCGCAAGTAAGAGGAATCCGCTACCATTCGCTGTGCAAAACGGCGCGCAAACCGTGAAAGCCGTTGACGAGTGGAAGTATGAGCAATCCGCTGCCATCGGCTGAGCAAAACGGCAGGCAAACCGTCGTGAAAGCCGTTGACGAGTGGACGTATGAGCAATCCGATGCCATCCGCTGAGCCATATGGCGCGCGAACAGTCGTGAAAGCTGTTGATGAGCGGTGAATTATGGGCATGTTATCTATAATCTAGTCACAGGTCAAAAAAACTTTATTGTTTTTATGTGGCTGGGTGTAGAATTTGTACCATATCATTGTAAGCAGTTGCGCCTTGTGAACTAAGTGGCAAGTGTGCACTCCAGTGATTTTATTGGTTGGTGAAAGCAAAAAATCAGTGGCTTATGGTGGCGGCTGCTGGTGGTGCACCTATAACTGGCTGGTGAAAGCAATAATTCAAGATTTTACAGCGTAGTGAGATGTTGCTGCAGCGCCGGGCGTCAGGAGCGCTCCTTTATAGAGTCCCGCAAACCCACTTCTGCAACAATAACTCAACAACCACTGCTTCAATTAAAAATCGGACGATAGCACATGAATTGCTGGCATGTTATCTATAATCTAGTCACAGGTCAAAAAAACTTAATTGTATTTAGGCCGCTGACTGCAGAATTTGTGCGGTGTAGTTGTTGCCGCTGTGTGCAGTGAACAACTTTGGTGTGGCTAGTGCACATTCCAGTAATATCATTGGCCAAAAATCGCCCTATCTGTAATCATAGTTTATCACTCGGCTGCGCGTCATTGATTATCACTCTATTTATGTCATCATGATTTATCATTCGGATTTGACATCATAGATTATCACCCTTCCTCTGTATCAGGAATTATCATTTGTACTTAAGTGCAATCGGATCCGCTAGCCAGTGATTATTATTTTGGTTTGTTCATTACTCGCATGCGACCTAGATAGATCATGGCGAGGAGTATCTACAGTCCGTTTCTCGGCTGTAGTCTGCACGTAGCGGCATAGCGTAGGCTCCCCCTTACCCTCCGCCTAGGCCTATCCCACGAATATGTCAGAGCGCACAAAGGAAATCACAAAACAAAGAACAACTGAATCCTGATGCCCCCCCCCCCCCCTGCTCTCCGTCCGCCGATGCCATGAAGGGCTGGGTGGGTAGGAACAGCAGTATTCCTTCCCCGGACCCCGGCTACTCCTCGGCACCAAGCTTCTCCGCCCTCCTTTCCTCTTCCTGATCCTGGCGCTCCCGGAGATCCCATTCCGACACCTTGCTCCCGGCATCGTCTTCCGCTTCCACATCCGCTAGCCGACACTCTACTCGATGCGCATGGCGTCGCGCAAACCGTAGGGATAGCCGTGGTGAAGTATCGCGGTGTGCAAACCGTAGGGATAGCTGTTGACGAACGGAATCGATGAGCGATCCGACGCGCCATTCGACGAGCATGGCGTCACGCAAACCGTTGTCAAAGTCGTGGTGAAGTATTGCAGCACGTAAACTATCGCTACAGCTGTCGACGAGCATGGCGTCATGCAAACCATAGGGATAGCCGTCGACGAGCGGAATCGATGAGCGATCCCACACGCCATTCAATGAGCATGGTGTTGCGCAAACCGTTGTCAAAGCCGTGGTGAAGTATTGCAGCACACAAACCGTCACTACAGCTGTCGACGAGCATTGCGGTGTCCAAACCGTAGGGATAGCCGGCGACGAGCGGAAGCGATAAGCGACCCGATGTGCTATTGGACGACAAGTACTGCACGCAAACCATCGTGAAAGCTGTCGACAGGAATTTCGACGCGCAAACCGTCGCTACAGCTGTCGACAAGCATGGCGTCATGCAAACCATAGGGATAGCCGTCGACGAGCGGAATTGATAAGCGATCCCACACACCATTCGATGAGCATGGCGTCGTGCAAACCGTAGTGATAGCCGTCAATGAGCGGAAGCGATTAGTGTTCCTATGCGCTATTCGACAAGTATTGCGGTGCGAGTAATCTGATATCTGAGCGACCGCGAAAGCTGTCGTGGAGAGTAAGAAAAGAGACGTGTAATCAAACTAGTAATCCAAGGAGTGAGCCTGCGCAAAAGGTGAAGACGAGTATAAGGAAAGAGATGCACAATCTGACGAGTAATCCGACGAGCGAGCTGACCCCAAATCGGTCGAGGAGAGTAAGAAAAGAGACGTGCAATCATACAAGTAATCCGTAAAGTGAGCCGCCGGGAAAGCTGTCGACAATTGTAAGAAAAGAAAGTAGCAATCCGCCGAGTAATCTGATGGGCGAGCCGCCATAAAAGCCACTGATGAGTAAAAGAAGGAGACGCGCAATCTGACGAGTAATCCGACGAGCGAGCTGCTGCGAATGCCATCGACGAGTGTAAGAAAAGAGACGCGCAATCCGACGAGTAATCCAACGAGCGAGCTGCCGCGAAAGCAGTTGACGAGTGTCAGAAACAAGACGAGCAATCCGACGAGTAATCTGACCGGCGAGTCTCTGCCATCAACTAAGAAAAGAGAGGAGCAATCCAACGAGTAAACCATCGAGAGAGCTGCCGTGAAAGCCGTCACCGAGTTTAAAAAAAAGAGACGCAATCTGACGAGTATCCAACAGGCTACCTGCCGCGAAAAGAAAAGAGATGTAATCTGGCGAGCAATCCGACGAGCGAGCCACCGGGAAAGCCATCAACGAGTGTATGAAAGACGACAATACGACGAGTGATGCGATGATAGTTCTCGTTCCCGTTCCCCTCCCGTTCCCATCCCGTTCCCCATTCCCGTTCCGTTCCTGTCCGGTTCCCCATTCCGTTCCTGTCCGGTTCCCCGTTCCCGTCCTTTCCTGTTTTCCGCTCCTGCTCCCATTCTCACTCCGCTTGCATTTTGAATCCATCAGAGAACTTTAGAACCCCGTCTCGCCTGCCGCCGTTACATATCTGACATGTCATCCGACCAGCAAGCCGGCGTGTAAGCGCACAAAATCATAATTTCTGTGATTTGATGCTGTTATATATTGAGATTGGAGTTAGTGATTGTGACTGAGGTATACGTGCATCATTGGAGTCACAGTAGAGTTAATAACAGAGATATTGTCAGGTTTTCAACAATTCACAACAGATTAATCTAAGGGGTTTAGTTCCCGTCGTCTCTTGTTTTTCTTTTCCTTCTGTTCTATTGCAGTTACTTGACAACCAGTGTGGCCGGCAAGAGAAATACTACCTGAGTGATCCTCGTGGGCAATGGGAAAAGGAAGTAACTGAGCAAATCGGCAAGTGGCGTAGCAGGCAAGGTAAATAACCAAGTGATTTCACAAGTAAAGTTCTGATTACACAAGAGCATCCGAAAAAACTGCGAACTCTTTGTGTAACCAGAAACTACCGGGGGCAGGCTTGGCATTGCCACCACTAGGGTTAGCATTGATCAGATCTAAAATTTATATTTACTCCAAATACTCTTTTTCTATTTAAATTTTCCATTGTATTCCCACACAATATCCACCCTGACAACAAAGGCCTCACCTATCTCCACTTACATCCATGTCCTACGAGAATGACTAGATCCGCAGTGCGTGTGACATGGTTGGTCTGCGAGTGAGCATTGGTGTGCACCTGTCCACGGCGGCAATTTTGTTATTTCGTTTCCTGCCAAAAAAAATAATAGATGGAGTGGATATTTTGGCAAACTATCACGCAAGCCCACAATGTAAAAGTTTGCCCGGCCACCAATTTCTTTTACAGTCTTCACACGCAGAGAGAAACAGAGAGAGAGAGGATCTTGTGAGGAACAGAATGAGATGACTTGATTGTTGAAGTTTGATGGAACGGCTCAATTAGGTATGTTCAGTACTTTTCTATTGCTATATAGAAGTATGTAAAAGGAAAGAAGAAAGAATGCCAAAGACGCTGCTATGAGAGAATGCCAAGACGTCGTTGCCAGGATCCCCTTGCCACTGCCGTTGCTATGCCATTGCTCTCCACAGCGTTGTCATCGCCGTTGCTGTGGTGACGCTTCCACTGGCGCGCCACACCGGAGCAGCGAGAAGCAATTCCAACACACCCCCTCTTCTTGCGCTCCGTGCCAAACAGAAATCCACCAAATCAGAAAACAAGAATCAATCCCATTAAGTCCTCGTTGACCTCATTAAAACCTCTGCAGTGAAAACCTCATGGGAAAAACACCTGCTAGTAGGAAAAAGAGTGCCGACTCACACTTGCTGACAGGATGCAAGAAAAATGCTCAACAAAACAATCCTTTTCCAACTCCTTATCCCCCACACCCCCTTTTTCTTCACCAAAGAACTGCACCCCCTTTTTCCTTTTCGAGATCGGAGTCATTCATCGTATTCGGGTTTTTCGTCGTCGGGTTCGAGGGTAAGACCGGTGAGTTGCAATAGTCGTTCATGTCGGGGAACCGCGAGAGGCTTCGTCAGCAGATCAGCAGGGTTGGGCTCTGAGGTGACGTATTGGAACTTAACTGCGCCTTTCATCTGTTCATCGTGAACATGATGATATTTTACGTCAATGTGTTTTGACTTTTGTCGTATGACTCCCAAGGTAATCAGTTTGATGGCGCCCTGGTTGTCACATCCGATCGGTACCGGTCCATCAACAATTCTTACTTCCATTCCTCTTGCAGCCTCTCTCATCATGCGCTTGAGCCAGAGACTTTCCCGGGTGGCATGTGAACAGGCGATGTATTTGGCCTCGAGCGTTGAAAGCACTACGACGCTCTGAGACTTGGTTTGCCAGTGAATTAGCCCGGACATGATGAGCTCTTCGTTGGCGCCGGTGTGCCCCAGCCCGAACACACATCCTCCGACCGATTTGCGAGTTGTAAGGTTTCCTGCCCAGTCCGAGTCGGTATATCCGATGATATTGGTAAAGGACGTGTCTGATCGCGAGTTGGATGGGAGCCGTCGGTAATGAATTCGAAATCCAGCAGTTGTTTTCAGGTATCGGAGTACTCTCTTTGCTGCCGTTGCATGCATTTTGAGAGGTTGGATATTGTATCGGCTCAGGGCGGTTACACTGAAGGCCATATCCGGTCGACTTCCAAGTGCCGCATACATAAGTGATTCAACCATCGAGTTATATTCTTTGCGGTTTGCCGGTTTGTCCTCACAATGGGTGTTAGCCAGATCTGTCTGAGGATCAAGTGGAGACTTAGCCAGTTTTGCATCCATTAGCCAGAATCGTCGTATGATCGTGTTGATATAACCTCGTTGGCAGATGCTGAATCCTCCATCCTTGGTCTTCTCGATCTCAATTCCTAGGAAGCGCTTTGCCACGCCCAAGTCACACATTTTGTACTTCTTTTGAAGTAGCTGCTTGATCCGATGTCCTCGTCCTTCCTTACCATTATGCGCAATGAGCAGGTCATCCATGTTTAGAACTAGGAGAACTCCTTGTTGAAGGTACAGATTCGGATCTTCAGCTGATTGTCGAAATCCTATGGATTGCAAGTATCCGTCGATATCCTCATACCAGAGTCTGGGCGCCTGTTTCCGTCCGTAGAGTGCCTTCCGAAGGATTAATACACTTCCATCCGGTGCACTTTCGTCCGACACGAGCCAGTCAATTCCAAGTGGCATTTCCATGTAGATGTTGTCACGGTCGATCTTTGGATTTAGGAAAGGCGTCACTACGTCCATGTGATCGACGTCCCAGCCGTACTGAGCGGCTAGTGCCAGTATCAATCGAAACGTTGCCATCTTGGACACCGGTGCGTAAGTTTCGTCGTAGTCGATTCCTTCCTTTTGTTCATAGCCCTTGATAACCAGTCGTGCTTTATACCGAGTGGATCCGTCCGGATTAATTTTCCTCTTGTATACCCACTTATAACCGATAGGCTCCTCTACTGTCCTGTCAGTCGTGGGCGTATGAACGGTATTACCTTTTGCCACGATATCAAAGGTATGATTATCAACCAACGCCTGCCATTCCTGGTACATGGCTTCCTTCCATTGTCTTGCCTGCGGACTTCGTATCGCAGCTTTGTAGGTGAGCGGTTCGCTATCGTTCTCGCACTCGACGGAAGTAGGCTCAACGGCATTGTCTTCTGATGTCTCGGTGATCCCAAGTAGCAGGAAGGCAGAGGCAAGGTGTTCCGAAGACGTCACATCACCCCCTTCTTCGTGAGCCTTGTTCATAATCGCCTTATTGATTTCAAGGTGTACCTTGCTGCGCGTCCGGGCAGAGATATATTCGTTCTTGTCTGCCATTTCAATCAGTCTTGATGTCACTCATACGGAATCCACATCACCGGTTCTCGCTTTTCGCTCAATTCGGCAGTCATCCGTTGATTCGCTCAACAGGCATCTGCCCAAACCGGCAGGCTTCTGCCCAAACCGGCAGGCTTCTGCCCAAATCGGCAGGCTTCTGCCCAAACCGGCAGGCTTCTGACCAAACCGGCAGACATCTGTCCAAATCGACAGGCTTCTGCCTAAACTTGGCAGGCTTCCGACAATTCACTGACGGGGAAACAAGATTTCTTGACTTACTTTCTTGACAAGTTGTCGGCCCATCACTTATTTCATTCATGTTCGCCTCTTTGATTTCGTCCTGCGATTCGTCCGCATTTTCTGGAAACTCAATGGCTTCTGTCTACTCTTCTGTGTGTGCATTTTCTTCTTCGTCAAACACCACATTTGAACATTCCACTGCTCGTCCGGTTCTTCCCGATTTGAAATCCCAAATTCTCCAGATTTTCGTAGTATTATGGACGTATCCCAACATCATACACATGCTGGAGCGGTTTCCAAATTTCTTCTCCGTTCTCTGAGCGGGTGGAATGTGTTTATATGCGCGACATCCGAATCGTCTCAGGTGTCCAATTTTTGGAGTGGTGCCGTACCGTGCTTCGTAAGGTGACCGATTGTCTGTCAGACTCGAGGTTGGGGATCTCCGATGTAGATAGCATGCCGTCCTGATGGCTTCGGGCCAAAAAACAATCGGTACGTTGGCATCCAACATCATACTTCGCGCCTTCGCATTCAGTGTCCGGATCATCCGCTCGGCCGTTCCGTTCTTGTGTTGGGTGTACGGGGGGGAGGGTTCAAATGTAATTCCTTTCTCTCCCAGTAAACCTAGGAATATCGAGTTGTTGTATTCTCCAGATCCATTGTCGCTTCGAAACCGTTTGATATGGAATCCTTGCGTTTCCACCCAGGCTTGGTAATGTTGAAACTTGGCCGATATTTCTTCCGCGGTTTTTGTGATCAGAAAGTACACCTCTGTGTATCTCGTACACTCATCAATGTAGATGATGTAGTATTGGACGCCTCCGATACTGTGCTTTATCGGCCCGCAGAGATCTGAGTGTACAAGCGCAAATGGCATTGAGGACCGAGGTGCTCTGGTGCGTACAATATGGTGTTGTTGCTTCGCCTGAACGCATATCCGACACAATCCAGGTGTTTCCCAACGAGGACTTGTGTCCATGCGTTCCATCACCGGCTCGTCGTCCATATGATCTGTCACCGGCTCGACGTCTGGATCTGCGACCTGCTCGCCGTCCATGGGATCTGTCACCGGCTCGACGTCCGGATCTGCGATCTGCTCGACGTCCATGGGATCCGTCACCGGCTTGACGTCCGTTGGATCCTTAATTGGTTCGATATCCAGAATGGCGACTGGGTGTATGTCGAGAGAATCCGTAATGTGTTCTCCTGAGGATTCCAGTAGTCGTTTCAAGTCTTGTTGATTAAGGTGCGCGAAACGTCGATGCCACATGTTTATTATATGTGAATGTGGAGCTGTTCGAAGCATTCTAATTTCGGAGACATGTGCTTATCCATCTGTTGATAGTATGTATAAACCATCTTCAAGGTTGGCGCCGAGAATATTCTGTCCTTTTGCATCGGCAATCGAACATATCCCTGATCGGAATGTTGTTGTGTATCCATGTGAGTCGAGTTGTCCTACAGATAGGAGAGATATTCGGAATTCCGGAACGAAGAACGCCTCAATATCCACTCCTCTCAGAGATTCAATTCCTTTCTTTTTCGCTTGTACTTGATGATCATCCCCCAACTTGATGATCATCTTCGTTTTCTTAACTGAGTTCTTCCGGAAGTCTCGAAGATTGTTGCCGTAATTATGAGATGCTCCGGAATCAATTACCCAGGTCCTTGTTGTTATTGCCGATCAATATGATGCCACCATACCTCCGAGCTGAGGGAGATGGAGCCCGTGAGTCATTGCTGATTACCGGAAGTGTCGTGCAAACATCCGTTTCCGTCACCTCCGTCACGTCCGTTTCCATCGCGTCCGTTGTGTCCGTTTCCATCACGTCCGTTGTGTCCGTTTCCATCGCGTCCGTTGCGTCCATTTCCGTTGCGTCCGTCTCCTTCTCGTCCGTTTCTTCTACTATTTCGTAGGGCTTGTCCCTTTCTTCTGGCCGGACACTCATTCTTCATATGACCTTCTTCTCCGCAATAATAGCAGTCAATCTGATCTCTAGGTCGTTTGTTCTTATTTCAGCAGTTGGCGGTAGTATGAGATTCTGTTTTGCACAGGTCACACCATTGTTTCTGAGAACGCTCATTTTTCTGATATCGTCCCTGATAGCCTCCACGTCCTCTTCCTCCTTGTTGAGTATAGAGGGCTTCGGAAATTGCGTCGGGTTTGGTTGCCATCAATCGATTCATCTCGTATTCGTTGAGTGCATCCATAACTTCTTGAACTGTAACTCTTGCACGATATTGAAGGATCTCGATCGTGACTGCATAGGCAGGAGGAAGAGTCGTGTAGATGTGATTCTTGAGAACTACGTCGGAGACTGCTTCCTCGGAGCCGGCGAGCTCAGTGGTGATGTCAAGCAATTCGGCGAAGTAGGCATTTAGCGGTTGTTCGGGAGTAGGACAGAGAGTACTGAATTTTCGGAAAAGCGACATTCTTCCGACCGAAGAGTTGGCAGTATTTGTGCAGGCCTCTAATTCCTTCCACATCTGGACGGGATCCTCCATTCCTTTGATGTATACCTTGACAGCATTGGTACAAAATCCGTAAATGATGGCCACAGCCTGCAAGTTCCATTGCTTGTAGTCCTTGTATGCCTTTCGTGCCAGAACTAGGGGTCTGGAAAAATCGTTGGGTCTTCCAGCATCTTCTGGTTCTTCTTCTCTCTCCATCACGATGTCCCACGCCATGATTCCTTGTAGGACTTTCATGCAATCTTCTTTCCAGACTGCGTAGTTGGTACGATCGAGTAGGCGGACATTGCCCCAAGGGTGTTTGAACGTTTCATCACTCATGGTGAAGATCGTTGTAGATGCTCGTCGGATAGGTAGGTATGTAGGTAGAGGAATCGGTCTGAGAATTGAGCGTGTTTTATGTGGAGAGATCGTATCAATATGTAAGAAGGAAAGTTCTTGTCGATCGTCAGAGATTTTCTGTCGCTGAGATGGTTAGCGATCAACTTCGAGGAGAAATCTTCCAAGTGAGACGTAGAAGAAAGGGCCTCGGAATCGCGGGCCCCCGCGTTTACCACTGGCTCCTGAGGAGCTATTTTTCGCGCGAAAGTATGACGATTGAGAAGATGATCGGGTGAGGTTTGTAGGTATTCGGAGCGGTTACAGCTCCAGGCTCATAACCTGTAAAAGTTTGCCCGGCCACCAATTTCTTTTACAGTCTTCACACGCAGAAAGAGACAGAGAGAGAGAGGATCTTGTGAGGAACAGAATGAAATGACTTGATCGTTGAAGTTTGATGGAACGGCTCAATTAGCTGTGTTCAGTACTTTTCTATTGCTATATAGAAGTATGTAAAAAGAAAGAAGAAAGAATGCCAAAGACGCTGCTGTGAGAGAATGCCAAGACGTCGTTGCCAGGATACCCTTGCCACTGCCGTTGCTATGCCATTGCACTCCACAGTGTTGTTGTCGCCGTTGCTGTGGTGATCCTTCCACCGGCGCGCCACGCCGGAGCGGTGAGAAGCAATTCCAACACACAAGGAGAACATTAAACTAGTAATAGTCAGAGGCAGAATTATATGTGATTGCCTAGCGGGCAACAGATATTTGGACTGTAAGCGGCGCGCGACAAAATGAATGCAGCGTTGCTGGATGGCCTGCGCGGGACGCCTGCCACACAAGGGGATGTTTGTGGAGTTGCTGGATACTCAGCGTACAACGGGACGCCTGCAGCACCGCCGGACGCTCAGTGCTCGTCGTGATATTTTCGATATGACTGGATGCTTGGCGGACGACCTGTTCATTGCGGTGTTGCAGCATGCGTGGCACGCAATGGAATGTTTGCGGCATGACCGGATGTCACGAACCTGGTGTGACAGGCTTCATAGCGCTGCTACCGGCGCCACTATAACCATAGCTGGCTTGTGGGTCATCCTCGTTTCCGCAGCCGTCGCTGCCACCGCAACCTCCCTCGCCCTGCATGGCTAGCCGTCGCGCCCCTGCGCCCTCTCCACAATGCCACTCTGGTAGCCAACATCTGGAAGGACCTCGACCCGACTGCCGCCCCAGCCTATGTTTCCATTATATTGCGATTGCGCGTCCTTTCTCCTTTGTTGTTACATATGCTATCTCCGCTTTATTATGCTTTCACGTCCTTTCTCCTGTTCCATTGCATATGCGTTTCGGGTTGAGTGTTGTAACGTGGTCTGCAAGTGCAATCTTGTGTTTTCCTGTGGTAGCGAAGCGGTAGGCAGAGGGAGTCATGACGGACTTGCAGGCAAGCCATGATGAGCCATGAAAAGGAGGGACAGATATAAAAGGAGGGCGCAGTAGCTAGTCTGGAGATTCTTCTCCACGCAGTATATTATCTAAATATCTAGACCTACCTTCACACATATCTGAGTGGCGTGACGAGCGCCTGGATCTCGGATCACTCGCGCCAATGACCACCGGGTTATCTGTCAACCTGACAAGTGATCTGGGACCACCTATGACGAACCCGCAACACCACATACGGCACGAAGGAAGTCAGTCGCGTACACCGATAGCCATGCTGGGTAGAACGGAAGACCGGCACTGTTGGAATATAGGGATCGATAGAGACGAAGATAGTGAACTGATTGATTGATACAAGGTCGAAGGAAAAACATTCTCTCTAAATACAATGCGCATGAGGGACTCGCCAAGGGGAAAGGACGGAAGACTGTCTCCCGAGCCGGTGCTCGGAGACTAAGGCTGCTGTCATCTCTGGGCATGTTACCTCTGGTCCGTTATCTCCGGACGCCCATTATTCTGACACTTCCCCTCGTACGGAAGATGCAAAGGAATGCAGGAGAGAAGCAGAAAACGAAACCGCCAGTATAGCAACAAACAGTTGCAGAGAAAAGAAACAAAAACAGTGGAACCCAGTATCCTCGGATGCCTCGTTAAAACTCATAACCGTGTAAAAAAACCTCATGGGAAAACCACAGACATAGGAGAAAGAGTGCATCCACCAAAGAAATAAGAGAGAGGGAAAGAAAACCTGTTGAACCATCTGCCTGTACTTCACCGGAAGCTTCCCCTGGATACCAGGCCAATTCCTAGGCTGATCTGATGGATGATCTGTCCATTTGTTAACATTGTGAGTAAACCGCAGCTGCATCAACATCGACCGCGGAGTGCAGCTCTGGTATGGGGTGCCACTGCAGCTCCAGCACCGAGCGCGCACAGCCGCTCCGTCATCACTGGGCGTGTACAGCAGCTCCATCAACATTGAACGCGGACAGCAGCTCTGATATAGGGTGCCACTGCAGCTCCAGCATCACCAAGCGCGCACAGCAGTTCCGTCATCACTGGACGCGTACAGCAGCACCATCAACATCGAACGTGGACAGCAGCTCCGGTATGGGGCGCCACTGCAGCCCCAGCATTACCAAGTGCGCACAGCAGTTCCGACAGCATTGAGCGCGGACAGCAGTTCCGGTATAGGGTGGCACAGCAGCTCCGGTATGGGGCGCCACAGCAGCTCCATCATCACCAAGCGCGCACACAGCTCCGCCTGAACATTTGGGGCTCAGAAAACATACCTACAATCGGCTATAAGCCGTGAACCACAACCTCACTCGGGCAGTCCCCGAAGTTCACCCGGGCAGTCTGTGCAGAGGCTTTCTGAGACCACCTTTCTTTTCTGAGTCGTTCTGCATCTTGCTTCAACTGACAGCTGGCTTCCTTGTACCCTTCTGATGTGCAGTAGGAACATCGTAGCTGCGAATCACTAGGTCTTTCGTAAGGCTTCCAACCTCTGTAGCTGCCATGTCCCCCTTGCCTGCCACGGTGTCGAGTCATTGCGGCTAACGCTTGCGTGGTGGTACCGGCGATGTTCAGGTTCGAACCGACTTGGTCGTTGCGGAGTGCCATTCAGGCTTTGGCGTCAATCAGTGTTGTGGTGACGGCATCCAGAGTAAGTTCGGCCGCGGGCTTGCTCTCAATGATGCCGGCAATGGCGGCGAATGTCTCCGGGACCGTAGAAAGGAGGTGACTGATTAGGACATTATCTGAGATACGTTCTTGGGACCCAGCTCGCGGTTGACAAATATCCTTTAGTGTGGAGATATACGTCGAGACTGAGGTGCCCAGCTTCATTGTAGTCTTGTGAAAACGGCGAACGGTCGTAAGTCGCCCAGACAGCGAGGCTGAGGTATCGAATGCCAGAGGCAGAGCAGTCCAGACGTAGTTGGGTTCTTCGTTGGGGAGGTTATCGATAAGGGATCGCGTGGTTTCGTCCGATGACGTGTATATCAGCGAAGAGGCCCGTCCAGAGCGGCGGCGAAAGTCAAGGAGCTGAGCAGTCGTGCCCGCGTTCGGGTGTTCTTCGGTTCTGGTTACGATTCCGAATGCATCTTCTGCGATCAGAAAGCCCTTGAGTGAGCGCTTCCAGGAGTGGTAGTTGCGATCGTTGAGCATCTCCATTGAGCCATGCTTGCAGGTGAACTTCATGGATTCCATGTTGCAAAAGGTTCAGATCTTTGTTGGAGAACTAAAGCTTGGCAATAAGTCTCACAGGATTTGAGGTTTAAAAACGAGAGTGCAGGGATGAGGTGCTGGAGCGAGGCAGGTGCAAATATCGGCGGGATCGATTATCGATAGGTTGCAGATTGGTAGAGTGTTCAATCCGGGCTCATAACCTGTTGGAATATAGGGATCGATAGAGACGAAGATAGTGAACTGATTGATTGATACAACGTCGAAGGAAAAACATTCTCTCTAAATACAACGCACCTGAGGGACTCGCCAAGGGGAAAGGACAGAAGACTGTCTCCTGAGCTGGTGCTCGGAGACTAAGGCTGCTGTCATCTCCGGGCATATTGCCTCTGGTCCGTCATCTCCGGACACCCATTATTCTGACAGCCATGTGGACCGCTCCGGGCAGAACCGACGACGACTGCGCATGAAGGAAGTCTGCCGCGCACACCGGCAGCTGCGCCGGGCAAGACGGGAGACTGCCGCACATGCCGCGCAGGGTAGAAGACCGCCACACAAACTGACGGCTGTGCCGCGCAAGAATGGAAGACTGCCGCGCATACCGATGGCTGCACCGGGCAGGAAGAGAAGACCGCCACGCATGAAGGAAGTCAGCCGCACACACCGACAGCCGCGTCGGACAGGGAGGAAGACCACCGTGTATACCGAAGGCCTCGCTGGGCAGAACGAAAGACCACCGCGTATGCCGTGATGGGCCGAACAAAAGAACTTCACGTATACGGTGCCAGGCAGAACGGAGGACCGCCACGTGTACCGCGCCGGGCCGAACGGAAGTCCGCCCCGTATTCCGAGCCGGCCACAACAGAAGACCGCCGCGTATGAAGAAAGTCTGCCGTGCACACCGACAGCCACGCGGTATAGGACGGATGACCGCTGCACATACTGAAGGCCATGTCGGGTGGAACGGTAGACCACGGATACCACGCAAGGGGTGAAGAAGATTACCGCGATGATACCACGCAAGGCGTGAAGAAGATTACCGCGATGATACCACGCCAGGCATGGGGATGACTACCGCGATGCCACGCCAGGCGTGAGGAACAACAATACCATGCCAGACGTGAAGAACAACGATCCCGCCCAAGGCGTGAGGAACATTACCGCGACGATACCATGCTGGGCGGGAAAACGACTACCGTGATACCACGTAAGGCGTGAAGAAGGCCACTACGACGATGCCACGCCGGGCGTGATGGAGATTGCACCGCAACCCAGACAACCAATAGAATGAGCATGACAAGTGATCTGTAATTACATGCGCCAAACGACACTGGGACACGAACAGCAACGAGAGAACATAACCATGCTATGCAAGACCACCGGATGCCAGTAGACGAGGGATAGAATATGACCTCCTACGGCAGCAGAGAAGACTGGAAGCACGATGACTTACTGGCACCAAGGGCTACGCCGAGGGACATCCTTAGACTTCACCTGAAAAAGTGGGAAGTACTTGCCCGTGCCAGAGAGGTGAACGAAAACAGCCCGAGAGCCGAACCAACCTGCATAGCAGATGAAAGCCCTACAGAGTTGGCAGAACGACGAACTACGTTGCCAGTCAAGCACAAGTCAGAGAACAGAAGTCGGGGTTAAGGTTTTTGACACTGGATGATTGGTGTTCGCCAGGATGCTTTAGCTGGATGTCAGCTGGGTGGCTGGATGCTCGGTGCTCAATGGGATTTTGGCAGCGTTGCTGGATTCTCGGCAGGTAATAGAATGTTTGTGCCATTACTTGATACTCAATGATCGACAGGATGTTTAGCCGCTTGACTAAATGATCGGTGTTCAAAAGGATATTTTGGCGGGATCTGTGCTGCATGACTGGATGCCAGGCACACAATGGAATGTTTGCGGCATTACTGGATAATCGGAGTTCCAGGAGATGTTATGGCTGGATATCTGCTGAGTGGCAGATGCTCGGCACCCAACGGGATGTTTGCGGCGTTATTGGATGATTCGAGTTCGTAGGAATCTTTTGGCTGGGGATATGATGCGTAGCTGAATTCTCGGCGCGCAACGAGATGTTTTCAGCGTTACTGGATGCTCCACACGCAACGAGATGTTCGCAGCGTTGCAGGACGCGCGGCACGCAATGGGATGTTTCTGGTATTGCCGGTGCCACGAACCTGGCGTGACAGGCTTCTTAGCATCGCTACTGGCGCCACTATAACCATAGCCGGCCTATGGGTCAACCTCGTTTCCGCCGCCGCCTCTACCGCCACCATCTCCCTTGCCCTATGCGGCTAACCATCGTGCCACTGCGCCCTCACCACGATGCAACTCTAGTAGCCAACATCTGGAAGGGTCTCGACCCGACTACTGGCCCGGCCCATGTTTCCATTATATTGCGATTGCGTGTACTTTCTCCTTTGTCGTTACGTACGCTGTCTCTGCTTTATTATGTTACGCGTCCTTTCTCCTGTTGTCGTTACGTATGCTGTCTCTGCTTTGTTATGCTTGCATGTCCTTCTTCCCTTCGTCATTGCGTACGCGTTTTGGGTTGAGTGTTGTTACATGGTCTGCGAGTGCGATCTTGTGTTTCCGCATAGTTGCAAAGCGGTCGGTGGAAGGAGTCGTGTCAGGCTTGCGGTCAGGCCATGATGAGGTAGGAAAGGGAGGAATGGGTATAACAGGAGGGTGTACTAGCTTGTCTGGAGATTCTTCTCCATGCAATATATTATCCACATACCTAGCCTACCTTCACACATCTCTGAGCGGCGTGACGAGACGATTACCGGGATCTCGGATCACCTGCGCCGGTGACCACCGGGTCATCCAGCCGTGCGGCGAAGTGATCCGGAATCACCTACGATGAACCCAAAACACCTCGCACGGCACGACCAAAGACAGCCGCGCACAACGGAAGCCCCTCGGGGTGACTGGCGCGCCGACCGATGGCCGCGCCGGACAGAACGGAAGATCGCCATGCATATCGTTGGTCACGACGGGCAGGACAGAAGACTTCCGTGCATGAAGGAAGTCGGCCGCGCACACCGACAGCCGCACTGGACAGGGAGGAAGACCGTCGTGCTTACCGATAGCCGCACCGGGCAGAACGGAATACTGCCACACATGAAGGAAGCCTGCCGCGCACTCTGACTGCCATGCCAAACAGGACGGAAGGCCGCCACGCATGAAGGAAGCCTTCCACGCACACCGACAGCCGCGCCGGGCAGGACGGAAGACTGCCGCGCATGTCGCGCAGGTCGGAAGACCGCCACGCATACCAACTGCCGCGTCGGACAGAACGGAGGACCGCCACGCACACCGATTGCTGTGCCGGGCAGGATAGAAGAATACTACGCATGCAGGAAGCCTGCCGCATACACCGACAGCCACACCGGGCAGGACTGGAGACCACCGCGTGTGAAGGAAGTCTGCCGCGAACACCGGCAGCCGCGCTGGACAGTATGGAAGACCGCCGCCTATACCAAAGGCCACGCAATACGTGAGGAAGACACCGCGACGACAACGATACCATGCCGGGCCTGGGGAACGACGATCCCACCCGGGGTGTGAGGAAGATTACCGGGAAGACTACCACAATGCCACGCAAGGCGTGAGGAAGACCACTCCGATGATGCCACGTAGGGCATGCGGACAACTGCCGCAACAATGCCACGCTATGCGTAAGAGAGACTACTGCGACAATGCCACACCGAGCGTGAGGGAGACTACAGCGCAACTCAGGCGACCGATGGAATGAGCATGACAAATCATCTGGAATCACTTGTGCCAACAGACACCGGGACACGAGCAGCGATCCAAGATCGCTGAAGAGCAACGAGAGAACAAAACCGTGCTACGCAAGACCACCGGGTGGCAGTAGACAAGGAATTTCATTAGACCTCCGAACGGCAGCAGAGAATCCGGTAGATATTCCCTGGCTGCCGCAGCAAGGAAGGACAGACCGAGGGGCTACGCCGAGGGACATCCTTAGAGTTCACCTGAAACAGTGGGAGGTAATTGCCCGTACCAGAGAGCTGAATGAACACAGCTCGAGAGCTGAACCGACCTGGAAAACAGATGAAGGCCCTACAGAGTAGGCAGAACGAGGAGCTACGTTGCCTGTCGAGCCCAAGACGGAGAACGGAAGTCGGGGTCAAGGTTTTTGACAGCCGGATGCCCGCCTCGCAACGGGATGTTTTCGACATGACAAGATGATTGGAGTTTGACGGAATGTTTTGGCTGGATATCTGCTGCGTGGCTGGATGCTCGGCACGTAGCGACGTGTTTGGAGCAGTGCTGAATGG
>Ga0307508_10002642_pt1 | contig 18793 bp, 12 predicted proteins | sample 9_EM_MG_FD_203089 | JGI IMG/M metagenome (GOLD analysis project Ga0307508, IMG submission 203089) | Populus trichocarpa ectomycorrhiza microbial communities from riparian zone in the Pacific Northwest, United States - 9_EM | ecosystem: Host-associated > Plants > Roots > Unclassified | place... | reverse complement strand
GCGCGTTTTTAACGGCCCCGAATTTGCCCAGCTCAAGTTAGACGCGGCCGAGGGCAATAGTATCAACCCGGGCACGAACAACCAGTACAAATTATCGGCGGCAGAACAGGCAGCCCTGAATGCGGGTGTTTCTACCGACTGGCAGGACCTGGTATACCGGAACGCTCCTGTGACCAATAATAATTTAAGTATTGCCGGCGGCAGCGATAAAAGTAAATATGCGATGAGTTTCGGGTATTTTAACCAGGATGGTATTATCCCGAACCAGGATTTCAAACGCTTTAACATCCGGAGCGCCATGGATCACCAGTTGAGTAAGCGGATCAGGATAGGGCTTACCAACATCAATTCCGTTTATTATCAAAACACACCGGGCGGCAGTGCTGTAACCGGCGGCCTGATGAGGTTAACGCCTTTGGCTTCACCCTATAATCCTGATGGCACCGTTAACCAGTTTCCAAATGTGGGCCAGATAGATGGCAATGCAATAAGCCCGCTTACGCTAAAGACAAAAAGCGAAGCCATTCTGGCCCGTACAAGGAGGTTAAGAACATTCAACAGCTTATATGGCGAAGTAGATATCATTAAAGGGTTAAAATACAGGGCCAATATTGGGTTGGACTTCTACCAGGACAAGACCGATGCTTACTCCGGGCCGGGTACTTATGTGAACTCTTCCCTGAGTCAATCCCAGTCAACAGCCAACATACGGAACACAGAATTCTACCAATATACCATAGAGAACTTATTGCTGTATGAAAAAACATTTGCTGAAAAGCACCAGCTCGGATTGACAGCTCTTTATAGTGTTCAAAAATCAGCGTCGCAAAGTTCTTTCGCGAGTGGAATAGGGATTCCGTTTGATTATATGCAAAATGCCGATTTATACCAGGCTGCCAGTATTGCTGCAGGGGCTCCCGGCAGCAACTATTTCTGGGAGAGGGGCTTGATCTCATTCATGGGACGGGCCACTTACAGCTATGATGGCCGATATAGCCTTACAGCGACCGTGCGCAGGGATGGCGCTTCTGTGTTATCGCCCGGCAATCAATATTATACTTACCCGGCATTTGCTGCGGCCTGGAATATTGCGAATGAAAAATTCATGTCGAAGCTCCCGTTTGTCAACAGCCTTAAGCTAAGGGCAGGATGGGGTATTACCGCCAGCCAGGGTATCAACCCGTATTCCACCTTAGGTGGATTGGGTTCGTCTGCCTATAACTTCGGACAGGGTACTGCCGGCCAGCAGGGCGGATATACAGTAAATAGTCTTCCCAACAGCTCGCTCAAGTGGCAAAGTACGGCCCAGTATAATTTCGGGTTGGATTTTGGCATATTACAAAACCGGATCACCGGTAGTCTTGAAGTGTATAGTCAAAAAACAAAAGACATCCTTCTTCCTGTGAGCCTGCCGCCAAGCAATGGCGCCAGCAGCACATTCCTCAACCTGGGTAAAACAAAAGCCAGCGGCCTGGAACTAACCATCAATACTGTAAACGTTAAGACAGCCGGTGGATTTGTATGGTCAACTGATTTTAATTATTTCTTCAATCGTGAAAAGATAGTTGAGCTGTCTACTCCTACCCAGCTCAACGATATAGGTAATGGTTGGTTTGTAGGGCAGCCCATTACTGTTATATATGATTATGAAAAACTGGGTATATGGCAGACCGGAGACCACGGTTTGACAGAACAATTATCACCTGTTCAGAAACCAGGGGATATAAGGGTGCTTGACTGGAATACGGCAAACGCAAAACCAGGCGATGCCAAGTATGGCGTTCCTGACCACAGTATTACTCCCGACGACAGGAAGATAATCGGCAGCTTTCAGCCCAGCTTTGAAGCCGGTATAACCAACCGGGTAGCATTCAAACACTTTGATTTGTCGATCAGCATTTATACCAGGATTGGTATGAAGGTAGTCGTGCCTTATGTAGCCAGCGAGTCGGGCGGAGCGAATTTTACAGGATACAACTGGTTTATGCAAAGCAGGAACAACCAGCTGAAAGTCGATTACTGGACGCCCAGGAATCCCACCAATAAATTTCCTCAGCCTGATGCCGGTTTGGGAGGGCCCGATTACGGTTCTACGCTCTCTTATGTAAATGGCGATTTTATTAAATGCAGGGCTATCAACCTTGGATATGAAATACCAGCGTCTGTTTTGGGAAAAGCCGGAATAAATTCATTGAGGGTTTATGCTTCGGTGGTGAACCCGTTTGTTATCTGGTCTCCTTTTGTAAAAGAAGGATATGGACCGGATCCTGAAGGAAACGGGTTTGGCGGAGGCATCAGGTCACAGGGTACATCGGATGCCGGTACTGTTGGGCGGCAGATAACCGTGAACGCTAATAATCCGGCCACAAGGCAATTTATTTTTGGCTTAAACCTCAAATTTTAACCTTACAATTTTTGCTATATGAAACTGTTGAAAAATATTAAACCATGTTATGCGGTTTTGATGGGTACCGCCCTGTTGGCGGGCAGCTGTAAAAAGCTGCTGGTGGAAAATCCCCGTGCGAATGTTGTTCCTTCGGCATTTGGTACCCCGCAGGGGCTCCTGGCGGGTATTGCCGGTGTGTATAACGATTTGCGCGGCGCCTGGGGAACGGAAGGGTTTACCATCACTTCAATGGCGGGAACAGATGAGTGCCTGTCAGGCGGTTCTGCTTCCGCATCTGTACTGCATAGTTTTACTTATAACGGCCTGACGGGGAGCGACTATAGCGGAGGGTTTGGCTTTTACTCCGATATCAACGCGTTAAATGGCATTCTTGAACTCGGGCCTGCAGCCACAGGGCTGGACGCAGCTACGTTAAAGTCGTATCTCGGCCAGGCGCAGTTCCTGCGGGCTTTCATTTATTTTAACCTGCTGCAAACGTATGGTAATATTCCATTGCATACTACATTTATTACCACACCATCCCAGGCAGATGCACCGGCTCCTGTGAGTGATATTTATAACCTGATTGTCCAGGATTTAACCAAGGCCATCAGTAACCTGCCCAATACGCCTACTGCGCCGTTTCTGGGTAAAGCGGCCACGGCAGGCGCTGCCAAATGGCTTCTTGCCAAAGTGTATTTAACAAGGGGCTGGCTTAATAATTCCCAGCCCGATTTTCAACTGGCCTACAGCACAGCCAAAGACCTGATTGATAACAAGGCGATATACGGCTTTGATCTCTGGCAGAATTATGCTGACGCTTTTAAACCCGATAATGATTATGACAAAGAAACCATTTTTGTAAGCGATCATACCAACGATCCGAAATATGGGTATTACAACCCGGGCGGTCAGCAATCAGGCGGGAGCGCTTTAAATGTTACTCCATGGCTGGGCTTGTTTAATGCGCCTTCTGTGCTTGGCGTGAACTCTACTGCAAATACGTCGGGCGTGCTGACGAGTGCGGGACTAACCATGATAACCAGGGATGTTCAGTTTGGAAGACCTTATACCCGGATACGTCCGAACATGCCTGTATTGACTGCGGGACCTAATGCGGGCAAGAGTTATCTTCTGGACCAGGCCTTTGCTAACAGGACAACTGATTCGAGATACGATAAAACTTTTCAAACGGTCTGGCTGGCAAACAGCGGTACCGGTGGCGGTGGCGGACAGGCTGTAACCGGCGTTTATTCGGGCCCAAGCGTTACCGGCTCACGTGGCCAGTTAATTGCCGGGCAGGATACTGCCATCTGGTTTTCCGATTATGAAGTTCCCAATGCACCACAGAATTTTGGCAGCAGGCCATTTAAAGGGATCATTGTAACGCCCAAAATGCAGAACAGTAACATTTACCCCTATATGAAGAAATTGGCCGACCCCAGGAGGGTAAACCAAAATGACCCTTCCTACAGGCCGGTCGTTATTGCCCGCTTTTCGGATGTTTACCTGATTGCTGCCGAAGCAGCTTTCAAATTAACTCAATTGCAAAATGCGGCCGATATGCTCAATGTGGTGAGAAAAAGAGCGGCTTATCGCACCAATGCAGCTTATGCGCCAGGTGGCGCCTTTGGATTGCCGGGAGCGCCGCCCGCTACAACGGTAGGCGATCCTTATCCTGCCGGTTTTAACCAGGCAACCGCAGAAGCGGCCGTTCAAATCAGTCCTTCTGCCGTGACACTCGATTTTATACTGGATGAACGTACCCGCGAGTTTTATGGAGAATCAATGCGGTGGCTGGATTTGGTACGTACCAGGTCATTGGTCAATCGTGTAAAAGCCTGGAACCCGGTGGAAGCCGCGAATGTCAAAGCCGACTTTATGCTCAGGCCTATTCCACAGGACGAGATAGACAAGGTTACGGTGGGAACTGCCTATCCGCAAAATACAGGGTATTGAGTGTCGTGAACAACCGGTGTGGAAACACATCATGAAAGTCTTACAAATACGTGTACTTCACAGGGAAGGATGATTAAACTCATCCTTCCCTTATTAAGGGGATTTAGATAACTTGCTTTCAGGCTGCATGAGGGCGGCCACCCGGATTTACCCGACTGGCCGGTATTCATCGAATTTGCCGCGCGGCAATGAGGGTGGGCCGGCAATTAATAATAGTATGTATAAAAAACACGCACGGATGAAGAAAACGATTGGCCTTGCAATAGGCATTGCTATGACGGCCGCGATACAGGCCCAGACAACGGCGCCTTATCTCAACCCTTCGCTGCCGCTGGAAACAAGGGTAAAAGACCTGGTAGGGCGCATGAGCCTGCAGGAAAAAGTATTCCAGATGAATTATAACAGCCCGGGCATACCGCGGCTGCATATACCCGAATACAACTGGTGGAATGAGGCGCTGCATGGCGTTGGCCGATCGGGTGTTACCACGGTGTTTCCCCAGGCTATTGGCCTGGCAGCCACGTTCGACGACAGCCTGGCGCGGGCCGTTGCCACCGTTATCAGTGACGAAGCGCGGGCCATGTACAATGCCGCGATTAAAAAAGACTACCACCTCAAATACGGCGGTCTTACCTTTTGGACGCCCAATATCAATATATTCCGCGATCCCCGCTGGGGCCGTGGGCAGGAAACGTATGGCGAAGACCCTTACCTTACTTCGCGCATGGGCGTTGCCTTTGTGCGCGGCCTGCAGGGCGATGATCCCCGCTACCTGAAAGTAGCGGCCTGCGCCAAGCATTATGCCGTGCACAGCGGCCCCGAGCGCCTGCGCCATGAGTTTAACGCAGTAGCATCGATGCATGATATGTGGGACACCTACCTGCCGGCCTTTCATGCGCTGGTGGATGCGAAAGTAGAAGCGGTGATGTGCGCCTACAACCGCACCAATGATGAAGTATGCTGCGGCAATACTTACCTGCTGCAGGATGTGCTGCGCAGGCAATGGAATTTTAAAGGTCATATCGTGTCCGACTGCTGGGCGCTCACCGATTTCTACCAGGGACATAAAGTGGTGTCCAATCCCGCACAGGCCGCCGCCCTGGCTTTAAGCCGTGGCGTAAACCTAGAATGCGGCGACACCTACCCCTCACTGGTAGATGCCGTCAAACAGGGACTGGTAACGGAAAAACAAATAGACAGCTCCCTGTCTGTTTTACTGCGTACGCGCTTTAAGCTGGGTATGTTTGACCCCACGGCCGCCAACCCTTACAATAAGATACCGGTATCTGTTATCAACAGCCCGGCGCACAGGGCCCTGGCGCGCAAAGTGGCGCAGCGCTCTATTGTATTGCTCAAGAACAATGGCGTGCTGCCGCTGAGCACCGGGCTGAAGAAATATTTCATCACCGGCCCGAACGCCAATTCGGTCGATGCCCTGCTGGGTAATTACTATGGCATCAATAACAATTTCGTGACCATCATGGAAGGCGTGGCAGGACAGATACAGCCCGGCAGCCAGATGCAATACCGTCCCGGCGCTTTGCTGGACAGGCCTAATGTGAACCCGATAGACTGGACGACCGATGAAGCCAAAAATGTAGATGTCACCATCGTCGTGCTGGGTCTTACGGGTGTGCTGGAAGGAGAAGAGGGTGAGTCGATAGCTTCGCCTTCGTTTGGCGACCGCCTCGATTATAATGTACCAAAAAACCAGGTAGACTTTCTGCGCAAGATGAAAAAGGACAATCCCAAACCGGTGATTGCCGTGGTGACCGGCGGCAGCCCCATGAACCTGGCCGAAATACACGAGCTGGCCGATGCCGTGCTGCTGGTATGGTATCCCGGCGAAGAAGGCGGCAATGCCGTGGCGGATGTGCTGTTTGGAAAAGTATCGCCCTCGGGCAGGCTGCCCATTACCTTCCCGCAATCGCTGGACCAGCTGCCTGCTTACGAAGATTATTCCATGAAGGGAAGAACCTATCGTTATATGACTGCCGAGCCATTATATCCCTTTGGGTTCGGGCTGAGCTATACAACGTTTACGTATTCCAACCTGCAGCTATCGGCGCCTTCGGCCCCGGGCAGCCAGCCGGTGGAAGCGACAGTAACTGTTACCAATACCGGAAAACATGCCGGAGAAGAAGTAGCCGAGTTATATCTTACCACCGAAGCGTCGCCCATCGCCGCGCCCTTGTATGCGCTGAAAGGATTTAAACGTCTTTCCCTGGCTGCCGGCGCTTCACAAAAACTGCGCTTTACCATTACACCCGATATGATGAAGCTGGTGGATGATAAGGGACAGCGCGTATTGCTGCCCGGCAAAATAAAGATCAGCGTGGGCGGTTCATTGCCCGGCAGCCGCAGCGCGGCGCTGGGTGCGTCGAAGCCGGCCGAAACGGAATTAATGATTAAGTAACATATTGCATGCACCCGCCAGAGGCGGGCGAGTGAGAGAAAAAGAACAAGCTATGAAATTAATGGAACAAACCATGCGCTGGTTCGGCCCTTCGGACCCTGTAAGCCTGGCGCATATACGGCAGGCAGGATGCACCGGCGTGGTAACCGCGCTTCACCACATACCAGTAGGTGAGGTGTGGACGGTAGCAGAGATCAATAAGCGAAAAGAAATGATAACGCAGGTGGGCATGCGCTGGACGGTGATTGAAAGCCTGCCCGTGCACGAGGACATCAAAAAGCAATCGGGCCGCTATCCTGAATACATCGACAACTATAAGCAGAGCCTGCGCAACGTGGCCCATTGCGGGCTCGAAGTGGTGACGTATAACTTTATGCCGATACTCGACTGGATGCGTACGGATATTGCTTTTGCCATGCCCGGCGGCGGTAAAGCGCTGCGTTTTGAACGTTCGGCGTTTATAGCCTTTGATGTATTTCTGCTAAAGCGTCCCGGTGCGGAGAAAGATTATACCCAGGCTGATATAGCCAAAGCGCGGCTTCGCTTTGACGGGATGAGGGCAGAAGAAAAGGAGACGCTGTACCACAATGCCCTGCTGGGACTACCGGGCAGCAACGACCGCTTTACGGAAGAGCAGGTACTATCTGCTTTAAAAACGTATGGCGGCATCGATGCGGCCAGGCTAAAGCAGCACCTGTTTTATTTTTTGCAGCAGGTGGTGCCGGTGGCCGAAGCGGAAGGATTGAAAATGGCCATCCATCCCGATGATCCTCCTTATCCTGTGCTTGGATTGCCCCGGGTAGTGAGCACCGAGCAGGATGCGCGGGAGCTGCTGGAGGCGGCGCCTTCACCTGCCAACGGGCTTTGTTTTTGCACCGGCTCTTTTGGCGTGCGGGCCGATAATGATTTGGCGGGTATCATCCGCCGGCTGGGCAGCCATATCCATTTTGTACACCTGCGCAGCACCAAAAGAGATGCCGAAGGAAATTTCTTTGAAGCCGATCATCTGCAGGGCGATGTGGATATGTATACCGTCGTAAAAGAGTTGCTGCTGCTGATGCAAAAAAGGTCCATATCGCTTCCTATGCGCCCCGACCACGGGCACCAGCTGCTGGACGATTTACATAAAAGTACTTATCCCGGTTATTCGGCCATCGGCCGCCTGAAAGCCCTTGCCGAGCTGCGGGGCCTTGAAATGGCTATTGCACATGATATGGAAGAACGGGCTACGGTGTCATAGCCTTACCCGTTGCACAACGGTGCTGACCATAATACGAATATCCATCCATATGCCGGCGTTGCGTATATAAAACGCATCCCATTGGTAACGCCGGAAAATACTTTCATAATCGGGCGTGGGCCCGTGGTAACCCTTTACCTGCGCCAGCCCGGTGATGCCGGGCTTTACCCGGTGCCTCGCCGCATAATCCATCACGACCGCCGAAAAACGTTCGCAATCGGCGGGCATATGCGGCCGGGGACCCACGATGCTCATTTGCCCCAGCAGCACATTGATGAGCTGTGGCAGCTCGTCGATATTGCTTCGCCGCAGCCATTTGCCCATGCGGGTGATGCGGGGATCGTTTTTGGTAGCGGGCTTTGAGTGCGCCTCGTTGTTGGCTATCATTGTACAAAACTTATAACAGGTAAATGTGCTACCGTCTTTACCCACTCTTTTCTGCCGGAAAAATACTGCGCCGCCCGAGTCAAGCCAGGTGATCAGCGCTATAAGCGGCGCCAGCCAGCTCAACACACCCAGTAGCAATACCAGCGACAGGATAATGTCGAATATTCTTTTGACGGTATAGTAGGTTATTTTCTGCCCGGTATACCGGCGCGCTTCCGGGGCGATGCCTGCGATAATTTCTTTATCGGGATAATATAAACCTATCCTCGTGTAACTGGACATGGGGTGAATGCTTTTAAAAGAAGGGCTGCTGATTCATTCAACGGAGGCAACCTTTTTTGCAAATCAGTAGTATTTGTATGTAATACGGGGGCACCGTTAAATGGTTGCTTCCCCCCCTAATGGCCCGTTATAATCTTAAATACCCGTTATATGAAAGGTACTGCCGGAAAATCACTTGTTCCCGCAAAGGACCCCGTTATTTACAACATGCAAAACAGCATCGTGCGGGTGCTGGCTTATTTTGACATGTTTGCTTACCCCGTTTCCGAAGAAGAAATACGCTTCTTTCTCGACACGGAGGCCGAGCCGGATACTGTACTCGAAGCCATCCGGTTATTGCTGCAGGAAAGGTATATTTTCAGGTACGACAAGTTTTATTCGCTGCGCGACGACAGCTCTCTGGCCGGCAAGCGGATAAAGGACAACCAGCGCGCCGCCGCCATGATGGTCACCGCCCGCAAGGTAGCCGCCTTCCTGTATCGCTTTCCCTATGTGCGCGGCATTGGTATTTCGGGTTCCCTGTCGAAAAACGTCGCCAATGAAAAAGCCGATATAGATTTCTTTATCATCACCGGCGCCAATCGCCTGTGGATTGCCCGTACGCTGATGCACCTGTTTAAAAAACTCACTTTCCTCGTGGGGCGACAGCATTGGTATTGCATGAATTACTATGTGGATGAGGAAGCGCTGCGGATAGAAGAACAAAACGTTTTTACCGCCATGGAGCTGATTACGCTGATACCCGTATCGGGCAACGGCACCATGCAAAAGTTTTTTACGGCCAACGAGTGGGCGACCGTTTATTATCCCAGCTATGCCGGTAAGGCAGCCGGCTCCAAAACCAGCGCCCGCCGGTTCTGGTTCAAACGCCTGGTGGAATGGCTGTTTAACAACAAGACCGGCGACCGCCTGGACGATTACCTGATGAAGCTTACTTCCAAACGCTGGCAGCAAAAAGAAGACGAAAAAAGAACGAATATAAACGGCCGGCGTATGGGACTGCGCACGGGCAAGCACTACTCCAAACCCAACCCTGCTTTTATGCAGCACAGCCTGCTGTCGTTGTACAAGAATAAGCTGGCGGCATGGGAGAAGCTGAGAGATAAATAAATAAGCTGCGGGCTTTGAGCTGCGAGCCACGAGCTGAGGGGTTGCAGGTCCCATTGCTCGCAGCTCATAGCTCGTGGCTCGCAGCTTGCTTAGCTCACAGCTTGCTTGTAGCTAGCCGCTTGTAGCTTGCAGCTTCTTCCTCAGCGTGATAATATAATAATCGCCTATGCTTCTCCACGGCCATTTGTTTTTCAGCCGCTCTTCTTTTTTCACCAGCCATGCATAGGCTTTCGGATACTTTTCTGCAAACCCCTCGATATAAGACGGCGGCACCAGGGTGCACAATCCTTCGGTGGCCACGACCTCAAAGAAAGGCGCTGCTGCGCGTTTTACATAAGAGGGGTTGTAATACCAGCAACTGAAATAAGCGCCTTCTATATGCGCCCGGCGGCCCTTGTTGCTAAAGAAACGGCGAAAGGCCGTTGTAAGCTTCCCCTTAAAGACCAGCAGGGTTTCCCAAAGACAGAAACGCGGCAAAATAACCAGGGTGGCATAACCGCCCGGTTTTAATAACGGGGCCAGCGATGTAATGACTTTGTCCAGATCGGCTGTACAATTCAGTCCCGCAAAATTGGAGAACACGGCATCGTAAGGGCCCTTGTTTTGTAAATGTTGAAGGTCGGTATAGGAGCAAAGCGCTGTGCTGATAGCATCCTGTAACCCTGCCTGCGCCGTTTTTTTTCGCAGCATGTCCTGCATGCCTTCCGAAATGTCTGTGGCATGCACGCGGTATCCCTGCTGTGCAAAGTAAATAGCGTCCTCGCCGGTGCCGGCATTCAGCTCCAGCATATGGCTGCCCGGCGCAAGCAGGGCCTGCACATGGCGTCTCACCCGCTGGCGCTTATAGTGAACAATGGTGTTGCCGGCGTAGGTGTTATCAAATACCGTAGACTGCCGCGTGAATGCGGTAGCCGCCTGTTGCTCATATGGAGAAGACGGATGGCTCATGACGCGGGAAGTTTTTCGAGCTCATTGAGCTTCCTGCGGGCAAAAAATGCAGCAGGCAGGTACCAGGCAATGGAAGCGGCTCTTTTAACCGATGCCGGTGTAAGCGTGCCGGGGTGCGCCATCATTTGCCGCAGCTTTTGCAGCGCCAGGTGCTTACGATAGCTTTTGTGCACATAGCGGTGCAGCTGTTTATAAAACTTAGGCGAGTAATTATTACGGAACATCACCAGCAGCTCGTCGGAATCGGTCCAGTTGGCTTTTCCCTTTAATTGTGTTTTTACTTTTTCATAAAACACCGTTCCCGGCAGGGGGTACGATACCGAGATACCCAGCTCATCCGGCAGCAGCCCGTTGATCATATGGATGGTCTTGTCGATATCTTCCTTTGTTTCGCCCAGGTATCCAAATTGTATAAAAAAGGCCGGGCGAATGCCATGCGTGCGCAGCAGCTGTGTGGCGGTATGTATTTGCTCAATGGTGGTGCCTTTGTCCATGGCGTCGAGTATTTTTTGGGAGCCGCTTTCGGCGCCCATCCATACGTTTTCGCAGCCGGCGCGTGCCAGTGCGGCCACATAATTTTCCTGCACCAGCAAATCGGCGCGCGATTGTATTTTGAACGTAAAGCGGAACGTTTCTTTTTCGGCCAGGTCGGCAAAGCGGTTTACCCAGCCCGGCTTGAGGCCGAATATATCGTCGCAAAACCAGATATGGTCGAAGCGGTAATTTTCATACAGCCATTTCAGCTCCTTCATCACGTGCTCGGGCGAGCGCGAATTGTAACGGTTGCCGTATATCGGTTTGGCGCACCAGTTGCATTTAAAGGGGCAGCCGCGGGTAGTGCCCATATTGATGGAGAAATAGCCTTTATGCTTAAGCCACATTTGCCGGTAAGGGTCCATGTCCACCAAATCCCAGGCGGGCAGGGGGAGCGCATCGAGGTCGCGCATGACAGGCCGGGCCGGCGTTTTAACCGGCTGGCCGTTGTGCAGGTAAGCAATGCCCGGCAGCGCATCAAAACCGGTCATCCCTTTTTTGATGCCGTTCACCAGTTCCAGCAGGCTTTGCTCGGCTTCGCCTATCAGCACAAAATCGGCGCCTTCCTGCAGGTATTCAATATAATGATCGGTAGAATCGGAGCCGGATACAATAACGGTACAGCCTCTTGCGCGGGCAAGGCGGCACATACGAAAAGCGGCCTCGCGCATATTGGTGAGGCACATTTTGGTGAGGTAGTTAAAACCGTCGTCGTACAAGACAAAAAAAGCGGGCTTTTCCTTTTCTATATAAGGCAGCAGCTCATCGGGCCCATGGGCAAACATGGTGTCGAACAGGGAGACCTGGTAACCATTTTGCCGGAGCACCGCGGCGGCATACAGGGTGCCCAACGGGGCATAGGGTTGCCCTGTAGCCCATTGCTTGGGATCGAAACGTAAAAAATAAGAATGCGAAAAAAGAATATTGTTCATCATATCAACACGGTTCTACGACCTGTTCCGGTTTATTCTAATACGCGCCCGGTACGCCGGGGTTGCCTGTGGGGAAAAAGCCGGGAGCCCGGGCCGGAACTATACCAGCGGGTAGGGCAGGCCATTTCCTTTACGGCGGAAATATTCCAGGAAATGGAGCAGGTACAGGTGGCGGGCGGGCGGGTTGAGCACGGTTTCGCTTACCGGTATGCCCCACATAAGCATATGGCTGCCCAGGTTCAGCGTTTTCATTATCCTGATTTCCTGGTAGCTGGTGGCCCATTCGGGGATATAACACCCGAAATGTTTGCTTTCCACTACGCCAAAGGGCAGCTCATCCAGGGCCGGGGGCCGGCTGCTATGGTGTTTTGCCAGCTGGTACACGGCATCCTTCTGCTCAAAAGGTATTTCGGCCACCGCCAGCTTGCCCGTTTCAAGTATCCGCGCCAGCGTGGTATTGGTATGCCGCAGTCCAAACACATACCGGTTGCCCTGCGGGGTGCCGCCCAGTAAATCCATCGGAAAAAGATTAAAATAGCCGTCCTGCCTGAACGATACCAGCCTGATACGCCGGGGATAGCTGTAGGCAGCTACAAAAGAGCTGAACCGCCTGAAAGGCATTCCCTCCTTTTTATAATACCTCGAAAAAAGCAGCTGTGTTTTGATAAAATTAAAATGATGCAGGCTGCTTTTCTGCATCTTCAGTAAAAGAAGGGTGCCGCTTTTTTCTTCAATATGCACGATACACTTCAATGACACGATGGCAACGGCGTTTCTTTTTAGCTGGCTGCCGCCCGCACCAGCCGTACCGCCATCGTTAAAGTACAGGCGGTACCCCTCTTTACCGGCAAACGGCGACGCCAGTAGTTCGCTGCCTATCCATACGCCGAAAACAAGGGGCTCGATACAGAGTATCCAGTGGCTTGCCGACACATCGATGACATGCCCGTCGAGGGCCAGGTATACCTTTTCCTGTATATCGTCGCCGGGTATCGTTATGTTGGAATATTCGGTGACGACCGTATCGCCCAATAATATTTTTTTGAGGGTGTTTTTTATCATGCCCGGTGTCATTTCCGCGTGAGGTGGAACAGGGTAAAGCCGAATCCTCCCAACGGCTCATGGCTGCAATAATTGAAATAAGGCGCAGCGGCTTTTTTAATGGCTGCCGGGGTATGCAGGTACACCGTTTGCCGGTAAGGACCTTCGCGCAGGTACATCTCAAAGGGGCGGCCGGGGAGCAGCGACAGCAACGCATTGCGGCGATGCCATTTCAACCGTTTCCTGAAACCGAGGTCCAGCAGCAGCAGCAGGCAATGTCCGCCGGGCTTTATTGCCAGGGCCAGCCGGTTGAATAATAGCCCGATGTTGGGGATGCAGTTAACAGGTCCGAAATTGGAAAGAATGGCATCGGCTTTTTGTGGAAAGGGAAGCGTTTCCTGCCAGGTATTGAAATCTGTTGCCGCGCCGTCGAGGAAAACGATGTTATCGCTGCGCAGCGAATCGTTGTTGTATTGAATGGCTTTTGCACGCATGGCCACCGAAGGCTCGCAGAAAAACACCTGGTAGTTTGCCGTCATCCAGTGCAGGTCGAGGCCCGTGCCGGCGCCAAAATCGAGCACCGTACCCGATTTGAGCAGGCCCAGTAGCTTTTCCTTTACCCGTTGGCGCACGGGCAGGTTGGACGCATCGCCCAGCAGCACCCGGTTGTAGTGGGCAGCTATCTCGTTGTAGTAAGAGATGCTGTCCTGTACGGCCCGGCGCTTGTCTTTGTCAGCAACAGCGAGCATATTCAGATGATGGGTTTTATAAAAATAAATTAAATTGTCGGCGCGCAGCCCTTCACTAAAACGATCTTATACACGGGCAGGTTGCCTCGGACGCAGGTTATTTTAGCCTCCGCTACTAATTTGTACCCTGTTGAATATAAACACCATATAATGGAAGATTCAATTAGTGTCGTTATTCCTACGTGCAACAGGAAACAGCGGGTTATGCATTTGCTGGCTAACCTGGCGCTGATACGTTATCCCCTGCTTGAAGTGATTGTGGTGGATTCGGGAGAAGACAGGCTTGCCCCGGCTGATTACCTCGTGTATGACCGGCTCGATGTTCAGTATATCCATTCGCCCAAATCGGTTTGCATACAGCGTAATACCGGCATACAAATGGCCCGGGGAAAATGGATATTTCTGTGCGATGACGATATCCGGGTGCCGTTTGATTACCTGAACAGGCTGATAAGTCATTACCAGGACCATCCGCAGGCCGGGGCGCTCTCCGGACTGGTATTGCAAAGAACCGGCGATGGTACGGCCAGCAATCAATGGACGGCCCAATACCCCATTGAATCGGGCCGCGAGCTGTTACGCACGTTTATTTTCCGGCTCAGCATATGGGGGGAGATAAAATGGGCGGGCAATAACCTGCTGCTAAAAAAGATAAAAGCCTGGTATACCCGTAAAGGGAACCATATTTCAACAGCAGGCTGGCCGGTGATTACCGATTTTTCGGGCGATTATTTTGTTTGCCCCGTTTTTGGGCTGGGCGCTTCTTTGATAAAGCGCGCCTGGCTTTTGCGGTCGCCCTACGACGAGGTGCTCGATCCGCATGGCATTGGCGATAACTATGGGGTATCCGTTGGTTTTCCGCCGGGCATTCATGTGGTGAACGACGCTTTTGTATACCACGAACATGAGCCTGTTAACCGGCTCAAACGGCCTTTGCAGTATTACCGCAGGGTGCTGGCGCTGGATTACTTTAGAAAAACGAAAAAAGAGCTGCGGCAGGTAAAAAAATATTGGCTTTTATGGTCGCTGCTGGGAAACCTGCTGACCTTTATTCTCGTAAGGGATCGTATCATGATAAAAGCGGCTTTTACATCGTTGAAGCAAATAGCCCTGGGCCGCAATCCTTACTACCACGCCGCCCGGCAAAAAAAGAAAGTGGTGCAACCCATGCCGGAATGAATGCTATCGCCTATACCGCCGCTCTCCAAAACCATGGACGCAGGCCCATACTGTGGGCGGCATTCGGTCTGTATACGGCCATATTAATCTATGCCATGACCCGCCATGAGCTCTGGGGCGATGAGCTGCAGGCATGGAATTTAGCAAAGGCAAGCGCCTCGCCGGGCAGCCTGCTCCACAATACGAGGTTTGAGGGACATCCCCCTGCGTGGTTTATCCTGCTCTGGTTTGTTTCAACCTTCACGCATAACCCGGCTTGGATACAGGCATTGCAGGTGGTGATTTGTTGCGGAGCTGTTTTCCTGGTGCTTTTTTATTCGCCTTTGCCGCTTGTTACGCGGCTGCTGCTGCCTTTCGGCTACTTTTTCCTGTTTGAATACGCGGTGCTGAGCAGGAATTATATGATAGCGGTATTGCCCGCTTTTGGTATTTGCCTGCTGATGGGAAGCCATTACAGATATAAGATACCGCTGTATTATGTGTTGCTCCTGCTGGTCACCGCCGCTCATTTGCTGGCCCTGCCATTAGCCGCCGGGCTGCAGGGATATTTTTTGTTCCGGCTGGCGGAGCAGCGGCCAAAGAAAACCACGATAGCCCTGCATGCCGGGCTTGGCATACTGGCGGCGCTGCCGGCTATGTATTTTATTTTTCCGCCTTCGGATAGCCAAATCAACCTGTCCTTCTGGATAAGCCGGTGGAGCGCGCACCAGCTGACTGCTTTTATACAGGCGCCGCTACAGGCTTTTATGCCTGTGCCGGCATGGTGGAAAGACCAGTTCTGGAATACGCAGGTATTCGTGGAGGCAAAGAATAACTATCATGCATTCCGGCTGCTCAACTGGCCTATATCACTTGCCACTATTGCGCTGGCCTTGTATGTGCTTAGGGCCAACAGGAAATGCCTGGTGCTGTTTGCTACCGCTTTTTTGCTGTCGCTACTCATTGCTATAACCATTTTCCCGCTGTCGGGCGCCCGTTATACAGGCTTTCTTTTTATAGCGTTTATGGCGGCTTACTGGCTGTATTGCTACGAGGCATCGCCCTCGCGCGGCAGCCGGTGGCTGGTGAACGGGATGCTGGCCATCCAGCTGGCGGCAGGCGTTTTTATCGTTGTAAAAGATACCCGGCTTCCTTTCTCGAACTTATATAAGGTCAACGAGCTGCTGAACGAAGTGCCTGCCGGCGAACGAACGGTATGCGATTACTGGGCGTTGAATGCGGTATCGGCTTTTGCCGGGCGGCCGCTTTATTGCGTCGACCTGCAAAAGCAGGCGTCTTTTATTTTATGGGGAAGTGATATGGCGGCGATGCAAAAGCGCCCTTATCGTTATCGCGACGGGGTGCGCTACCTGTTTCAACAGGAGAATATAAAAAGCGTGTACCTGGTTTCCACCGGCTCGCTGCCCAACATTAACCGGCTCGATTCGTTGTTCCTTTCCTCTTTTCACGTTGAGCTGGTAGATAAAAGAGAAGGCGCTATCGAAAAGGGCAGCAACCTGTACCTGTATCATATAAAAGAAGAATGAGCAGCACGTATATTATCCCGGCAAAGCCCTGGAGCAGGAACAAACCTCCCAGGCGTATACTGGCCATTCGCTGGCAGGCGATGGGCGACGTTATGATTACGCTGCCCTACCTGCAGCACCTGCGCCATCAGCTGCCACCCGGGGTGCAGCTGGATTTGCTGACGGGGGAAGAGACGGAGGGAGTGCCAAAAAACATTCACCTGTTCAATAAAGTATATTCCATCGGCGGTGGACGCCGTTTTAGAAAACAGCTTATGTATACCGCCTTACTGATGCCGCGGTTGTTTTTGCGCCGTTACGATGTCGTGCTGGATCTGCAAAACAATTGGGTGAGCCGGGCGGTGCGCAAAGCCTTACTACCCCGGGCATGGTCTGAGTTCGATAAATTTTCGTCCAGGCCCGCCGGTGAGCGCACCCGGCTGACGATAGAAGCGGCCGGGCTGGGGGGCAACCCCATGGACAATCGCTTCCGGCTTAAAGACCCCGGCAGGGGAGCGGCCATACTGGAAGCAAACGGCTGGAATAAAAAAGACCGATTGGTGGTATTGAACCCGGCGGGCTTTTTTGCAACGCGTAACTGGGGCCTATCTAACTATGTGCAGTTTGCCCGGTTATGGTTACAGCAGTATCCCGATACGCGTTTCCTGGTGCTCGGCACTTCGCTGATAGCAGATAAGGCGGCGTTTATAGAAAAGGAGCTGGGCGACCGGCTTATCAGCCTGGTCAATAAAACAACGCCGGCCGAAGCGTTTGCCGTATTGCAGCAGGCAACGCTGGTATTATCGGAAGATTCGGGCCTGATGCACATGGCCTGGGTATCGGGTATACCGACCATGACCTTGTTTGGCGGTACCCGGAGCGATTGGGCAAGACCGTTGGGACCGCATGCTTTTTTCCTGGACTCCTCCGACCTGCCCTGTGGCAATTGCATGCAGGCGCAATGCCGGTTTGGCGATGTGCATTGCCTGGCCCGCTATGAGCCGGCCGCCGTATTAGCGCATGCTATGGCGTTGCTGCAAAAAACTACCCGCCAAACAGCTTCATAACCGCTTGCACACTGTTCTCCATGCTATATACCATGACCGGTTTGTATTGGGTATCGGCTGATTGCAGCAATGTCAATGCCTTGCCCGCCATTTCCCCGGTATGCCGTACCACATGCCAGTGGGGGATGGGCCCCTCCATGGGATCGCAAAAGCTTATCACCTGTGCGCCTGCATAAAGCGCTTCGAGGCAAACGGTGCTGAAACCTTCGTAGGCGGAAGGATGCAATAATACTTTGGTGCGCTGCATCAGCTGCAGCACTTCTGCGTGCGGCGTAAGATCAAGCAGCCGGATATTGTTTTCCAGCTGCCGCTCTTTGATAAGCGCTTCGAGGGCTGCTTTCTCCGGCCCGCTGCCGCAGAGCACGGCTTTGATGCCGGGAAGCTGTTGCCGCAGCTCATCAACGGCGGCGATGAACAGCCGGTATTGCTTCTGCGGTTCCAGCGAGCCCACGCCCAGCACATCGATATCCCTTATGGCGGGCAGCAGCGCAGGAAACTGCCGGCTATCGATGGCATTGGGAATAATATGCTGCGGGGTAATGCCATGGCTTTTATAAAACCTGCGGGCGAGAAAACCAGACATGGCGATGAGCTCTTCCGCCCGCGGGCGGATAAATTTCACCAGCTTATTGCTTTTTCTTGCGTCTTGTCCGCAAATCCAGCAGTAATGTTTAATAGAATACCGTTTACCAAAATAATGACCCAGCAGGGCGCATTCGCCGCACCAGAAACTAAAGATGCCTATCACCTCGTTGTTACGGCTAATGGTTTTCAGCTTTTGCCAGATGGTTCGCCATAAAAAAATACGGCGCAGCTTTCGCTTATGCATACCGTTGAAAGGGGTGACCGATGCGCCATGCCAGCTGTACGAGCCGGTATGATTAGGATACAAAAAACTATATACGATGATTTGTAAGCTTGGGTATTGTTCTTTCAGCGTTTTTACAAACAGCTGTTGCGACAGCACCCAATTGGAAGCTGTTTCGCTTTCGGGGAAAGCGGGAGATAAAATTACCAGTGTTTTAGTACGGCCCTGCATCCAGTGAAATGGTTTTAGT